>Ga0056906_1000534_pt1 | contig 23682 bp, 19 predicted proteins | sample EBPBio122009_DNA_FD_55045 | JGI IMG/M metagenome (GOLD analysis project Ga0056906, IMG submission 55045) | Wastewater treatment Type I Accumulibacter community from EBPR Bioreactor in Madison, WI, USA - Reactor 1_2/2/2009_ DNA | ecosystem: Engineered > Bioreactor > EBPR > Anaerobic-Aerobic >...
GGTTGCCCGGTGCCCGGGTGCAGCGGCGGCGGAGGTGGAGTGGGCAGGTCGGCGAGGAGGTTGTACCAGCGGGTCGGCATCTCCGACTCGTCGAGGATCACTTTGTGCTGTTGGACTGCCACTCTTGCGCCTTTCGTCGGTTGCCCGGCCCACCCGGGAGTTTGCGGCACATCGTGCCCGGCCCCGCGGCATACCGGAACGGGGAGTCCACGGGTTGGCGACGACGCACGTCAGTCCGCGACGTGACGAGCTGATGTCATCGCTCTGACCTGCTGACGACACGAAGTCGCGACCTTCCACGTTGATGTCGGGCCGCGATCGCGACTGCCGCCCGGTGGCTGGGGGAATGGCTGTCAGGGGTCAGTGGTTGACTTCGGGGCGATGACGACGATCACAGGAGGCCGCCGATGAGCATGCAGCAGGGCTGGCAGGTGATGCGGAGCATGTCGCGCGACTCCAGCGTCAAGGAGCAGACTCTCGCCGAGGGCACGACCAAGCGGGTCATGTCCTATGCGCGGCCCTATCGAGGCCGGATCGCCGCGTTCCTCGTCCTCGTCGTCATCGACGCCGTCCTCGTCGTCGCCACCCCGTTGATCCTCAAGTCGCTCGTCGACGACGGGGTCGTCCCCGGCGACCGACAGGTCGTCGTGCGGCTTGCTGTGCTCGTCGCAGGGCTGGCTCTCCTCACGGCCATCGTCGCCCTCGCCGAGCGCTGGCTGTCCTCCCGGATCGGTGAGGGCCTGATCTACGACCTGCGCACCCAGGTCTTCGGCCACGTCCTGCGCCAGCCGATCGCCTTCTTCACCCGCGCGCAGACGGGGGCCCTGGTCTCCCGGCTGGGGCAGGACGTCATCGGCGCGCAGCAGGCCTTCACGTCGGTCCTGTCCAACACCGTGAGCAATGCGATCTCGCTGGTCCTCATCCTCGTCGCCATGGCCAGCCTGTCCTGGCAACTCACCCTGGGCGCGGTGCTCCTCGTGCCCCTCTTCCTCGTCCCCGCCAAACTGATGGGGCGCCGACTGGCCGACCTCAGCCACCAGCAGATGGGGCTCAACGCTGATCTCTCGTCCCGGATGACCGAGCGGTTCAACGTCGCCGGTGCGTTGTTGGTCAAGTTGTTCGGGCGGCCCGCCACCGAGGACGAGGAGTATGCCGCGCGCGCCGCCGGTGTGCGCGACATCGGCGTCCGGATCGCGATCAACCGAGCGGTCTTCTTCGTGGCCCTCACGACCGTCGCGTCGCTGGCAACCGCCATGGTCTATGGCTTCGGCGGCATCCAGGCGATCGAGGGAGTGCTCACGGTCGGCACCCTCTTTGCGCTCACTGCGCTGCTCGCCCGCCTCTACGGCCCCCTCACCGCGATCTCCAATGTGCGCGTCGACATCATGACCGCGCTCGTCAGCTTCCAGCGGGTCTTCGAGGTCCTCGACCTCCAGCCGCTCGTCGCCGAGGCTCCCGACGCCCGTCACCTTCCCAGTGGCCCGGTCGGGGTGGAACTGCGCGATGTGTCCTTCAGTTATCCGTCAGCGGACAGGGTCTCCCTCGCCTCCCTGGAAGGAGTCGCCCTCGGAGACCGGCTCGGTGGAGGTGCGGTGCTGCGTGGCATCGACCTCACCGTCGAGCCGGGGCAGCTCGTCGCCCTTGTCGGCCCGAGTGGTGCCGGCAAGACGACCCTGACCGGGCTCGTCGCGCGGCTCTATGACCCCGATGCCGGCTCGGTCCGGATCAACGGCGTGGACCTGCGGGACGCCACACTGGCCTCGATCAGCGACACGGTCGGGGTCGTCACCCAGGAGGCGCACCTCTTCCACGACACCATCCGCGCCAACCTTGCGTATGCCGCGCCGGAGGCCACCGACGCGCAGATGTGGGCCGCCCTCGAGGCCGCGCAGGTCCGCCGGTTGGTGGAGTTGCTGCCCTCCGGGCTCGACACCGTGGTGGGTGACCGCGGGCACCGCCTCTCCGGCGGCGAGAAGCAGCGGCTGGCCATCGCCCGGCTGCTGCTGAAGAGCCCCGGCCTGCTGGTGCTCGACGAGGCGACCGCGCATCTGGACAGCGAGTCGGAGGTCGCTCTCCAGCGAGCGCTCGACGAGGCCTTGCGCGACCGGACGGCGATCGTGATTGCGCACCGCCTGTCGACCGTGCGGGGTGCCGACCAGATCCTCGTCCTGGCCGACGGGAAAATCGTCGAACGCGGCACGCACCTCGAATTGCTCGAGCGCAGTGGCCTCTATGCCGACCTCTATCGCACCCAGTTCGCGACCGAGTCGGTCCGGATCTGACGGTCGCGATCCAGCTCGTAGGCAGCGAGCACGACAAGCGCAGCGGTCCACGCCAGCGGCGCTGGGCCGGCCGGGGCGCCGTCGTTGAGCACCTTCTCGGGCAGTGACCCCCACGGCGTGCGGATGCTGTCGAGCCAGGTCAGCCACTGTTTGGCCAGCGGCGCGCGACCGGACGACGCAGCGTTGAAGGCAACCAGTGCCGTTTGCGGGGTCCACGACTCCCCGTGTTGCCACCAATCGGTCCCGGGTGCCAGTCCACCGCTGGCTCGAGCCGCCCCGTGCTGATAGCCCAACCAGGCCTCGAGCACGGCGGGCTGCTCGTCGGTGAAGGGTGGCATGAGCATGGCGGTGCCGGCGTCTCGACCGCCCCGGTCGCCGTGCCGCTGGAAGGTCGGCCCGAAGTGGCTGAGGATGACCGGCTCGAACGCTGCCGCTGCCGACGCGGCCCTCGCCGCTCGTCCGGGATCGTCCAGCGTGGTGAAGAAGGTGGCGGCGCCCCGCAAGCCGGCGAGCATCGGCGCGACGAGTCCGAGCGAAGCTCGTGACTGCTCCACCTCCCAGAAATCAGCGGTGACGACCGGCAAGGTGGTGCCGGCGGACGTCGAGGTGAGCAGGTGGTCGAGGCAGCCCGTGGCGAGGCGGCGGAGATCCACGGCGAGCGACTGTTGTGCCTCCAGCAGGCGGCCCAGGCCGATCGCTGTCAGGGACCCCAGCGCCCAGAGCACCCAGCCGGGGCCGTCGGACTGCGCCGGCCGCGCATCGGGGACACCCGACCCGTCGAGCGGTAGCGCGACTCGAGACCTCCTCCCGGCAGTTGGAGGGGCGCGAAGAAGCGCAGCGCCGCGGCCGCCTCCTCGAGATGACCAGCGCAGGCCAGCGCGAGTGCGCCGAAGGCGGCGTCGCGCGGCCATGAGTAGTTCCACTTCATTCCCGCGCCGGCAGCCAGGGCGCCGCTGGGCGCGGTCAATCGGCGCAGGTCGAGCAGGGCCGACCGCACCATGTCCTCGATGTCGGTGCCGCGCCCGGGCACGCTGCCCGAGACCAGCCACTCCTGGTTGAGCAGGTCGAGTTCGGCTCGAGCGCCTCGGTTGGTCAGGTGCGCGGCATACCAATCGGGCGCGGTGTGGAGCCGTGGCACCCCCGGGCCCCAGACGTGGGTCGCGCCGGCGGTGATGGTCGCGACCGCCAACCCGGCACCGGCGGCCAGGACCCAGCGCCGATCCGGTCGGGTCACCCGACCCGCACCACGGTCGGCCCAAGCCATGCCGTGGAGTCTGGCACATGCGGCCGCGGACTCAGCCGTCCTCCTCGTCCCAGACGCGGACCTTCTTGGGCCTGGGCGGGCTCTTCGCCGCCCCGTCACCGGCCACGTCCTCGGCTTCCATCCGCAGTTCCCGGCGAATCCCGAACCAGATGAGCACCAAGCCCAGCGGCATCGTCAGCCACCACTGGTAGGCGTAGGCCTGGTGTGGGCCGAGCGATCGATCGGGGGGGTCGAGGGGCGTCGGGGCGGGTGCCACGTCTCCCGAGGCGCTGCGCTCCTCCTGAAGGCGCACATAGCCGCCGAGCAGGTCCTCACCGATGGCCCGGGCCGCTTCCGGGAGATTGATCGAGGCCAACTGGCCGGCGGGCAGTTTCCGACCCTTGCTTGCTTCCCCTGGCAGAGCCCACCCGACGAGCGTGACCGTCTCCGTGGGGGGCGCCGGTGCGGCGGGCAGCACGTCCGCGCCGCTGCTGGACGCCTCGACCCACCCGCGGTCGACCAGAACGACCTGGCCGGTGTCGAGGCGGAAGGGGGAGACCAACTCGAAGCCCGTGCTGCCCAGGTTGGGCCGGTTGCGCACGTAGATCGGGTGCNTCGTCGTGTACTCCCCACGGGCGGTCACCCGTGTCCACTGTCGGGNGAGCGGGAGTGGNGAAGACGTCATCACCGAGGCCAGCGGCACGGGCTCGGCCCGGTAGTTCGCATCGAGACGGGCGTTGCGCTCGGCCTTGTAGAGATGTCGGCCGTACTGCCATTGACCGAGGTGATAGCAGGCGATCGCCGCAAGGATGGCCAGGACGAAGGCCCCCAGCCACTTGCGAGTGAGGAACCGCCGGAGCACCCCGTCACGGTACCCGTCGTAGATTGGTCCCCTGATGCCACCCACGACCTCGCTCCCGACCCCGCGCCTGCTCGACCGTTTCGGTCGGGTCGGCCGCGACCTGCGGGTGTCTGTCACGGACCGCTGCAATCTGCGGTGCACCTACTGCATGCCAGCCGAGGGCCTGCCGTGGCTGCCCAAACCGGAGATGCTCACCGATGAGGAGCTGCTCCGGATCATCGGGATCCTCGTCGGATTGGGCGTGGACACGGTGCGCCTCACGGGAGGCGAGCCGTTGCTGCGCCGCAGCCTGGTCGACGTCGTGGCCGGCATCGCGGCCCTCGACCCGCGGCCGAGGATCGCCATGACGAGCAATGGTGTCGGCCTCGACCGGCTCGCGGCGCGCCTGGCCGCCGCCGGACTCGACCGGGTCAACGTCAGCCTCGACACCACGGACCCACAGCACTTCGCCAGGCTCACCCGGCGCGACCGCCTCGAGGACGTCATCGCGGGTCTGGCNGCCGCCGCGGACGCCGGGCTCACCCCGGTCAAGGTCAATGCAGTCGCGATGCGTGGACTCAACGACGTGGACGCTCCCGACCTTCTCCAGTGGTGTCTTGACCGCGGCTACGAGCTGCGCTTCATCGAGCAGATGCCGCTCGACGCGCAACACGACTGGGACCGCGGCCAGATGGTCACCCAGGACGAGCTGCTCGCGCGGCTGGGCGAGCGCTTCACCCTGACCCCGGTGCCCGAGCGTGGCAGTGCACCGGCCGAGCGCTTCCTGGTGGACGGTGGACCGCCACTGTGGGGATCATCGCGAGCGTCACCGCGCCCTTCTGCGCGGCCTGTGATCGAGTGCGGCTCACCGCCGACGGGCAACTGCGCAACTGCCTCTTCGCTCGCCGGGAGGTGGATCTGAGAGGGCCGCTCCGCGAAGGCGCCACCGATGGCGAGCTGGGCCGGCTGATCATCGACGAGATGGCCGCCAAGGCCGCCGGGCACGGCATCGACTCGCCCGACTTCGTGCAACCCGACCGACCGATGTCAGCGATCGGCGGTTGACGGATTCGCTCAGGGCTGTAGGTAACGGACGTCGTCCGCGCGCGGCACCACCGGCGTCACGGTGCCCGGGGTCCGTGGAGCTCGGGCGTTGGCCAGGACGACCGCAACATAAGGCAGGAAAGCCGCACCGGCGAGGAAGACCCAGCGCAGCCAGCCGTCCACAACGACCATGAGGACGAAGCAGGCGGTGCGAATCGCCATCGTGATGAGGTAACGCTTGATCCGGGCGCTCTGCTCGGCGTCCCCGGAGGAGGTAGCGGTCGTGACCGACACCACCCGGTTGGTGGTGTCATTCGCATGCCGGTCCTCACCCACGACTCCACTGTATGCCGGTGGGCTGGCCTGGGTTGCCGGCCCCCGCACGCGGTCACCACCGACTCCCGCCGCAAGCCGGTCGCCACCGCCGTCATCGCGGTCGCCACCGCTGGGACGCTGCGCGATTACCAACCGGTAGCCACTAGGTTCGTCGGGACAGCAGCGCGTGCGGCCACGAAGGGAAGTCATGAGCGAGCCACGCAACGTCCTGGTCACCGGTGGAAATCGAGGCATCGGCCTGGCCATTGCCCGGGCTTTCGCCGNNNAGGGGGACAAGGTCGCCATCACGCACCGATCCGGTGAGCCACCCGAGGGCCTGGTGGGCGTCATCTGCGAAGTGACCGACTCGGCCTCGGTCGATGCCGCGTTCGCCGCCGCCGAGGAGGCGCTCGGCGGGCCGATCGAGATCCTCGTCGCCAATGCGGGCATCACCAAGGACACGCTCCTGCTCCGCATGAGCGACGACGAGTTCGCCTCCGTGGTCGACACCAATCTCGCCGGCGCTTTCCGCTGCGCCCGCCGCGCCTCCAAGGGGATGATCCGCCTGCGCCGCGGCCGGATGATCTTCATCTCCAGTGTTGTCGGCCTCTACGGCTCGCCCGGCCAGACCAACTACGCGGCGAGCAAGTCCGGTCTGGTCGGTCTGGCCCGATCGATCACCCGTGAGCTCGGCGGCCGCGGCATCACCGCCAATGTCGTCGCCCCCGGATTCATCGACACCGACATGACGGCCGAACTGCCCGAGGACACCAAGAAGGCCTATCTGGCCGCCATTCCGGCCGGCCGGTTCGCCACCCCCGACGAGGTCGCGGCCGCCACGACCTTCCTCGCCAGCCCTGAGGCCGGATATATCTCGGGCGCCGTCATCCCCGTCGACGGCGGACTCGGGATGGGGCACTGACCCGGCCCCACGGCATACCTCTCACCACCGACGAACCGAAAGGACCGCCATGCTCCTCGAGGGCAAGAAGCTGCTCGTCACCGGAGTCCTCATGGACTCCTCCATCGCCTTCCACGTCGCGCGCCTGGCCCAGGAGCAGGGTGCCGAGGTCGTGCTGACCTCCTTCGGCCGCACGATGAAGATCACGTCGACGATCGCCAAGCGGCTCCCGCAGACCCCGCCGGTCGTCGAACTCGACGTCTCCAACTCCGAGGACCTCGACGCTCTCGCCGAGCGTGTCCGTGAGCACGTGCCGCACCTCGACGGGGTGGTGCACTCGATCGGCTTCGCACCGCAAGGCGCCTTCAACTTCATGGAGGCCGGCTGGGAGGACGTCTCGACTGCAGTGCAAATCAGCGCCTTCTCGCTGCAGGCTCTCGCCAAGGCGAGCCTGCCGCTCATGGGCCCTGGCGGCAGCATCGTCGGCCTCACCTTTGACGCACGCTACGCATGGCCGGTCTACGACTGGATGGGTGTGGCCAAGGCGGCCTTCGAAGCCACCAACCGCTACCTGGCCCGTGACCTCGGCCCTCAGGGCATCCGCTGCAACCTCGTGTCCGCCGGGCCGATCCGCACGACCGCGGCCAAGTCGATCCCCGGCTTCGAACGCTTCGAGGAGGAGTGGGAGAGCCGCGCGCCGCTGGGCTGGGACATCAACGACCCGGTCGGTGCGGCGAAGGCGTGCGTGGCTCTGCTCTCTGACTGGTTCCCGGCGACCAGCGGTGAGATCGTGCACGTCGACGGTGGCTTCCACGCGATGGGCGTCTGAGCCCGCCCCCATTAGGCTCGCGTCCGTGACCAACGCCGCTGTCTTCGCCCGTGAGGTGCGGGTCCTCGAAGGACCCAACCTCTATTTCACGCGACCGGCCGTCAAGGTCGTGCTCGCCGTCCCGGGTCTGGTCGGTATGCCGGACGCGGACTTCGCGGCGTTGTGGGACCGGGCCGGTGCTCGGGGCGGTGGCGGGCGTGCACTTGCGCCCGCAGGTTCCGCCGGGCGCCAGCGAATGGTTCTGCGCCTGATCGAGTCGATGACCCGCAGGCTCGTGCGCGCTGTCGGGGTGACCCGTGTCGGCCTGCGGGTGCGAGCCGGGTCGGGTGTCGACGAGGTCGTNGTGGCCTTCGTGTGGCGCCACCGTCACCGGGCCGTCGCCTTCGGTGAAGCCTTGGCGCCCCTGCTGGACCAGATCGCCGGCGGTGCGGACATCGACGAGGCGGCGGTCGCCGCCGCGGCGCCGATCGTCGCGGCGACCGGTGGGGACCCCGCCCGACTGACCACCCCGAAGGTGCCGGTGGTGGCNGTCACCGGCACCAACGGCAAGACGACGACCACACGCCTGCTCGCCCACATCGGGATGACCGCGGGCCGGACGGTGGCGTGGAGCTCGACAGATGGCGTGCTGGCCCAGGGCGTGCTCGTCGAGCCCGGGGACTACTCCGGCCCGGCGGGGGCGCGCACGGTGCTCGCCACCCCGGGGGTCGAACTCGGCATCCTCGAGACGGCGCGCGGAGGAATGCTCCTCAAGGGCTTGGGCGTGACCCACAACGATGTCTCCGTCGTCACCAACGTCTCGGCGGACCACCTCGGCCAGCAGGGCATCGACACCGTCGACCAACTGGCCGAGGTGAAGGCGATCATCACCAAGGTCACCCGGCCCACCGGCTGGAGCGTCCTGAACGGCGACGACCCACGCGTCTGGGCGATGCGCAGCGGCACCCGCGCCAAGCCTTGGGTCTTCACTCTTGACCCAGACTCGCCGGCGATCCGGGAGGCTCTCGGTGCCGGCGGCCGCGCGATCACGGTCCTCGACGGGTGGGTCACCGTCCTCGACGAGCACCGCGTCCACGACCGCCTCGTCGCGGTTGTCGACCTGCCCATGGCGCTGTCCGGTCTGTCGGTCCACAACGTCGCCAATGCCCTGGCCGGTGCGGCCGCCGCACTCGCCATCGGGATCCCGCGTGCCTCCGTCGTCGAGGGCCTGCGGTCCTTCGCGCCCGACGATCGTCTCAACCCCGGACGGATGAACACCTACACCGTGCCGGTGACGGTCGGCACGGCCACGGTGATCGTCGACCTTGCCCACAATGAGGCCGGCCTCGACGCTCTTCTGGACGTCTGCCATGGACTCTGCGCGCCCGGCGCCAAGGTCCGCTTGGCACTCGGCACGGCGGGGGACCGGACGGACGACATCTTGCGTTCCCTCGGTGAGATCGCGGGCCGCCGGGCCGACGAGGTCGTGCTGGCCCACAAGGAGCACTACCTGCGAGGTCGGACCATCGAGGAGATGGAGCGTCCACTGCGCGAGGGCCTGCTCAGTGTCGGTGTCGCCCATGCTGATTCGACGCCCACCGAGCTCGAGGGGATGACCCGGCTCCTTGCCAACGCCCACGACGGCGACGTGGTGGCCGTGATGTGCCACTCCGAGCGAGCGGCCATCGCCGAGTGGATCGCGGCCCACGGTGGTCGTCCGGACGACGCCGCAGCGATCCGCCGCAAGGTGGTCCGGAACCGCGGCGAGCATCCTGCCCAGGCCGACATCGACGCCTTGTGGGAGATCGACGATCCACAAGCGCGGATCGCGGCGGGCGCTGCTCTCCGTGCTGCGCATCCGGGCGATCCGGTGGTCGCCTACGAGTATGCGGGCACCTTCGACTCCGCCGGGCAGGAGGCCGCGGCCGTCGGGCTCTACGAGGAGGCCCTGGACGGTGGGCTCCGTGAACCGCTGCGGCACCGCTGCCTCATCCAACTCGCCTCGACGCTGCGTAATCTCGGTCGGCTCGACGAGGCCACCGCGCGAATCGAGGACGCCGTCGCGGCCGAACCGACGAGCATCGGTGCCCGGATGTTCCGCGCGATGATCCTGCACGACGCAGGCCGGGCGACCGAGGGCTTGCGTGGCCTCCTCGAGGTTGTGGCGGCCGAGTCCTCCGATGCCGATGTGCAACGCTATCGCCGCTCGCTCACCGCATATGCCGCGGAGTTGGGAGACCGGGTTTCACCGTGATGACGGAGGGAGCCTGGTGTCGGTGCGTCCGGCGGCGGCCGTGCGTGCCGACTCATGGAGGGCGGCCCGCACCCTCGTGACGGCGGGTAGGTCCTTCGACGTGGACGTGCAAGATCGGGACACCGGCCTCGCGCTCGAGCCGGGTCAACTGCACCGAAACGGAGGCGGCACTGGAATTGAACGCCTCAGCGACATTGGCGATCGTTCCACGGTGTCGCAACTCGGCCGTGCTCGGGCACACCGACCCGCGGCCCTGCTGGCCGGGGTCCTGGCCTCCACGACCGTGTTCGCGGTCTGCGGGCGGTGGCCGAGGACCTCCCGGGGTCAGGCTTCCGCAGGCTGGGGCTCTCCCAAGTCTGCGGCTGCGTCGTCGCCCTCCTGACGAGCCCTTTCCGACAACGCATTCGGGTCGAGGTCAGGATCGCCGACACCGTCGCGCGTGGTGTGCGTGCCCGGCTGCGCCTGTTGGGTCATGGCCTCGAGCTCGGACATGACCGCGGCATGGGAGTCGACGCAGAGCACGACGAGGTCGCCCGGATTGGCCCGTGCCATGACATGCCGGACGGCGGCCGTCTCGTCGAGGACGATCTCGACCTGGCGGCACCGCGCGCCGCCCTCGGCCATCCGGGCTCGAGCGCCCTCGGCGATCAGGCCCGAGGTCTCGCCGGACTTTCGACCACGCAAGCGCGCGTCCTCGCGGACCACCAGGACGTCGAAGTGGTCGGCCGCGATGGCGCCGAGCTCGCGCATGTCGTCGTCCCGTCGGTCGCCGGCCGTCGCGATCATGCCGATCCGCGACATCTTGCCGAGCTCCGCGGACCGGGCCTTGTGGGCGGCATACCTCTCGACGAAGTCGCCGAGGACACGCATACCGGGGGCGTTGTGGCAGTAGTCGACGATGACCTCGACGTTGTGGACGTCGACAAGGTTCATGCGCCCGGGGGAGAGGTAGTAGGAGGTGCTGAAGGTCCGCAGCCCCTGTCGGATCTCGTGCAGGCCGGTGCCGAGCGCGAAGGCTGCTCCGGCGGCCGCCATCGCGTTGGCGACGTTGAACATCGCGGTGCCACCCAGCGTTGCCGGCAGCAGGTGGGTCCATGCCAGCTGCATGGAGCGGCGCCCGTGACGGATGACGATCATGTCGCCTCGGTCGGTCGGCTCGAGCACAATCGCGCGCCCGCCACGCCGGCAGTGGTCGTCGATCAACTCGCGCACGCGACTGCCAGGGGCAGCGATCGAGAACCACACGATGTCACCGGAGCAGCGGCGGCGCATCCGTCGGACGAGCGGGTCATCGGCGTTGAGCACGGCAACCCCGTCGCGCGGAACGGCTTCGACGATCACGGCCTTGACGTCGGCGAGCTGCTCGACCGTGTCGATGCCACGTATGCCCAGGTGGTCGGCCGCCACGTTGGTGACCACGGCGACGTCGTTGCGGTCGTAGCCCAGCCCCTCGCGCAGGATGCCGCCGCGCGCCACCTCCATGACGGCGAAGTCGACCCTCGGGTTCTGCAGGACCATCCGGGCCGACTTGGGCCCGGAGGCGTCGGCTTTCACGACAAGACGTTCGTCGATGACGATGCCATCCGTCGACGTCATGCCGACCTTGCGGCCGACGCCCTTCATGATGTGCGCGATCATCCGCGAGGTCGTCGTCTTGCCGTTCGTGCCGGTGACGGCGACGATCGGCACTCGGCTCGGCGCACCGGGGGGAAAGAGCAGGTCCACCACGGGCTTGGCGATGAACTGTGGCTCACCGATCGTCGGGTGCGTGTGCATCCGGAACCCCGGTGCCGCATTCACCTCACAGATGGCGCCACCGGTCTCACGCACCGGTGAGGCGATGTCGGGGGCGATGAAGTCGATCCCCGCGACATCGAGGCCGACCAGGCGGGCGGCCTCCTCGGCGATCTCGACATTGTCCGGGTGGGCGTCGAAGGTCCGGTCGATCGAGATTCCACCGGTCGACATGTTGCCGGTCAGGGCGAGTTTGACCATGATGCCCTTGTCCGGGACCGAGTCGAGCTCGAAACCCTGGTCGCGGACGCGCTCGATGGCGGCCTCGTCGACCTTGATCTTGGTGAGCACCTTCTCGTGGCCGACACCGCGGCGAGGGTCGCTGTTGGTGATCGCCACCAGTTCCTCGATGGTGTGCTCGCCGTCGCCGATGACATGGGCGGGGACGCGCTCGGCAATGGCCTGCATGCGGCCACCGACGATGAGGCAGCGATAGTCCCGGCCGGTGATGAAGGACTCGACGACGACATAGCCGCCGCGCGACTCCGCCTTGGCCAGGGCAAAGGCGGCCCGCACCGCGTCGTCGTCCATGAGGTTCAGCCCGACGCCGCGGCCGTGGTTGCCGTCGAGCGGTTTGACGACCACGGGGTGCCCGATCTCGCGGGCGACCTGGACCGCGCCGGCCTCGGTGCGCACGACATCCTGCTTCGGGACCGGCAGACCGGCCGAGCCCAACAACTTGGCGGTCAGGTCCTTGTCCCCGGCGATGTCGACGGCCAGGGCGCTGGTCTTGGACGTCATNGTGGCGCGAATGCGCTGGGCATGCACGCCCTGCCCGAGTTGGACGAAGGATGCACTGTTCAGCCGGATGTAGGGGATGTCGCGGCTGATTGCCTCCTCGAGAATGGCCAGGGTGGAGGGACCGAAGGCGGTCCGCTCGGCACGCCGCAGGAAGGACTCCAGCTCGGCCTCGAAGTCGAAATCCTCGGCGGGCGCCACCAGGTCGTTGACGAGCCGAACGGCCAACTGCCCGGCAGCCAGACCCACCCCCTCGTCCTGGTAGCCGTAGATCACGTTGTAGCGCCCCGGCTGACCCTTGACGCCGCGCGTCTTTCCGCGGCGCAGGTCATGGCCGGCCTCCTGCTGCAACTGCAGGGCGACGTGCTCGGCGACGTGACCCAGCCAGGTGCCTTCGCGCAGGCGCTCGATGAAGCCACCCTTGACCCCGCGCGAGCAGCCGTGATTCTCCAGCGCGGGGAGGAGCTCGAGGAGCCGATCGGTGAATCCGTCGATCGTGTCGGACGGATAGTCCTCCAGCACACCGAGATCCACGACCAGGTGGATCGCCGGCTCATAGGACCAGATGTTGCCGCCGCGATACACGCGGGACTCCACGATCCGCAGGTCGGGCGCGATCGGGCCAGAAGGGGTGGGCCGTTCGGTGGGTGCCATTGCCGTCCTGTCCTGTGGGGATGGGTGGTGTGACTCTAGAGCCTCACGGCCGTGCCGTCGCGACCTCTTCGGCTGCAGTCTCGGCAACGATGACCGCGTCGGGGTGGTGCTCGACAAAGTCGGCCAGTCGTCGGCCGACCAGATCGAAGGTTGCTCCGGCGGGCAGCGCGTGGACGACGGCCCCGGAGACGAGCAAGGGCGCGTAACGCCGAGCGTCCGGGGCATCGCTGACGGCGCGGGCACAATCGATGACGAAGGCGGTGCTACGGCCGTGCACCGTGAACAGGCCGTCGGAGACCTCGATGGCCGTGTCCTCGTCGATACCGATGCCGAGCAGCCCGGGGGAGCGGGCGATGACGGCCATGAGCCGACCGTAGCGCGCCCGCTCGGCGAAGTGCTGGTCGATGACGACACCTTTGAGCAGACCCAGGCCCTGGCTGACGCCGCTGCTGCGTTGCAGGGGGACGGCACCGTCGGCGCCCAGGGCGATCATGAACTCACTCATGATCGAGGCGCCCGCGGACGTGCCACCGATCACGGCACCACGGGCGTGGGCCCGGTGAATGGCCTCTCCGAGGGCGGTGTTCGCGAACATCTGACTGAGCACGAGTTGATTGCCGCCGCTCATGAAGACCCCGGTGGCGGTGTCGAGGGCAGCGATCTCCTCGACCATGTCGGCCTGGTCGCGGGTCGTGGGGTCGACGACCGAGATTCGGGAGGCCCCGAAGCGCGTGAAGACGGTTGTGTAGGCCTCGACGACCTCGGAGCGGAAGGAGGACGCGGTGGGGATGACGACGATGTGCGCCTTGCGCCCACCGGCCAACTTGGTGAAGCGCCGCAGCAGGGTCGCGCGGCCGACCTTGTCCTCGGCGCCGCCGATGATGAACAGGGTGGAGCGCGGCGGTCTGGCAGGCATGGGCTACACCCTAGGAGGCACGGTGGTGCCCTCGTCGAGCAGGTCGGCCTCCTCGACCTCTTCGCGAGTGATCCCCAGCAGGTAGAGCACCGCGTCGAGGTAGGGCACGTTGACGGCCGTGTCGGCCAGCGCCCGGACCACGGGTTTGGCGTTGAAGGCGATCCCGAGTCCGGCGGCCTCGATCATGTCGAGGTCGTTGGCCCCGTCACCGATGGCCACCGTTCGCGCCAGCGGGAGCCCCTCATCGGCCGCGAACTCACGCAGAGCGGCCGCCTTGCCGGCCCGGTCCACCACCTCGCCGAGAACTCGGCCGGTCAGTTTCCCGTCGACGATCTCCAAGGTGTTGGCCCGGGCGTGGTCGATGCCCAACTCGTCGGCCAAGGGTTGGACGACCTCGATGAAGCCGCCGGAGACCACCGCCACGGTGAAACCGAGGCGCTTGAGCGTTCGGACCAGGGTGCGGGCGCCGGGCGTCAGTTGGACGGCGTCGCGCACGCGGCCCAGGACGCTTTCGTCGAGTCCTTCGAGCGCGGCGACGCGGGCGTGCAGGCTCGCGGCGAAATCGAGCTCTCCCCGCATGGCCTGCTCCGTCACCGCCGCCACCTCGGCCTCGCGGCCGGCGTGGGCGGCGAGCAACTCGATGACCTCGTCCTGGATGAGGGTGGAGTCGACGTCCATGACGACCAGGCGCCGTCCGCGGCGGGCGAGGCCGGCGGGCGAGCTCGCGATGTCGACTCCCTCGGCCGCGGCGACCAGGGCGAGGTCGCGCCGCAGGACGTCGAGATCGGCCCCCGAGACGTCGAACTCGATGGTCGTGACCGGGTAGCGCGAGAGCCGTCGGATCCGATCGATGTTGGCCCCGTGGCCGGCGATGACACCACTGACGGCCGAGAGGTGTCGGCCGGTCAACGGGTGACCGAGCAGGGTGATGGCGACGCGACCACGTCGTCGGGGTTCGTTGTCACCCCGGCCGCGGGTCACCGTCGCCGTCATCCCCAGTCCGTATGCCGCGCGCTGGACCAACGCGCTCACCTCGGCCTCGCGGCCGGTCACCTCGAGGAGGGCGGACAGGGTCAGGTGACCGCGTGTGACCGTCTGCTCGACGTCGAGCACGACGGGGTGGACGGTCGCGAGGGTGTCGAAGAGGGTGCGGGTCACGCCCGGCCGGTCAGCGCCGGTCAGCGTGAGCAGGAGGGTCTCGGTCTGGTCCTCGGGTGGCACGGGGCACAGGCTAGTCAGCGTCGCGCCCTATGCGGGCGTCGGGGCCACACCGGCCGAACGCACGATCTCGGACGGGTCGCGTCCGACTCGCTCGCACCAACGGTCGAGAACGGCGTGCTTGTGGGCGATCGTCTCCGCATCGCCGAAGCCGTGCCAGATGTCTGCGTGCTCGGCCACGATGCGCAGGGTCCTGAGTTCACCGCCGCCACCGCGCGCGGAGATGTGGTCAACGGTGCGGGCCATGTCCGCGAGAAGATTCGGGTTGCGATAGGGCCGCGCAGACGCGACGGATCTCCGCGTACGACGTGTGCTGCGGCTGGACCTGGGCGGCGATCCGGACCTGCGGTGTCACGGTTCGACGATGTCGCCCTTGCCGATGACGACGACACCGTTCTCGGTGATGGTGAATCCCCGGGCGGCGTCCCGTGCCGGGTCCAGCCCGATCTCGGTGCCTTCCGGGATCTCGACGTTCTTGTCGATGATCGCTCGCTGGATCCGGCACTGACGCCCGATCGTGACGTTGTCGAGCATGACGACCTGGTCGAGCTCGCTGTAGGAGTGGACCCGACAGTTGGCCCCGATGACGGAGTTCGTCACGCGCGCGCCGGAGATGACCGTGCCCGGAGAGACCGCCGAGTTGAGTGCCTCACCGAAGCGGCCGTGAGCGCCGTGGACGAACTTCGCCGGAGGGTAGGGACCGTAGTCGGTGTAGATCGGCCAGTCATAGTTGTAGAGGTTGAAGATCGGGTGGATCGAGATGAGGTCCATGTGGGCGTCGAAGTAGGAGTCGAGGGTCCCGACGTCACGCCAGTAACCCTTGTCGCGATCGGTGCCACCGGGAATGACGTTCTTCTTGAAGTCGTAGGTGTAGGCCGCGTCCCGGGCCACGAGGGCGGGGACGATGTCGCCACCCATGTCGTGCCTGCTCCCGGCGAGATCGTGGTCGCGGGTCACGGCGTCGACGAGGACGTCGGCGGTGAAGACGTAGTTGCCCATGCTGGCGAGGATCTCGTCCGGGCTGTCCGGGAGTCCCTTGGGGTCCGAAGGCTTCTCGCGGAAGGCCGAGATCTTTGTCGGGTCCTCGTCGTCGACCTCGATGACTCCGAACTGGTCGGCCATGCCGATCGGCTGGCGGATGGCCGCCACGGTCACGCCCGCGCCCGACTGGATGTGCTGGTCGACCATCTGGGAGAAGTCCATCCGGTAGACGTGGTCAGCGCCCACGACCACGATGATGTCCGGCTTCTCGTCGGCGATGGTGTTGAGGCTCTGGTAGATCGCGTCGGCGCTGCCGAGGTACCAGTTCTTGTCGATCCGCTGCTGGGCCGGAATGGGTGCCACGTAGTTGCCGAGCATCGTCGACATCCGCCAGGTCTTGGTGACATGGCGGTCCAGGCTGTGCGACTTGTACTGCGTGAGCACGACGACCTTGAGGTAACCGGAGTTCACGACGTTGGAGAGCGCGAAGTCGACGAGGCGATAGATCCCGCCGAACGGCACCGCCGGCTTGGCGCGGTCGCGCGTCAGCGGCATCAGCCGCTTTCCCTCCCCACCGGCCAAGACGATTGCGAGCACCTTCGGTCCACCGCTGCGGTATGCCATGCCCACACGCTATTGCGATCCGGCTCCGTCGTGCAGCCCCTGTCCGGGATTGACCTCGGCATGTCGCAGCAGGCCCTCCCTCGCTAGGGTGATCGTCGTGCGCGTCGACATCCTCTCCAAGGAATATCCCCCCTCGATCTACGGCGGAGCGGGGGTGCACGTCGCGGAACTGACGCGGGCCCTGCGCGATCGCGGCGACATCGACGTCCGCGTCCATGCCTTCGGCGGCCCCCGTGACGAGGAGGGGACGACCGACCACCCGGACCTGCCGCAACTCGACGGCGCCAACGCGGCCCTCGCGACCATGGGGGTGGACCTGACCATGGCGGCCGCCTGCGAGGGCGCGGACCTCGTCCACTCGCACACCTGGTACGCCAACTTCGCCGGTCACGTCGCCGGCCTGCTCAACGATGTGCCGCACGTCGTCTCGGCCCACAGCCTGGAGCCCATGCGCCCCTGGAAGGCCGAGCAGCTCGGCGGNGGCTACCGGCTCTCGTCGTGGATCGAGAAGACGGCCTATGAGGCCGCCGACGCCGTCATCGCCGTCTCCGAGGGAATGCGGCAGGACGTGCTGAAGTCCTATCCCTCGATCAACCCTGACAAGGTCAAGGTCGTCCACAACGGCATCGACTCCCAGCTCTGGCAGCGTCACCGCGACGATGACGTCGTCCGCTCGCACGGCGTCGACCCGGACAAGCCGTCGGTGATCTTCGTCGGGCGGATCACCCGCCAGAAGGGACTGCCCTACCTGCTCCGCGCCGCCGCGCAGTTGCCGCCCGAGATCCAACTCGTCCTCCTGGCCGGCGCTCCGGACACCCCGGAGATCAAGGCCGAGGTCGAGGAACTCATCGCCGGCCTGCGCGAGCAGCGAGACGGTGTCGTGTGGGTGCCCGAGATGCTGCCCCGGGGCGAGGTCATCGCGATGCTCAGCGCCGCCACGGTCTTCGTCTGCCCATCGGTCTACGAGCCGCTCGGCATCGTCAATCTCGAGGCCATGGCGTGCGAACTCCCGGTCGTCGCAACGGCGACGGGCGGCATACCCGAGGTCGTGGTCGACCAAGAGACCGGCTGGCTGGTGCCGATCGAGCAGGTGCAGGACGGCAGCGGCACACCGGTGGATCCCGACAGGTTCGTCGCCGACCTCGCCGCGGCCCTCACCGAAGCCGTCAGTGACCCGGCGCGGGCCGATCGCTTCGGACTCGCCGGTCGTCGGCGCGCGGTCGAGTCCTTCTCCTGGGCCACCATCGGCGACCGCACCATGCAGGTCTACCTGGACGTCCTCCGCCGCCGCCTGCTGGCTCGCTGACCCGCCGACACCGCTCCCGAGAACGGGCGCACGCGTCTACTAGGGTCGCGGTATGAGTGATGTGCTGGCCTTCGCCGGAGTCGGCGTGGTCCGTGGCCAGAGCATCCTGCTCGACGACATCAACTGGGAAGTCGAGGAGGGCCAGCGCTGGGTGGTCCTCGGCCCCAATGGCGCGGGCAAGACCACNCTCCTNCAGTTGGCGTCGGGCCGCATGCACCCCAGCCGGGGTGTCGTCGGCATCCTCGACGAGGTGCTCGGAGCAGTCGACGTCTTCGAACTGCGGCCGCGGATCGGTCTGGCCAGTGCCTCGCTGGCCGAGCGCATCCCGCCGCGTGAGCGCGTGGGAGATGTCGTGGTCACGGCGTCCTACGGTGTGGTCGGCCGCTGGCGGGAGAGCTACGACTCGCTCGACCACGGTCGTGCCCTGCAACTGCTCGATGCTCTGGGCGCCGCCCACCTGGTCGACCGCACCTACGGCACCCTGTCCGAGGGGGAACGCAAGCGGGTCCAGATTGCCCGGTCGCTCATGACCGACCCCGAGTTGATGCTGCTCGACGAGCCCGCGGCGGGGCTGGACCTCGGTGGCCGCGAAGACCTGGTGCGTCGGCTCGGCGACATCGCCGGTGACCTNGCCGCCCCGGCGCTCGTGCTGGTCACCCACCACGTCGAGGAGATCCCGCCGAACTTCACCGACGTCCTCCTGCTGCGGGACGGCCGCGTGGTCGCGCAGGGGCCGATCGAGATCACCCTCACCGAGGGCAACCTGAGCGCCACCTTCGGGCTGCCTCTGGTGCTGGAACGTCACGGGATGAGGTATTCCGCGAGGGCACGCTCCTGACGCCGGCACGATTCGCGGTGGCGGAGAGTTGGGAACCTGAGAGCGTGTTGTGACGTCACAGGGTTACCCGCGCCCGCGGGAGGCCCAGTCTCGGAAAGGCACCGGCAATGGAGTGGCTGACTGACAGTCCTTGGCTGGCCTGGATCGCGATCGCGCTGATCCTGGCCGCCATCGAGGCAGCAACCGTCGACTTCGTCTTCGTGATGCTCGCCGGTGGCGCGCTCGCCGGAGCCCTCACAGCCGGCCTCGGCGGGGGACTCGCAGCCCAGGTGATCATTGCGGTCGCCGTTGCTGCTCTGCTCCTCGCGGTGGTCCGCCCGATCATCAGACGCCACTTCGTCGAGGGCGAGGTGGACCACGGGATCGGGGCGAGCAGCCTGGTCGGACGCGAGGCCCGCGTGATCGAGACCGTGACCGAGACCAACGGCCGGATCAAGCTCGGCGGGGAAACCTGGTCCGCGCGGGTCCCGGCCCACGCCGAGTCCTGTCCCCCCGGCAGCGATGTGCAGGTGATCGCCCTCCACGGGGCCACGGCGATCGTCGTGGCAGCCCCGCATCCCGTCGCCGAGCCCACGTGAGCCGGCTCCACGGCATACCGACCCTGACCTGACCCGACAACAGAAACGGACTCGACATGATCGAACTCGTCGTCCTGGGCCTCTTCCTCCTCTTCGCGCTCGTCGTGCTCTTCCGCACGGTGCGGATCGTGCCGCAGCAGACGGCGCTCATCATCGAGCGCCTNGGCCGCTACTCGCGCACGCTCGAGGGCGGCATCCACTTCCTCATCCCGTTCGTCGACAAGGTGCGAGCGAACGTCGACCTGCGTGAGCAGGTCGTCTCCTTCCCACCGCAGCCGGTGATCACCAGCGACAACCTGGTCGTCAACATCGACACCGTCATCTACTACTCGGTCATCGATGCCAAGTCCGCGGTCTACGAGATCGCCAACTTCATCCANGGCATCGAGCAGCTCACCGTCACCACCTTGCGTAATGTCATCGGCTCGCTCGACCTCGAGCAGACCCTGACCAGCAGGGACCAGATCAATGCCCAGCTGCGCGGGGTGCTGGACGAGGCCACGGGCAAGTGGGGGATCCGGGTCAACCGCGTCGAGCTCAAGGCCATCGACCCGCCGATGTCGGTTCAGGAGTCGATGGAGAAGCAGATGAAGGCCGAGCGGGACCGGCGAGCCGCCATCCTCAACGCCGAGGGTGTCAAGGCCAGCCAGATCCTCACGGCCGAAGGTGAGAAGCAGTCCGCCATCCTGCGCGCCGAGGGTTCTGCCCAGGCGCGGGTCCTCGAGGCGCAGGGTCAGGCTCGAGCCATCCAGCAGGTGTTCGAGGCGATCCACCGCGGGAAGCCAACCGAGAAGCTGTTGGCCTACCAGTACCTTCAGGTCCTGCCCCAGATCGCCCGCGGCGACAGCAACAAGATGTGGATCATCCCGAGCGAACTCACCGATGCCCTCAAGGGCATGGGCGGGATGCTGGGCCGTGNGACCGGCGCCCCCGCAGGTGGTCTCGACAGCGGCAGCGAGGAGCAATGGGTCGACCCGGGTGACTCGATCCCGAATGCCTTCGAGGAGACCGTGCTGGAGGACCCGGCCCGAGCCCTGGCCGAAGCACGGGGCCANGCAGAGCAGTCGAGCCGAGAGGCCAGTGAGCACGCGGCACCGGTCAGCCGGCCACAGCCGCCGATCGCTCCTGATCCGGATNNCGTGCCCCCGCGCCCACCGGCCCCGCCTGCCCCTCCGGTCGAGGATGAGGCCACGCGTCGGATCCCACCGCCCACGACCTGACCCTGCAGGCACCGTCACCGCCGCACCCGACTTAGGGTGTGGCGGTGACGCTTGTCGAGNCCCTCCTGATCGTCCTGGCCGGATGCGCGGCCGGGACGATCAACACGATCGTCGGCTCGGGCACGCTGATCACCTTTCCCACCCTGCTCCTCTTGGGGATTCCGCCCCTCAACGCCAACATCTCGAACAGCGTCGGCCTCGTCGCCGGCGGTATCACCGGGACCTACGGCTATCGGCGCGAACTGGTGGGTGCCAAACCCGACCTGCGCGCCCTGATGCCGATGACCTTCGTCGGGGCGATCGGCGGGGCCCTGCTCTTGCTCGTCCTGCCGTCGTCGGCGTTCCGGGCCATCGTGCCGGTACTCGTCGCGCTGGGGATCCTTCTCGTCGCCTTCGGCCCCGCCCTCTCCCGGTGGACCGAACGGCACCGGGGTCAGCCTGCGGGGACGCGGATGGGTCCCCTCGTGCGCCTCGGAGTCTTGGCGGCCGGTGCCTACGGGGGCTACTTCGGGGCNGCTCAGGGGGTGATCCTCGTGGGCCTGCTCAACACACTCACTTCGTTGCCGCTCCAGCGGTCCAATGCCTACAAGAACGTCCTGGGAACCGTCGCGAACCTGGTCGCCGCCCTCGTCTTCGTCGTGGCGGCTCCCCANCACGTCGANTGGGCGGTGGCCGGACTCATCGCGGTCGGTGCCCTGGCCGGCGGCTGGGTGGGATCGACCGTCGGACGACGTCTGCCCCCCACCGTGTTGCGCGCAGTCATCGTCCTCATCGGCCTGGTCGCCATCGTCAAGCTCATCTGGTTCCCCTGATGGGGACCGCAGTCCTCGTGCTCGGCCTGGCCGTCGTCGCCGCACGGTCCTGCTCGGCTGACGACGTCGGCCGACCGCCTAGGCTGATCCGCGATGCCAGACCAGATCACCGACCCGCAGGATCCCCGCCTCGCCGACTANGTCGCCCTGACCGATGTCGCTCTGCGGCGCCGGATCGAGCCCGAGGGCGGGCTCTACATCGCCGAGTCCGAGAAGGTNATTCGACGGGCCNTGGCCGCCGGGCACCGGCCTCGGTCGTACCTGATGGCCCAGCGCTGGCTCACCGATCTCGGTGACGTGGTCGCNGACGCGGAAGCACACGGCATACCCGTCTATGTGGGGGAGCACTCGACCATCGAGAGCCTCACAGGCTTTCACCTGCACCGTGGCGCCCTGGCGGCGATGCACCGCCCCACCCTGCCCGCGGTGGCCGACGTCGTGCGTGGAGCGCGGCGGGTGGTCGTGCTCGAGGACATCGTCGACCACACCAATGTGGGCGCGATCTTCCGCTCCTGCGCCGGGCTGGGCGTCGATGCCGTGCTCGTCACCCCACGCTGTGCTGACCCGCTCTATCGCCGCTCGATCAGGGTGTCGATGGGCACCGTCTTCCAGGTGCCGTGGACCCGGATCGATCCGTGGCCAGGTGGGATCAGGACGCTCCAAGCGGCCGGGTTCGTGACCGCGGCTCTTGCCCTGTCCGAGGATTCAGTTCCCCTGGATGTGTTCTCCCGCAACGCTCCCGAGCGTCTGGCACTGGTCCTCGGGACAGAGGGCGACGGGCTCGGCCGGCGGACCCTGGGCGAGGTCGACGTGACCGTGACGATCCCGATGGCCGGGGGAGTGGACTCGCTCAACGTTGCGGCGGCAGCGGCGCTGGCGTCGTGGGAGTTGCGTTCGCGCGGCTAGGCTCGGTGGGCATGGAGTCGCTCACGGGACGCACCCTCTCCGGCCGCTACCGGCTGGAGGAGCAGATCGGTGCCGGTGGCATGGGGCAGGTGTGGCGGGCGATCGACACGGTGCTGGACCGGCAGGTCGCCGTGAAGATCATGTCTCTCGACGCGGCCCACCCCGATCCGACGGCCGTGGAGCGATTTGCCCGTGAAGCGCGCACCACCGCGGGGATCAGTCACCCGCATGTCGTCACCGTCCACGACAGCGGGGCGACCGATGACCTGGCCTATCTGGTCATGGAGTTGCTCCCCGGGCCCAGCCTGGCCGACGAGATGGTGAGCGGTCCGATGCCAGTGGCGCAGGTCGAGGGTGTCGCGCGTGAGGTGGCGAGCGCGCTGGGTGCCGCCCACTCCCGAGGGCTCGTCCACCGCGACATCAAACCCGCGAACATCGTGCGCGGCGACGACGGTCGCTGGCGCGTCGTCGACTTCGGTATCAGTCGTCTGGCCGATGGCCCGACGGCCGTGACCCAGCCGGGCTTGACGGCCACGCACATGATCATCGGCACCGCGGACTACCTGGCCCCCGAGCAGGCGCTCGGCAGGCCGGTCAACGGTCGCACCGACCTCTACGCCCTCGGCGTGATGCTCTGGACCCTGCTGGCCGGGGCCCCGCCGCTCTCGGGCACGACGCCGGTCGCGACGATGATGCGCCACGCGACCGAGGATGTGCCCGACATCCGCGACGTCCGTCCGGACGTCCCGGCGGGTCTGGCCGAGATGATCACGGCTCTCACCGGTCGCAACCCTGAGGATCGACCGGCAACGGCGGATGCCGCGGTCACCCTGCTCGACCGGACCCCCGACGTGTCCGGCACCGTTGCGTCAGCCGGTCCCGCGGCCACCGAGGTGATCGCGGGGGCCANTGCGGCCACCGCCGTCCTGCCCACCGCCGGGTCGACTGCACNTCGGCCCCCNGTCGTGGCGACGGGTCCCGGGACTCCGCGGCCACAGGCCGCCCCGTCATCGCGGGCGCCATTGACGCCCGAGCCCGACCAGCGCCGCTGGGGGGCGGTCATCCTCGGTGTCGTCGCCGCCCTGCTGGTCATCGCNCTGGCATGGAACTGGTGGGCGAATCGCGACGCGACGACGCCCGATCCGGCCGACTCGCCGTCGGCCAGCCAACCGCTGGAGGCTCCATCGCTCACGCCGTCAACCAGCCCTTCACCCTCGCCCACACCCACGCCGTCTCCGAGCGCGACCAGTCCGTCACCGGCCCAGACGTCGGGGGCCGCGGCGACTGCCGTCGCGGCAGCCGCCGACGCCCTCCAGTCCGCGGTGTCCGGGGCCGAGGCGCTGGGTGCGGTGGAGAAACCGGCCGCCAATGCCCTCAACAAGCAGTTGAGTGCGATCTCCAAGGCGGTC
>Ga0056906_1000539_pt1 | contig 23552 bp, 25 predicted proteins | sample EBPBio122009_DNA_FD_55045 | JGI IMG/M metagenome (GOLD analysis project Ga0056906, IMG submission 55045) | Wastewater treatment Type I Accumulibacter community from EBPR Bioreactor in Madison, WI, USA - Reactor 1_2/2/2009_ DNA | ecosystem: Engineered > Bioreactor > EBPR > Anaerobic-Aerobic >...
TGTTGATTTCCGCCGAGAATTGACCCGTTAGGCGGGGATTTTTCCCTCGAGAAGTGACCCATGTTTTGACCACGTCTCACGCGGGATACGCGGGGGACTTCGGAGTGATCGACATGGAGTTACTGAGTGTCATCCGCCGTTGGCATGGGCGGAATCATCTTTCGATCCGGGAGATTTCCCGGCGCACGGGTCTCTCGCGGAATACGGTTCGCAAGTATCTGCGGGCGGATAGCGTCGAGCCCCGGTTTCATGTTCCCGACCGGCCGAGCAAACTCGATCCCTATGCCGACAAGCTCTCGGCGATGCTGCGGATCGAAGGCGGCAAGTCGCGCAAGCACAAGCGCACGGTCCGTCAGTTACATGCCGATCTGATCCTGCTCGGCTATGAGGGCTCCTACAATCGGGTCGCGGCCTTCGCCCGGGACTGGAAGGCCGCCCGCCTGCGCGAGCAGCAGACCAGCGGTCGCGGCACCTTTGTCCCCCTGGCCTTTGTGCCGGGCGAGGCATTCCAGTTCGACTGGTCGGAGGACTGGGCGATCATCGCCGGCGAGCGCACCAAGCTCCAGGTCGCCCATGTGAAGCTGTCCTACAGCCGCGCCTCTACCCTGCGAGCTTACCCGCTCCAGACCCATGAGATGCTGTTCGATGCTCATAATCACGCCTTCCGGGTGCTGGGAGGCGTGCCGCGGCGGGGCATCTACGACAACATGAAGACGGCCGTCGACAAAGTCGGCCGCGGCAAGGACCGTCAGGTCAACATCCGCTTCTCGGCTATGGTGAGCCACTTCCTGTTCGAGGCCGAGTTCTGCAATCCGGCCTCGGGCTGGGAGAAGGGGCAGATCGAGAAGAACGTGCAGGATGCCCGACATCGGCTCTGGCAGCCCCTGCCGAACTTCCCGTCGCTGGAGGCACTGAACGACTGGCTGGAGACCCGGTGTCGGGAGTTGTGGTCGCAGACCAAGCACGGCACGCAACCCGGTACAATCGCCGATGTGTGGGCCGAGGAGATCCGGCACCTGATGGCGATGCCGCGCCCCTTCGATGGCTTCGTCGAGTACGCCAAGCGCGTCTCCCCGACCTGCCTGGTCCATCTGGAGCGCAATCGTTACAGCGTGCCGGCGTCCTTTGCGAACCGCCCGGTGAGCCTGCGTGTTTATCCCGACCGGATCGTCATTGTCGCCGAGGGGCAGGCGATCTGCGAACATCGCCGGGTCTTCGCCCGCTCGCATGATCGTCTCAGCCGGACGGTCTATGATTGGCGGCATTATCTGGCCGTCCTCCAGCGCAAACCCGGGGCCCTGCGTAACGGTGCCCCCTTTGCCGAAATGCCGCCGGCCTTCCAGTCGCTGCAACAGCATCTGCTCAAAACGCCAGGTGGCGACCGGGAGGTGGTCGAAATCCTGGCCCTGGTCCTGCAGCATGACGAGGAGGTCGTGCTGGCGGCGGTCGAACTGGCCCTGAAGGCTGGCGTGCCGACCAAGACCCACATCATCAACCTGCTTCACCGGCTGATCGACGGCGCACCGATGATCGCGTCAACGGTCGAAGCCCCTTCCGCCCTCACATTGACCACCGAGCCGCGCGCCAATGTCGAACGCTATGACGCTCTGCGCCGGGCCGATGAGGTGCGCCATGCGTCATAATCCTGCGAGCGGGGCCATCGTCATCATGCTGCGCAGCCTCAAGATGCACGGCATGGCCCAGGCCATCAGCGAACTGACTGAACAGGGGGCGCCGGCCTTCGAGACCGCTGTGCCGATCCTGTCTCAGCTCCTGAAGGCGGAGATGGCCGAGAGAGAGGTCCGATCAACGGCCTATCAACTCAAGGCCGCGCGCTTCCCGGCCTATCGCGACCTCAACGGCTTCGACTTCGCCAGCAGCGAAATCAACGAGGCGCTCGTGCGCCAACTGCATCGCTGCGAGTTCCTCCAGGACGCACACAACGTCGTGCTGGTGGGAGGGCCCGGCACCGGCAAGACCCATGTCGCTACGGCTCTCGGCGTCCAGGCCATCGAGCACCATCACAAGCGGGTCCGCTTCTTCTCCACAGTCGAGCTCGTCAACGCTCTCGAACAGGAAAAGGCTCAGGGCAAGGCAGGACAGATCGCCGGCCGGCTTGCATACGCCGATCTCGTCATCCTCGATGAGCTCGGCTACCTGCCCTTCAGTGCATCAGGCGGCGCCTTGCTCTTCCACTTGTTGAGCAAGCTCTACGAGCGCACCAGCGTCGTCATCACCACCAATCTCAGCTTCTCGGAATGGGCCACCGTCTTCGGCGATGCCAAGATGACCACCGCCCTGCTCGATCGCCTCACGCATCACTGCCACATCATCGAGACGGGAAACGACAGCTTCCGCTTCAGGAACAGCTCGGCAAAGCCCGACAAACCAGCCAGGGAGAAAGCCAAAAACTTGACCGCAACCTGAACAAACAACACCATCTGGGCGGGTCACTTCTCAGTGGAAACCCAGGGTCAATTCTCGGCGGAAATCAACAGCATGGCGCTCGGGCGGCTTGGACCCAGGCTCGAAAGGCGGCTGCCGGGGCAATTTCCTCAGGCTGTCGTCGCGGTCACATTGTCCAGCATCTTGGGCCCGCGCTGGGTGGCTGGCCCGGAGTGATTGTGGGGCGGGCGCCGCGATCGCCGACACCGCGCTGTCGACCGCGCGGCTCGCAATGCGCAGCCAGACGGGAGTTCTGTCCAGACAGTGCTGGAGCCGCGTGTGAGCAAGTGTGGCCGCTACGGCGGCCACACCATTGCGATCAGATTCTTTCGAGCGCGGCCGTAATCCTGTCCTTCAGTGCGAGGCGCTGACGGCGCAGCGTCGCTTCAGCTTCTTCGGAAATGGCGTCGAGACGCGCCTCGGCCCGATGAATTCGGTCATTGACCTCATCGTATTCCGTCAGAATATGCGCAAATTCCGGGCTTTTCGCCTTGAGGGCATGAATAGCGTCCATCTGTTCCGGGAACTCATCGCCAAGCGTATGCGGGGTATTGGACAAGGTTCTGCTCTCCTTTGTACAACAGCGGTCCGGCGTCAGGGCTTTTCGACGCGCGCGACCTGATAAGTGTGAAACTCGTGTCCCCGCCCGACCGAGACATATTCTCCGAGGCGGAAACATTCCTCGCCCAGACGGAAACCGGTCTCGATGTCCCGGTCACCCTCCTCGTAATCAAAATACCATTGGCCGCCGGGCTTGCGCCGCAACCGACCGACCCTGACCGTCTCGCCCTTCTGAAAATACCGGACGCGACAGGATGCCTGGGATTTCTTCCATTCGTGAGGATCGAGGAAGCCTTCCCGGTCGAGCGGCAACAGAAGATCGTAGCCTTCCTCACGGTCTCCGTCCGGATGACCCTGGTCGCGCGCGCGAAGCAGCCGCACATGGCGGAAGGCTGGGGCGAGTTCCCTGGTTTCGACCAAGATCCATGTCCTCCATTTCAGTCTTCCACAGAACCCGGAGGGGTTTCGGCGGATTTTGCGAGAGATCTGTGTCCCTCTTACGCTATTCGTGCTGCATCTTTCTTGATCTAGCGCAACCGGGGTCGCGGCAGGCGTCGGTGGATGCTCCTATTCACAGGCGGAACTCCTGATCCTGCCGTGGCACGACACCCGGCCAGCCCAGTTCGCGCTCGATCCGGACGCGGAGCGCCTCGGAGGCTTCCGGTTCCCCGTGGACAATGAACACACGCCGCGGCGCGCGCTTGAATCCCGAAAGCCAACGCATCAGTTCGTTGCTGTCGGCATGGGCCGACAGCATGTCCAACTGTGCAACCTCCGCCTTGATCGGCACCCAATCCCCGTGAATCTTCAGGTCCTTCGCGCCCTGCTGCAGCGTACGCCCGCGTGTTCCGGGAGCCTGGAAACCAGAAAGCAGGATCGTGCATCTCGGATCGGGGCCAAATGTCTTGAGATGGTGCAACACGCGCCCTCCGGTTGCCATGCCGGAGGCNGCGATGACGATCTTCGGATACCTGCTCGCCGTGATCGCCTTCGACGCTTCGACATCGTTGGCGTACTGGGCGATGCCGAAGGCTTCACGGCATGTCGCGTGATCCAGTTTATGGTCGTGCGGATGGCGGCACATCATCTCGGTTGCGTCGGCTGCCATCGGGCTGTCCAGGAAGATCGAGATGGAAGCGAGGCGCCCGGCCAGCTTCAGTCTCCAGAAATAATAGAGAAGCTGCTGTGCCCGGCCGACGGCAAAGGCCGGTATGACGAGCGTGCCGCCGCGTTTCACGGTGCGTTCGGCGATCGCGCCGAGCGCCTCGGCCGGATCCTCCGCCGGATGAACCCGGTCGCCATAGGTGGATTCGATCACGATGTAGTCGGGCTCTCCGCCCGATACGGGATCTGGAAACAACGCATCGTTGTAGCGCCCGATATCGCCTGAAAACACCAGGCTGCGGCCTCCCCAGTGGATCTCCGCATGCGCAGCGCCCAGAATATGGCCGGCGTGGCGGAAACGCAGCGTCAGGCTGCTGGGCAGCGTAATCGTCTTGTCGAATGGCACGGTCGAAATATGTTCAAGAGCCCGCCGTGCATCGTGCACGCCATAGAGGGGTAAAGCGGGGGTGTGCTTCGACAAATGGTGCCGGTTGAGGAACTCGGCATCCTTCTCCTGCAGGAAGGCACTATCCGTCAGGATCAGTTCGGCGACGTCCCGCGTCGACTCTGTCGCGTAGATCCTGCCGCGGAAGCCGTCCCGGACGAGCCGGGGCAGGTATCCGGAGTGATCAAGATGGGCATGCGTCAGGATGACGGCCTCGATCGTCTCCGGTTGGACCGGGAGCTTCTCCCAGTTCAGTTCACGCAGGTTCTTGAGCCCCTGGAACAGGCCGCAGTCGATGAGGACATGATGACCCTCGTAGGTGAGGAGGTGCTTTGATCCTGTGACGGTTCCGGCCGCGCCGAGCGATGTCATCGTAAGCATGTGCGATCTTTCGCGGGTTTCCGTGGCAGGAGAAGATCTGGCGCCCACGCATTCGCTGCCAGGCTGCGTCATGATGCGGTGGGCGATGTTGTCCGCGATGGGAACTCTGGGCGCAGTGAGGTCGGAGGATCGGGCTGGCGTTGAACGGGAGCACTCCCATCACCACCGCGTATCCCGTCCGACAGGAGGCGCAGACCATTCAGCACGACCAGAACGGTCCCGCCCTCATGTCCGATCACCGCGAGCGGAAGCGGCAGATCGAAGAACAGGCCGCCGGTCACCAGCACCAGCATGGCGCCGATCGCGACGACGAGGTTCTGCCGGATGATCGCAGCCGTCCGGCGTGCCAGACGGTGAGCATCGGCCAGCTTCTTCATGTCTTCTGACAGCAGGGCGACGTCGGCGGCCTGCAGTGCGACGTCCGACCCCGCTGCCCCCATCGCGATACCGACATCGGCACGAGCCAATGCGGCGGCATCGTTGACGCCATCGCCGACGAAGGCGACCTTGCCATCACGCGCGAGGTCGCCGACCTGGAGCACCTTGTCCTGCGGCAGCATCTCGGCATGAACCTCATCGGGAGCAAGGCCAAGTTCCGCACCGATGCGCAAGGCCACCGGCCTGCGGTCACCCGTCATCATGACGATGCGGTTGACGCCTCCGGCGCGAAGCGCAGCCAGCGCCGGAGCAGAACTGGCTCTTGCTTCGTCCGCGACGCTGACGGCACCCAGAACAGTCGCGCCGCGCCCGAGGTAAACCACGGTCTGGGAACTGTCGGCGAGTTCACGGAATGCGGGATCATCGACGGAAGCGCCCATCTCGGCGGCGAGGTGGGCGTTCCCGGCCCATATCGGGCCAAACGCGTCGTGGCCAATGATACCGGCGCTCGGGCGGGAGCTGACGTCCACGACCTTCGTCGGCTCGATGCCGTTCGCAACAGCCTGCCGGCGGATGGCCGCCGCGACATGATGCTCCGAATGGGCTTCCAGCCCAGCCAGAAGAGAAAGAAAGCGGCGTTCCTCTCCGTCCAGGGCAACGATGAACGTCACCGCCGCTCGACCATTGGTCAGGGTTCCGGTCTTGTCGAAGGCAAAGGTATCGACCGCGGCGAGAGTTTCGAGCGCGCCGCCCCCTTTGAACAGTACGCCGCCTCGCGCCGCGGCGGAGAGGGCCGACAGGATCGCGGCGGGAACCGATATGACGATCGCGCAGGGGCTGGCCGCGACCAGAAGAGTCGCGGCCCTGTAAAGGGCCTGCTCCCAGTCCCGGCCAAGCCAATAGAAGGCCGCGAAGGCGAGACCGGCTCCCAGCAGGACAGCGATGGTATAACGCTGGCCGAACCATGCGCTGAAGCGCTCGGACGGCGCCTTCGCTTCCTGAGCCTCGGTCACGAGCTGGATCATGCGTGCGATCGTGCTGTCGCCGACCGTCCGGGTGACGGTCACGTCCAGGACCCCGTCGAGATTGACCGTGGCCTCGAAGACCTGTTGCCCCGGTTCCTTGGAGACCGGCATGGACTCGCCGGTGATATTGGCCTCGTCGATGCCGCCGCGGCCGTGCAAGATCACGCCGTCGGTCGGCACGCGTGCGCCCGGGCGCAGCACCACCACATCGCCGACGACCAACTCGGAAGCGGGAACCTCCACCGTGGTCCCATCCTCTCCTTTGCGGAAAGCTGTTTCCGGGCGTAACGCCATCAGGGCCTCGACGGCACGGCGTGCACGCCCCAAAGCCTGGTGTTCAAGCGTGGTCGACACGCTGAAAAGCGTCAGTAGCACGGCGCCTTCGAACGGCGCTCCAACGGCAGCAGCGGCTATGGCTGCGACCACCATCAGCAGGTCTATGTCGAGGACGTGCTCGCGCCACAGCGCGGACAGGGCACTCCAGGCGGCGGGGATACCGCCGGCAGTATAAACCAATACAAGGCCGGGCCATCTCAGAGCGGAGATCCCTTCGGCCGGCGGCCAGGTCCCAATGACCGCCAGGATCATTCCCAGGANCGCCAGGCCCGACATGACAGTCTCGAAATCGAACGACAGACGTTTCATCGTCACACCGCCCGGCCNATGAGNGAGCCGATCATCGCGGTCGAGGCCATCGCGACGGCNCCCCAGAACACCACCCGGACGGTGGGCTTCCAGATGCTGGCGCCGCCAGCTCGGGCACCGACCGCGCCAAGCACCGCAAGGCCGATGAGGCAGGCTATGGATACGGTCCATGCCGCTGTTCCAGCGGGAGCAAGCACGGCGACGATCAGCGGCAGAGCAGCACCCGCCGCGAACGTCACCGCCGAGGTGAATGCGGCCTGGACGGGCCTCGCCATCACATGGCTCGCGAGTCCGAGTTCGTCCCGTGCATGCGCTTCGAACGCATTCTTCGCCATCATTTGTTTGGCGACTTGCCGGGCCAGCTCCGGAGCCACTCCGCGCTGCTCATAGATCGCGGCGAGCTCGGCCAGTTCAGCCTCGGGCTGCGTCGCCAGTTCATGACGCTCGCGTGCCATGTCGGCTTCTTCGGTATCGGCCTGCGAGCTGACCGACACATATTCGCCCGCGGCCATCGACATGGCTCCCGCCACGAGCCCAGCCACGCCGGCAACGAGGATTTCATGCGAGGCTGCGGTCGCGGCGGCGACGCCGACGATCAGACTCGAAGTCGAGATCAATCCGTCATTCGCACCCAGCACCGCCGCCCGAAGCCAGCCTATGCGTTCGATGAGATGGTTTTCCTTGTGAAGGGCGCGCATGGGCACAGCTTTCGAACAGGCGTTGCAGGATTGAACGATCATGCTTGGTCGGCGAAGGCGTCGGTTCGATAAAACCCGCCCGTCACCTGACAAGCAGGCGTCGATCAATCAATAAATTGGAATAATTCTAAACTACAGAATGTCTGGTGGATTTGCGCTGTGTCAAGGACCGGGCAGCCTGCTTCAGAACGACACGCCGCTGTTGCAGCTTATCCATCCGAGGCCACCCAGCAGGTTGGCAGGCTTGCGTCGAAGCCTGCCTTCAACGCCTTTGCAGTAGATCGGATCACGTTTGCGGCCATGGCGTCGAAAACATCCGGATCGCAAAAAGCAGCTCGCCTCGTCGGTCGTGCTGCCGCAGAAGATCTGGGACCCGGCTTGCCGAAAGGAACAGGCCTTCTTCGACAAGCCGACCGGGCGGCAGATGCGGGTGGTGTATTGTGTGTATTTGGTCAGCGGCACGGCGATGCAGCCCGCCGACAGATCGACTTCGACCAGCTTGGCGCCGTCATCAGCCTCGCCGCGGGCAGCCAGGGCGTCGCCGACGAACAGGGCGGCGTGGGACCACGTCGACTGCGTCATATACTTGATCACAGTCGATACGCGCTGGTTTCCCTCGATCAGCAAGACGTCGCCCGGTTGCAGGCTCCGTCGTAGTGCCGCGGGGCCGGAGGGCGTGAACGGCTCGTAGGCTTTGGAAGGCTTGGCGATCACCTGCATGATGGCCCGGCCGGTGAGATCACGGATCCGTTCCCGAACGCCCATCTTCGATCTCCAGCACGGCTGGCGGGAGGGCTATCACCTGTCAGCAGCCGGCGGCGATCATGAGCGCCGCGGCGTCTCCCGCCAACACGCTCCGGACCCATACAACCCGGGATGGACGGCGTGGTTCCGCGGAGATCGCGTGAACGCGCGTCCCGGCCTATCCGAGACCGACACCGATCCGCAGGGCGTCCTCGGCCGCGCTGATACGGCGGGCCAGCGGCATCGCGCTGGTTTCGCTCGGCGGCGGACGCAACGCGCGCAAGGTCAGATCACAGACGCTGTCAGCCAGGTCCGACAGCGAAGCAGCAGCATGAAGAGGCAGGATTGCCAGCGCAGTCTCGACGAAGAGATCGCGCACATCGACGACGTGCTCGGGCGCCAGTTCCGGAAACGCCTCGAACAGCGCCGCCAAGCCGCCGCCATGATCGCCGGTGCGTGCGCCCAGCGCCGCGATGAAATGCGTGAGGTCGTGCTCGAATTCGGCCCAGCGGTTGCCGACGACACGGTCGAGCGGGCGGCGCAGGCGGGGATGCGCACGCAACCGCTCGCTCAGCGTCGCGACGACGTCGTGCAAGCTGTCTTCGTCGAGGCCGAAGGCTTGGTCGAATACCAGTCGCATCTTATGGCCGCTCCTTCCTGCCGCGCGCCACACGGAGCGTTGCCACAACGCCTCGCCTCAAGCCGCCGGCGCGAGGCCGAAATCCACCGGGTTCAGCATCAAATCGGCCAGGGTGTAGCGATCGATCGCGGCGAGGAAGGCGGCCAGCGCCTCATGAAGGACGCCCTGAAGCCGGCAGCGTGACGCGATCACGCAGTCCTTGCCACCGCCGAAGCACTCGACCAGCGCGAAATCCGGCTCCGTCAGGCGCAGGACCTCGCCGATCCCGATCTCGGACGGCGCTTTGGCCAGAGCAAGTCCGCCGGAGCGACCGCGGACAGCCCGGAGGAAACCGGCCCTGGTGAGCTGATGGCAGACCTTCGTCAGATGCGCGCGTGAAATCCGGTAGGTCGCGGCCGTCTCCTCGATCGTGATCAGGCGCTCATCCCGGCTTGCCGCATACATCAGGACCCTGAGTGAATAATCGGAAAATCGCGTCAGTCGCATGAGCCATCCCGCGTGTTCCGGCCAATTGCCCCGACAGACCGTTCCATCCCGACGAGACGAGCCCTTCGCCGCAGCCGCCCGCGGAAACCGAGCGATCGCTATACGAAGAGCATGACGAAGGCCATTCCGACAACGACCAGAACAAGTCCCCATATCAGCATCGGCACCAACGTGCTGTCGGTGCCGGTACCCTGCTGCGGACGGCCGGTCATCGGGAGTTTCCTTAAAAGATATATTCGGGATGTATCTTATGACTTAAAATGAGCATTGTAAATTCCAGTTTTGCGTCGAACAATCATGGCATGGTGCCGCCGCGGCCAATCTCCCAATGGGATTGGGCGGGCGGAGGTGAAGTGCGGCATTGCTCGAACGGGCGTCCGTGGCGGGAGGTTTGAGATAGCGCAACGAACGACGCTGCCGGCGGGACGATAGTCATGTTGGGGGCGTGGAGGTGGCCATGCAGATCGTCGAAGCGGTTCGCCAATGGTGGCGCGTTCAATCCTACCTGAGAAAACTGGAGGCGCTCGGCCCGGCGGCGATGGCCGAACTGGCCCGGGACAACGCCATTCCCGAGGCCGACCTGCGCCAGCTCGTATCTCGTCGCGACTCGGACTCCGCTTTGCTTCCTCGCCTGCTGGAGCGCTTGGGTATCGACCCCGAACAGCTGGCTCGCCGGCAAGCAAGCGTGATGCGGGACATGACGATCGTCTGTGCGGGGTGCGCGATGACGCGCCGGTGCCGCAGCGAGCTCAGCCAGCAAGACGCTCCCCTGCGACACGGCCGGTATTGCCCGAACATGGAAACCGTCAGGGCACTGCGCCAGGATGCTCGGGCGATATCGTAACCGCGCGGGTTCCAGGAGCATCGCGGATTGAGGGCAGTGATTCTGGGGGCTTTGCGCCGGCAAAGAACCGTGGCCAGTTGTCGGACCCTGGTCCGCACGGCGGCGGAGGGAGGGATTGAATGGAAATGGAGCGGTGCGCGGACGCGATGGGGTCGGCCCGGAACTGGGTGGACCGCGCGATTGCCGCGATCGAAGCGGACCAGCGCCGCTCCGCCGATACACATCTCTGGAAGCTTGATGTGCCGGCGCTGGCCGGGATCGACCTGTACCTGAAGGATGAATCGACACATCCGACCGGCAGCCTGAAGCACCGGCTGGCGCGCTCGCTGTTCCTCTATGCGCTGTGCAACGGCTTCATCCGGGAAGGCACGGCGGTGGTCGAGGCCTCGTCAGGCTCGACTGCGGTGTCGGAGGCCTATTTCGCCCGCATGATCGGCGTCCCGTTCTTCGCCGTCATGCCGCGCTTCACCTCGCCGGAGAAGATCGCCGCGATCGAGCATTACGGCGGCCTGTGCCATTTCATCGACGATGGCGAACGGATCTATGCCGAATCCGCTGAATTGGCGGCGCGCCTGTCCGGCCATTTCATGGATCAGTTCACCCATGCCGAGAGGGCGACCGATTGGCGCGGCAACAACAACATCGCCGAGTCGATATTCCAGCAACTGGCGAGCGAGCGCCACCCGATCCCGTCCTGGGTCGTTATGAGCGCGGGAACAGGCGGCACCACCGCGACGATCGGCCGCTACATCCGCTACAAGCGCCACGGGACGCGGCTTTCCGTGGCCGATGTCGAGCGCTCCGCCTTCTTCGAGGGTTTCTCTACGCGCAATCTCGGCTGCCGCTGCGATCGCCCCTCGCGCATCGAGGGCATCGGAAGGCCGCGTGTGGAGCCCTCCTTTGTGCCGGGTGTGATCGACACCATGCTGCGCGTGCCGGATGCCGTCTCGCTGGCGGCGATGCGGGTGCTCTCGCGTTGGCTCGGGCGGCGCGTCGGCGGTTCGACCGGCACGAACTTCGCCGCGATGTGCTTCCATGCGGCGCGCATGGCGAGTGCGGGCGAGGCGGGGTCGCTGGTGACCCTGATCTGCGACTCCGGCGACCGCTATTCCAACAGTTACTACGACGATGCCTGGCTGGAAGCGAACGGGCTCGATCCCTCGCCGTTCGAGCCCGCCATCGAGGCTTTCCTCCAAGATGGCAGGCTCGACCTCGATCTCGCGGAATGCCACGGCTGAGCGCGAGGGAGTTACAACGAAATGAGAGCGATATCGTTGGCGACGCGAGAGCCGGATCGGCGACTGCACCGGTGGATCGCGTTACGATGCGCCCTGCGGCGACAGGTCAGGCTGAGGCGTGCCCGCCCGCGACATGACGGTACGGCGTCTGAAGGAACCGTGGTATCCGATCGCAGTCCCGGAGGCTTGTCGTCTGTCGGGCAGAAGAACACGATCTCCTCGCCGTACGGGTGATGGGCTGCTTCTGTAGGCGAAGCCCTCCGGGGTCCTGATGTAGGTGATGTCCGTCACCCACGCCTTGTCCTGCGCATCAACATCGAACTGTCGGGCCAGGGTGTTGTCGACCACGACCGACGGCTTGCCGCCATGAGATCCCGGCCGGCGCCGATAGCCGATCTGGGCCTTGATTCCGGCCAACCTTGCCAGGCGGGCGACGCGGTTGGCGCAACTGATCTCGCCCTGATCGAGCAGGTCGTCATGTAGCTTGCAGTAGCCATAGACCCGGCCGCTCTCCTTCCAGGCCTTATCGAGAAGCTCGATCTGGCGCGCATCCTCCTGGGCTCGCCGGCTCAACGGGTTCTTCAGTCAGGCATAGAAACCGCTGGGCTGGATGCGCAGGCAGCGACACATCGCCCGCACCGGGAATTGGCGGCGATGCTCGGCCACAAACGCGTAACTCGCTGCTTCGCGCGGCCCTTCGGGTCACTTTGCATCCTTGGCGAAGTACGCGATGGCTTTTTTTAGGATGTCGCGCTCCTCGGTGACCCGCACCAGTTCCGCCTGCAGGCGGCCAGCCCATTGCGCGCGCCTTATGCAGAACCCAGGTGCTCCGGTTTCTGACGCATTGCTGACGTCAAGCGTTGGAAGGCTTCAGCAACGCGTCAGCTTCGCAGCATAGGCTTTTGCATCGACAACCTGAACCGAGGAGCAGGACATGCAAAAGATGTTGGCTATGATCGCCCTTCTTGTGGCGACACCGACAGCAGCAGCCTTGGCTGACGATGGATGCCGGAATCCGGCAGAGCCAAGACAATCCTTGGTGGCCGTGTCGAAACTCGCAGACGAATTCGGCTGGACCATCTCCAGGGTGAGGATCGGAGACGGATGTTATCGGCTCCAGGTGACGGATGTTAACGGGAACATCCTGCGGGTCAGAATTCACCCGGTGACGCTGGACGTCGTCGGAGGAACGGTCAAGAAGTGGGGGGTGACTTAAACCCCCGCCTCGTTCACAACGACGCGAGAATACCGTCCGCAGCCATCACGCGGGAGCTTTCTAGAATTCCGCCCAGCCGGCGGCATGGTGCTTGCCGGCATTGGCGGCCTTTCTGGGTGCTGCGGTGAAAGCCTGCTCGGCAAGCTGCTGAAGGAGCCTCGGCCCGCCGGCCGGTATCAGAGCGGCTGAGCGTTGATGGGGCGTGACAACCGGCGCCGGGACCCGGCGAATGGTCGGGTCTGCGTCGCTGCCGGTCCTGAAAGCTACGACGAATTCGTTGAGCTGCCGACGAGTGCGGTGCGAATGTAGAAGGAACGCTGAGTCTGCTTGTCCGAGAAAACGTCCAGCCAACGCCGGCTTCAGTTCGCCCGCCGAGGTAACCCATAAACATTCATTAAAGATGCATATTTTGCGATGACGTGGTTTGCGAAGCAAAAGGTCGCAGCCTCCCGGCCGGATCAGGCCAGTCGGCCGATCCGGAGCCGCGCCTCGAAGCCGTCTTCGCGTCCCTCCATCGGGGAGATCAGCTCGAGACTGCTGCCGGTGCCCGTAGCGATCGCCTTCGCGATGGCTAGCCCGAGGCCGGCGCCTTGCGCCCGCGCATGACCGCGCTCGAACGGGTTGAGCAGGCGGGCGAGCAGATCTTGCGGCACGGCCGGCCCCGCATTGGTGACGCGCAGCAGGCCGTCCATCGACAGCGTCACACGGACCGGCTCGGTCTGCGAGCCGTGCTTCAGCGCATTCTCGATCAGGTTCCGCGTCAGGATCGCGAATGCGTCCGGATCGATGCGGGCGAGCACAGGGGCATCGGGCAAGGCCAGCTCGGCTCGCCCGGCGCCGCCTACGTTGGCGCCCAGTTCATCCACGATCATCCGGAGGATAGTGCCGGTGTCGACCGGTTCGGCGCCATGGAGGCGGCCTCCTTCTGCCCTTGCCAACTGCATCAGCTTTTCCGAAAGGCCGGAGAGCCGTCGCAAGGCGACTTCAATGTCGCGAGCGCGCTTGCGTACGGCAGCGTCGGTCGTTTCGATGATCAGTCTCTGCGCCTGCGCCAGCGCGGCCGCCACCGGCGTGCGCAATTCATGCGCGGAGTTGGCGGCGAAACTGCGCTCAGCCTCCAGGGCGCGCCTGAGGCGCTCCAGCAACTGGTTCACCGCCTGAGCGACCGGCTGGATTTCCGAGGGCAGGTCGCCGGCGGGGACTGCGGTCAGGTCGCCCGCGCCCCGGCGCTCGATCTCGGAGCGGAAGCGCCGCAGGCTCGTCGTCGACAGGCGCACGACGGCCCATACGCCGATCAGGCTGAGCGGAACGATCAGGGCGAGCGGGCGGGCCAGGCCGACGAGCACCTCCCGTGCGACAGCGCGGCGGCGGGTCTGCGGCTCGGCGACGGTGATTGTGATCGTGCCCTGCAGCGCGGCATCCGAATAGAGACGGTGGGTCGGCGTATCGGAGAAGCCCATGCCGCTGAACGGCGGAAAGATCGCCGGGTCGGCTCTGTGCGAGCGCAGCAGCGTCTGTCCTTCGGCGTTCCGCACGACATAGGTGAAGTGCTCGTCATGCTCGCGCATTGTCGCGACGCTCTGGCTGGCTGAGTCGTCGCTATCGCGCCCGATGATGTCGCGCACCGCCAGTGGCAGCAGACGCTGCCCGGTTTCCGCAAGCTCGCTGTCGAAGACCTCATCCATCTGATGGCGCAGATTCTGGGCCGTCACCGCGGCGGCCACTGCCCAGACCAGCGCGATGCCCAGGCCCAGCGAGAGCGACAGGCGCCATTGCAGGCTCTTCGGCGCGATCATCGTGCGCTTCCCAGCCGATAGCCGATGCCTCGCACCGTGTGGACGACATCGGGGCCAAGCTTCTTGCGCAGGCGGCTGACATGGACCTCGATCGTGTTGCTTTCGACTTCGGCGCCGAAGGCATAGAGCCGGTCTTCCAGCTGGGCCTTGGACATCACCTGGCCGGGGCGCTGGACGAAGGCCTCGAAAAGCGCCCATTCGCGCGCGGTCAGGGCGATGAGTCGCCCGATTTTCATGACCGTCCGCGCCGCTAGGTCGATCTGCAGGCCGACGATCTCGACGAGCGGATTGGGATTGCCGCTGTAGCGGCGGGCAACCGCGTTGAGCCTTGCGGACAGTTCCGCAAGGTCGAACGGCTTGGTCATGTAATCGTCCGCTCCCGCATTGAGCCCCTCGATGCGGTCGGAGATCTGGTCCAGCGCTGTCAGGATGATGACCGGCGTGACGCAGCCCTTGCGGCGCAGGTCGCGCAGAAACGCGATCCCCCGCCCGTCGGGAAGCATCAGATCCAGCAGGACCAGATCATAGGCTGCGCTGTCGAGATGCTCGGCGGCTCGGTCGAGGCGGCCGACCCAGTCCACCGAATGGTTGTCCCCGAGGATATGGTCGCGCACCGCGGCTCCGAGGATCGTGTCGTCCTCGATCAGAAGAACTCTCATGAAGTCGCAATCCCATCTGTCCGAGACCTGTTGCCTGCGGAACCTGTCAGCTTCCTGAAGGGCCGCGCCCTTCACGCTTCAGCTACGCGTCAGGAAAGACTGCCATCATTTCGGCATGTGAACGCTGATCAGGGACAAATGCCATGGTAAAGCCGTTCGTCGCGGGCCTGCTGCTCCTTGCCATCGCAGGATCAGGAGTTGCGATGGCCGATGACGATTGCGACGTCCCCCTGGGGAGGTGGCAGCCCCGCGAGGCCGTGCAGGCGATGGCGCAGGCACGGGGCTGGCAGGTGGACCGTCTCAGGATCGACGACGGTTGCTACCAGATCAGGGGCACTGACGAAGCCGGGCAACCGTTCAAGGCCAAGATCGATCCCGCGACTCTGGAGATCGTCAAGATCAAGCGCAGGACCCGCAGCGACGGCGGCCACCGTCATGAACGGCGCTCCTCCGCCGCCACCGGCTCGGTCGATCCATCCAGCCCGGCGTCTCCGAAATCCCCGTTCGAACGCGGCGAGCCACCGAAAGCCACGGTGAAATAAGCGGGCTGGGCCTCCCTGTCCCGCGACGCTGCACCCTTCTGCCCAATGCTGGAGAAATAGCCATGTCCGTCGCAACCGCGCGCTATTCGAAAACTCTGGTCGTCATTCACTGGGTAACCGCCCTCGCCGTGCTTGGCGCATGGCTGACGGCAGAAGGCGGCCGGGAGGTGGTCCGCAATCCGCCGCTGCTGCATTTCTGGCTGGGCCTTGCGGTCCTGGTTCTGGTCGTTCCCCGGCTGATCCTGCGGCTGGTGGAGCCTGCGCCCGATGGCGGCCCGCAGCATGGCTGGCTCGCCATCGGCGCCAAGATCGGACACGGGCTGCTCTATCTGCTGCTGATCGCCTTGCCGATCACCGGCTGGTACGCCGCCTCTCGCATGGGCGTATCCGTCTCCTTCCTCGGCCTGCACCTGCCCTCGATCGCGGCGCCTGTGCAGGGACGTCCCGGCGTGATCGCCGAACTTCACGAGAATGGCGGCACCTTCATTCTCATCCTTGCTGGGCTGCACGCCCTGATGGCGATCTGGCACCAGTTCGTCATGCGCGACGGGACGCTGCGGCGGATGAGCCTACGCTGAGAAGGCAGGCGGATCGTTCCTTCCGCCTCTCCGGCCCTTCCCGCATCGGTCCAGGCGGGGAGGGCAGGAGAGGCGTGGTATTTTCCATCCCTTCCAATGCGGGAGGGCCGCCGGGCGCAATGCGATCCCGACGTTTCCTGACAGCTGGCTGAAGCTGAAACCGCCACCGCGTCAGGAGGCTGTCAGCAGGTCGTCCCAGGTTGATCGTACCGGATGGCAGGGCAGTGCCTTTGCCGGTGCGGTTCGATGCTGACCGGCCGGAACATGCCGTTCCCGCTGTCGGGCAAAGGAGGTTCAGCTACCATGAAGAAGATCATGCCGACCATCGCGTTGGCCGCGGCACTCACATTGCCCTGTCTTGCCCAGGCCAGACCGCTCAAGCTCACCACGACGCTGACCAACTATGGCGGCGATGGCGCCTATCTCGCGATCTATCTCACGAATGCCCAGGGGGGCTATGCCGGCAGCCTGTGGATGGCCGGCCGCAAGTCGAAATACTACGCGCATCTGTCGGGCTGGCATCGCGCGACCGGGGGCAACTCCACCGAGATCAACGGCATTACGGGCGCCAGTGTCGGCGCGGGGCGCACACTCGAGATTTCGCTCGATCTCGCTGATGCGCTCTTCGATGCAGGCTATACCCTGCATGTCGATGCTGCCGTGGAGGACATGCGCGACAGTCCGAACGAGGTCGCCGTGCCGCTGACGACCGCCGGCGCGAAGACGCCGGTCGGTGGCCGGCGCTATGTCTCGAGCCTGGCTTATTCGTTCTGAGCGGTGGCCGGCATGATCCGCGTTGTTCATCGCTGGCCGGGTCTTGTGGCCGGCCTTCTGGTGCTGGTGCTCAGTCTGAGCGGTGCGCTCCTCTCGATATTCCCGGTCGTCGAACGCCTCTCCTCGGTCCAGCCGGCCGCGCTTTCGACCGCGGAGCTGGTCGAGCGCATCCAGGCGGTTCATCCCGGGGTCGAGCAGATTAGGCGGAAACCTTCGGGCCGGATTATCGCCTACTGGTCCGAGAACGGCGTGCCGCGGGCGGCGGTCATGGACCCGGCGACAGGGCGGGACATCGCCTCTGCCGATCCGAATCCGTTCGAGCGCTGGTTGACCAGGCTGCATCGCTCGCTCCTTTTCGGCGACGGGGGCCGCATGGCGATGGCGGCCGGTGCCGCCGCCATGCTGGTGCTGGCCGTTTCCGGCGCCATGCTCGTCGCGCGGCGGGCAGGGGGCTGGCGGCGCTGGTTCTCGCCGTTGCGCGGGCCGTTCGCGGCGCGCCTGCATGTCGAGCTCGCGCGCATCGCTGTCGCCGGCCTGCTCCTGTCTTCGGCCACGGCCTTGTGGATGACGGCCTCGACCTTCGACCTCCTGCTCGACGGGCCGTCATCGCCCGTGACGGAGGTCGAGGGAAGCGGCCGGACAGGGATGCCCGTCGCAGGCATGGATGTTCTGAAGCGCACATCGGCTTCCGAGCTGCGCAGCCTGTCCTTTCCCGATCCGGCCGATGCGACCGATGTCTTCACGCTCAAGACGGATCGCGGCACCGGCCATCTCGACCAGGGAACTGGTGCGCTGCTGGCCTGGAGCGATCCAAGCGCATGGCAGCGCGTCTCGGAAGCCATCTACATGCTGCACACCGGACGGGGCGCCGCTGCCCTGGGGCTGGTCCTCGGCTTCATGGCGCTCAGCGTACCCGTGATGGTCGGAACGGGCTTCGTGCTGTGGTTCGCAGGCTGGCGTGCTCGTCCGCGCATCCACGGCAATGCTGCCGCCGGGCGCGCCGAGACGATCCTGCTCGTCGGGTCTGAGGGCGGCAGCACATGGGGATTCGCCACGACGCTGCATGCGGCGCTCTCGGCGGCCGGGCAGACCGTTCACGCCGCGCCGATGTCGTCCTTCGAGCCGGCCCGTTACCGGCAGGCGCGGCGCATCCTGATCCTGACCGCGACCTATGGCGACGGCGCTGCGCCTGCCTCGGCGCGCGGATTTCTCGACCGGCTGAAATCCCTGCCTGCGGCCCCGTCGGTCGCGCTGGCGGTTGTCGGCTTCGGCGATCGCAGCTTTCCCGGATATTGCGCTTTTGCGCAGGCCGTCGCCGATATGGCGGAGGCGGGGGGCTGGCGCATGCTGGTTCCGTTCATGACGGTGAACCGCCAGTCGCCGCAGGATTTCGCCGGCTGGGGCCGGTCGCTGGGTGCGGCGATGGGCATTGCGCTGGAACTCGTCCACCACCCGGTCCGGCCGGCGGCCTTCCCGTTGACGCTCGTTTCGCGCCGCGATTATGGCGCCGACGTGCAGGCGCCGACCGCCATCCTGCGCTTTGCGCTGCCGAAGCCGCCGTTCTGGCTGCGGCTCATCGGTCGCGGTTTCGGGCGCTTCGTGGCCGGAGATCTCCTCGGCGTCCTGCCGGAACGCTCTGCCATTCCCCGGTTCTACTCGCTGGCGTCCGGGTACCGTGACGGCTTCATCGAGATCGTCGTCAGAAAGCATCCCGCCGGCCTGTGCTCAGGCCAGCTTTTCGAGCTGCAACCTGGCGATAAGGTCAACGCCTTCATGCGGCAGAACCCCGGCTTCCATGCCAGCCGCGACACCGCGCCCCTCATTCTCATCGGAGCGGGGACGGGCATCGGGCCGCTGGCAGGCTTCATCAGGGCAAATGTCCGCCGCCGCCCCATCTGTCTGTTCTTCGGAATGCGGCATCCCGACAGCGATTTTCTCTATGGCGAGGAGCTGAAGGGTTGGCAGCAGAGCGGGCAGCTCCTGCGGCTCGCGACGGCCTGCTCGCGCTCGCGGCAGCCCAGCTATGTGCAGGATGTGCTGCGCGAAGAGGGAGGCGAGATCGCACGCATGGTTCGCAAGGGCGCTCGGGTCATGGTGTGCGGCGGGCGCGACATGGCAGCCGGCGTCTCCGCGGCTCTCACCGACATTCTCGCCCCCGTCGGGCTGACGCCGGCTCTGCTCCGGGCGGAGGGACGCTATGTCGAAGACGTCTTCTGATCCGGGCCGCCAGGCGCTGAGCGGGCCCACGATGGGCACGCGCTGGTCCGCGCTGTTCTACACGACTGGAGCCTTCGACCCGACACCGGTTCGCAGCGCGCTTCAGGCTGCGGTGGACGAGGTGGACGAGCAGATGTCCAACTGGAAGCCGCACAGCGACCTGATGCGCCTCAACGCTGGCCCGGTGGGGCAATGGATAGGCGTGCCGGAACAGCTGATGAAGGTTCTGGGGCTCGCGCTGGAAATCGGCCGCTCCTCGGCTGGCGCCTTCGACATCGGCATGGGCGACGCCGTGGGCGCCTGGGGTTTCGGCCCGTCCGGCGCAGATCGGGCCCTGATCCGCAAGGCGCTCGAAGCCCCGCGACAGGCCGCATACGAGGTGCTGGAGCTGAATGTCGAGGGCGGCGAGGCGCGCAAGAGCGCTCCCATCGTCCTCGACCTCAATGGCATCGCCAAGGGCTATGGCGTCGACCGGCTGGCCGAGACGCTGCGCGGATTCGGCATCACCAGCGGGCTGGTCGGCATCGACGGCGAGATGCGGGCCCTTGGCCTGCGCCCCGACGACGAGCCGTGGACGATCGCCGTCGAGAAACCCGACCCAACCTCCCGTGCGCCGCATTCGGTGCTTGTTCTGCAGGACGCCGCGGTAGCCACTTCGGGCGACTATCGACACTGGATGGACGTCGGAGGTCGCCGTCTGTCGCATACGATGGACCCGCGCCGCGGCGCGCCCCTGACGAGGTCGCCGGCCTCGGTCACTGTGGTGGCGCGGACCTGCGCCGAAGCCGACGCCTGGGCGACTGCGCTGATGGTCTTCGGTGCCGGGGAGGGGGCGGAGCTCGCGCGGCGGCTCGGGCTCGACGCGTTGTTCCTGGTACGCGAGGGCCAAACCATCCGGCCCCGGGCGGTCGGTGCCCTGTTCGCAACTGGACGGTTCGAAGAACCCCGCCCTTTTGGTGTGCAGGCATTTTTGGCACTGCCTGAGGCCGTAGAGGCGACGTGATCCTGGGTGCGCCCGTCAGCCCGGATGCAGGCGCTGGCCCCGTGATCCCGCTGCGGCGGACTACGCTGCGGCGCCCCGCGTGAGCCAGGCCAGCCGGCGGATGTTGTAGGCGAGAATGGCCATGCCGATTTTCGTCTTCGCCCTGGCGATGCCGACGGTGCGCACGAAGAGGCCCATCCTCGCCTTTTGCTCAGCGAAGACATGCTCGACGCGGGAGCGGATTTTCGCTTTCGCGTTGTTGGCCTTCCGCGTCGCTGCCGGTATCGGCCCGCCCGTCGCCCTGTCTCGCTCCGGCTCGGTGCCAGAGAAACACAAAACGCCGAAGGCCGCGAGGTTCTTCGAACTGTCCAGCTGGCCCGCTCAACCGAGCCGCGCGCTGATCTTCACGAAGCGGCGCTGCTGCTTCTCCAGGCCGTTGCCGCAGGCGTCTGAGTTCGGCGCACGCTGCTTGGCCGCGTTGTGCGGGCTGGACACCGCAGCGGGAGTGTTCGAGGCCTGCTAGCACGTGCGCTTAGACCTCATAGCTATACGCTATATGAAATCGTATAATGATTGGCGGTGAGAGGGTGCCGACGATGCTGCCGTGAAGATCGCCGACCGGCTGGCGGTCGCCAGCCGCGCTAGCCAGCCGACGAGCGTTGCGCTGGCGGCGGGCCGTCAAATCCACCGACGAAAGTCATCAAGAACGACCCGGACAAATCCCCGCAGCTGCCGGCTTCAAGTCGAAATCTCTCCCTCATGCCCACCATAAACTGTCTCAAAGACGCCGGCAGCGGACGCTTTTCTGTTTTGCCCATGCCCCGCGAGAACGATCAAAAATTCCGCTGAAAGGCTCTCCGTATGCGGCCATAACATTCGCATGCATGGTTCTCGATAATTCCAGGATCCAGCACGGTCAGGTTTCCACGCGCGTACGCGATGGCCCCTTCTTCCATCAACCGCGAGCAGGCCCCGTTGACCGTCGCCCGGCGAAGTCCGAGCGCCTCGGAAATCGCGCTCTGGGTAAGCTGGAAGGAATCGCCGACAACCCGATCACGCGCATCCAAAAGCCAACGTGAAATCCGCTCTTCCGCATTGTGGAGGCTNTTGCAGGCAACCGATTCCAGCAACTGGATGATGAGGCATTTCGCATATCGCAGCATGGCGTTGCGGACGCAGGGAAAGCCGGCAATCGCCTCATCGAGGTCCCCTATGGAAAGCCAGGAGGCATAGCCGGGCACCACGACCGTGGACCTGCTGAGCGCTCCGCCGCCGCCCATCACTAGGGCCATTCCGATGAATCCTTCATAGCCGATCGATGCCTTCTCGACGCTGCGCTTGTCGCGCATCTCGGCCTGCAGAGAAATCACGCCCTCATGTGGAAATACCGCGTGAGTAAAGGATGCCTCGTTATCGTATATGACCTGGCCCGGCGATAGTCGTTTCGTGATCAGGCGAGGCTGTAGATACGCGCATGCTTCAGGGCGCAGGGAGAGCAGTATTCGATTTCGGATCTCGAAATCGCCTTTTAATTTGTCCGCCAAGCAGTTCTCCCGGAAAGGTTGATTTCGGTGCCCTTTGGGCAGCTTATCCCTTTTTTAACTCCGACTATGTACGGTATCGGACAGTGCATGTTCGGTTGCGATCACTCCTCCTCGCGGACCTTGCACGTGACGATGAATGCGACGCCGGAGCCTTTATCTCATGAGTCCGCTTAGGCCGGAAGAGTCCGAAAAGACCCGCAGCCGTGAAGCTGTACGGGGCCCTCCCCTCATCGTTGCGCGCCCCTTTGCACGAGCGCAAGCCGCACCCGACTGCTCCTCCATACTCTCCTGTTCCGGCCCAAAGCCACGCTCGAGGGATATCGCCAAACGGCGCGGCAGCACTGAAATCGCCAGAAAGCGCCACGAATTTCCGGGACGTTGTGCATTTTCAAATCACAAGCCGTCAATCAGGATGATAAATCGAATTCTATTTCAGAAAAAAATATGCATCCACGAATTGAATTCTAAATTCATACAAAATAACAGCGATACCTTAAATTCAATTATAGAATTATATAACCGCAAGCGCCATTGACTCAAGAATACGCCGAAATCGGCACAGCAATACCTTTCTTCCTTCCCCTAATCGCCAGACAGACTTTCCATGCCGCGTTCAGAGCTCTCAAGGCGCCTAGCGGTTCCCACCGCAGTTGCGCTGCTGATGCTGGGTGTCCCGCTCCTGTGGATCGCGACCGGCCATTATCGCAAATTTACGCAAGGCCAAGCCGTTCAAGAGCATGTCGCGCTCGCCAAGGCGGCCTCAAGCTTCGTTCATGAACTGCAAAAGGAACGCGGCCTTTCTGCCGGTGTTGCGGCATCCCACCGCGACCCGAGCCAGGAGGCGCACCTCAAGGACCAGTTTCCTATCACGGACGCGGCATTCACCGCCTACCAGAAGGCTGCTCGACACGCATTTGGCCCGGATCAGGAGAATGCTCTGGCCGGCCAGCTCGGCGCGATCGATGCGGCGTTCCACCGGCTGTCCCCATTCCGAGATGTGGTCCAGCATCAAGCCGCAAAGCCTCTTGAGATCGTCGGAGCGTATGGCCAAGCCATCACCCCTCTGTTCGAAGCAATGGCCAAGCTGAGTTCTTTCATTGATGACGCCGAGCTTGTGCAGCATCTGCTGGCCTACCGGGCCTTGATGATCGTGAAGGATACGGCCGGCATCGAGCGTGCGACCGGCGGCGCAATGATCGCGGCGGGGCAGTTTGAGCGGGATCTTCACCAGATCCATGTCCATGCGGTCGCGCGCGCAGCCGCCCAGATGTCGGAATTTGAGGCGGCGACGGGCCCCCATCGGGCCCGATATGCTGCCTATGCGGCCCGCGAAGCGGATAGCCGCGCCATCGAAGAGATGCGGCGCGCTTTCCGGGATCTGCCGCTGACGCGTTCGCTGGAAAGTCTTGATGCCGGCGAATGGTGGGCGAAGACGACGGCGCGGATAGATCGGCTGAAGGTGCTGGAGGACCAATTCGCGGACGATGTCAGCCGGCGTGCGGCAGACCGCCTAAGAGTCCGTCCCGGAACTCATGACGCTCGCGCGATGCGGCGGATAAGAACCATGGCGGCGGCTGCGTAGAGGAAGGCCGTCGCGGAGGCGATGGTGG
>Ga0056906_1000560_pt1 | contig 22736 bp, 21 predicted proteins | sample EBPBio122009_DNA_FD_55045 | JGI IMG/M metagenome (GOLD analysis project Ga0056906, IMG submission 55045) | Wastewater treatment Type I Accumulibacter community from EBPR Bioreactor in Madison, WI, USA - Reactor 1_2/2/2009_ DNA | ecosystem: Engineered > Bioreactor > EBPR > Anaerobic-Aerobic >...
CCCGATTCCTCGGTGCCTGGTGGGGAGCCATGGCGGCGGGGGTCACCGCAGTGGCCTTCCCGATCCTGCACCTCTCGCGTTCGACCTATTCCGAGCCACTGGCGATGCTCACCCTGGGTGGCGGCCTCCTCGCCCTGAGCCTTGCCGCCAGCGCCGATGACGCCCGTGCGCGTCGCCTCGCGCTCCTCGCCGGACTGCTCGGCGGCGGCACCACCCTGGTGCGCATCGACGGCCTGCGCGAGGCGATCCTCCTGCTGATCGTCGTGGGGCTGGCGGCGGCCCAGCGACGGGTGTGGGCGCGACCCCTGCTCGTCGGCGTCGGTGTGTCGACAGGGGTCGGCCTGCTGGCCGGCCTGCGACTGTCGCCTCGCTACCTCGGCGACATTGCCGGGAGCCTGCTGCCGCTGCTCGCCATCGGAGTCGCCGTCGCACTGGTCATGCTCGGCGGGTTGTGGTGGCAGCGTCGTGGCGCCCGCCTGCCCCAGTGGTATGCCGCGCGCCTCCCACGCGCCGTCGGCGGCCTGACCGCCCTGGTCCTCATCGGGCTGGCCTCCAGACCGCTCTGGATGACGGCCCGTCAGGACCCGAACGACCCGGGGGCGCGCTATGTCGCCGGCATGCAGACCCGGCAGGGACTGCCGGTCGACGGGGCCCGCACCTATGCCGAGCAGAGTGTCGATTGGCTGAACTGGTGGCTCGGTCCGATCTCCCTGGTGCTCGCCGCCCTGGCCCTGATCTGGCTGGTGCATCATGCGACCACGCGATGGGTTGCCGCGCAGGACCTGCCGCCCTGGTCGTGGCCCCTGCTGGTGGCCCTCGGATCGACCCTGATGACGCTCTGGCGGCCGGGGATCACACCGGACCATCCGTGGGCCGAGCGTCGCCTCGTCATCGCCATCCCGCTGGTCCTGCTCCTCGCCCTCACGGCGATCCGCCACCTCGCCGCTGGATCCGTGCCCACACTGTCGCCAACGCCCCCAGCCCCCACGTCGAGTGAGGAGAACACGCCGTCTNAGCCCCACGGCATACCGCATGTTCTCCTCACTCGACTGGGGGGTCGGGGGGTCGGGCGGGCGGTCGCNGCCCTTGCGGCGGTCGCAATGGTGGTGCCGACCNCCCTCGCGACGTGGCCGCTCGCAAGTGNGCGAGTCGAGGCGGGTTCNTTGACGGCCGTGGAGCAGGTGTGCGCGGCACTTCAGCCCCGCGATGTCGTGCTCATGGTCGACGCGCGGGCGGCGAACGAGTGGGTGCAGGTCGTGAGGGGCCAGTGTGGGAATGCGTCCCTGGCGACCAGTCCTGCTCTGCGCCGAGACCAGGCGGCACTGGTGGCCGCCGCCCAGCAGGTGCGGGGAAGCGTTGCGGCAGCGGGCGGAAGGCTCGTCTACCTGTCGGCGGACGATGACCAGAGCAGCGCTGTCTCGGGACTGGGGGAGTGGATGACGATCGTCGACCAGACGGTCCAGGAGAGCGAACATGCTCTCGAGCGCCGACCCAGCCACCTCGATCCGCTGGCCCTCGTGGTCCGCCTCGCCAGGCCCTGATCCCACGCGGCCACGTCAGCGAGACCGCGTGAGTGCCTCCTGCGCGAGCGGCTGCACCATGGCATATGTCTGCGGGTCGGCGGCCACGACCAGGCCGCGCACGTCCGAGCGGCGGGTGTAGGGCGAGCCGTCGGCATGCCCGAAGGCCCCACCGGCCTCGGCGACCATGAGGGTGCCGGGGAGGTGATCCCAGGCGTTGCTCCGGGTGTAGATGATGTAGTCGCAGTCGCCGTCGAGCAGGTGCGGGTAGTCCACGCCGCAGCAGACCCAGGACAGGCGCATGGTCGGCAGGTGGCCCAGTTGCTTGCCGCGCAGCGCCCAGGTCGACGTCGCGCCCAGAGCTGCTGACACGTCCCGGACCGGGGTCCGCACCACGCGGGTGCCGTTGCGCCACACCCCTGCACCGCGCTCGGCCACCCACGCCACCTCGTGCTCCGGCTGCCAGATCCACGCGCGCACCGTCTCGTCTGCCCGCGACTCGGCGACCATGACGGCATGGTCGGGCGAGCCCTCGACGAAGTTCTTGGTCCCATCCACGGGGTCCACGGTGAAGGTGTGGTCGGCGGCGAGGTAGCGCTCGAGCAGGCTGGGGTCGGCGCTGTGCGCCTCCTCACCGAGCACGACGACGTCGGGGTATGCCGCGGTCAACGCCGCCGTGATCGCCACCTCCGCCTCCCGGTCGGCCACGGTGACCAGGTCCCCGGGGTTCTTCTCCATGACCTGGTGCTCGGCCAGGGATCGGAAGCGCGGAGTGATGAGGTCGGCGGCGACCTCTTGGAGCAGGGTGAGGATCGCGTCGGTCGACAGGCCGGCCATGGGACCTACGCTCTCACATCGCGCGGGTAGGCTCGACGGCGATGAACGAGCATGCCGAGACCGAGTTGATTCCGGTCACCCCGCCCAGCACCAGCCCCCACTACGGTGCGATCTCCCGCCACGCCGGGCACGCGGCATACCCCATCGAGGACGGGCCCGCCGGCGCGGGACCGGCGCCCTACGTGACGATCGTGCTGCCCTGCTACAACGAGGGCGCCCACGTGCTCAAGGAGATCGAGCGCATCACGGCGACGATGAACGCCAGCGAGTTCAGTTATGAGGTGCTCTGCATCGACGACGCGAGCACCGACGACACGCTCGCGGTGCTGCGCGATGCGGCCCAGCGTTACGCCCACCTGCGCATCCTGCCCTTCCGGCGCAACGGTGGCTCCGGCACGGCCCGCCGGATCGGCACCCAGCAGGCCCGCGGCGAGGTCGTCGTGTGGACCGATGCGGACATGACCTACGAGAACGAGAAGATCCCGGACCTGGTCCGCATCCTGCGCGACGACGCGACCTATGACCAGGTCGTGGGGACGCGGACCACCGAGGAGGGCACCCACAAGTGGGCCCGGGTCCCCGCCAAGTGGTTCATCCGCAAGGTCGCCGAATGGCTGACCAAGACCAAGATCCCCGACCTCAACAGTGGGCTGCGGGCCTTCCGGCGCGAGGTGGCGCTGCCCTACCTGCGCCTGCTGCCGGCCGGCTTCTCGTGCGTCACGACGATCACGATCGCCTTCCTGTCCAACCAGCACGACATCAAGTACGTCGAGACCACCTATGCCAAGCGAGCCGGGACGAGCAAGTTCCACTTCGTCTCCGATGCCTACCGCTACATCCTCCAGGTGCTGCGGATGGTCATGTACTTCGACCCCCTCAAGGTCCTCATGCCGCCGGCCATCTGGCTGATCCTCCTCGGCGTCGTCAAGGGCGTGGTCGACATGGTGCGTCACCCCTTCTACTTCCCCGCCAACACGGTGCTCCTCGTCGTCAGNGGNGTGATGATCGGCTCCCTCGCCCTGCTGTCCGACCTCGTCGTGAGATCGAGAGACGGTGTCTGACAACGTCATCGGCGGGCGGGATCTCACATCGCCCGCTGCGCTCAAGATCGCGGTGGTCGGACCCAGCCATCCCTACAAGGGTGGCGTGGCGTCCCACACGACCACCTTGGCGCACGAACTCGCCGACGCCGGGCACGACGTCACCCTGGTGTCGTGGAGCCACCTCTACCCGAGCCTGATCTACCCGGGAGAGCAGGCCGTGCCCGGGGGCGCTCCCGATGTCGAGCCCTTCCCGCGCACCATTCGCGCGCTGTCCTGGGCGCGTCCGGACACCTGGATCCGCACCGGTCGCCGGCTGGCCGACATGGACGCGATCATCGTCGTGCACGTCATCCCACCGGTCATCCCGGCCCACCTGGCACTGCTGCGGGCCGCAGGCGCCGCCCGCACGAAGGCGACCGGCATCGGCCCGCGCACGATCGTCATCGCGCACAACGTCCTGCCGCACGAGGCCCGCCCCGGCGACCGCCAACTGCTCACCGCGTTCTTCTCACGGGTCGACTCGGTCGTCGTCCACAGCGACGCGCAGGCCCGACTGGCCACCGAGCTGGGGGCACGGCACGTCCGCGAACTCGACCTGCCACCCCATCTGCCCGGTGGCCCGGCGATCACCGCCGTGCCCGGGGACGGGCGCACTCGCATCCTTGCCCTGGGCATCGTGCGTGACTACAAGGGCGTCGACCTGCTGCTCGAGGCCGCCAAGGAGGTTCCGGACGTCACCGTCACGGTCGCCGGTGAGATGTGGGGAGACGCCGGCCGCACCGTCAAGGAGTTGGCGCGCGACCCACGGCTCAAGGACCGGGTCGAGGTCCACGGGGGATATGTCCCCGCCGACCGGATCCCCGAGTTGCTCGCCCGGCACGACGTCCTGGCCCTCACCTACCGCGATGCCACGGCGTCCCAGAACGTCCTGCTCGCCCGCCGCCACGGCCTGCCCGTCATCGCGTCGTCGGTCGGCACCTTCGCCGAGCAGGTCCGCGACGAGGTCGACGGCCTGCTCGTGCCACCCGGCGACGTGCCGGCCCTCACCGCCGCCCTCACCCGCCTCGCCGACCCTTCGTATGCCGCGCAGTTGCGTTCCAGCGTGCGTCCCCTCGACGAGTCGGGGCCCTGGGCGCACTATGTCGGCGCGCTCGAGGCCTTGGCCAGTGCCGAATCGGACGCGATCGGTGACCGGCCGGTCCCACCACCGGCCAACAGCATCGGCGGGCGGGTGCGCAACCAGGTCGCCGGACTGCGCGCTCGGCTGCGGTCGACGCCGGTCCTGGCGCTGCGTCCCACCGACTTCCCCGCCTGGATCCGACCGTCCGACGTCCTCACTCTGGACAGCGACGCCGTCGACGCACGGCAGTCCGCTGCCGACCTCGGGCTCCCCAAGTGCGCCGACGCGGTGGCTGCCTGGGCGGCGCTCGGTGCCCTGGCCGCCATCGTGCGGATCACCGACGGCGATGGGCGCCGCGACGCCGTCATCGTCGACGAGTCCGGCACCAAGAGCCCGCTGTCGCGTTGGGTGCGGGCGCTGGGCTTCGCCCCGGTCGAGCTGGAGTTGACCGGTCGGCGGACCTCGGTCGAGGTCCTCGACGTCGACACCGCGAGCCTGGACGTCATCACCCGCCTCCATCCCGGTGGGTGCGCGGCCGACGACATCGACCATGCCCTCGGTCAGGCCTCGTGGGCACTGCGTTCCGGCGGCCTGCTCGTCATCACCCTGCCGCTCGGAGAGGGCGACCCCGAGTGGGCGCTCACCCCGGCCGACATCCGGGGTGTCCTGGCACGCGCCGGCGACCTCGGCCTGGTGCTCGTCGGCGACCTGGACGGTGACCTCATGCGCCGCATGCGTCGCGACGGGGGCGCGGTCGCGGGAGGCGACCCCGCGGCATACGGGATCCTGCGGCTGACCTTCCGTCGGCGATAGGCGAGACCGGTGACGAGGAAGCGACTGCTCGACGGCGCGCGGATCGTCGTCGGCCTCCTCGTGCTCGTCGCGATCTTCGTTGCGCTGCAGGGCAATTGGGACAAGGTGGCGCCAGAGTTGGCCCGGCTCTCCTGGGTATCCCTGGGTGGTGCCTTCCTGCTCGCCCTCGTCGCGCCGTGGCTGACGCTCGTGGGCTGGCGGGTTCTGCTCGCCGACCTCGGCACGCCCTTGCCGTTGCCGTCCAGCGCGAGTGTCTTCTTCGTCGGACAACTGGGCAAGTATCTCCCCGGCTCGCTCTGGAGCATCGCCGTGCAGGCGGACATGGGCGGGCGCCTGGGTGTCCCTCGCCGCACGCTGGGCGTGGCCGGGCTCCTCAACATCGCGCTCGCTGCCCTCACCGGCACCCTCGTCGGCCTTCCTGCCGTGCCGCTGCTGTTGCGGCGCGCCCCGGAGGACGCCGTCTCGCCCTGGTGGGTCGTCCTGGCCATGCTGCTCGCCGTCGTCGTGCTCTGGCCGCGGCTGCTCAATGCACTGCTCGACCGAGGGCTGCGCCTGCTCGGTCGCCAGCCGTTGCCGCAGCCGCTCAGTGCGCGTGCGCTGGCCACCACCGTCGTGTTCTTCGTCGGCGCCTGGGTCGCGATGGGTGCCGCGGCCTGGGTGCTGGCCGCCGGACTGGCTCCCGACGTCGAGGGACGCACGCTCTTCCTCGCGGCCGTCTGCGGGTTCTGCCTCGCGGCCGCCATCGGCATGTTCTCGGTGCTCGTTCCCGCCGGATTCGGTGTCCGCGACGGGTTGCTCGTCCTCATGCTGGCTCCCTTCACGTCGACCGCGGCGGCCACCGCCGTCGTCGTCGTGCACCGCTTCCTGTCGGTGGTCATTGACCTGCTCGTGGCCGGTGGCGCCTACCTCTGGGCCCGACGGCACCACCTCATCGGGAGCGGTGAGCAGTGATCATGAGTGACCATGAGTGAGCGCGAAGAGCAACTTGCCTACTCCGAGCAGATGGCCAAGATGCTCGACGAGGGCAAACGTCGGCAGAAGGCGCGCAAGCTGATCGCGGTCATTCGTCACGGCCTCGGCGTCGAGNACCTGNCGGGCCTGCGAGCCCTCGATGTCGGGTGCTCGGCCGGCTTCATTGCCGACGAGCTGGCCCTGGCCGGCGCGGCGACGCACGGCGTCGACATCGACGAACCCGGCCTGGCCAAGGCGCGCCAGCGCTTCGGAGACCGGGTCGACTTCCAGGTGGCGCGCGGGGAGGACNTGCCCTTCGCGGACGATTCGATGGACGTCGTCGTCCTCAACCACATCTACGAGCACGTCGTGAACCCCGAGGCCGTCGTCGCCGACATCCATCGGGTGCTGCGACCCGGTGGGGTCCTCTACCTGGGCGTCGGGCACAAGTGGCAGGTCCTCGAGCCGCATCACCGATTGCCCTTGCTGTCGTGGCTCCCGCAACGGCTCGCGGATCGCTACCTCCGGCTGGCCGGCAAGGGTGATCACTACTACGAGCACTACTACACGCCGGCGGGACTGCGGCGGCTCTTCGCTGCCTACGACGTCTGGGACTACACGTTGCCCGTGCTCGCCGACCCCGTGGCATTCGCCGGCGACGACATCGTGCCCGCCTGGGTGAGCCGACTGCCGGAGCGGGCTCTCGCTGCGCTCCTCCCCGCCGTGCCGACCTANGTCTGGTTGGCCTTCAAGGGCACGGGCGCACCCGACGGCCCGGACCTGACCGTGGCTCCGCGCCGCGTTCGCTGACCACCGAACCGTCGGACCGAACGCCCTCAGGCCGCGGGGTCGAGTCGCAGGAGCCGCCCGCCGTCGCCATCCTCGAGGACCCAGATCGCGCCATCAGGACCCTGCTCGACCTCGCGGATCCGTGCCCCCATCGACCACTGGTCACCCTTGGCTGCGCTCGTGCCGTCGAGATCCACTCGGATGAGGGCCTGGCCGGACAGGGCGCCGAGGAAGGCGTCGCCGCGCCACTGCGGAAAGGCGGTTCCGTCATAGATCATCAGCCCGGCAGGTGAGATGGAGGGATTCCACCAGACGGCGGGGGCCGCGAACCCATCGCCGGCCACATGGTCGGGGATGTCCTGACCGCTGTAGTGCGACCCATTGGACGCCAGCGGCCAGCCGTAGTTCGCTCCGCGCTCGATGAGATTGACCTCATCGCCTCCACGGGGCCCCATCTCGTCGGCCCACAGCCGCCCCTGGGCGTCGAAGGCGATCCCCAGTGGGTTGCGATGTCCGTGGGACCAGATCTGCGCGCTCACCCCACCCCGCGCGGCATACGGATTGTCTGGCGCGGCCCCGCCGTCGGGGGTGAGCCGGACGATTGTCCCGAGCGTGTTGGTGAGGTCTTGGGCAGGCTGCATCTTCTGGCGTTCGCCGGAGGTGACGAAGAGGTGCTCGCCGGTGGGGTCGACGGCCAGGCGCAGTGAGAAGTGCCCGTCGCCGGACGTCTTCGGGGTCTGCCGCCAGATGACCTCGAGTCCGCGCAGCGTGGGGGTGCCGGTGACGTCGAGCCGGGCCCGACCGACGACGCCGCCGGTCCCACCCTCGCCGGCCTCCACCCAGGAGAGGTATGCCGTGGGCTCACCGCCGGTGTCGGGCGCCAGGATCACGTCGTGGAGGCCGCCCTGACCGGCGTCGACGACCTCGGGGACGCCCTCGACCGCGGTCGTGCTGCCCTGGACGACGTCGACGAGGAGCAGTCGACCCGGGCGCTCGGCGACCAGCGCCCGGCCGTCGGGCAGGAACGTCATCGACCACGGCTGGTCGAGGGTCGCCACGGGGGTGACGACGAAGGGCTGACCGGCCGAAGGTGTGCCCGCGCCGGTCGGTGCGCCGGATGGGCCCGGCGTGCTCGGCCGGGACTCGCCGGTGCAGGCCGCCAGCAGCGCAGCCACGACGAGGCAGCCGAGGACGGGAGTTCGCATCGACGTCGTTCCTTTCGTCGGCCAGGCGTCCACGGTAACCCGCGGTGTTCAATGGCCCCGTGTCCAGNGCTCGCCGTCTCGTCCCCGTGCCCGAGGGCTACTCGCTCTCGCGCACGGTCGGCGTGCTCCGTCACGGCGCCTCGGACCCCACCTGTCGAACCGATGCCAGTGGCTGGTGGTTCGGCCAGGCGACTCCGGACGGTTCGGCCACGCTCTCCCTGCGCCGAACGGACGACGGTGTGGAGGCCCNGGGCTGGGGCGACGGCGCGGCGTGGGCTGTCGACAATGCGCCCCACCTGCTCGGCTGCGACGACGACCCGGCCGGCTTCGTCGCCCACGACGCCCTGGCGGCCGAGGGTGCGCGCGTCATGGCGGGTTGGCGAGTGGCCCGCAGCCGGCTCGTGGTGCAATCGCTCGTCCCGGCCATCATCGAGCAACGGGTGACGGGCAAGGAGGCCTTCGCCGGGCACACCCGGCTGGTGCGCCGATTCGGTTCTCCCGCACCCGGTCCGGGTGCCGATCTGGGCCTCATGGTGCCGCCCGCCCCGCGTGATTGGGCAAACATCCCCAGTTGGGAATGGATCACGTCGGGCATCGACAGGTCCCGGGCCGAGACGGCCGTCCGCGCCTCGACGTATGCCGGTCGGCTGGAGGCGGTGGCTGACCTCCCCCTCGTCGAGGCGCATCGGCGCCTGCGGGTGCTGCCCGGGGTGGGGGAGTGGACGGCTGCTGAGGTGGCCCAGCGGGCGCTCGGGGACCCCGACTCCCCGAGTTTCGGCGACTATCACATGGCCAAGAACCTCACCTGGGCACTGACGGGCACTCCTGCAGGTGACGACGAGGCCCGCGCCCTGCTNGCTCCCTACACCGGCCAGCGGTATCGGGCGCAGGTCTTCATCACGGCCGCGGCAGGGATGCGTCCGCGACGGGGTCCGCGGATGACGCTGCCGACCCACGTGCCGAGTCGGCTGCACCAGCGTCGCTGAGACGCACCGTGGCCGGAGCGAGCGAGATGGCGAGCGACTCGGCCCACGCAGCGACCTCCAGGCGTCCGAGGATGCGCCCCACGGCACGGTCCGGGCCACTGAGGGCCAGGTCGACGCAGGTGTCGCGGTGCTCGACGTCGATGGCGACCTCGGGGTCATCGAGCGCCAGCCCGAGCACCCGGTGCGCGCGAGCAGACCAGTGGTCGAGGGCGCCGACCGAAGGGATCCCGATGGTGGAGGAGCGCTCCGTGCCCGGGGGGACCCCGAGAGCGGCGCGCACCGCCTCCACATGGCCGAGCGCGAACCAGTCACCGGGGCCTGTCCGGACGACCGTGCCCGCACCTGCGGCGTCGGCGTCGAACCATGACGCGGGCAGGCCAGTCACCAGGGCAGCCGGTATGCCGCTGGCCTTGCCCTTGACCAGATCGGCGGCCGCTGCCAGTTCATCGACCGGGCAGCGAACGGTCACCGAGAGTTGACGGCCGTCGGCGTCGAGCTCTCCGCGGTGGTCGATCAGTGGGCGGATGCCGGCGGAGCCGAGCGCGAAGTCCGTGACACCCCCGCGCCAGGGCCGGCCGGCGGTGTCGGAGACGACGACGGCCAGGGCGTCGGTGACGGGGCGGGCCAGCAGACCGAGCACATCCTGACGAATCTGCGCGGCGAGCGCGTCGGCATCGCGGGGAAGCACGAGCACGACGTCCTCACCCCCCACGTTGGAGGCATCGACCCCGGCTGCCGCCATCACCGGACCGGCGGCCGCCGCGACGATGCGGGTCACGCGGCCACCGGTTGCCCGCTCCGCCACGACCCGAGTGGTCTCGGCCGCGATCACGGCGTCCTTGTCGGCCGCTGGGGCGCGCAACCCCAGGACTTCGAGAGGACCTTGCTCGAGAGCACGATCGCGATCGGTGTGGGCATCGCGTCCAGAGTCGGCGCCAGCAGGGCAGCGAGATCGGCGCCCTCGGTCACCTCCGGCCAGCCGAGCAGGGGCGTGACCACCAGTGGTGCCGTCATCGCCGGTCCCGGCCCCGCAGAGCCCGGCCCCGCGGCATACCTCTCATGGCCGGAGGCCTGTGGCGAGCGCGAGCGCTGCGCCGGCGATGTCCGCGGCGGACTCCACGTCGCGCATGAGCAGGGGGCCTTGGTGAATCGCGACGCGCGCGCGGGGCAAGCGAATGCCTGCATCGGCCGGATCAATGAGCCAGGCATCGAGGAAGTCCTCGTAGAGGCCGGCCACCGCCACGGACGTCGACGGCACACCGATCGCGGCCAGACAGGCATCGGCGTGGCCGCGGACGGGTTGGCCGTCGATGAGCGGCGAGACGCCGACGACCGGGGCGCGGGACCCGCGCAGTGCATCCCGGACGCCGGGGATGCCCAGGATGATGCCGATGGAGACCACCGGATTGCTGGGCGGCAGAAGGATGACGTCGGCGTCACGGATGGCTTCGAGCACCCCGGGGGCGGGGGCCGCGCGATCCAGACCGGCGACGACGAAGCGCTGAGCGGGCAGGGTGGCGCCGTGGCGCACCCACCACTCCTGGAAGTGGATGGCTCGCTGCCCCTGCTCGTCCTCGACGACGACGTGGGTCTCCACCGGTGCGTCGGTCATGGGCATCACGCGCACCCCGCGGTCCGGCAATCCCCATCGGGAGGCCAACCGCGATGTCACCTCGGAGAGGGTCGCGCCCTGTCCCAGCCACTGGGAGCGCACGATGTGCGTCGCGAAGTCGAGGTCGCCCAGTCCGAACCATTGCGGCTGGGCACCGTAGGCCGCCAACTCGGACTGGACACGATGCGACTCCCCGGCTCGGCCCCACCCCTGGGCCTCGCTGATGCCGCCGCCGAGCGTGTAGAGAAGGGTGTCGATGTCCGGGCTCACGCGCAGCCCGAAGAGGGTGATGTCATCGCCGGTGTTGGCGACGATGGTGAGGTCGTGGGGGGCGGTGTCGGGTCCGGAAACGGACTCCAGGTGGTGGAGCAGGCCGCGCAGGAATCGAGCGCCGCCGACGCCACCGGCCAGGGCGGTGATGCGCATGTGTCCATCCTGTCAGCAGCCGGGGCTCGTCGGCCGCGGGGGGTGCATAGCAGATTGCGGCTTGACGAATCATCCAGACACGCGTGTAATTTCATCATTGTGGTTCAGCGGTGGGAGCGGATGTCCGCCGTCTCGCGGGTCGGTCGTAGGGCTGTCGCGCACGCAGTGGTCGAGGGTCGATTGGGTCGAGGAGGCAACAGATGCGTGAGTTGATGGTCATCGATTCGCTCGTCTCGGACGAGGAAGCATTGTCGTGGCAGGAGCGGTCGCTCTGCGCCCAGACGGACCCGGAGGCCTTCTTCCCCGAGAAGGGAGGCTCCACCCGCGAGGCCAAGAAGGTCTGCATCGGGTGCGAGGTCCGATCCGAGTGCCTGGAGTATGCGCTGGCCAACGACGAGCGCTTCGGCATCTGGGGCGGCCTCTCCGAGCGCGAGCGTCGCAAGCTCAAGAAGCGGGCCGTCTGAGCGGCGCGGCCGCAGCCGCCCTCGCCACCGATGACGTTGACCCTGTCTGACACGACTCTCTCCTCGCCCACGCCGGCGCGGACGAGGGTTGCTGCCCTCGTGGTCACCGGCGACGGCGATGACGGTGTGAACGCCGCCCTGGATGCGCTGGCCGCCCAGACCGTCACCCCCGACCGAGTAGTCCTCGTCGACCGACGCCAGAGCGACCCGGGCAGGCCACCGGTGGACCTGCAGCCCTTGGCGCGGATTCGGTTGCCGGACAGCGAAGTCCTCGTGCACAGGACCGGCCCCGTCCGTGCGGACCGCCGTTCACGCCACCGTCCTCGACCTCGACGACCCGACGGGCTGGCTCGTGTGGGTGCTGGGCTCGGGCGTGACCCCTTCGGCGACCGCGCTCGCCGAACTCTTGGGGGCGCACCGGCGGTCACCCTCCGTGGGGGTGGTCGGCCCCAAGCTGGTGCAGGCCACGGATCCTCACCGCCTGCGCAGTGTCGGCATCTCCGCCACCCGATCTGGCCGCATCGTGCCGGACCCGCCCGATGGGATGGCCGACCAGGGCCAATTCGACCGCCGCGCAGATGTGCTCGCCGTGCCGGTCACCGGCGCCCTGATCGAAGCCGCCCTCATCCGGGATCTGCGTGGCTGGGAGCGCACGTTCGGGGACGTCGGTGCCGATCTCGACTTCGGCTGGCGAGCCCAACGCCTGGGCCGCCGTGTCCTGGTCCACCCACAGACGACGGTCCGGGTGGCCGACGGGCTGGGCGATGCAACCGCCACCACCGGTGCTCGTCGGCGCGCCGGACGCCGGGTCGCGCTCACTCGCGCAAGTTGGTGGGGCGCACCGCTTCTGGCCGTGTGGCTGCTGGTGTCCTCGATCGCCGGCGCTGCTGGCCTGCTGCTGGCGAAGCGACCTCGATCGGCGTGGACCACTCTCGCCGATGTCTTCGCTCTGGATCCCTTCCGGGTGGTGCCAGCTTGGTTGCGGACGCGCGGAGCCGCACCGGTGCGCCGCCGCGATCTGCAGGGACTCTTCGTGTCCGCCGCCCAGGTCCGCGCGAGGTTGGCCGACCAGGTCCACCAGGCGGTCGTGCCGGGTCGTGGAACGGTGGAGGACGGACCCCCGGAACTGAGCCGCTCCAGTGCGCTCAAAGCGCTGACCAATCCCGGCCTGCTGGCCACTGTTGTCGTGGCCGCCGTCTTCGCGGCCGCCGGCCGCACCCTCGGTGTTCCCTTCCTGGCCGGCCTGGGGGGCGGCCCCGTTGGCGGCGAACTTCTGGGCGGGCGCCTCACCTCGTCCGCTCTCTGGCATGCGGCCACCGACCCTTGGCGGGGCGCGGGTCTGGGGTCGGCCACCGAACTCATCGGCGGCCCGCACCTGGCCGTGCTGGCCCTGCCGACCTGGGTGGTCGAGCACCTCCCCGGACTCGCAGGNCTCACCTCCCCGGGGGGCCTGGTTGTCGGGCTGCTGCTCGTCGCCGGCCCCGTCCTCGCCACGATCAGTGCGTATGCCGCGGGCCGGGTCATCACCTTGGCCCGCTGGCCGCGTGCCGCCGCTGCTCTCGCNTGGGCGACGGTCGGCCCGATGGCGCAGGTCTACGGCGAAGGTCGAGTGGGCGCGGTCGTTGCCCATGTCCTCCTGCCCGCGGTAACCGCCGGCCTGGTCCTGCTCGCCCGTCCGCGGGGCACGGCCACCGCGGCCTGGGCGACTGCTCTCGCGGCCGCCCTCTTGGGGGCCTTTGCTCCGGTCGCGCTCCTGCTCGTCATGGCGGTGGCGCTCCTTCTCGTCCTGGCGGCGCCCACCGCCGCCGCGCGCTTGCGTGCCGTCGTGCCGTTGGTGGTGCCGGGAGTGCTCCTGGGGCCCTGGACGGCCACGGTGTGGAGCCACCCTCAATTGGCCCTGGCCGGGCCGGGGCTCACCTCGCGCGTCGACGAGACCCTCGAGCCATGGCAACTCGGGTTGCTCCAACTCGCGCCGGATCCGCAGGTCTGGTCGATCGCCACGGTCGGCGCGATCGCTGTGCTCGCGGTGCTGGGGTGGGCCCGTGGCACCGGCGTGCGGAGCGTCGCCACCGGTGCCGCCGCCACGGCCCTGATCGCGCTGGGTGCCGTCCTGATCGCCCCCAGGGTGGCTCTGACGTCGGCGGGGGAGGGGGTGGACCCGGTCCGACCGTGGGTCGGTCTGCCCATGATGTTCCTTCTCATCGCGCTCCTGGGCGGGGCACTCCTGGTCTGGCAGCACCCAGAGGGCGCAACGCGCTCGTCCCGCGCCGTGCGCTCGGGCGCAACAGCCGTGCTGGGGTTGGCGGGGGTCCTTGCCGGCGGACTGCTCGTGGTGACCGGTCTGGGCGTCGGCCTGGTGGCTTGGCAGGATCCGCGGCCCGCGGTCGCCGTCGAACACGCGCAGGGAGACGTCGCCGGACGCACCTTGTTCCTCCTCCCGGGCGGGGACGGGGTCGGCTATCGCCTCGTGTCCCGTGAGATCACGGATGTCGCGCGCTCGCTCCCGGTGGATCGGTCCGATGACGCGGTCCTGGCTCCCACTGTCTCGGCCCTGCTCGATGACGGCGAAGGTGCCGCCGCCCTGCAACAGTTCGCGATCGGTGTCGTGGCCCTGACCGAGGACGCCGATCCGGGGCTGACCAGGGCGCTCGACTCCGCCGACGGGATGACCCGTCTGGTGGCGCGCGACGGGTGGAACTACTGGCGGGTCACCGCGTCCGGCGCCGAGAACACGCGACCCGTGGCCCCACCGCGCCTGCAACTCAGCGACGGCACGGGCCACTCGACCGTCCTGGTGCCGACCACGGGTATCCATGCGGCGACCACCACCACCTTGACCGTGACCGGCGACGACACGCGACTCACTGTGGCCGAGGGCCAGGGGTGGTCGGCCCACGCGCAGGTCACCTGGCTGGGTCAGGTCGTGGCGCCCGAGCCCGGGGAGAGAGCCGTCTACCGACTGACACCGGGCGAAGGAACCCTTGAGATCAGCCTGATCGACCCACATCACGGCTGGCGGCTCCTGCAGTTCGCGCTGCTGGGGATCGTGCTCTTCCTCGCCATTCCGTTCGGCAGCCGCGCATCGAGGAGCCGGTCGTGAAGCCCCGCGAGATCGGGTGGATCCGGGCCGGGTTCGCGGCACTTGCACTGGTCGGGCTCACCGTCGCGGCAACGTCGTCGACCGCCGTCGTCGACTTCGCCGGCGCGTCGCCGTCTGAGCAGCAGCGCACCACGCCGCTCAGCCGCCCGACCNCGAGTTCGGTCCACTGCGTGGGGCCAGAACTCAGCGGCCTGCGCGACGTCCCCGACCAGCNCCAAGAGGTCACGGTGCGGGCGGAGGCGCCACCGGCCGAGGTCAGCGGGATCACCGACCCCGGTTCCATCGACCTCGCCGCACCCGATGGCTCCCGCACGACGACCGCCGGGCGCGTCGCAGGGGTGTCGACCGGTCAGCCCGGAACGGTCACCGGCACCGGGCACGACGGATCTGCACCCGGACTCATTGCGGCGCAACAGTATTCGAGTGATACCAACGATCTTCGTGGCCTGTCACTGGCCGGCTGCGGTCAACCGGTGGCCGATGCCTGGCTCGTGGCAGGCGGCGGCGACGCCGGACGCCAGGAACGACTCCTGCTGGCCAACCCAGGCGCCAACGAGGTCACCGTCGACGTGACCGTGCTGGGCGCCAAGGGCATCGTGGCCTCCCAGAACGGGCGGGGGATCGTGGTTCCCGGTCGTGGGCGAACCAGCGTGCTCCTGGACGCCGTGGCCGCCGGTGAGGCTTCTCCGACGGTGCACGTGACCGTGCGGGGTGGCACGGTGGTGCCGGCGTTGGCCGATACCTGGCTCGACGGCTCGGTCCCGGCCGGCGCCGAGACGACCACGGCCGCTGCCGCCCCAGCGATTCGACAACTGGTCCCGGTGGCCGACCTGGCGCAGGCCGGCGTGCTTCGGGTCGCCGTCCCCGGAGACACCGAGGCCGTCGTCAATGCTCGGCTGGTCTCGACGAGCGGAGCCGCCCCGCTCCCCGGGGGCGGTGTGCAGAGAATCGCCGGCGGCTCCAGTGTCGACATCCCCCTCGCCGATGTCCCGGCCGGAACCTACGCGGTCGAGATCAACGCCGACCTCCCGGTTGTCACCGCCGTGTTCTCTGCGGCCCGTGCGGCCAGCGAACCGGGTGACTTCGCGTGGACCCCCGCGTCGGCCACCCTCGGACCACTCTTTGGCCTGCCTCTGCCGGAACTCGTCGCGGGGACCCGCCAACTCGCCCTCGTGAGCAGCGGGGCGGACGCGACGGTGACCGTGACCACCCGTGGGCAAACGGTCACGGCCAAGGATGTCTCGCTGCCCGCCGACACCCTGGTCCTCGTCGATCTCACCGGTGCGCAGTCCGTCTGGGTGGCTACCGGCGAGGGCCGCGACAGCGGCGAGGGCGTCCACGGGGCCGTCCTGAGCACCGTCGGCACCGGCCCGACCCGCCTGCTGGCTTCCACACCGCTGCTCGATGTCCTCCTCGAGGCCTCGACGACCTCGGCCTCACCGCTTCCCTGACCGGCGCGGTCCGGCGGTCAGAGGCTGATCTCGTCCGGCGGGACTCCGAGAACGAGCGCAACCTGCTCGGCCACCACATCGCGGATCAGGGCGGCGACCTCGGACTGGCTGCCAGCGCGTGCCTCGACGGGACGACGGTAGATCACGATCCGTCGCTCGGAACGAGTCCCGACGAGCCGACCCAGACTGGTGGCCCGGACCTCCCACGCGGCGGGATCGTCCGGGGGGACCTCCTCGACCGCGAACGAGATGTCACCGTGTCGGCTGCCCAACCAGGGGCGGGCACGCTCGGCCGCGGCGAGCACCAGGTCGTCGAAGCGGTCACGGCGGGTGGTCATCGTCGGGACCGGTGGCCACGCCAAGGGGCCACGCAGGCCGCGTCCGCGACGATCCCGGGCCGGTCGACTCCGGCCAGCCGGTGACGCCGGCGGGGTCGTGGTCATGCCCAGCATGCTACGACCACGGGTCGGCGTGCCGGGCGTCGCTCGGCGTCACCGTGACCTAGAGTCGCTGCGTGACTTCCGCGCGTGGCTGCAGCAAGACCGCGTGCCGCCAGCCGGCCGTGGCGACCCTGACCTATGCCTATGGCGATCGCGCCGTCGTCGTGGGCCCCTTGGCCACCCACGCCGAGCCGCACAGTTATGACCTCTGCGCCGACCACGCGATGCGTCTGACGCCTCCGCGTGGCTGGGACATCGTCCGTCTGTCCTCCGATGGCTACGTCGTCGTGACCGACACCGATGACCTGCTTGCCGTCGTGGATGCCGTCCGCGAGCGACCGGCCCATCGGGCCACTCGCGCTGACCGGACCGAGCCCGTCGAGACCAGGCCCGCGTCGCTCGAGACGCTCGGGCGGGCTCGGGGGCACCTGCGCGTCCTGCCCGGGCTCGACGACACCCCCTGAGTGCACCCTGCGCGACTGAGCACCGGCTGACCGTCCCGGTCCGTGGTCAAGTAGCCTCTGACCTCGTGAGCCGCCCCCCTTTGACCGACTTCGTCAAGGCCTACGACGTGCGTGGCCTGGTGCCCGAACAACTCGACGTCGATGTCGCCTGGTCCCTCGGTGCCGCCTTCGCCGAAGTGGTCGCCGTGCGCGAGGCTGCGCGCGCGGTCGTCATCGGCCACGACATGCGTGACTCATCACCCGAACTGTCCCGGGCCTTCGCGCGGGGGGTCGCCAGCCGGGGGGTTGACGTCATCGAGATCGGTCTGGCGAGCACCGACGGCCTCTACTACGCGAGTGGGTCCCTCGACCTGCCCGGGGCGATGTTCACCGCGAGCCACAACCCCGCGGCATACAACGGAATCAAGCTGTGCCGGGCCGGCGCGAGACCCGTGGGGCAGGACACCGGCTTGGCCGAGATCCGAGACCTCGCCCAGGAACTCCTCGACGGCTCCGCCGAGATCCGCGCCATCGAGCCCGAGGGCACCGTCCGGGTGCAGGACGTGCTTGCCGATTACGGCACCTTCTTGCGCTCGCTGGTCGACCTGAGTGCAATCCGCCCCCTCAAGGTGGTGGTCGATGCGGGCAATGGCATGGGCGGACACACCGTGCCCGCGGTGCTCGGCACGGCGGCAGGTCTGCCCGAGTTGCCGCTTCAGATCGTGCCGCTCTTCTTCGAACTCGACGGCTCCTTTCCCAACCACGAGGCCAACCCGCTCGACCCCAAGAACCTCCTCGACCTCCAGGCGGCGGTCGTCGCGGAGGGTGCGGACCTGGGCCTGGCCTTCGACGGTGATGCGGATCGCTGCTTCGTCGTCGACGAACGAGGTGGAGCCGTGAGCCCGAGCGCAATCACGGGCATGATCGCCCGGCGCGAGATCGGCAAGGAACGTGCCGCCGGACGTCTCGCCTCGGACGTGGCGATCGTGCACAACGCCATCACGTCGGCGCAGGTGCCCGAGATCATCGCCGCCGAGGGCGCGCGGGCGGTGCGCACGCGGGTTGGGCACTCGTTCATCAAGGCCCAGATGGCCGAGCATGAGGCCGTCTTCGGCGGGGAGCACAGCGCCCACTACTACTTCCGCGACTTCTGGTTCGCCGACACGGGCATGCTCGCGGCCATGCACGTGCTGCCGCCCTCGGCGAGCAGGATGGTCCGCTCAGTGAGCTGATGGCCGACTACTCGGCCTACGTGGCCTCGGGCGAGATCAACTCCACCGTCAGCGATGCGGCCGCCGCCACGGAGAAGGTCCGGGCCTGGGCAGCCGACCACGAGGTCACCGAGGACACCCTGGACGGCCTCACGCTGACCCATGTCGGCAGTGGAGGGGATGCCATGTGGTGGCTCAACCTGCGGGCCTCGAACACCGAGCCGCTGCTGCGCCTCAACGTCGAGGCCGCCGACACCGAGACCATGGAACGGGTGCGTGATGACGTGCTCGCCATCGTGAGAGGAGAGGGCCGATGAGCACCATCGAGCCGTGGCTGCGCGAGATCCTGCGCTGCCCCCAGTGCCGGTCCGAGCTGCGCGACGACACCGGTCCGGACGGGGCGGAGCTGGTCTGCACCAACGCCGAGTGCGGCTTGGCGTATCGCTTCGACGACGGCATACCGGTCCTGCTCATCGACGAGGCCCGACGCCCCGAATGACTCGACCATGACCTGGCTGGACGAGGCGCGACTCGACGACGTCGCGGCGCTCGAGGCGCTGGACCGCAAGGAGGCGCTCCGGTCGCTCGCGACCTCCGGTGCCCAGGTCAGGCGTTCGCTGCTCGCTGCCCGCGAGGCCGGCATCGACTCCTGGAGCCCGCAGGACCGACCTCGCTCGGTGCTCGTCGCGGCGATCGGCGGCTCCGCGGTCGTCGCGGACGTCCTGGACCTGCTGGCCGAGCCACACAGTCCGGTGCCCGTCACGACGCGCCACTCCGCGCCCCTTCCGGGCTGGGTGGGTCCACTGGACCTGGTGATCGCCGTCTCCCAATCCGGTCGGGCGGCGGGACCCCTCGCGCTCGCGCATGAGGCGGCGCGGCGAGGCGCGCAGTTGCTCACCATCGGTGCCGCCGACAGCCCGCTCGCCGACGTGTGCGCGCGGGCGCGGGGCACCCACGTCGATCTCGTCAGCACCGCGTCGTCGACACGCACAGCGCTGTGGTCGCTGCTCACTCCGGCCCTGTATGCCGCGGGGCGCCTGGGTCTGGTCGAGGTCGGCGAGGAGGTCCTCGAGTCGGTGGCGACATTGCTCGAGGCCAGAGCCGATGAATGCCGACCGTCGAGCGAATCCTTCGTCAATCCGGCCAAGGACCTTGCGATGGCCTTCTCCGGCGTCATCCCGATCGTGCTGGCCGACGGGCCCCTGGCGGGGGTCGCCGGGCGTCGACTGGCGTCCGGCTTGGCGCGGACTGCCCGGATCCCCGCGACGCATGGCACGCTGCCCGATGCTGCCGCGGAAGTCGTCGCGTGCTTCGACGGCCCGCTCGCGGGTGCCGGTCGGTTTGGAGCCCCACGCGGACCGGACGCGGACATCTTCGCTGACCCCTACCTCGACGCCCCGGCGACGCTGCCGCTCAGCCTGCTGCTCGTGCGGGACGCGTCGCCCGATCCGTCACGGCTCACCCGCGTCGAGGCCGATCGCGTCAACCTGGCCACAGCGGTGGCCGAGTCGGCTCGCGACGCCGGTGTGAAGGTGCGCGAGATCGAGGCGAGCGCCGGAGCCTCATTGGTCCGGCTTGCTTCGCTGATGTCGCTGGGTGACTACGCCGTGACGTATGCCGCCCTCGGACTGGGCGTGGACCCGACGGACTCACCGCACGTGGCGGACTTGCGTCGCCGCACCGATCACTGAAACCAACTTCTGCGTCACGCAGACGTTGGGTTTCGGTCCCGTGCCGGGTGGGGGGTGGGGTGGGTCAGGCCAGCGGGGATGCGAGGTCGAGGACCGCGGCGGAGGGCAGCGCCGCCAGATCTGCGGCGTCGAGGAGGATCTTGCTGCGCCGCAGGCCCGAGCCGACGACGACCGGCCCCGCCTCGAGTACCGCCCGATCGATGAGGACCGGCCAGTCCGACGGCAGCCCGATGGGCGTGATCCCACCGAACTCCATGCCCGTTCGTCCGGTCGCTTCCTCTCGCGGCGCGAAGGAGATCTTGCGGACGTCGAGGTGGCGCCGCACCACGCCGTTGATGTCGGCTCGNTGGGTCGCCAGCACCATGACGGCCGCGTAGGTCTCGCGGTCACCGCGGCGTCCGGCAACGACCACGCAGTTGGCCGACGAACCCAGGGCCACGTCGTATGCCGCGCAGAAGGCGGCCGTGTCCGCGAGGGTGTCGTCGATGGGCGCCACCTGGGCGCTNGGGCACGAGGCCACTGCGTCCGCGGTGGCGTCGGCCAGGAGCTCTGGGTGCTCAGCGGCTGGTGACCAGGGGAGCGTGCCGTGGGCGGACGGCATACCCATCAGTGGGCTTCCGCCGCGACGCGGGTGCGCTGGGGAAGCACGTGCAGCACGGCGACGACGATGGCGCCGACGATCAGGCCGAGGATCGCCGAACCAATCGTGTTGGTGACCCAGCCCAGGATGCCGCCGAGCGCGCCGGTCGCCCCATGGACGGCTTCCTCCGCGTGGTGAACCCATTCGTAGGGGAGGGCCAGGACGTGCCAGCCAAGCATCTCCGACAGGTCGTGGAGGCCGAGGAGCAGGATGTGGCCGCCGACCCAGATCATCGCCGCGATCCCGACCGTGCTGAGCGTGGTGAGCACCTTGGGCATGGCAGCGACCATGCCCCGGCCGAGGCGGCTCGCGACGCCGTTCCCCCGCGCTGCGAGGTTGAGCCCCACGTCGTCCATCTTGACGATCAGCGCGACGACGCCATAGACGAGAGCCGTGATGGCCAGCCACGACGACGAGGATGATCGCCCGCGAGAGCAGTGGCTCATTGGCGACCTCGTTGAGCGAGATGACCATGATCTCGGCGGAGAGGATGAAGTCGGTCCGCACGGCGCCGGACACGATGTCCTTCTCGTCGGCGACCTGCGCGCCCTCGTGGAGCTCGTCGGCATGGCCCTCGGGGTGATGTGAGATCTTCTCCCAGATCTTCTCGGCACCCTCGAAGCAGAGGTAGGTGCCACCGATCATCAACAGGGGGGTGAGGGCCCACGGCAGGAACTGGCTGAGCAGGAGGGCGGCCGGGAGGATGAAGAGCAACTTGTTGCGCAGGGAGCCGATGGCGATCTTCTTGATGATCGGCAGCTCGCGCTTGGGGTCCAGGCCCTGGACGTAGCGCGGGGTCACCGCGGTGTCGTCGACGATGACACCGGCCGCCTTGGCGCTGGCCCGGCCCGCGGCCGCGCCGACGTCGTCGATCGAAGCCGCCGCCGCCTTGGCGAGCACGGCGATGTCGTCCAGGAGCGCGAAGAGGCCACCACTCATGGGTGAAGGCTAATGGGGGGTCGGCGAACCGGTAGAATCGAACCTTGCCGGCGTGGGCGATAACCCACCACCTCCAGCCCAGATGGGCGGCGCCGGGTCAGCCACCTTCCCCAAGGAGATTTGTCATGTCCTTCGACTTCAAGGTGCGAGACCTTGGCCTCGCCGAGGTCGGCCGCCACCAGATCCGCTTGGCCGAGCACGAGATGCCCGGCCTGATGAGCCTGCGCGAGGAGTTCGGTCAGTCCAAGCCGCTCGCCGGAGCCCGCATCGCCGGCTCGCTGCACATGACGGTCCAGACGGCCGTCCTCATCGAGACCCTCACCGCGCTCGGTGCCGAGGTCCGCTGGGCCTCGTGCAACATCTACTCGACCCAGGACGAGGCTGCCGCGGCGGTCGTCGTGGGCCCGAACGGGACCCCCGAGGACCCGCAGGGTGTGCCGGTCTTCGCCTGGAAGGGCGAGACCCTGCCGGAGTACTGGGAGTGCACCGAGCCGATCCTCACCTGGCCCGGTGGCGAGGGCCCGAACATGATCCTCGACGACGGCGGCGACGCCACCATGCTGGTCCACAAGGGCCGCGAGTGGGAGCAGGCCGGACAGGTGCCCCCCACCGACGAGAAGGACTCCGAGGAGTTCGGTGTCTTCAAGGCCCTCGTGCGCCGGACCATGGCGCAGAACCCGACGAAGTGGACCGAGATCGCCAAGGGCATCAAGGGTGTCACCGAGGAGACCACGACCGGTGTCCACCGGCTCTACGAGCTGGCCAAGTCCGGTGAGCTGCTCTTCCCGGCGATCAACGTCAACGACTCGGTCACCAAGTCCAAGTTCGACAACAAGTACGGCTGCCGCCACTCGGTCGTCGACGGCCTCAACCGCGCCACCGACGTTCTCATCGCCGGCAAGACCGCCGTCGTCGCCGGGTATGGCGATGTGGGCAAGGGCTGCGCAGCCGCGCTCGCCGGACAGGGCGCGCGCGTCGTCGTCACCGAGGTCGACCCGATCTGCGCGCTCCAGGCCGCGATGGAGGGCTTCCAGGTCGTCCCCATGGACAAGGCC
>Ga0056906_1000603_pt1 | contig 21141 bp, 24 predicted proteins | sample EBPBio122009_DNA_FD_55045 | JGI IMG/M metagenome (GOLD analysis project Ga0056906, IMG submission 55045) | Wastewater treatment Type I Accumulibacter community from EBPR Bioreactor in Madison, WI, USA - Reactor 1_2/2/2009_ DNA | ecosystem: Engineered > Bioreactor > EBPR > Anaerobic-Aerobic >...
GGGGCTCACAAGGCAACATCCTGTTCGGACAGAAGAATCACGCGAGCTGGTCGCCGGTGAGTGCCGGCCAAGGCTTCGACCTTCGACCGTGTCATGAAATCGTCTTCCGATTCGTCGGTCTGGCGGTCCACAACGTTGTCGCCAATGATCGCTCGGACAACCTCGCCGGAGTCTGCCCGGATAATTCGCCTGAAGATGATTGCGATGCGATTTGCCTCGGGGTGTGCCGCTGCTTCAAGCTTGGTCATGCGACGTTGCAGCGCGGTGCTCATTTCGCTGTTTCCAGTTCAGTGATGCGCGCTTCGATCGCATTTCCTTCCTCGTCGATTTTCGCAACACCGCCGCCAGCAATCAGCCGAAGGCGAGACGTTACCCGCCCGGTGCCCGGCTCGATCATGTGGACGATGACGTTGAGCGGTTCGCCAGCGCCGATTGGACGTTCCAGCTTGCTAACCCGCTTCTGCAAGGCGTTCATTCTTTCACTTCGAGTGCGCTGATACGGGCTTCAAGCTCTTGAGTCTCCACCGCCTTGCGGCGTGCCTCTACGATACCGGCCAAGGTCGCAGCCTCTCCCGGCAGGAGGTCACCAATCGCTACCGCTTGCAGGATGGCCGCCTGCGCTTTTGCGACGCCATCAGCAGAGGTTGTATCCGGTAGGTCCAGGAAGATCGGGCGTTCCTTCGCCGGTGGCACAAGCCGTTCGAGTACCAGTCTGGCCGCGCTCATGTCTCCCTGTTTGGCCATTTCGACGATCTTCTTGGCGATGGCGTCGGCGCCTTCTTCCATCGCCGCCAATGCCACGAGGGTTACACGGTTCCTGCTGCCCGGTGGTCTGCCCTTTGGATTTCCGCTTTGACCGGGTTTCCAGCCAGGGCGCAAGTTTTCGGCCTTCGTCGTTTCGGTCATTGCCTGTATCTCATCGGTGAAAATTCAATGGTCTGCGTAGCGTTACAGCGTAACGTTCAAGTAGTTATCGAAAGCCTCATCATCTAGGCCTCGCGTAATCGAGTCATCAGCTTCGACAATCAGCTTTTCGAGCATCGCCCTCCGAGTGACCCCGTGATGCCGTGCAAGCCGGTCCAGGGCCCGATCAGCCTTGGTGGTCACCCAAGCCTGCAGACGCCGCTCGCCGTTGTCGCCGGCTGTTGATCGCCGAGCCCGATATGCTCGCTGTCGCTCCGTTGCTGTTGCCATGCCGTTTCCGTTACGCTGTAACGGTTCTATTCTAGCACTGTTACGCTGTAACGCGCACTGCCCGCCCTAGTTCGCTGCTGGATGCCAAAGTGGAAATATTTCCACTTGCTTTGAATCTTCGGGTGGACGTTCGTCCACTTTGCGAGCCTAAACCTTCTGCTCGTGAGTCTTTCCGTTGCGCGTCACCGTGCGCGTATCATCCATTTACGGGATGATGGCGTTTCGGATTGAATCGACCAACGAACTGCCGACGCAGCACTTCGCGGCAATTTCGGTGTTTGGAAGAACTGACCATTCATCGTCGGCAAGCATCATTTCTACCGCTTTGCGCTTGTCGGCGTTGCTGCGGCGCAACCTGTAACTCGCATTCGCGCCGATGGCATGCAGAACGGCATTGCGCAAACTTCCCGGCGTAATGAGGCTCTCAAAACGCTGCTGCTTGCCACGCCAGCATTCTTTACGCTAGTCGTTCGGCTTCTTGCTGGTCGACGTCGGAGAGGCTTTGCTGGTCGAGGCTGAAGCCATCGCCTGGTGCCGCTTGATTGCTCGCGCTAGCCGGGTTTCCGCTACCAAGTCCTGAATCTTGTCGTTCTCCGCTGCCGTCAAGCCAGCCTGGCTCTTATCCTTCGATTGCTGCATGTGACGCCTCCTCGTCTTTGAGTGCTTACCTATCTGTTCAGGATAGCTGGCCTGTTTCGATTGCGAAGGCTGCGAGCACCGCTTCGCCTACTGTCACGAGCCGCGCCCAGACGTAGTAGGTGCCTTGCTCGTCTTTTGCGTATCTGGCGGGCCGTACTTTGGACGGGGGGCCGGTCTTAGAACGAACACCCCTTGCGGGGGCTTGCCCCGTCCCGTGTAGATTCTCTCCTCCGTTTTCCCGTATCTCATTTTCGTCCTCGATGAGCAAGTCGCCGTAAATTTCACCCCGCTGGCCACGGTAGTGAGCCTCGACGGGTAAGCTCGAACGTCTGCACTTCGCCATACTTCTTGACTGAAAACATCTTGGTCCGCTCGTGACCATCGGCCAGCTTGATCCTCGCTGCCCATGCGCCTTGCGGCTCGCCCTTCGGCGTGATGAAAAGCACGCCAGGTACACCGCTCCAGTTCGATCTTCTCTTGATCTGGCAGAAGTCCCGCTTTGTCACCGTGCTGATCGCCGCCAACTGATCGTCACGCCATGCCATTGCCGCAGCGAAGGCGTTCTCCGCATCACCACGGCGAATGTCAGAAAACGATTTGTAGTGTGGCTTCCCTTGGCGCGAGAACGTCACTGAGCAGTACCATATGCCCGGTCGTCGCTCATGTCTTGAGATGGCGTACACGCAATTTAGGAGAGTCGAAATGTCTCAGGCACGAAATCAGCGGTCATGGCTTCGTTTCCTGCTTGTTCCCCTGTGGATCGTAGCCCATTTTGCATGGAGTGATACGCTTTCGGGGAGAGTGGTAAGCGTAGCGGACGGTGGCACGGTCATCGTGTTGGATGCCGACCATCAACAGCACAAGATTCGGGTCTCTGGCATCGACGCTCCCGAGAAATCTCAGCCGTTCGGACAGCGATCAAAGCAGGGCATGTCGATGCTCGTGTTCGGCAAACAGGTGGAGGTACCGTGGAGCAAGCGCGATCGTTATCGCCGTATCATTGGCAAGGTGATGGTCGCCGCGGCGAGCTGTCGCACAAATCGCTGCCCCAAGACTCTGGATGCTGGTCTTGCACAGATCACGACAGGGCTAGCGTAGTGGTATCAGAAATACGAAAAGGATCAATCGGCATCGGATGCCGGGCGGTATGGCTTTGCCCAGCAAGAGGCCCGAGCCAAGCGGGCCGGCCTCTGGGCCGATGTTGGCCCGATACCGCCGTGGGATTGGCGCAAAGACGAACGCTGATGACTCAGAAGCAGTTGGCGGTTACGATCGACGAAACGGTCGGGGTTGATCACGGCCCCGCCAGAACGCAGAACAACAAACAGACGCTCGCTAGAGTAATCCAGGACGCATCGAAGAAACCAAAAGACCAGCCAGCTTACTCAGCTCTACTAGCACGCGATCCCTCACCCGATTCAGACTCTAGAACAGGCCTATTTTCTTGAATCCAATCGTCCGACACTTCTTACCCTCCGTTATGCGTGGCGTGTATCGCCTTGACGACGCTCTAGCATCCGATTTTGGGACAGATTCCTACCCCCAATTCGTCACAGCAAAAATGAAGCTAGTACCACGACGTCTGGCAGATGCAATTAAATCTTTTCCCAATTTTAAGGAACTTCAACGGCCAAAGATTCGTGAGATGACGTCACCCGGGCGCGCGCAGACAAAACAGCGTGCGGCTGGGTTTTTTTGCGCCAATTCATATTTCTCTAATGCTGTCAGAGGTACAAGTCTGGTCGGTGAAAAAGAACTAGAAGGCGCGCAAAATTTTCTGGAAGTTCAGTTCGTAAAGAAAATTCTAGCCCCTGCATTGAACGAGTCTGGACTCCTGCGGGCCCGGCCACAGGAGCAGGTCGGGCGATACTTCATTGATTTCGCTTTATGCGGCACCAAGAAATTTGCACTGGAAATAGACGGCTTCGGAAAATTCCAGAACCGAGCTGCTCTTGACAATTTCCTTAAGCGACAGAACGATATTGCTAAGGCTGGATGGACGATCATCCGCTACTCCTACAGCCAGATCATGCATACGACCCAAGCGACCCTCCGGGATTTCTGCGCCATACTAAAATCAGATTCGGAGCTCGAACGACTCTTGAACCCAGATTTGACAATTGATCAAACCGAATTGTTCGTCGGCACCGAGGGAGCATGCGATGGCCATATGATTGATCGAGTCAACGACTTTCATCGGGCACAGGATTGCTTTGCCGATTTCTGCGCGACCCATCGGCCCAACGATGTTTCTCTTACGGTTAGAGACAGCTTGAAACCTAGCTGCTCGTTCGTGGCTGTTGCGATTACTGCACTGTATGAGTGGCTCGATGCTGTCTCTGGTGTCGTCGACGTCGACTTTGATCTCCCTAGGGTCCGGATATGCAGCCCCACTCAGCCACCCAGATTGGGGCCTTACTTGCATGCAAAAGTTTCAATCGAGGCGGAAACCGGCCTTTGGGATCTTGAAATTAATGAAGCAACGATACTTTATGGTGCGGCGCGAATCCCTGTGCCACCCGACGCAGACGCGCAGCGCATCCGCTACCGCCAAGGCCTCACACTGGATGAAATCCACCAACGGCTAACTTACTTCACAGAGAATATTTTTGACTATATCGACGGAACGAAGGCATTTCAGGATCGCATCCTCAAGCGAATTTTTGACGAGAGAAATGTTCTCGGCATATCGACAACTGGCAGTGGGAAATCCTTTTGTTTTTGGCTGCCATCGCTCCTCCGACCGGGATTGACGATTGTGGTCGCGCCGTTGCGTGCTCTGATGCGTGACCAGATACTGTCGCTTCGCACAAATGGCATCGGAGTCGCTGACTTTATAAATGTCGATGTTCCCGAAGCAAGCCGACAGCGAATAATGGCAGAAGCACGGCTCGGCTTCATCCGAATCTTGTACGTTGCGCCTGAACGGCTCCGCATTAAGAAGTTCGTTGACCAATTGGCGCAACTAAATAGATCTGTTCCAATCAAGTTGCTGGCTATTGATGAGGCACACTGCATATCAGAATGGGGGCATGATTTTCGTCCTTCGTATTTGAAACTGCCATGGGTCTGCAAACGCCTCTCAAACGGAGAGTTTCCTTTACAGCTAATCGCCCTCACTGCAACAGCTAGCTTAATAGTTGCTGCCGACATGCTCCGTGTCCTCCAACTGAAAAAGGGTGACGGCGATGAAGGCGACGTCATTCGGGATGCCGCCGCGGATCGGCTCCGATTCAGTTATCAGGTTGTTGTTGCTGAAAATAGCGAAAACAAAACTGGGCTGTTTCACAAAATCCTCACCGACCACACCCCCAAATCGCTTAGAGCAGACTCGCTCACAACTCTTCTCAAGACAGTTAACAAGAATCACGAAAAATCGCTGGGAATTGTGTTTTGCATCTACGCCAATCCCCACGGACGACACTCCACCCGGGAAGGTACGGCACATCATCTTTATGAGACGATGAGCGTTGTGGAGCCAGGCGAGATTTTTGAGTCCGGTCGTCGTCCCCGGAAGTATCGACTAAGCGCTTATTCTACAGGTCGAGTTCGCGCCTTCTCAAGCACGAAGCCTACTCTTTGCCCACGTTGTAACTCTTATGATTTCACCGCCGGAAAAGAAACCGGCCAAAAACTCTGTGGGCATTGCAAGCACACGTTTGTGGACGGGGAAGAAATCTCCCCAAAAACGTGGGACAAAGTTATCAAAGAAAATCAAGAACACTTCAAAGCAAGAGACTTCGACATTCTTGTGGCCACAAAAGGCTTCGGCATGGGAGTTGATCAGCCTAGCGTTCGCTTTGTGGTGCACACGGCATTATCGGCCGGTCTTGAATCCTGGTATCAGGAAGTTGGGCGAGCTGGCCGTGATAACGAACGTGCTCACATCGCGCTATTAACGGAGCCGCCGAACAGTGCGTGCATGACCGTGTTAATGGCCAGAGAAAAGAAAGTCCCAGACTGTAATTCCTACATTTCTGGCTGTCCGCATGGCAAACCTGGTTTATGCGACTATGGGAAGCAGCATATGTTCATAACTAGGAGCTACCCTGGTGTTGTGAGTGATGCCTTCGCTTCACTAACCATGTTGGATAAGATTTTTGCCGCTCAGCAGGCCCAACCAGACGGGCCTGTCACGGTTAACTCGCGCCATGATCGCATCTCCTCAGACGAGATTACCATTTACCGGCTGGCAGTCCTGGGGCTTGTTCGTGACGACTACGTCATCGCCTACGAACCTCACTCGCACTTTGTGGTTAATTCCAATTTTCCTAGCATTCCGGACAATCAGGAAGATCTGACGAGATTCCGAAAGGCAATGCAAAAGCAATTGATGAACTACCTTTCTCCTTTTCACGGAGAGCGTCCAGCCAGATCGAAGGTCTCACAAGAAGTTGAGGAGTGCCTGAAGGAGTTTGGCGAGCCCTACAATTTTCCGGACAAGCTAGGAAAACTTCGGGTTCTAAACCAATGCTCTCCCTTGTTCGATCAGACGGAATCACAGTTTTTGCCAATAGTTTATGGTTATCTGATTCTTCTACTCAAATACACATATGAACATGTCGTCACGATGCGGTATGACATGTTATGGAATCTTCTCACCGTGGTTCGGAGCCAGAACTCAGCGGGAGTTCCGACCTGCCGACGAATCCCACTGCTCGCGCGACTGGGTAGCTCAATAGAAGAAAGCTATCGCTGCGGCCTCTGCGATGTATGTTCGCCAAATCTTGTTTTTCCCGACAGCCGCAATCCACTTCCTGGTAGCTCCACCGATGAAGAGCTGGAGCGTCAATTGGAGAGCATATTTGCGAACGATCCCGATTCTTTTGATTTGGCTGTGCTAAGAAAGCTGGTGTACAAGTTTAAGGATTACCCAACAGCCAAATACACGCAGGCGAGAACTGTAGTAGAAGGAAGCCCTAAGAACCTATCTGCCCTCTTCGTCGCGCGCGAGTTCTCCCCGCTGGAAGAGCTCGCAGGCAATTCCAGACGGCTATTGCGAACTGCGAACGAAGCCCGTATTAGTTTTTCCTGTGTGGAAGATTTGTACACGACATCGGAAGATTCGCTAAAAGAAGAGATGCTCTTGTCGATACTCAATAGCGCTAATTCCAACTGTGACACTGTTGAAGGATGGGAATTCTTGGTTCGGGAGGTGTCAAGATTAAGTGATGGTCAAGCCGCGTCGGCGGCGACAATGAGAGAGTGCCTAGCGTTTTTTCTTGTCGTGGCCAAAATTCTTCCTCGGGAAATACCTGTGATAAAAAACCGAGTTGTTGAGTTGGAGAAAGCGTTTTATGCCTGAGATAAATAGTGTTGATGCTGTCCGCGAGAAGCTTCGCGAATTTGACGATCAGATGAATGAAGCTATCTCCGCCGCACGATCTCTTGCGAAGATAAGGGCGGACGCTGGCAAGATGCAGGACGACTTAATCAATCTTACGTCTGCCACACAAGGCGAGGTGCAGCAGCTGAGTGGGATAAAGGCTGCGTTAAAAAATGCCCGAAATGAGTGGTTGTCACTTATTAAGGATCTAACGCAGTCCCTCGCCGAGTCAATAGACGCTCGCGCAAAGTTGGAGAATTCTCGCTCATCTGCACTGCGGTCCATTGATACGAAATTAGCCCAAGCGGAGGATCGCGTACTGTCCGCCAGCCGAGTTAGTTTTGCAAACCAGGAACACGTTTTAGCGCGCCTTGAGGCGGGTACGCGTACTAATGCCGAGCTGGCTGCAAAAGCAGCCGGGAGTGCAGGCAAACACGCCGATCAGTTGCAAGAGCTCTTGCAGTCGTTACGTACTGATCTGCAGAGGGACTCAGCTAATGAGGCTCTTCGGATTGAGCAACTCCTGGGAAGCAAGTTCAAGAAGCTGCAGGGCGATTTTGAGGCCACAGCCCAATCCAATTTCCAGTTGCTGGAGGCTGCCGCCGCAAGCAACGATAAGTTTTTGCATGAGGAGGCATCTGCGCTGAGGGATGAGCAACAGCTGTTTCGTTCGAAGATGGAGGATTTCGTGGGGGCGGCCGTGGAATCGATGGCACAGCGGTTCTCAAATTTTTCTAGGGATTCAAATGGAGAAATGGCTTCATTCAAGGATGAGGTCGCCGCATCTTTGCGCGAGGAGCACGAATCAATGAGCCGGCAAGTCACGGACTTCCTCAACAAGCAAAACGCGCTGGTCCAGAACCTCTCCCAACAGATTGACGCTTTCCAGCGCGCCGCATCAGTGAATTCCGCGACTTTGCGTGAGGTTCAATTGAAGATGTCTGATCTTTCTATCGCGCTTCGACGCTGCCAAGAAACGGCGGCCGACCAGTTTGAAAAAAGCCGGAACGAGGTTTCAGAAATGCGTCGTTCAACCAACGAGATTCAAGTCGGGCTTCAGGAAGAGGCGCGAGCTCGGCGTCTGCAGGAGGGAATAGTGCAAGGGCTTGGAAGTCTCTTGGAGGAAACGCTAAAGAAACTTAAAAATCTGCCATTTGTGGGAAAGACATTTAGTTAGAGTCGGCGGACTTTCCAGCGGCATTATGCTTTGAATCAAAGGCGTTTTCAAGGTTGATAGAACTGCCCGCTAAGGCCACAGAATCGCGCCAAGACGAGCTGTCGGCGCTTTGCTGATAGTTCCCTGCGGATTCGACCGTAAAGAGGCTGTGGCGGCGCACTACCGTGTTGTTGGCATTGCCTAAATCCCTAGGCGTTACGCTGTAGCGTTACCATGTCGCATCCGATTAATGGCGGACAGTTCGCGCAGCACATCGCGGCAGTCGTGCGCCACGAAATCCACGCCACCGAACCTGCCTACCAGAAAAAGGATCTCGGCTTGCTCTGCTCGTAAGCGCTCTCAGATAAGTTGTCCGATCTTCAGAGCCTTCTCGCCTTGCAAAAACCGGCCTTGAAACACGAAAGACTTCCTGTTAACCGCTTATATGCCCTTGGTCGCTTTGCACTGCACCGCCAGCTAGCGGCCATCCCGAATCATTCCGAGAAGGTCCGAGCAGCCTTTCCAGCCGAAGCGGACAAATTGCCCACCAATTTTCGCCATCCCGGAATTCTGGCGCTCAATCCACGCGAAAGCTGACTGATGCCGCAGCGCCTTGAGAGCTTCCGCCAAGGCAACGGCTTCGGGACAATCGTTGGTGTGATAGGTCGTTGGCGACTCGAACACTAATAGATCGGCACTCATGGTCGTGCCTTTCGCCAAGTCGAGAAGCAGACCAGGGCGGATAGGGCGGCAAAACGCTCATTTCCAAAGCTTTTTCTAGTAACGGCTGCATGGGGGAGTTTACCGAAAATGCCGTTTATCCGCCCCATCCGCCCTGTCGGTCGTTGATTGACGTTTATCTGCGTCATCGATAGCCCTCTTTCCGTTGCGCATAACCCTGGTGACAAGAATTTTTCAAGGTCAAACCGCACCAGAGACGGCTGCCGTTTGATTTTCGTGAAACGTATCCCCGCTCACCCAGCCGGCGACCAAGTACGGCGTTGCTCGCTGGCTTATGACCGTTGTCGAGGCTCCACGCTTTATAGCTATCGTAGAGGTCTCGACTAGCGGTCTCGCACCGCGTATCGCGCTCAGTGCATTCGCTGAGCCAGGCGCCCGTCAAGTCCTGATCGCTTTGGTAGGCGTCTGTAGCTTCGCGGATTCTCTTCGGCGTGTCGGTAAGCCCTTTACATTGCCACGCGACGCAACCTTGAATCATCCATGCAAGGATGTGGGGCCCTTCAGCCTTCAACTTGGCGAGCAGCTTCGGATCGCGCTCGTCCGCCGTGAAGGTCCGATCGAAGGGCACCAGTCGAACCCGTCGCCATATTCCGTGATCGTTGCCACGCACAATCGGCTTATGGTTACCGGCCATGATTAGTTTCAAGTTGGGCGTGAACTGGATAGGATCGCAGTAGAGTCTCCGCGCGGTCATGCTATCCCCGGACACCATGCCCTTGACCAAAGATTCCGCGAGGGCGGTGTTGTCTTCGGTTTCAGCGCACAGAACTAACCGCGCGCCTACGAGGTCGGCGAGGTCTGGCGAAGCGCCTCCTGCATTGCGCTTGGCCTCGCTGAGCGTTTCCGAGGCGATGGCGCGGGCATAGTCGCCCATGATGTGCTTCAGCAACTCTATGAAGACAGATTTGCCGTTGGCACCGTGCCCGTAGAGAAAAAGGAACAAATGCTCCTGCGTTGAACCCGTTAAAAGGTAGCCGCAAAAGCGCTGCAGCCAATCGACAATCTCTTGGTCGCCGTTGAACACTTCATGCAAGAACTGGCGCCATCGCACAGCCCTTGACTCGCTGCCAACCGAGTCTGGCGACAAGCTCTTGGTTACGCAATCACCACGTGTGGCGGCGCGCGCCGTGCCCGTGCAAAGATCGACAACCTGTCGTGCGTGATCAAACCCGACGACAAGCTTGTCCGCGTCAATGTGCGTCATCGGCAAGCGCAGCTGGTCGAAATCTGATAGCAGCTTGACTGCAGCGGCGATTGTCTTTTGCTCTGAGCTTTTGCGCGCAAACCTTGCGAAGTGCTCAACGTCGTTGGGGTGTCCCAAGCCCTCAGCGTAAATCGTTCTATGCAGTTGAGCGGCCATTGATCGGACGGCGGCGCCATCGGCATCCCATTGCCAGGACTTTTCGCGCCAGATCATCCACATCTTCACATCGCGTACGAACCTGAGATTCTCGCCATTGTCATCGTGCAGGCGCAGGGCATTTCCGTACTCCGTCAGCGGGCGCGTGTCTCGCGTGCCGTCTCGCGCGTCGCACTTCGCCAATGGGGGCGCTAGGAAGGGCACTGTTTCGTGGGCGGATGTCCTTGGCATCGAGTGTAGTTGTTGCCGAACTGCGTCGAGCCCTTCGGTCTGATGCAGATCGTTGAAGTCGCCTTTGATGCGACTATCGCTAAACTTCGGCAGGACGATGACGGCAGGCGCTCCGGTATCAGCGGCGGCCTGAGCGTAATCAAGCCCCTTGCCATGGTTATCAAGGTCGCCAGCGATGCGTAGAGACGAGCCCGGATACTTTCGACGCAGATCGCCAGCAACGACAGCCAGATTGGCCCCGGAGAATCCGACGACAACCACTTCGCCGGTCGCCTCGTGAATGCTGCAAGCAGTCGCCCAACCTTCGACAAGATTAATCGGGTCCCCGTTTTCAGGCTGGCCAACGAACATTCGGCCACCTTTCATCCTGGCGAACTTCAGAAACTTCTTGACGCCATCACACCGGATGAACTGGACGCTTTGAACTGCGCCATCTGGCCCTTGCACCGGAAGAACAATCGAGCCGTCAAGGTCTTGTCGTGCACCGTAGGGGATGACACCTTTGCGCACGACGTAAGCATTTCCCGGATCAAGATCGACGGTCTGGCTCATGATGCGGCCGGCTGCCGCTGCAGCTTTCTCGTGCTGTGTGGCGAGGTCTTCTGCCGCCTGCTTGTTCGCCAGTATTGATTTGGCCTTAGCCGCCTGCAGTTGAGCTCCGGTGGGCTTCGGCGAGTCGCTGTCGCGTAGTTGCCAGGTAAACTTGGTGCCTTCCCGGTTGCATCCAAACGATGCGCCGACACCATCGGGAAACAGCTTGCAGAACCCAGCCTGGTCGCCGGCCTTCTCGCTGGTCGGGAATCGGGCAAATTTTCCAGGCTCAATATCCTTTTCTGGGTATTTCATCCCGGCTGTGGCGAAGGCTTCCGGCAGCGACGGACAGAAGATCACGTTCTCCCTTATCATGCTGCGAGCCCCCCAACCAAGAGAAAAACGCCTACGAAGACCAGCAGAGCCGGATCGATAGATCCTCTTTGACGATGGAAAATCCGGAACACCTTCTGCCGCGTGCGTATGCCGCTGACGTGTTGTTCAGCGCTGGTGCGCCGAATAGGCTTCAGGCATGGCATGCCGCCGCGACCACGCGCGAATGCGCCCCAGAACAATGGCCTTTCGCCTTCGGGGTACTCGGTGGCGATAACTTTCGCCTTGATCGAATCCGTCAATGAGGCGATAATGTTGCTGTCGTTGTTGTTTTCCTGAGCCCCGCTGCGCACCATCGCTGCCGGGGCTTCTCGTTTCTTGGGCTGGCTCATTTTTTGCCCTCCAGCATGGCCGAAATCCTGCCCGGTACTGACTGCCCGATCAGCGCAGCAAATTGGCGGACGCGCTCAGCGGTCGTGCGGTAGGCGTCCTTGTAGAAGGTCTTTTCCGCCATCGATTCCAGCAGCGAGCGTTCAACGATGTGCTCAGCCATCGCCACCGATGCCAACTGCTGCGCGGAAAGTTTTTGCCTGAGGTTCTTGCCGACAGCGGACGTGACCATGAACAAAGCGCGATTCGTTTCTTTCGTCAGGCTGATGTAATACCGGCGTGCGTTCCTGCTGCCCTGATTGGTCGCGTACTCCACGAATGCGGCTATCACGGTCTCATTGCGCCTCGCTGTCTTGCCTTCGATGCGGGCTTGGTGCCAGTCTGCCGATGCGTGCATCTGGTGCAAGCGACTGATTTCGTCGCGGGCGGCGAAGAATGCGTCGACCAGGCGGCGTTGGCCTTCCCGTGACCTATTGCCGCCAATGAACGGCATGGAAATCAGTGCGCCGCGCTCGCTTAACTGATACGCGCGCTGTTCGCGGTTCATCTCGTCGGTGTAGAAGATCGGCTTGAACTCTAGCCGATCTATCCTGTCGTCTTGGATCAGACGATCTAGCGACTGCAGGACGTTCTTGTGTGATCTGTCGAACGCCTCGGCGATTAGAAGAGATGTAGTGCTTGGCCGGCCACCGGCAACGCTTACGATGTGAGTGGTGGCATTCATATGCTCACCCCGATCAGCTTGCGCAACTCGCCGACACGAACCCGTGTCGAATTGCCGACCTTGATCTTCGTAAGTTCCCCGGCTTCGAAGTGGCGATAAATGCTGGCTCGGCTTCGGCCAGACACAGCGCTGGCGTCTGGAATGTCGATCGCTGCAGAGTTGGGAAGGCTATCAAACTGCTGAACTGTCACTGATGCTTCTTTGATTTCGTTTTGCATTTCTTTTCCGTTTCGAAGAATGCCGGCCGTAAACGCAAGAAGCCCGCACAGGGCGGGCTTCTCAAATTGTCGACTGGCTGTCACAAATGAAAAACCCGCTCAAGGCGGGCCGTAAACGACTAAAGGCCGGATCTCCATTGCTGGAAACTCCGGCCTTTAGTCGAAAAAAAACCCGCTTGCGGCGGGCGTGCTACGCTACTACTGCTTTTCGTACATTACCTTTGGGCGCAACTTCCCCGACGGCCCAAATCATTTCATACTTTGGTGACCGTGTCAACCCGTTTCAGCACGACGCTTTCGCGGCCGTCATCGACAGCACCTTGCCGGTAGTCGCCACTACCATCCGGCAGTAGCTTGCCCATTCATCCATCATCCTGGTGCGCTTCGCGATCAGGTCGTCACGCTGATAGGCGGCTTTCACTTTGTCGGCGATGGTATGCGCCAGCGCCATTTCAATTACGTCAGATGGGTATGCGGTTTGACTGTGCGCCCAACTGCTGAATGTCGCGCGGAAGCCATGTGCGGTTAGATGGCCGCAGCCCATGCGCCGCAGAACTGCGGTCAGGGTCATGTCGGATAGTGGGCGACCGGTCTTCGCGCCAGGAAAGACCAAATCACCCTCGCGCGGCATGGCGCGCAGCAGCGCCAGCGCACTGTCTGAAAGCGGTACGGTGTGCTCATTCCCGACCTTCATGCGCGCGCCCGGAACAGTCCACAGCGCGGCATCCATGTCGATTTCCGCCCACGTCGCGCCGCGGACCTCGCCGGACCTTGCAGCCGTCAAGATAGCGAATTCAAGCGCACGGGCGCCGATGCCTTCACGATGCGACAGGTCAGCCATGAAAGCGCCAAGCTCGCGGTAGTCAAGGGCAGCATGGTGCTCGACCTTGGCAATCTTCGTTGGCTTGGCGAGCAAGTTCTGCAAGTGGTCTTTCCAGCGTGCCGGATTCTCTCCGGTCCGGTGCTTTGCCGTCGTCGCCCAAGACAGCACTTTTTCAATTCGGCCGCGCAATCGGCTTGCTGTCTCGGTCTTCGTTTTCCAGATCGGTTCGAGCACCTTGAACACATGTCCGGTTTCGATCAGTGCCACATCCATATCGCCAATGACAGGCCCGGCGTAGCTAGCAAGCGTGCTGCGCCACTGTTGCCGATGCTTTGAATTGCTCCACTCGTCCGCATAGGCGGCGAGATATCCGTCGACGCACTGGTTGAACGTCATCGCCTTTGCATTCTTCGCGGCCAGCGCAGCGCGCGTTTCTCGGCGTTGCCCGATCGGGTCAATACCCCCGTCTATCTGTTCGCGCAGTTCCCGCGCCCGCCTGCGCGCATCCGCCAGTGTCACGTCAGGGAATCCGCCCAAGCCCATGTCGCGCCGCTTGCCGGCAATCATGGTGCGCAGTATCCAAGAACGCGCGCCGGTGTCGGAGACCAGCAGCGCCAGCCCCGCGACCTCGCCCACGAAGTTCATGCCCGGCTTGACCAGCCTCTTCACCTCGATAGCCGTCAATGGCTCAATCTTTCGCCCCATCATCTACCCCTTCTTCGTTGATGGGGTAGGATGCTACGCCTTGATACGTCGCGAGTCAATGTACCACGTACACAAAGGCTGTATGCCTTGCTGCGTATGCTTCCATGACAAACGGTGATGCCGTATGAGACAGCACTATGGCGGACTTCGTCTCCGCCAGGAACGTCGCAGCAAAGCTCTGCGACAAAAAACGAACACCCCGCTGAACGCCATGTTCCGCGGGGTTTTTCGTTTATACCTGTTGACCTCGCGTACCCCCCGGCACGGCGCCTGAGTTCGCGCCTCCAATGAATGACCTGCTGTTGGTCGGCGGGGCCCACGACGCCAGCCCGTTCCCGGTCGAGCGCCAGGGCAGCGATCGCGACCAAATCGGGGGGTGTCGACCGAAGCGTAACGGGGACCTCGCACGGGCTGCCGGGCAGAGCCGATGGCGAACAGCCATCGGCGCAGCTTGACCTCACGGAGAAAACCCGCATACTTTTATCGTGCGGTTAAGCTCTATGCTCGTTTTTTAACAGAGGGGTCGTATCGATGCCTGACAGGACCGTGACAATCCGGTGGTGGGCGCCCCATTTGGCGTGCCTGGCCCTTCTTGGCGCCTGGTCCGCAACCACGCAAGCGGGAGACAAAACCATGGGCATGAGCATTTCTTCAAGTGCGTTTGCGCACAACGGCTCGATCCCAAAGCTGTACACTTGCGAGGGCAAGGACATTTCCCCGCCACTGACCTGGAGTGGCGTGCCTGCGGGGGCAAGGAGCCTGGTCATGATCGTCGACGATCCTGATGCACCAGATCCCGCAGCGCCCCGCATGACCTGGGTCCATTGGGTGCTGTACAACCTGCCTGCCAACAGCACTGGGCTGCCCGAGGCACTGCCGTCGCGTCCGGCCAACGCGCTGGACGGACTCAACGATTGGCAGCGCACCGGCTACCGTGGCCCCTGCCCGCCCGTCGGCCGGCACCGTTACTTCCATAAGCTCTACGCGCTGGACGTCGTCTTGCCCGACTTGAAAGAGCCGAACAAGAAGACCTTGGAGCAGGCCATGCAGGGGCACATCGTTGCCGAAACGCAATTGGTCGGCACCTATCAAAAGGCACGCTGATCTCCCTTCGCCCCGACGACCTTGCTCTGTCGCTTCCCCTGTTTTTGCCGTGGCTTCTTCTGCGCGACTCCTCGATTCTGGATTTTTGGAGGAACTCCCGAAACCAAGCGCGGCAGGCTGACCAGGGTGTCCGGTCCTTCGCGACCTGATTCCCGGTTCGCGCCACTTGATCGAAACAAACAAATCGCGGTCGTTGTCTATCCTGCATCGGCACCCCCTGGGTTTCCTATCCTTCCACACGTTGGCAGGAGGTTGCGATGAACCGACGATCATCAGGTTACCAAAGCACGCTGTCCCGCCTCTACGACATCGGCGGGGCCGACCTCGCACTGCGCTATCACGAATTGTCCGAAGGCACGTGCGCCAACTCTGCCGCTGCTCAGGCGCCAGCGCGTGCCATCTACATCAACGGTGCGCGCATCAGCGATGACGATGTCGGGGCAATGGAGCGGGCATGGAATATCGCACTACTCGATGGCCGCTACTGGTACGACCGGGCAAACGGCGCCTGTGGCGTCGAAGGAGGCCCATGTACCGGCTTCATCCCGGCCGGCCTGCCGCTTGGCGGGCCACTGATGGCGAATGCCTCAGGTGGCGGGACCGGCGTATTCGTCAATGGACGCGAGCTTCATCCACAGGACGTCTTCGCGCTGACCCGCGTGATGCAGGTTTGGCCAGGTCGCTATTGGGTGGACGCGGTCGGTAATTTCGGATGGGAAGGCGGTCCGGCGGTTGGCAACCTGGCGGCGTCCATGCACATGCCGGGTGCGCAGAGTGGACCCTGGACGGCCTCGAGCCGGGCCGGCACGGTCGGCGGCGACGGCGAGGGTTTCCTCTTCTTCGACGACGGCAAGACTTCCTGGTCGACCTAGGTCGCAGCCATGACTCCCGACCAACTTGGGCATCGCGAGGCGCTGATCGCCCGTAACGACGCGGCACTCGAACGCTGGCCGGATCGCACCGGGCCGGGCTTCACAAGCGAAATGGCGGCGGTCGCAGACGGACTCGAAGCACTTGGGCAAGCGACGCCGCTCAGTGAGCGGGATGCCGTCGAAGCTGCGCGCACTTGGCGCTGGGCGGGCAACGCCTATTTCGATCTCGGCGCAGGCAAGGAGCGCCGGGCGCTCGAACATGCGGCAAGGGCCTACCGCAAAGCCGAGAATGCGCTGGAGGCAGCCGCCGAGGCCGCGGACGCGGTCGACTGGGTCAAGCTCAACTACTGCTTCGGGAAAGTGCTCCTGCAGTTGAGCGAAGGCCAAGACGCCGGGCTCGCCAATGAAGCGTTCACTCGCCTGCGCGCGGCTCTCACGCAGGCGCGCCTCCACATGCCGGACGGAGTCGAGAGCGTCCGCGAGGAACTCGCAACCGCCCAGCAGATCGTCACCTTGCTGGGCGAAGCCGGTCACCTCGATCGGCGGATGGCTCAATTGAAGGACGGGCTCGGGCTTGCCGACGCTGGCGAGCCGATGCNCGTACTGCGAAAACCAGAGCGCGCTGCCGAAGTGAAACACATCAGCTCGATGTTCGATCTCCTCAATCAACAGTTCGAGAAAGAGAAACCCTCGCTCGATCCGACCCGCCAGGCGGGACTTTCGAGTCTCATGCAACGGCTGCAAGGAGTGGTCGGATCGACAACATCAGAGGGCTTGTCGCTCGAAGCGATGATGGCCAATCGCGGAAAAATTGATGCGCTCAAACGCGAGCTCAGCCCTCAGGCCCGCAACCCGAGTCTCAAGGGGCCGGGTGCGGCGCAAGGCTCGCGCGGCGGACGGCTACTGGCCGCGCTGCAGGAGCTGAAAATGTTCGTCGGCGCGGCCGGCATGGCGCCCAACAGCTCGGCCGAAATGCGTGAAGCCGCGATGGAACTGTTCGCGCGGCTCGGACGGCTGACCACCTGGGTCAGCCAGGCCGGCGACGACACGGCAACGCTGGACAAGCTCGAGCGCGATCAGGCGCGTGCGCTGGCACACGAGGTTCGCCTGTATGCCGCACGCCGGCACCCGCTATTGGCGCAGCCAGTGTGGCCGCGTGGCGAAGCAACGATTGATCCCAATCGCATTTTCTTCGCAGGCGGCTTGCGCATGCGCAAGGAGCTGGCGGGGGCACTGATGTTCTCGGGCCTGGAACTCGCCGTGGACGCCCCCGCAGGGGCTGATGTCGCAACCCATCGATGGCAGGAGCTGCAATCCTCGAACGTCGCGGTGTTCGACCTTTCCGAGGCGCAGGCGCAGGTTTACTACGAACTGGGGATCGCACTGACAATCGGCACTCAGATTCTTTTGATTGCCGCCGACGAGACCGAGATCCCGTTCGACATCGCGCAAAACGTCAGTCGTTACAGCCCGGGCGATACGCTGCGCCCATGGCTGGCCAACGAAGTGCACACGGCGATCTACGGCTTGCAGGTCAGGGGCGGCAAGGAATCAAGTCTGGCGGCGACACTCGACTACGCCCAACGGGTGGCCACCGGCGAGCCAGACAACCCACTGTTCGCGGTTGCACTGAAGGTGATGCGTGCCGCGGGCGATGATCCGATCAAGTTCCGCAATGCGCTGACGACTTTCAATGCCTATCTCGGCACAGGTCAGCACGAGCTGCTGCAAACGCGCTGGCCCGGCCTCTACCCGGACCCGCGTGCGCGGCGAACCTTCGCCGTCATGCCGTTCCGCCGCGAGCGTGAGGCGGCCTATGCGGTGATCGAAGCCAGCGCGCGGCAGGCGGGCGTAGAGCCGGTGCGTGGCGACCAGGCCGATGGACAGGAGATCATCGAATCAATCTGGCACGAGATCTGCCGCGCGACACACGTCACGGTCGACATCAGCGGCTTCAACCCTAACGTATGCCTCGAACTGGGGATGGCCGACGCGCTCGGCCGCCCGACGCTTCTGATCGGCGAGCAGGGCACCGAACGCCTAGTGAAAGCCGCTTTGCCTGCAGTGGCCAAGCGCCGCTGCCAGCCTTACGAGGCCGATCCGCGCCACGCGCCGCAATTTGCGGCGGCGCTGAAGAAGTTCTTTGCAGCGCCCTGAGCGGTATCACGCTCACGGCGGCCGCAAGAGCGCATGGACAGGGGAATCGCCCCGACCGCGAAACTCCCGTTCTGAACAGAGAACATTTCACAGGGTACCGGTTGCGCCCCCTCGGCCGGTTCGGGCCATTAGGTGCGCTGCACTGTGGTTCCAAGCCTCACAAGAAGGCTATGGCAAGGTTCGAACGCCGGGGCGAAGCCAGTACGGCGTTCGCTAATCCTGGCGATTGCCGCCGTGGTTACCCTTGTTGCCGTGGCCCTTGTCTTTCTTCTGCTTGCCACGATCGTCATCCCAGCGCTGATCATCGTGGTCATGACGGTAGTCGCGGCGGTAATCCTCGCGGTATTCCTCACGTCGATAGCGCTGCTGACCCTGATAGTACGGAACGTATTCGCGGTTGTACCAGTTGTTCTGCACAAAATAGACCCGCTCCCCGCAGGCGCGGTACTTGTGGCAGTTCTTGCTCCAGTGCTTTGCATGACCAGGAGGCACGTTCAGGTAGATCGGCGGGCGCATGACCGGCACCCGCTCAATGATGATCGGCTGTGGGTAGATCAGTTGCGGCGGCGGATAGCCGCCAATGTCGATGCGCCCGTAGAAACCGGGTTGGCCGATGCTTACCGATACGCCAAGGTCGGCGGAAAGCACAGGCGATGTCGAGACGATCAGTGCGGCGGCGAGGAAAAGACGTTTCATGCTGGCCCTGTAGGTGTAGATGTCGTCTACTAACGCGCGCACCCCAAGCACCGTTGACTGCGCGCCTGCTTGGCAACCCGACGAACCGCGCAGGAGCCGCCTCTCATCAAGGCCCGGGCCTGCCAGAAGCAAGCGACCCGGCGGAGCGGAAGCTGCCCGGNAAAGCCCGGCAAGCGATCTGGTCGTCGGTAGCCGCTCACCCCGGACATCCGGAAACCGGCGATTTCTGGGCACTTCGCATAGACTGAATTTTTGTCTGCCGAGCCGCCGCCGATGCAACGTTGTCCTTGGTGCGAAGGCTTCGACCTTTACCGTGAATACCATGATTCGGGAATGGGGCGTGCCGCTCTACGATGATCGATCCCTGTTTGAACGGCTGCTTCTGGAAGGCGCGCAGGCGGGTTTGTTTTGGGCGACCATCCTCAAGAAGCGAGAAAACTACCGACGTGCCTTCGATGCCTTCGATCCGGCCCGGATTGCCTGCTATGACGACGAAAAAGTTGCAGCCCTGTTGACGGATCCGGGGATCGTCCGAAATCGAGCCAAGGTCGCCGCCGCCATCAACAACGCCAAAGCGTACCTGGCGCTCACCGCAGGTGGACAGTCGTTCAGCGATTTTCTATGGCACTTCGTCGATGATCTGCCGACCCAGAATCAATGGACGGCAAGCTTATGAAAGCAAGAGCCGCCGGGAGGTTTCACCCTGCCGAAGACAACACCATCTTGATGCGTTTGAGGCCACTACCCACCGTTTCCGCCAGCTTGACCACGTTCGGATCGTCAGACGGTCGTTCCACCGTCCATTCGCAGAACGAGGCCATGATTGAAGCACGCTCGATGGAGAGCTTTGAGGCCAACAAGCCGGACTCAATGATCGGGATCAGGGCTGCGGCAGCCCTGAGACGGTTGATTTCCGGAGTTGGAGGCGGAATCTGCTTCGACATGCCTTGAGTCTAGCGAATGCCGCACCACGACGCCGAGGACATATTTCACACGACGTCCAACCCAGCAGCAATGAGGCGAGCGCGGCCGCCTCGTTTGCCGATCGCCGCGGGGCCGAGCGAGCGATGCGGCGGCCGACCTGATCGCCAGGCGCAAGTCGCTCAAGCAGGGTGATTCAGGAGGCGCCTTTCGGGCGCTTCGCGACGACCAGGCACTGCATCAACTGCTGCTCCGCCTCGGTCGCTTCTCCTTCTCGATCAACGCCAAGGAAATGCCGCCGAAACGCCGCCAGGGCGGCGGCCGGGTCCGAAGTGTCGTAGCCGATGTCCTCGAGCGCAAGTTGAGGATCGAAAGGCTCCGCAACCGGCATCGCCGCTGGTTCGCGGCACCACAAACCAAATCCTTTCGCCGCCAGACGCTCCCAGGGGAAGAGCCGACTCGGATCGATCTTTCGGCGTGGAGCGACATCTCCGTGCCCGAGGAAATTGTTCGTCGGAATCCGGTAGCGCTGCTGCAAGTCCTTCAAAAGATCGAGGAGAACCATGATCTGTGCTTCCGAATACGGTTCGGCACCCGTGTTGTCGAGCTCAATGCCAATCGACGCCGAGTTGAGATCAGTGTTGCCTGCCCAGTAAGAGATCCCCGCGTGCCAGGCGCGCCTTTCTTCATCGACCAGTTGGTAGAGGGTGCCATCGCGTCCGATCAGGTAATGCGAGCTGACTTCGCGGACCGGGTTGGTCAGCGTTCTGAGGGCATGCTCGACGTTGCTGCTCGTGGTGTCGTGGAGGATCACGAAATTTGGCCGCCGGGCGTTGTGGTTTGGCGAGGGCACCACGATGGCCCGTTCAGAACCCGCCGGAAATCTGACGCATCCAACCATCAAGACGCAGGCAAGACCAAGCCAAGCGACCCGCAGAAGCTGACGAATCACGTCAGCCCTCCGCTTTCTCGCCCGCTTCCGCAAGCCCGAAAATTCGTCCAGGCGAATACGGGCCGGCC
>Ga0056906_1000620_pt1 | contig 20485 bp, 24 predicted proteins | sample EBPBio122009_DNA_FD_55045 | JGI IMG/M metagenome (GOLD analysis project Ga0056906, IMG submission 55045) | Wastewater treatment Type I Accumulibacter community from EBPR Bioreactor in Madison, WI, USA - Reactor 1_2/2/2009_ DNA | ecosystem: Engineered > Bioreactor > EBPR > Anaerobic-Aerobic >...
GCGAGCTCGTCGAGGAGAGCCTCGGCATACCTCGGGGAGGTGTTGTCCGCGTCGATGAGGACGGCGATGCGGGTCCGGCCACTGTCCGAGTCCATGCCGCGACTGTATGCCGTGGGATGGGGCCGGGTGCAGCGCGCGAGGTTGCTAGTGTGCGAGGGAGGNTCGAGGAGGACCATGGGTGGGTTGGCGCGGGTCAGGAGCGGAATTCGTCGGCGCCTGGGTGGGCCGACACCGAACGCCGCGGCGCCGTTGACTGCACCCGTCATGGACGATCGACTGTCCGAGGGCGCAGCGTCCGAGGCCGGGGCCATGGACGCTGCGGACGACATCCCGTGGGACACCTTCGTCCTCCCTTCGACGGACGCGCCCGGCCTTCTGGCCGACGCCGCGAACGATCTGGAGCGGACCTTCTTCGGCAACCCTGGTCGTCCGGTGCACAAGTGGCTCCACTACCTCCCTGTCTACGACGCCCACTTCTCGCGGTTCCGGGACACCGAGTTCCGGATGCTCGAGATCGGGGTCTGGAAGGGAGGGTCGCTGGACATGTGGCGGCGCTACTTCGGTGCCTCGGCAACGATCGTGGGTATCGATGTCAACCCCGAATGCGCACAGGTCGTGGACAGTCCCAACGTCGTGCGAATCGGCTCGCAGGACGACCCGGACTTCCTTCGCGCAGTGGATGCCGAGTTCGGTCCCTTCGACCTGATCCTGGACGATGGGTCGCATCATGGCCGGCACCAGCGGGCCAGTTTCGATGTCCTCTTTCCGCTGCTCGCCGAGGGAGGGATCTACGTCATCGAAGACCTCCACACCAGCTATTGGCGCGATCTCTACGACGGGGGTTACCGCCGGCCCGGGACGGCCATCGAGTTCCTCAAGGACGTGATGGACGACCTGCACGGGTGGTATCACCGTCATGACACGTCCACTCCGGCCCGCGACTGGATCTCGGGCATGCACCTCTACGACTCGATCGTCGTCCTCGACAAGGCCGCGAAGGCGCCTCCGAGGAATATCGAGGTTCACGCCACTGACCTCAGTGGTTGACAGAGGCCGGGAACAACCGGGAACAAACAGGCCCGAAACTCCCTTACACTTGTCTGCTGGACCGGTTCACGGCACGTGACGCGTTTCCTGAGCATCACCCTCACGAGTGGATGCAGTCGGGGCGCCCAAGGGCTTGCATCACCGTGATGGGCTCGCCGACCCGGAGACATCCAAGGAGATTCATCGTGAAGAAGGACATTCACCCCGACTACGCGGAGACCACGGTCACCTGCACCTGTGGCAACACGTTCACCACGCGCAGCACCGCGAAGAACGGCCAGATCCACGCCGAGGTCTGCAGCAACTGCCACCCGTTCTACACCGGCAAGCAGAAGATCCTCGACACCGGTGGCCGCGTGGCCCGCTTCGAGGCTCGCTACGGCAAGAAGGCCGCCAAGTAAGACCCCCGACGCGCCGGTTCCTCATCGCGAGGGACCGGCGCGTTCGCCGTGTCCGTCGAAGGTTCCCATGTTCGAGTCCGCCATTGCCCTGGTCGAGGAGCACGCCGCCCTCGAGCAGCAGATGGCCGACCCCACGGTGGCGTCGACCCCCGATCGCCTGCGCGAGGTCAACACCAGGTATGCCGCGCTCGCGCCGGTCGTGACGGCATACCGAGGGTGGGTGGTGGCCACCGACGACCTCGAGGCCGCCCGTGAACTCGCAGAGGAGGACCCGGCCTTCGCCGAGGAGATCCCTGCCCTGACGGCCACCGTCGAGGCCTGCGCGGAGCACCTTCGGNGCCTGCTCATCCCGCGGGACCCCGATGACGACCGCGACGTCATCCTGGAGGTCAAGGCGGGAGAGGGCGGCGAGGAGTCCGCGCTCTTCGCCGGGGACCTGCTGCGGATGTACCTGCGGTACGCCGAGCAGAGAGGCTGGCGCACCGAGATCCTCGACGCGACCGAGTCCGACCTCGGCGGCTACAAGGATGTCCAGGTGGCGGTCAAGGCCAAGGGCACCCCCGGACCGGGCGAGGCGCCATGGGCCCGGCTCAAGTACGAAGGTGGCGTCCACCGGGTGCAACGCGTGCCGGTCACCGAGAGCCAGGGGCGCATCCACACCTCGGCGGCCGGCGTCTGGGTGATGCCGGAGGCCGAGGAGGTCGAGGTCACCATCGATCCGAACGACCTGCGCATCGATGTCTTCCGCAGCAGCGGCCCGGGCGGTCAGAGCGTCAACACGACCGACTCGGCCGTGCGGATCACCCACCTGCCGACCGGCACCGTCGTCTCCTGCCAGAACGAGAAGTCGCAGCTGCAGAACCGTGAGTCCGCGATGCGCGTCCTGCGCGCGCGCCTGCACCAGGTAGCCGCTGACGCCGCAGCCGCCGAGGCCCANGATGCGCGGGCCAGTCAGGTCCGGACGGTCGACCGGTCAGAGCGGATTCGCACGTACAACTTCCCGGAGAACCGGATCGCCGACCACCGGACCGGCTACAAGGCCTACAACCTCGACACCGTCCTCGGCGGCGAGCTCGATCCCGTGGTCCGGTCGGCGATCGAGGCCGATGAGGCCGCCAGGCTCGCATCCGCGGGGGAGCCGTGATCCCCCTCCCGCTGTGTCCGCGTTTCTCGTCGCCATGACGACGGAAGAGGCGGACGCAAGCGTGTGTGCCGTGGTGCGGGCTGCCGAGCAGACGCTCGCCGCCGCGGGTGTGCCCTCCCCGCGTTCCGACGCGCGCGCACTGGCGGCGTTCGTCCTGGATGTCGATCGGGGGGAGTTGGAGCGTCAGCTGCTGCTCCGCTCACCGGCCGATGAGGCCTTCCGTGACCGGTACGCCGGACTCGTCGAGGAGCGAGCCGAGCGGGTGCCCTTGCAGCACCTGACCGGCTGGGCGGGCTTTCGCCACCTCGAACTGCGTGTCGGACCGGGAGTCTTCGTCCCGCGCCCGGAGACGGAGTCGGTGGCGGGNTGGGCGATCGACGCCGCCCGCGCAGCCGCTGGTCATCGCACGCTACGTCGCAGTAANTGCGGTCCCGGCGACGCCTACTGCGACGTAGCCGGCGAGGAGGATGAGCAGGCGGAGGCGAGGACGGCCCGGCCGCCGGTCGTCGTCGACCTGTGCACGGGGTCGGGGGCCATCGCGCTCTCGATCAAGGACGAGGTGCCGGCCGCGAAGGTGTATGCCGTGGAGCTCTCGCCCGAGGCGCACGCTTGGGCGCTGGCCAACCGCGATCGCCTCGGGCTCGAGGTCGAGATCAGGCTCGGTGACGCGATCACCGCCTTCGGGGACCTCGAGGGTGCCGTCGACGTCGTGGTCTCGAACCCGCCCTACATCCCGACCGGTGCCGTGCCCGTCGACCCCGAAGTCCGTGACCACGATCCACAACTGGCGCTCTACGGCGGGAGCGCGGACGGCCTGGCGATTCCGCGCCTGGTGGCTGCGCGCGCGGCCCACCTGCTACGCCCTGGCGGCGTGCTGGTCATGGAACACGCCGACACCCAGGGTGAAACGCTCCCGGCAGCCCTGACGACAGCGGGCGACTGGACCGGCATCGAGGACCTCCGGGACCTCACCGGTCGCCCCCGTGCCACCGTGGCCCGCCGCCGCTGAGGCCGACGAGGGCCGACCCGCGCCTGCCGATCCGAAAATCTGTCGCCGGGCATCGCGGCCGCACCTACCGTGGGTGGATGCGCGTCCAGCGATACGAGGATGCCGCCACGTTCCTGTCCCGAGCGCAGGATGTGCTGCGAGCCGAGCCCGTGACCACCACGGTCATCGGCACGGTCGCTGCCCGGGCCGCCGCCCACCCCTCGCCCGTCGCCTCCGGCACCCCGCAGTGGTGGGCCACCGTCGAGGACGGACCGCACGTGGTCGGTCTGGCAATGCGAGCTGCTCCGTGGTCGCCGTTTCCGGTCCACGTCGGCCCCATGCCCGAACCGGCCGCGGCCGCGCTGGCCGACGCGTTGCTCGCCGAGCAGCCCACCGTCACGGAGGTCAACGGTGCCCGCGAGGCCGCCCTCGCGATCGCCGCGCGATTGGCCAGCGCGTCCGCATCGTCGATCGAGACGGCCATGCACCTGAGGCTGCACGAACTGGCCAACCTCGAGGTGCCGGCCGACCCACCGGGGCGCTGGCGACTGGCCACCGTCGCCGATGGTGACGTCGTCCTGGACTGGTACGAGCGNTTCCATGCCGAGGCGGACGAGCAAGCCGGTCGACCGCCGGACCCGAACCCGCCACACTTCGCCCCCGGCGAACTCGAGGCACGCNTCGATGACGGACTGATGTCGTTGTGGGTGCTCGACGACCTCCCGGTCCACCTGACGGCATGGAACTCACCGGCCCACGGTGTCGTCCGCGTCGGGCCGGTGTTCACCCCCAGAGAGCACCGGGGCCGGGGGTATGCCGCGGCNGCNGTCGCGCGCGTGAGCGCCGCCGCGCTCGAGGCGGGTCATCGGGCCGTCCTGCTGACCGACCAGGCCAATCCGACGTCCAATGCCCTCTACGAACGCCTGGGCTATCGGCCCGTGACCGACATGGTCAACCTGCGCATCGTCGCGAACTGACCNCGGCGCGCCTCGTGCGCGCCCCGGGACGGCGACCGGGGGAGGGGAGCACACGGCATACCCTTGCGTGCATGAGTCCCGTCTTCGACTGCACCACCGCCGAAGGGCTGGCCGACGCTCTCTCGAAGGTCGCCGGCGGCGTCCGTGACGGGCAACTCGTCGTCCTTCCCACCGACACCGTCTATGGCATCGGTGCCGATGCCTTCAGCGTGGATGCGGTGGCCTCCCTCCTCGCGGCCAAAGGCCGCGGACGCGAGATGCCACCGCCGGTGCTCATCGCCGACGCCCGAGTGATCGATGGGCTGGCCACCGACGTTCCCGACTGGGCCCAGGCCTTGGTGGAGCGGTGGTGGCCCGGCCCGCTGACGCTGGTCCTGCGTGCCCAGCCCTCCCTCATGTGGGACCTGGGCGAGACCGATGGCACGGTGGCGCTGCGCGTGCCCGACGACGCCATCGCGCGCGCCATCCTCAACGAGGTCGGTCCGATGGCCGTGAGNAGTGCCAACCGGACCGGAAACCCCGCCTCGCGCACCGTCGTCGAGGCCGCTGCCCAACTCGGGACGAGCGTGACCTTCTATCTCGACGGCGGCCCGTCCCGTGGCGGTCTGGCCTCCACGATCGTCGACTGCACGGGCGAGGAGCCGATCATCCTGCGCGAGGGCGCCCTGGGTGCGGACGAGATCCGCGAGGTCGTCGAGGCGTTCAGATCGCAGCGCGTGACCACCGACCGCCAGACCGACGCCCTAGAGTTGCCCGGCGAGCCCCACCCCGACCCCACTGCGGAGGACACCCAGCGATGAGCGACACCTTCTACGGCTCTGACTTCGGCGCCCTGGACGCCTTCGATCCCGAGATCGCCGCGGTCCTCGTCGGTGAGCTCGAGCGGCTGCGCGGGGGTCTTCAACTCATCGCCTCCGAGAACATGTCGAGCCCTGAGGTCCTGACGGCCCTGGGGTCGACCCTCTCGAACAAGTACGCCGAGGGGTACCCGGGACGGCGTTACTACGGCGGCTGCGTCGAGGTCGACAAGGCCGAGACCNTGGCGATCGAGCGGTGCAAGTCGCTCTTCGACGCCGACCACGCCAACGTCCAGCCGCACTCGGGTGCCAGCGCCAACCAGGCGGTCTACGGCGCCTTCATGAGCCCCGGCGACACGATCCTCGCGATGAGCCTGCCGCACGGGGGTCACCTCACCCACGGCACCAAGGTGTCCTTCTCGGGCAAATGGTTCAACGCGGTGCACTACGGCGTCGACAAGGACANCGAGGACATCGACTACGACCAGGTCGCCGCNCTGGCCAAGGAGCACCGGCCCAAGGTGATCCTNGCCGGCGGCTCGGCGATCCCGCGGCTGATCGACTTCGAGTTCTTCCGCAACCTGGCCGACGAAATCGGCGCGATCTTCTGGGTGGACGCCGCGCACTTCATCGGTCTGGTCGCCGGCAAGGCGATCCCGAGCCCGGTCCCCTACGCCGACGTCGTCTCCTTCACGACCCACAAGGTGTTGCGCGGCCCGCGCTCGGGAGCGATCGTCTGCAAGGAGGAGCACAAGGCTGCCATCGACAAGGCCGTCTTCCCGATGATGCAGGGCGGTCCGCAGATGCACACCATCGCGGCCAAGGCGGTCAACTTCAAGGAGTGCGCGACCCCGGAGTACCAGGCCTACGCCACGCAGGTCATCGCCAACGCCAAGGTCCTGGCCGAGGCATTGGGGGAGCGGGGCATTCGCCCGACGACCGGTGGCACCGATACCCATCTGTCGCTGCACGACCTGCAGCCGGTGCTCGTCACGGGTGTCGATGCCGAAGCCCGTTGTGACGCGGCAGGGATCACGTTGAACAAGAACGCCATTCCCTTCGACCCGCAGAAGCCCAACATCGCCTCGGGCATCCGGGTGGGCACGCCGTGCGTCACCACCCAAGGCATGGGTGAGGCCGAAATGCGGACCATCGCCGACCTCATCGCGCGCGCGGTCACCGAGGGCGACGCCGACCCGGACCACGCCGTCAGCAAGGCCGTCCGGGCCGAAGTGACCGACCTCGTGACCCGCTTCCCNNCATACCCTCGCTGACGACGACGCGGTCGGCGTTCGTCGGGTCTGATCACGGGAGAGGAGGGGCTGGGCTGCCGTGCGCGAGTACCTCTTCATCGTGGTGATTGCCGCCGTCGTCACGTATGCCGCGACACCGCTCCTGCGATCCCTCGCCGTCCGNCTGCGGGCCTTCACGCCGGTGCGCGATCGTGACGTGCACTCGGTGCCGATCCCGCGTCTGGGGGGCGTGGCCATGCTGCTCGGCTTCGGCGCGGCCACCTTGGTGGCGTCGGTCCTGCCGTTCAGCAAGCAGATGTTCGAGGGACCGGAGTTGACCGGGGTGCTCTTCGGCGCGGTCATCGTCTGCCTGGTCGGCGCCATCGACGACGTCCACGAACTCGACTGGCTGCTCAAACTTGCCGGCCAACTGCTCGCGGCCGGNATCATGGCCTTCAAGGGGGTGCAACTNTTCTCGTTGCCGCTCGGCGAGACCCTCGTGCTGCCCGCACCGTTGCTGGTCATGCTCACGATCTTCTTCGTCATCCTGGCGACCAACGCCGTCAACTTCGTCGACGGACTCGACGGACTCGCGACCGGCATCGTCGGCATCGCGGCCCTGTCGTTCTTCGTCTACGCCTACCTCATCGCGCGCAGCTACAGTCCGCCGAACGTCTTCACCTCGGCCGCCTTCATCGCTGCCGCCCTGGTCGGCGTGTGTCTGGGATTCATCCCACACAACTTCCATCCGGCGCGAATCTTCATGGGGGACAGCGGCGCCCTGCTTCTCGGGTTGCTGCTGGCCGCGGCGATGATCTCCATCACCGGGACCCCGACGGGCGCTCAGGTCTCGGCCAACCCGACGGCCGCGCTGGTGCTGCCGCTCCTGGTGCCGATATCGATCCTGCTGCTGCCGGTGCTCGATGTCGTGCTCGCCGTGATCCGCCGGACGCGTCGCGGGCAGAGCCCCTTCAAGCCGGACGCCCAGCACCTTCATCACCGGATGCTCATGTGGGGACATGGGCACCGACGCGCCGTCCTGCTGCTCTGGTTCTGGGCAGCCGTCGCCGCCTTCGGCTCGGTGTCCTTCGTCTTCCTCCCACCGTTGCCGGCGTCCGCCCTTTTCCTCGTCATGAGCGTGGCTGCCGGCGTCCTCACCTTCTGGCTGCCGCGAGCCACGGTGGGTGGCCGCGAACCGATGTCGTCATGAGCTCCCGCCGGTCCTGCCGAGTGGCCTCATCGAGCTGCTTGTGATAACTTTCACAAGCGCCCTGACGGGCGCTTCCTGACCCGCCACGAGAAGGCCTCGATGACCTCGACGACGAGCTCGCATGCCGGTGCGCCCTTCGCGCACATGCTGCGTTCGGCCGTGCTGCCATCGGCGCTCGTGGGCTTGGTCCCGGTCGTCCTCTTCGCCGTCACCGATGGGGTCAAGGGAGCGTGGTCCGCCGGCTTGGGCTGGGCGGTCGCGCTCCTCTTCTTCGCCTCGGGGATGTTCCTCATGAGCCGGTTGGTGCGCAGCGCGAGCCCGCACGCCTTCTTCGCGGTCGCCATGACGGTCTACCTGGGGCAGGTCATCGGGCTGCTGCTCTTCCTCATCGCCTTCCACGGTCGGGACTGGATCCAAGGAAAGGCGTTGGGGGTCGCGGCCCTCGTGGTGACCATCGTCTGGCAGGTCTTCGCCATGCGCGCGATGCGCACGGCGCGGATCCCGGTCTATGACGAATCCGCGATCCGACCGGGAGAGGGCTCATGACCTTCCCCGGCGTCGCGAGGACCCGATCCGGTCGGGTAGCGTACGTGTCGATTCCCGGGCAGCACCTGACCCCCGCCCGTGTCCGCTGTGAGGAGAGGCTGTGAGCCTGAGCGTGTTGTCCGCCCAGACCGTCGGAGCACTCGTGACGTCCGGTGACGGCGGGAGCTTCGAGGCTCCGTCCGTTGGTGACTTCTTCTGGCCTGTCATCGGCGGCGACAGCAACTGGACGCTCACGCGCCCGGCGGTCGTCCTGCTGATCTCCGTGGCGATCCTTGGCTGGTTCTACATGACCGTCGCCGGGCGCCTGTCGCTCGTGCCGAGCAAGCGGCAATGGGTCGCCGAGCAGGGCTACGACTTCGTCCGCAACACCATCGCGCGCGACATCATCGGCGCCAAGGACTTCAAGCCCTTCCTCCCGATGCTGTTCACCATCTTCACGATGATCCTGTTCAACAACCTGATGGGCATCTTCCCGTTCGTCCAGTACCCCACGATGAGCCGGATCGCCTTCCCCATCGTGCTGACGGCGATCGTCTACATCACGTACCACGCGGTCGCGCTCAAGCGTAAGCACGGCGTCATCGGCTACCTGAAGTCCCTGGTGCCACCCGGCCTGCCGCTGTGGCTGCGGCCCATCATGTTCGTGCTCGAGTTCATCACGTACTTCTTCATCCGGCCGCTCACCCTCGCGCTGCGGCTCTTCGGCAACATGATGGCCGGCCACATGATGTTGCTCGTCTTCATCTTGGGCGGCGAGTACCTCTTGGTCCACGGTGGCCTCGGCCTCAAGCTGGCCGGCGTCGCGGCCTTCGCCTTCTCCATCCTGATGACCTTCTTCGAGCTCCTCGTGGAGTTCCTCCAGGCCTTCATCTTCACCCTGCTCTCCGCGCTCTACATCTCCGACGCGGTGAGCGAGCACCACTGATCCACAGCCCGCGGTCAGTGACTCGGGCCGCATCTGCACCATCCAACTGAAGAACCGCCTGACACCTCCGACCGGTAGGTGCCACCGAAAGGAAACAAGGAAATGACTGGGAACATCACGTACCTCGGCTACGGTCTCGCCGCCATCGGCCCCGGTATCGGTGTGGGTCTGATCTTCGCCGCCTACATCAACGGTGTCGCGCGTCAGCCCGAGGCCCGCGGCATGCTCCAGACCATCGCCTTCACCGGCATGGCGCTCACCGAGGCGCTGGCCATCCTGGGTCTGGTCTTCGCGTTCGTCTTCTGAGTCTGCTGCGCATCGCGCAGCACTCGACCCCAATCGTCTTACGCAACAGATAGGGAAGCGACGTGTTCCTCGCATCCGTCACAACCGCCGGTGAGGCCGGGCCCGGGTGGCCCGAGGCCCTGCCGCTCCTGCCGCAACCCGCGGAGATCATCGTCGGGCTCGTGGCCTTCGGGATCCTCTACTGGATCTACAAGACCAAGGTCGTCCCGAAGATGGAGGAGCTCTACGAGCAGCGTGCGGCCGCCATCGAGGGCGGCATGAAGCAGGCCGAGGAGGCCCAGGCGCAGGCGCAGGCCGCCCTGGAGCAGTACCAAGCCCAGCTCAAGGACGCGCGCACCGAGGCGAACAAGATCCGTGAGGACGCTCGCGAGCAGGGTGCGTCGATCGTCTCGGAGATGCGTGGCCAGGCCCAGGCCGAGGCCTCGCGCATCACCGAGTCGGCCAAGCGCCAGATCGACGCCGAGCGCCAGCAGGCAGTCGTCCAGCTCCGCCAGGAGGTCGGCACCCTGTCGACATCCCTGGCGAGCAAGATCGTCGGCGAGAGCCTGGACGACGAGGTCCGCCAGAAGGGCATCGTCGACCGCTTCCTCGCCGAGCTCGAGGCCGGCGACGTCAAGCGCGAGAAGGTCGGCTCCGCCGCGGAGTCGGGTCAGGACGCCTGATGCGTGGATCGTCGCGCGGCGCCGCCGCCACGGTGCAGGAGGCCTTCGACGCCGCCCTGTCCGGTGGTGTCGACCGCTCGGGCCTGGCCGAGGACCTGTTCGCGATCACGTCGGTCGTCGACGGCAACGCCTCGCTGCGCCGGGCCCTGGCCGACCCCTCGGGTGAGCCCGCCGCGAAGCGGGCCCTGGCCGAGCGCCTCTTCGGCGGCAAGGTCGGCGACGGGGCCATCGGGCTCGTCGCCCTCGCCGCCGAGCAGCGCTGGGCTGACGAGCGCGACTTCAGCGACACCCTCGAGTCCACCGCCGTGTCGAGCCTGCTCGCCCGCGCCGAGGCCGAGGGTCGGATCGATGACGTCGAGGACCAGCTCTTCCGCTTCGAGCGGATCGTCGCCGGTGACACCGCCTTGCGGGACACCCTCTCCAGCCGGAACACCGACGGCGAGGGCAAGGCGGGCGTCGTGGCGACGCTCCTCGAGGGCAAGGCGCACCCAGAAACGGTCCGGCTCGCCCAACAGGCCGTGCGGGTTCCCCGCGGCCGTCGGCTCGACCGGGTGCTCGCGGCATACCTCGACCTCGCCGCGAAGCGGCGCGACGAGCTCACCGCCCTGGTGACGGTGGCCTCCGCGCTCACCGAGCAGCAGGCGGCCCGACTGCGCACCCAGCTGGAGACGATGTACGGCAAGTCGGTCTCGCTGCAGACCGTCGTCGACCCTCACGTCCTCGGCGGCATCCGCGTCCAGGTCGGCGACGAGGTCATGGACGGCACCATCAGCGCTCGCATCGACCAGGCCCGCCGACACGTGACCGGCAACTGACCACAGCCTTTCCCAAGCACCACCGACCAGAGACTTCGGCCCGACCGCGGACCGAGCGAAACAGGAGAAGAAGACACATGACGGAGCTCTCGATCCGTCCCGAGGAGATCCGGGACGCCCTGGACGGCTACGTCCGCTCCTACGAGCCGGGCGCCGCCTCCCGCGAAGAGGTCGGCCGCGTCACCGACGCCGGCGACGGGATCGCCCACGTCGAGGGGCTGCCCTCGTGCATGACCAATGAGTTGCTCCAGTTCGAGGACGGCACGCTGGGCATCGCGCTGAACCTCGACGTCCACGAGATCGGCGTCGTCATCCTCGGTGACTTCTCCAAGATCGAGGAGGGCCAGGAGGTCAAGCGCACGGGAGAGGTCCTCTCAGTTCCCGTCGGGGACAACTTCCTCGGTCGCGTGGTCGACCCGCTCGGGAACCCGATCGATGGCATGGGCGACATCACGTCCGAAGGCCAGCGCGCGCTCGAACTGCAGGCCCCGAACGTCGTCCAGCGCAAGTCGGTGCACGAGCCGCTGCAGACCGGCCTCAAGGCCGTCGACGCCATGACCCCCATCGGGCGCGGCCAGCGCCAGCTCATCATCGGTGACCGCCAGACCGGCAAGACCACGGTCGCGGTCGACACGATCATCAACCAGAAGGAGTTCTGGGAGACCGGCGACCCGGACAAGCAGGTTCGCTGCATCTACGTCGCGATCGGTCAGAAGGGCTCGACGATCGCATCCGTCAAGGGCACGCTCGAGGACGCCGGCGCGATGGAGTACACCACCATCGTCGCTGCCCCAGCCTCCGACTCCGCGGGCTTCAAATACCTCGCCCCCTACACCGGCAGCGCCATCGGTCAGCACTGGATGTACCAGGGCAAGCACGTCCTCATCGTCTTCGACGACCTGTCCAAGCAGGCTGAGGCCTATCGCGCCGTGTCGCTGCTGCTGCGCCGCCCGCCGGGTCGCGAAGCCTACCCCGGTGACGTGTTCTACCTGCACAGCCGGCTGCTCGAGCGTTGCGCGAAGCTGTCCGACGACCTCGGTCACGGCTCGATGACCGGCCTGCCGATCATCGAGACCAAGGCCGGTGACGTCTCGGCCTACATCCCGACCAATGTCATCTCCATCACCGACGGCCAGATCTACCTCCAGGCCGACCTGTTCAACTCCAACGTCCGCCCGGCCATCGACGTGGGTGTCTCGGTGTCCCGAGTCGGCGGTGCCGCGCAGATCAAGGCGATGAAGCAGGTCTCCGGTCGACTCAAGCTCGACCTGGCCCAGTACCGCGCCCTCGAGGCCTTCGCCATGTTCGCCTCGGACCTCGACCCGGCCTCCAAGGCCCAGCTTGCCCGTGGCGCCCGCCTCGTCGAGTTGCTCAAGCAGAAGCAGGCCAGCCCGCTGCCCGTCGAGGAGCAGGTCGTCTCGATCTGGGCTGGGACCACCGGCCAGCTCGACTCCGTTCCTGTCGAGGACGTCCAGCGCTTCGAGACCGAGTTCCTCGACCACCTGCGGCGCACCAAGTCCGACCTGCTCGGTGCCATCCGGGAGACCGGCAAGTTCGAGGAGTCGACCGAGGAGGCCCTCAAGGCCCTCATCGACGACTTCAAGAAGGGCTTCGACAGCGTGGGCAACGACGGCCTCGTGGCCGGTAACGAGGCGGAGGAAGGTGCCGCTGACAAGGCACTGGACTCCGACCAGGAGCAGATCGTCCGCCAGAAGCGCTGAGTCGTATGCCGCGGGCCCCCACCCCGGGGCCCGCGGCACCCCCACCCAGCCCCACGGCATACCGAAGCAGAGACAGGAAGGCGGAACAGTATGGGAGCGCAGATCCGGGAGTACCGGCAGCGCATCCGCTCCGTCAGCGCGACGAAGAAGATCACCCGCGCCATGGAGCTCATGGCGGCCTCGCGCGTCGTCAAGGCGCAGCAGGCCGTCCGTGAGTCGACCCCGTACGCGCGGGCGCTCACCCGGGCCGTCTCGGCGGTCGCNACCTTCTCCAACGAGGATCACCCGCTGACCTCGGAGAAGGAGGACGTGAAGCAGGNGGCNGTCCTGATCATCGCGGCCGACCGCGGCCTCGCCGGTGGCTACAACTCCAACGTCCTCAAGGAGAGCGAGCGCCTCGTCGCCCGACTCGTCGAAGAGGGCAAGGAGGTCAGGGCCTACTTGGTCGGGCGCCGCGCGGTGAACTTCTACACCTTCCGCCGCCGCGACTTCGTCGCNNAGTGGACNGGGTTCACCGAGAAGCCGACCTTCGAGAACGCGCNTGAGATCGGTGAGAAGATCGTCGCCGACTTCACCGACCCGGACCCTGACTCCATCGACGAGGTGCACGTGGTCTACACGCGCTTCGTGTCGATGGTGACCCAGGAGCCGCAGGTCATCCGCCTGCTGCCGCTCGAGGTCGTCGAGGGCGAGGAGAAGCCGGCCAAGGAGGACGTCCTCCCGCTGTACTCCTTCGAGCCCAGCGCCGAGGGCGTGCTCGACGCGTTGCTGCCGAAGTACGTCAATGCCCGACTGTTCAACTGCCTGCTCCAGGCCGCCGCGTCCGAGCTCGCCGCCCGTCAGCGGGCGATGAAGTCGGCGACGGACAACGCCGAGGAGCTCATCAGGAAGTACACCCGACTGGCCAACCAGGCCCGTCAGGCCGAGATCACCCAAGAGATCAGCGAAATCGTCGGCGGCGCCAGCGCCCTTGCCGAGAGCAAGTGAGGAATCAGAACATGACTGCCACTGTCACCGAGACCACGGAGACCAAGGCCGGCGGCGTCGGTCGCATCTCCCGCATCATCGGCCCGGTCGTCGACGTCGAGTTCCCTGTCGACGCGATGCCGGACCTCTACAACCTGCTGACCGCCGAGGTCCAGAACACCGATGGGAGCGAGGGCACCAAGGTCCTCAACCTCGAGGTGGCCCAACACATCGGCGACAACATGGTCCGCGCCATCTCCTTGCAGCCCACCGACGGTCTGGTCCGCGGCACGGCCGTCCAGGACACTGGCGACCCGATCATGGTCCCCGTGGGTGACGTGACCCTGGGTCACGTCTTCAACACGACCGGTGTCTGCCTCAACCTCGAGGAGGGCGAGACCCTCGACATCACCGAGCGCTGGGGCATCCACCGCAAGGCCCCGGCCTTCGACCAGCTCGAGTCCAAGACGGTCATGTTCGAGACCGGCATCAAGGTCATCGACCTGCTCACCCCCTACGTCCAGGGTGGCAAGATCGGCCTCTTCGGTGGCGCCGGGGTCGGCAAGACGGTGCTCATCCAGGAGATGATCGCCCGTGTGGCCCGCGACCACGGTGGTGTGTCGGTGTTCGCCGGTGTCGGTGAGCGCACCCGTGAGGGCAACGACCTCATGGTCGAGATGGAGGAGGCCGGCGTTCTCGGCCAGACCTCGCTCGTCTTCGGCCAGATGGANGAGCCGCCGGGCACGCGTCTGCGCGTGGCCCTCTCGGCGCTGACGATGGCGGAGTACTTCCGTGACGTCCAGAAGCAGGACGTGCTCCTCTTCATCGACAACATCTTCCGGTTCACCCAGGCCGGTTCCGAGGTGTCGACCCTCCTTGGTCGNATGCCGTCCGCTGTGGGTTACCAGCCCACCCTCGCCGACGAGATGGGTGTGCTCCAGGAGCGCATCACCTCCACGCGTGGTCACTCGATCACCTCGATGCAGGCGATCTACGTGCCGGCCGACGACTACACCGACCCGGCTCCGGCGACGACCTTCGCCCACCTCGACGCCACGACCGAACTCTCCCGTGAGATCGCCTCGCTCGGTATCTACCCGGCCGTGGACCCGCTGACCTCGACGTCGCGGATCCTGGACCGTCGCTACATCACGCCCGAGCACTACGACACCGCAGTGCGCGTGAAGTCGATCCTGCAGCGCAACAAGGAACTGCAGGACATCATCGCCATCCTCGGTATCGACGAGCTCTCCGAAGAGGACAAGATCCTCGTCAACCGCGCTCGTCGCATCCAGCGATTCCTGTCGCAGAACACCTACGTCGCCAAGCAGTTCACCGGCATCGAGGGCTCGACGGTTCCGCTGGCCGACACGATCGAGGCCTTCACCAAGATCGCCGACGGTGACTACGACCACGTCGGTGAGCAGGCCTTCTTCATGTGCGGTGGTCTCGACGACGTCGAGCGCCAGTGGGCGGAGATCCAGAAGAACCTGTGATGTCAGCGCCGGGCCGGCTCCCTGCTGAGGGGGCCGGCCCGGCGGCATACACTGCAGTCAAGCACCCATCCCTTCGGAGGCAATCCTCGTGAGCACGTTGCAGGTCGAACTCGTCGCCGCGGACCGCAAGGTCTGGGAGGGGCCCGCCAACCAGGTCTCGGCCCGGTCCATCGACGGTGACCTGGGCATCCTGCCCGGCCACCAACCCATCTTGGCCGTCCTGGTCCAGGGCGAGGTGCGCATCCACCACGACGGGACCGTGGGCACCGCAGTCATCGACAACGGCTTCCTGTCGGTCAACAAGGACGTCGTGACGATCGTGGCCGAGGACGTCGACGCGTCCAAACTGGGCGCCTGACGTCGAGGGCCGCAGGTGGCGATGACGGCTCTCACGACAGCAGAGCTGATCCTTGCCGCCCTCCTGGCCTTGGTCGTCCTGACGCTGGCCTTCATCTGGCTGCGTCGCAAAGTCATCGCGCGCGGCCATGACCTCATCCTCGGGGCGATCCGCACCCCTGCCGACCCTCGCTGGCGCCTGGGTCTGATTCGCCTGCGGGGGGATCAATTCGAGTGGTTCTCCGTGGTCGGACCTCGGATGCGGTCAGAGCGCTCTTGGGCCCGCCACGACCTCGACCTGGGTGCCCCGACCCCTGTCGATGTCGACATCCCCGGCATACCGGGGGCGGTCATGGTCGACACCGGCCGTCATCAGACCGAACTTGCGCTCTCGCCGCCGAGCTACACCGCCGTCCGGGCGTGGCACGAGAGCAGTCCGCCGGGGTTCAACGTCAACGTGGCCTGACAGTCATCTTCTGCGTGACGCAGAAGATGTCTTTGCGTCCCGTTAATACCGTGCGACCGGCGAATTTCTGCGTCACGCAGAAGGTGTCTTCTTGGTCCTCGGGTCAGCGACACGGCCACCGCCGGGCTGCCACAGGACATCTCCGCCGGCGTCGAGGTTGGCCACCCGGGCAAGGATGAACAACAGATCCGAGAGCCGGTTGAGGTATGCCGCACACACCGCGTTGACACCGCCCTCACCCTTGGCGTCGCCCGGCTCGGTCCCGTGGGTCTCAATGGCCCGCCAGGTCGAGCGCTCGGCGCGGCGGACGACGGTCGTGGCAACGTGCAGGTGGGCGCTGCCCACGGTGCCGCCGGGAAGAATGAACGAGCGCAGCCTCTCGAGCTGGTCGTTGAAGGTGTCGCAGTCCGCCTCGAGTTCGTCGATCCACTCCGCCTTGACCCGCAGTGGTTCGTACTCATAGGTCTCCTTGAGCGGCGTCGAGAGGTCGGCGCCGACGTCGAAGAGGTCGTTCTGCACACGTCGGAGCACTGCAACCACGTCATCGCCGAGCCCACCNGCCGCCACAGCAACGCCGATCGTCGCGTTCGCCTCGTTGACATCGGCATAGGCGGCNAGTCGTGCGTCGGTCTTGCGTGTCCTCCCGAAGTCGCCGAGCCCGGTGGTGCCGTCGTCGCCGGTCCGGGTGTAGATGCGCGTGAGGTTGACCATGGCTCCCACCCTTGCAGCCTTGACCGTTTCTTGACCAACTGTGTGAAACATCCGGACGTGTTCAGCACGTCATTCAGGTGTAACACGAGTCACACTGGGTTCACCATCGGGCGCAAGGGGGCGACATGCGGGGTCAGGGACTGGTCATTCGGAGTGAGGCGGAGGCCCACACCACGATGCTTGCGCTGTCGGGCCACTTGGATGTCGCGGCCACGCCCGATGCGCGTCGCGACCTCCACATCCTGATCGACAGCGGCGACACGCCCATCCGACTCGACCTCGGCGCGTGCACCGTGCTCGACGCCACGGGTCTCGGGCTGCTCGTCGAACTCCAGCGTCGGGCCCACCGGCGCGGGCGCCCCCTCACGATCGTCGCCGCCGACGCCCGCACCCGTCGGCTCCTTCGCCGGGTGCGTCTGGGCCGCCTGCTCCACGCGCTCGAGTCCGATCACCTCGGCTTGGTGGACGAGCCCGCCACCGCCTGACCGGAACTCAACTCGCAGCCGACACCACCCATGCTTGTGGTCGGGTGCGAGATCTGTCCCTCCCGGAACTCAACTCGCAGCCGACACCACCCATGCCTGTGGTTGGGTGCGAGATCTGTCCCGATGTGGGCACTCTCACCGCCGGTGGACCTGTCCGCCGGCGGTGACCCGCGGGTACGTTCAGTCCCATGTCGGATTCTCCTGCCGCTCCCGCACGCCCGGAGCGTGACCGCCCCTGGGTGATGAGGACGTATGCCGGGCACTCCAGCGCCGCGGCGAGCAACGCGCTCTACCGCCGCAACCTCGACAAGGGCCAGACCGGCCTGTCGGTCGCTTTCGACCTGCCGACCCAGACCGGCTACGACCCGGACCACGTCCTCGCGCGCGGCGAGGTCGGCAAGGTCGGGGTGCCGATCTCGCACATCGTGACATGCGGGCCCTCTTCGACCAGATCCCGCTGGCCCAGATGAACACCTCGATGACGATCAACGCGACCGCGATGTGGCTGCTCGCGCTGTATCAGGTCGCCGCCGAGGAGCAGGGCGCCGACATCGCGGACCTCGCCGGGACGACGCAGAACGACATCATCAAGGAATACCTCTCGCGCGGAACCTACGTCTTCGCGCCCGGGCCCTCGATGCGGCTGACGACCGACATGATCGCCTACACGGTGAACGAGATCCCGAAGTGGAACCCGCTCAACATCTGCAGTTACCACCTCCAGGAGGCGGGTGCCACGCCGGTTCAGGAGATCGCCTTCGCGATGTCGACGGCGATCGCGGTGCTCGACGCGGTGCGCGACTCGGGCCAGGTGCCGGCCGAGCGCTTCGGTGAGGTCGTCGCCCGGATTTCCTTCTTCGTCAACGCCGGCGTGCGCTTCGTCGAGGAGATGTGCAAGATGCGGGCCTTCGTCCAGTTGTGGGACGAGCTCACGCGGGAGCGGTATGCCGTGACGGACGCCAAGCAGCGTCGCTTCCGGTATGGCGTGCAGGTGAACTCGCTCGGCCTCACCGAGGCGCAGCCGGAGAACAACGTCCAGCGGATCGTCCTCGAGATGCTGGCCGTCACCCTCTCCAAGGATGCGCGGGCTCGGGCGGTCCAGCTGCCCGCGTGGAACGAGGCGCTCGGGCTGCCGCGCCCGTGGGACCAGCAGTGGAGCCTGCGCCTGCAGCAAGTGCTCGCCTTCGAGTCCGACCTGCTCGAGTACGACGACCTCTTCACCGGGTCGGTCGTCGTCGCGGCCAAGGTCGAGGAGCTCGTGGCCGGTGCCCGGGAGGAGATGGCCAGGATCGAGGCCATGGGCGGCGCGGTCCCCGCCGTCGAGAGCGGCTACATGAAGTCCGCCCTCGTCGCCTCGCACGCCTTGCGCCGACAGCGCATCGAGGCCGGCGAGGACATCGTCGTCGGCGTCAACAGGTTCGAGACCACTGAGCCCAACCCGCTGACCGCCGACCTCGACACCGCGATCCAGACCGTCGACGCAGGCGTCGAGAAGGCAGCCGCCGAGGCGGTGCGGCGGTGGCGGGACGAGCGCGACGCCGACCCCGCCCGGCGTGATCGTGCGGCGGCCGCGCTGGCCCGTCTCAAGGCGGACGCCGCCTCGGACACCAACCTGATGGCCGCCTCGCTGGAATGTGCGCGCGCCGAGGTGACCACTGGTGAGTGGTCCGCCGCGCTGCGCGAGGTGTTCGGCGAATACCGCGCTCCCACAGGAGTTTCGGGCACGGTCGGTCTCACCACCGGGCCCGCGGGCAGCGAGCTGTCGGCAGTGCGCGACCGGGTGCGCGCCACGGGTGAGGAACTGGGTGAGAAGTTGCGCCTGCTCGTCGGAAAGCCGGGGCTGGACGGGCACAGCAATGGTGCCGAGCAGATCGCCGTGCGAGCCCGGGACGCGGGTTTCGAAGTGATCTACCAAGGTATTCGGCTGACGCCGGAGCAGATCGTCTCCGCGGCCGTCGCCGAGGACGTGCACCTGGTCGGCATCTCGATCCTCTCCGGCTCGCACATGGAGCTCGTCCCCGAGGTGCTCGATCGGTTGCGGGCCGAAGGCATCGACGACGTCCCGGTCATCGTCGGCGGAATCATCCCGGACTCCGACGCCCGGGCCCTGAAGGCTCTGGGCGTCGCCGAGGTCTTCACGCCCAAGGACTTCGGGCTCAACGACATCATGAGCCGCTTCGTCGACGTCATCCGCGAGGCCCACGGTCTGACGTAGGCCCGGGGTGCGCGGCATACGATCGGTGCATGCTGCACTGTCCTGCGACCCTCTTCATCGCCCGCCACGGCGACGCGGAGTACGACGGTGACCGCCGCGTCATGAGTGACGAGGGCGGGCGGCTCAGCGAGACGGGCCAGGTGCAGGTCACCGAGTGCGCGCACGAGATCGCCGACCAGAAGCTCGCCATGGTGTACTCATCGCCGATGCAGCGGGCGCTGGAGTCCGGACGCCTGGCCGCGGAGGTCCTCGACATCGGTCACCGGACTCTCGACGGGCTCGTCGAGATCCGCGTGGGGGAGCGGGCCGGCCAACCGTGGTCCGATCCCCTGACGCGGGAGGTGTATGCCGCGTGGCACGCCGGCGATCTCGACGCGCGGATCCCCGGGGCCGAATCCGGTCGCGAGGTCATCGATCGCTTCCGTGATGCCCTCGAGACGATCGCCGATCAGCATCGCGGTGAGCAGGTGCTCGTCTTCACGCACGGCGCGATCATGTCCCTCGTCGTGCCGCATCTGTCGCACAACGTGCGCGACGATCTGGCCTACCTTCAGTTCATCCCGAATGCCGTGCCGGCGCGGGTCGAAGGCGGCGACGAGGGGTGGCGCGTGCTCACCTGGCCCGGGTCGGCGAGCAAGGAGTTCTTGTGAGGATTCGCGATCCGTTGACCGCGGCTGAGGCTGACGGGCGCGCGGCCGCGGTGGGGACCTGGCTGGTGCCGGTGCTTCTCGGGGGCGCCGTCGCTGCTGTCTTCGGACTCCCCGGTGGCACGGGACCGATGAAGGCGTTTCTGCTGCTGGTCGCTGTGGTTGTGTTGGGCGGGCTGGTCGCCCGCCGATGGTGGCCCGGTGCCCTGTTCGGAGTGGCCGGTTTCAGAAGAGACGGTGCTCGCTGTTGTCGATGCCCTTGAGCTCGTCGTAGTCGAGCACCACGCACCTGATCCCGCGATCCTCGGCGAGGGTGCGGGCCTGCGGCTTGATCACCTGGGCGGCGAAGACACCGGTGACGGGCGCCAGGTGCGGGTCACGGTTCATCAGCT
>Ga0056906_1000629_pt1 | contig 20153 bp, 21 predicted proteins | sample EBPBio122009_DNA_FD_55045 | JGI IMG/M metagenome (GOLD analysis project Ga0056906, IMG submission 55045) | Wastewater treatment Type I Accumulibacter community from EBPR Bioreactor in Madison, WI, USA - Reactor 1_2/2/2009_ DNA | ecosystem: Engineered > Bioreactor > EBPR > Anaerobic-Aerobic >...
TCCCGGTCGTGGGTTTCGACCTCTTCGAGCAGGGCAACGACGACGTGTGGCGACCGCTGCGGACCTTCTCCCTGGAGGGCGCAGGTCGGGACAGGAGTTGAAGCGCATGGATGCAGTGAAGAAGGCCTGGAGCCGTTTCCAACGGACCGAGGTGATGCGGGCCTGGCAGCGCTACAGCGATGCGCGCGGCAACCTGCTCGCAGGCGGCGTCACCTACTTCGCGTTCTTCTCGATCTTCCCGGCGGTGGCGCTGGCCTTCACCATCTTCGGGGCGCTCCTCAAGGGGCACCCCGAATGGCTGGACCAGATCCGGGACTACCTCAACGAGACCCTGCCCGGCTTCATCAAGGAGGGTGACGAGGGACTGATCCCGCTCGAGGCGCCGACCGGCAACACCCTCTCGGTCACCGGGGCCATCGGTGTCGCGGGCCTGCTGTGGGCAGGGCTGGGGTGGCTGGGGGCCCTGCGGGACGGCATCCGCACGATCTTCGGGGCCGAGGGCGAACCCGGGAACTTCTTCACGAACAAGCTGCGCGACCTGGGCGTCCTCGTGCTGCTCGGCCTGGCTATCGTCGTCTCGGCGGCCGTGACCGGTGTCGCCGGCGCCGCCGCCTCGGGGATCGCCGAGCTCATCGGGCTCGGCGGCTCGTGGTGGGTCGTCAAGGCGATCAGTGTCCTCGTCGGCGTCGTCCTCGACGGCCTCATCGTCCTGGTCATGCTGCGCCTGCTCAGTGGGGTGGACGTACCCTGGCGCGGGCTTCGGTCGGCCGCCCTCATCGGGGGCATCGGACTGACCGTCCTCAAGGCGCTCGGCACGACCTTGCTGGGCGCGATGAACAACCCGCTCTTCGCCTCCATCGCCCTGGTCGTGGGCCTGCTGGTCTGGCTCAACTACATGTCCAGGATCGTCCTGTTGGCATCTGCCTGGGCCGCGAACCATCTCGACGAGCAGCAGTCGGTGGCGCTCACCCCCGGCGTTCAGGACAAACTGGCCGAGGGCCCGCCCGCGGCGGACGCGGCCCAGGTCGAGGCTGCCGCGGGCTCCCTGGCGCCGGTCCGCGACCCCGCGGCATACCTCTCGGGCGCCGAGCAACGCGCGGTGGATCGGGCCTCGATCGTCGCCGGTGCCGTCGTCGGCGCCGGCGCGACGGCGGCGTTCGGTGCTGTGGCCGGCACCTGGCGTCGACTGCGTCGGCGCCAATAGTTCTCAGGCCGCGTGTGGCGCGCGGGCTCGACGCGTGACGCGGGCTCGCTCGTAGTGGCCGACCAATTCAGCGGTGAGTGCCCCCCAGGAGCACTGGGCGATCCGGGCCAGCCCGACCTCACCCATCGACGCTCGCAACTGTGGGTCGGCGACGAGCGTCGCCGCGGCCTCGCGCAGTGCGCCTGGACGATCCGGGTCGAAGAGGTAACCGGAGCGGCCGTGGTCGACGAGGTCGATCGGGCCCCCGCGGGCCGGCGCCACCACCGGCAGGCCCATTGCGGCAGCCTCCTGCAGGGTCTGCCCGAAGGTCTCGCGGGTGCCGGTGTGGACGAAGATGTCGAAGGCGGCATACGCCCGGGCGAGGTCGTCGCCACAGCGTTGGCCGAGAAAGATCGGGGTGCGGTTGGGCCGCCCCGGCATGTCCGCGACGGCCTCGGTGAGGAGGGCTCCGACCTGGGATCGAGCGGGGCCGTCACCGACGATCACGAGTCGGGTGCCGGGGATGGTTGCGGCTTCTGCGAGACGGTGGAGTTCCTTCTCCGGGGCGAGTCTGCCGACATAGCCGATGAGCACCTCCCCGGCCGGGGACAGCGCCCGCCGGAGCTCGCGCGCCCCTGCGTCCCCTCGCCACCTCGGGGAGAAGAGGGAGTGGTCCACGCCCCGGCGCCACCGCTCCACCCTCGGTATGCCGTGGTGCCGGAGCTCCTCGATCGTCGCCGAGGAGGGGGCGAGCGTGATGTCGGCGTGCGTGCATGCGCCGGATCCAGCGCCATGCGGCGTTCGAGGCTCGGGTGCCGATTCTGCCGGGCGTGTGCTGGGCGAGGTAACTGGGCACATCGGTCTGGTAGATGGCGACGGCTGGGGTCTGGGTGCGGTCCGCCCACTGGAGCGCACGCGCGCCGAGCACGAACGGCGAGGCGACGTGGACGACCTCCGGGGCGAAGTCCTCCAGGGCCTGTCGTAGCCCGGGCGTCGGAAGTCCGGTCGGGAACTGCCGCACCGACACCGAGGGGCAGGTGGCCACCCGGATCTCGCCGAAGCGGTCGGGGGCCGGTGCAGGGGCGACGATGCGAACGTCGTGGCCCCCGGCATACAACTGCTCGGAAACCCGGCAGACGCTGGTGGTGACGCCGTTGAGCGTCGGGAGGAAGGACTCGGTGACGATGGCCACGCGCATGGGCACCACGGTGGTGCAGCGTCGTGCTGCCACGGTGACCCGCGAGGGTGGGTCGGGTGAGCGTTGGGCATCGGGCCGGAGAACGCGTTCACCGGGGCGTCACCTCCTCGTGGCCGCGGCGCCCGTCGCTAAGGTGACCGGCATGTCCTCGATCCCCGACTTCTGGGCCGTCATCCCGGCCGGCGGCTCCGGCACGCGTCTCTGGCCGCTCTCGCGCGCCGGCCACCCGAAGTTCCTGCACGATCTCACCGGTGAGGGACACACCCTCATCCAGGGCACCGTCGACCGGGTCGCGCCGCTCGCCGCCGACCGGGTCGTCGTCGTCACCGGCGTCGCGCACGCCGAAGCCGTGCGTGCCCAGTTGCCGGGTCTGACCCCGACCGGGTGCTGGCCGAGCCCAGCCCGCGTGACTCGATGGCGGCCATCGCCTGGGCAGCTGCCGTCATCGAGCGAGAGGACCCGGAGGCGATGATCGGGTCGTTCGCTGCCGACCACGTCATCCCGGACGCCGAGGCCTTCCGGGCGTGCGTGGCCGAGGCGGTGGCCGTGGCGCGCGAGGACTACGTCGTGACCATCGGGGTGGAGCCGACGTTTCCGGCGACCTCCTTCGGCTACATCCAGATGGGCCATGCGCTCGACGGTCACGCGACGGCGGCGCGGGTCCGCCAATTCGTCGAGAAACCGGACGCCTCGCGCGCCGCGAACTATCTCGCGACGGGCGAATTCCGTTGGAATGCAGGCATGTTCGTTGTCAAGGCGACCGTGTTGCTCGACCTGCTGACGCGCTGGCACCCTGAGTTGGCGGCGGGAGTCCGGGCCATCGCTGCCGACCCGTCGACCCTCGCGCAGCGCTGGCCGGAGCTGACGAGGATCGCGATCGACCATGCGATCGCGGAGCCTGCCGCCGACATCGGCCGGGTGGCCGTCGTGCCCGGCGCGTTCACGTGGAACGACGTCGGCGACTTCGCCACCCTGCGCGAGCTGCTGCCGACCGCGGACGACGGGGTCGCCGTCCTCGGCGATCCCGCTCTCGTGACGACGATCGACGCCAGCGGGTTCGTCGCCCCACGCGGCGGTCGACACGTGGCCGTCCTCGGTCTCACCGACGTCGTCGTCGTGGACACCGGCGATGCCGTGCTCGTGACGACGGTCGAGCGGGCCCAGGATGTCAAGTCGGTCGTCGACGCGTTGACGGCGGGCGGCCGTCCCGACCTCACCTGACCCTGTCGGCGTTGTTCCCACCTGCCGGGGTTGTTCCCGAGTACCCGGGAACAACCGCGGCCATCCGGAACAACGCCGGTCGGGGGTCAGGCCAGGTCGCGCCGTCGGTATGCCGCGAGACCGGCTCCCGTGAGCACCACCGCGATCGCGGTGAGGACGAGGACATTGGCCCAGTCCCAGTGACCGAGGGGGTAGGCCTCGACGTGCGCGAACGGGGAGAGCCCCACGAGCCAGGACGGCAGGTTCATCGTCGTCCCGAACTCCCCCAGCACGAAGGCGGCGCCGAGCACGGCCCACGCGTAGGGCGCCCAGCGGGCGTTGAGTCCGGTGAGCAGGGCGGCCGCGCCGACGACGACCCACGCCGCGGGGATCGCCTCGGCGGCACCCTGCAGGGCCTGCCCGACCGAAGGGGCCTCGGCCAGAGCTGCGGCACCGCGCGAGCCCATCACGAAAGCCATGACGAGCGTGAGAAGCGCGACGAGGGCCAGGCCGCCCACGGCATACGCAAGGAACCAGCGGGCGCGGCTGGTTGCGCTCGCCATCACCACTTCGCCTCTGCCGGAACGCTCTTCGACCGCCAGGCGAACGATGACGGCGATCCCCGCGGCGGTGATGAAGCCGACCGAGATCTTGAGCATGGTCGCCGAATAGACCGCCGCCATGGCGGTCGTCAGTTGGTCGACCGAGACACCGGCCGTCTGGGCGAGGATCCTGGCGACGTTGGGGTCGCCGAGCATCTGCTCGACGTTGGCGATGAGGTTGCCGTAGATCGCCCCGAGGAAGACCATCGCGACGAGCCAGCCGCTCATCGGGGTGCGGGTGAGGCGCCAGGCGAGGCCGATCGGGCCGGACAGGGTCCGAGGCGCGCGCGCCCGCCCGGGGCGGCTGGCGAGCAGGCCGGCCCCGAGGTCGCGGCGTTCGAGCAGGGCGAAGGCGACGCCCACGAGGAGGGCGCCGACGAGGGCGCCCAGACCGACGAGCCAGAGGCGGTCGGCGCCGAAGGGGAAGACCTGGTTGACCCAACCGAGCGGGGAGATCCAGCGCAGTGATCGGCCGGCGTCGCTCGTCGCCGTGTCGCCGACGGCGCGCAGGACGAAGAGCACGCCCAGGGTGCCGAGGGCCCAGCCGGCCGCGCCGCGGGCGCTACTGGTCAGTTGGCAGGCCACGGCCGTGACGCCGGTCATGACCAGGCCGGTGATCGCCCAGGCGGCGCCGAAGCCCAGGGACCCGGTTGCCGGGAAACCGAGTCCGATCATCCCCGCCGCGGACAGGCCACCGACGAGGAGCGTGGTCGCGACGGCGAGCAGCACAGCCGCGGTGAGCGGGGCCTGCCGGCCGACAACGCCGGCGCCGATGAGCTCGAGGCGTCCCTCCTCCTCCTCGACCCGGGTGTGGCGACGGACGATGGTGAAGGCGAGCAGGCCGACGAAGACGGATCCCATGAGCAGAGTCTTGAAGATGGACAGTCCCTGGAGACTGGTCGTCGTCGCCGGGCCGTAGAGGGTGAGGGTCGAGGGGGAGTTCAGAACGCTGCCGAGGTCCTTCATCGCGCTGGCAGCATCGGAGTAGAGCGCGACCGTCGCCTTGGCCGAACCGACCGAGTAGGCGGTGAGGGCCAGCGCCGACAGGGGGATGAGGACCCGGTCCCGTCGCAGGGCGAGGGCGAGCAACGGGCCGGTGCCCGACACGGCGCTCATCGGGTCGGCGCCCCACTCTCGTAGCGGGCGAGGAAGAGTTCTTCCAGTGTGGGCGGCGTCGCGGTGAGGGAGGCCAGCCCCGGTCGCGCGGCGACCCAGCCGGCGACCTCGCTCGGTTCCAGATCGGCGGTTTCGGTGTGCCCGTCGGGATAGGTCGCGACGACGTGCGTGTGGCCCAGGTGTCGCAGAGCGGTGAGCGATCCGGAGTCGACGATCGTGCCGGCCCGCACAATGCTGACGACCGAGCAGGCCTTCTCGACCTCGCTGAGGATGTGGCTGGAGAGCAGCACCGTGCGCCCCTCGTCACGCACGCGCACGATCTCCTCCTGGAAGACGCGCTCCATGAGTGGGTCGAGGCCGGAGGTCGGCTCGTCGAGGAGCAGCAGGGGGGCGTCGGAGGCGAGCGCCGCGACGAGGGCGACCTTCTGCCGGTTGCCCTTGGAGTAGGACCGGCCCTTCTTCGTCGGGTCGAGGTCGAAGCGCTCGAGCAGGTCGGCGCGACGCCCCGGGTCATGGCGGCCATGCAGTCGGGTGAGCAGGTCGATCGCCTCACCGCCGGTGAGGTTCGGCCACAGCGTGACGTCGCCGGGCACGTAGGCGAGCTGGCGGTGCAGGTCGACGGCGTCGCGCCACGGGTCCTGCCCGAAGAGGCGCGCTCGGCCGCCGGTCGCCCGCAGCAGGCCGAGGAGGATGCGGATCGTCGTCGACTTGCCGGCGCCGTTGGGGCCGAGGAAGCCGTGGACGGTGCCCTCCTCGACGGTGAGGTCGAGACCGTCGAGGGCCACGGTGGTGCCGAAGTGCTTGGTGAGACCCCGGGTCTCGATGACTGCAGTCATGCTCCGGAGACTACGCCGGTTTTCGGGAAATCATGAATGTTGTAGATTTTCCGGTATGCCGTCCGCGCCCCGCCCACAGCCCCCCCGGGCGACCGCGGGGCGAGAGGCCGGGCGAGAGGCCGTCGAGCACCTGGCGTCGGCCCTGTCCGAAGCGGGACTGCCCCCCCTTCCCGCGCGCGTCTGGGCCGCCCTGCTCTCCGACAGTGACGGCCGGATGACGGCCGTCGAGCTGACCGAGGCACTGCAGGTGAGTGCGGCCGGAGTGTCGGGAGCGGTGAAGTACCTGGTCCAGGTCGGCTGGGTGCGCCGCGAGCGGGAGCCCGGGGGTCGCAAGGACGTCTATGTCGCCATGGACGATGTGTGGCACAGCCTCCTGCTGCGATCGGACCAGGTCTACGGCCCGATCATCCGGGCGCTCGACGAGGGCGTCACGGCCGCACCCGACGCACAGGCACGCGAACGGCTGGCCGAGTCGCGCGAGTTCCTCGTCTTCGTCGGTGAGGAAATGGCCGGGATGGCGCGGCGTTGGGAGGCGCGCAAGCGTGAGCGAGCCCCGCGGCATACCGAAGGCGGCCGGAGGAGCCGCTGAGTCGGCGTACGCTTGTCGGGCGATGACTGACGACGACTTCTGCGCGGCCCTGACCGCGACCATCTCCTCGTCGGCCCCCGAGTTGCACGCCTTCCGCCGCGACCTGCACGCCCACCCGGAACTCTCCCGGCAGGAGACGCGCACGACGAAGCGGATCATCGAGCGACTCTCCGGGGCCGGGCTTGCCGTGCGACCGTTCCCGGGGACCGGGCTGGTGGTCGACATCGGTCCGGAGCAGGCGAGTTATCGCGTCGCCCTGCGCGCTGACATCGACGCGCTGCCGGTCCGGGAGCGCACCGGCCTCGACTTCGCGTCGACGAACCCGGGTGTCTGTCACGCCTGCGGCCACGACGTCCACACGGCGGCGCTGCTCGGTGCCGTGCTCGCCCTGGCCACCCACGAGGACGAACTGCGCGAGCGCGGGATCGCCGTGCGGGCGATCTTCCAAGCAGCCGAGGAGATCATCCCCGGCGGCGCCCACGACGCCATCGCCCACCGGGCCATGGAGGGCGTCGACTCTGTCTTCGCCCTGCACTGCGACCCGAGCCTGGACGTCGGTCAGGTCGGTCTGCGAGAGGGACCCCTGACCGCTGCCTGTGACCACGTGCGCGTGCTCCTCCACGGCCGTGGCGGCCACACCTCGCGTCCGCAACTCACCGAGGACCTCATCTTCGCGCTCGGCAAGGTCGTCACCGACGTCCCTGCCGCGCTCGGCCGCCGCCTCGACCCCCGGGCCGGCGCGGCGCTCGTCTGGGGCACGGTCCAGGCCGGCAAGGCGAGCAATGTGATCCCGAGTTCGGGGGAGTGTAGCGGCACCTTGCGCATGCTGGACGCCAATGCTTGGCTCTCGGTCGGGCCGCTCCTCGAGGAGATCGTCCAGGCCGTCGTCGCGCCCTACGGCGTCGAGGCCAAGCTGGAGCGCGTCAAGGGCGTCCCGCCGGTCGTCAACCAGGTCGATGCCGTCGAAGCGCTGCGCCTGGCCACCCGCGCGGCCGGCATGCAGGCCGCCCCGACCATGCAGTCGCTGGGCGGGGAGGACTTCTCCTGGTACCTCGCGCACGCCCCCGGCGCGATGGCGCGTCTCGGCACGCGCACGCCCGGCCGCCCGACCTATGACCTGCACCAGGGCGACCTCGTCGTCGACGAGGACGCCGTGCTCGGGGGGGCGCGCCTGCTGGCCCTGTCGGCCGTGGTCACCCGCGTGAAGGCGTCGCGTGAGCGCTCCTGACATCGACTGGGACGCCCTGCATGCGAGGGCGGTCGAGATGACGACCCACTCCTATGCGCCCTACTCGGGTTATCGCGTGGGGGTCGCCGGGCTGGTCGACGACGGCCGGATCGTGGCCGGTTGCAATGTCGAGAACGCGGGTTACGGCGTCACCCTGTGTGCCGAGTGCGGCATGGTGTCCGAGCTTCACGCCACCGGCGGTGGGCGCCTCGTCGCGGCATACTGCGTCGACGGTCGCGGTGAGCCGCTCATGCCCTGCGGCCGGTGTCGTCAACTGCTGTGGGAGAACGGCGGCGCCGACTGCCTGCTGATGACGCCCGAGGGTGTCCTGCCCATGAGCGAGGTCCTGCCGCAGGCCTTTGGGCCGGAGAATCTCGCCCAACGCTGACGGCCAACGGGTCGCCGCCGCGCCCATCCCCGTCGAGAGGGAGCAAATCGCGGGCCGGGCGGGATCGGGCCCGCGATTTGCTCCCTCTCGACGGGGGGTTGGGTATGCCGTCGAGCCGCCGGACGGGGAGACGAGGGACTGACATGATGGCCGGCATGAGTGAAGCCTTCGATGCCGTCGACGTCATCATCGCCAAGCGCGATCGCCACGAACTCTCCGACGAGCAGATCCGCTGGGTCATCGACGCCTACACCCGAGGCGCGGTCGCCGAGGAGCAGATGAGCTCGCTCAACATGGCGATCCTGCTCAACGGCATGACCCGCCGCGAGATCGCGACGTGGACCGACGCGATGATCAAGAGCGGCGAGCGGATGGACTTCTCCTCGCTGCGCAACCCGACGGCGGACAAGCATTCCACCGGCGGAGTGGGCGACAAGATCACCCTCCCGTTGGCCCCGCTCGTCGCCGTCTTCGATGTCGCCGTGCCGCAACTCTCCGGCCGCGGCCTGGGCCACACCGGCGGCACCCTCGACAAGCTCGAGTCGATTGCCGGCTGGCAGGCGTCGATGAGCAACGAGCAGATGCTTGCCCAGCTCGACGACGTCGGCGCGGTCATCTGCGCCGCCGGCACGGGCCTGGCCCCCGCCGACAAGAAGCTCTACGCCCTGCGTGACGTCACCGGCACGGTGGAGGCGATCCCGCTCATCGCCTCCTCGATCATGAGCAAGAAGATCGCCGAGGGCACGGGTGCTCTGGTGCTCGACGTCAAGGTCGGCTCGGGCGCCTTCATGAAGGACCTCGCCAAGGCACGCGAGCTCGCCGAGACGATGGTCGACCTCGGCACCGACGCCGGCGTGAAGACGGTCGCGCTCCTCACCAACATGCAGGTTCCACTCGGCCGCACCGCCGGCAACGCGCTCGAGGTCCGCGAGTCCGTCGAGGTGCTCGCCGGTGGCGGGCCGGCCGACGTCGTCGAACTCACCGTCCGTCTGGCCGAGGAGATGCTCGAGGCCGCTGGTCGCGGCGGCCAGGACGTCGGCGCCGCTCTGCGGGACGGTCGCGCGATGGACGCGTGGCGCCGCATGATCGCCGCCCAGGGTGGCGACCCCGACGCCACCCTCCCGGTCGCCAAGGAGACGCACGTCGTCACCGCCCCCACCTCCGGTGTGCTCACCCAACTCGATGCGTATGCCGTGGGCATCGCCGCCTGGCGGCTGGGCGCCGGTCGCGCTCGCAAGGAGGACCCGGTCCAGGCCGGGGCCGGCGTGGAGTGGCATGCCGTCGTCGGTGATCGCGTCGAGGCCGGGCAGCCGGTCATGACGCTGCACACCGACACGCCGGAGAAGTTCGAGCGGGCACTGGAGGCCCTCGACGGTGGTTGGTCGATCGGTGACACGGCTCCCGAGCCCACCCCGCTCGTTCTCGACCGGATCGCCCGATGAGCGCCCAGCAGGAACCCCACGACAGTGCGGTTTCGGCCACCAAGCCGTCGGCCGACCTCATCACGCGCGCACCCAAGGCGCTGCTCCACGATCATCTCGACGGCGGCGTCAGACCGCAGACGNTCATCGATCTGGCGCAGGAGAGCGGCTACGCCGACCTGCCGGCGACCGATGCCGAGGCTCTGGGGCGGTGGTTCCGCGACAGCGCAGACTCCGGAAGCCTCGAGCGCTACCTCGAGACCTTCAGTCACACCGTCGCTGTCATGCAGACGCCGGAGCAACTGCGGCGGGTCGCCAAGGAGTGCGCCCTCGACCTGGCTGCCGACGGGGTCGTCTACGCCGAGTCCCGCTTTGCTCCTGAGTTGCACATCGAGCAGGGCCTGGCTCTCGACGCCGTGGTCGAGGCCGTCCTCGCCGGCTTCCGGGAGGGTGAGGCCGAGGCCGAGGCCGCGGGCATGCCGATCCGGATGAATGCCCTGCTCACCGCGATGCGTCACGCCGCCAAGAGCCAGGAGATCGCCGAGCTCGCGGTTCGCTTCCGCGACAGCGGAGTTGGCGGATTCGACATCGCCGGTGCCGAGGCCGGCTTCCCGCCCACCCGTCACCTCGATGCCTTCGAGTACCTCCAGCGGGAGAACGCCCACTTCACCATCCACGCCGGTGAGGCCTTCGGCCTGCCGAGCATCTGGGAGGCCATCCAATGGTGTGGCGCCGACCGGCTCGGCCATGGCGTGCGCATCATCGACGACATCGCGACCAGCAGCGACGGGGAGGCTCCGACGCTCGGCCGGCTTGCGGCATACGTGCGCGATTGCCGGATTCCGCTCGAGATGTGCCCAACCTCCAACCTGCAGACCGGTGCCGCGGATTCCATTGCGGCACACCCGATCACGCTGCTCAAGGATCTGCGCTTCCGCGTCACGGTCAACACCGACAACCGGCTCATGAGTGGCACCTCGATGTCGCGCGAGATGCAGTTGCTGGTCGACGAGGCCGGGTGGACCCTCGCTGATCTGCGCTGGGCGACCATCAATGCCATGAAGTCGGCGTTCATCCCCTTCGACGAGCGCCTCGAACTCATCGAGTCGGTCGTCAAGCCGGGGTATGCCGCCCTCGGCGCCTGACGCTGCCCGTTACCGCAGGAGTCGCGCCCGGAGCGACTCCTCGCGAACCAGTCGTTGCGCGTCGCGGCTGCGGCGCTCGGCGAGGATCGCGGTGAGCACCGTCTCGGGGTGATGCCCCGCCGGAGGCGGCGGGGCGACATGCGTGAGGGCGTCGGCGAGGAGTTGGCGACCCAGCGTCTCGCGGGCCTGCGGCCCCAGGCTGCCCGCGCGGGTGAGGAACTGACGGATCGCGATCGCGAGCCCGGACGGGAGGGCGGAGATGTCGGCCGCGGCAGCCCACCCGGCGAGCGGCCACGGCATGGTGGGGGCGATCAGGTGGGGGANCTTGGCTCGCTGCGACACGGCATACGTGCCGGCCGCCATGTCTCCCAACCGTTTTCCGCGGGGGTGGATCATCGCCGCGATCACCGCCGGCACTCCNCTGAAGGCGACGACCTCGACGAAACCGATGAGTGCACGAGTCAGGGCGTGCCGGGCTCCGACCGGGCCGCCGTCGTCGCGGACGATGCGCAGGCCCATGATGAGCCGGCCCAGGCTGCGCCCCCGGGTCAGCGTCTCGACCACCGTCGGCACGACGACGGTCGCGACCACCACGGCAATGACGCCGAAGGTCGCGGCCACGGCCTCCGAGGCTCCAGAGGTCAACAGACCGAAAGTGACGGCGGCCAGCAGGAGGATGCCGATGATGACGAGCAGGTCGATCGCGCCGGACGCCATCCGGTGGGGCACACTGGCCACCGGTAACTCGACGGCGACCCCCTCGCCGGTGATGACGTCCTCGCCGGCATACGCGCGATAACTCGCCGTCCCGGGGGTTGTGGTCACCGCTCCAGCCTACGGGCGGGCAGGTAGGTTGGCGGGGTGGACCTCGATGCCTATGTCGACGCGCATCGCCGCCAGTGGACTCGCCTCGAGGACCTGGTCGGCCGCGGTCGGCTCAGCGGGGGCGAGTCCGATGAGTTGCTCGACCTCTACCAACGGGCCTCGACCCATTTGTCGGTGGTTCGCACCACGGCGCCGGACCCCCAGGTGGTCGCGTACCTGTCGTCTCTGCTCGCCCGGGCGCGGGTGCGCACGGCGGGGGAGCGGACAAGTTCGTGGCGCGATGCCGTCCACTTCTTCACCCAGTCCTTCCCGGCAGCGCTCTATCGCTCCTGGCGCTGGTGGGTCACCACGGCCGTGGCTTCGATCCTGCTCGCCGTCGTGGCCGGGTGGTGGGCGGCCCGCAATCCCGAGTTCTTCGCCGCCCAGATGTCGCCGCAGGAGATCGAGGCCTATGTGGGGACCGATTTCGAGGGCTACTACAGCAAGTACGCGCACACCGAGTTCGCCGGGCAGGTGTGGACGAACAACGCGTGGGTCGCGGCCCAGGCCATCGCCTTCGGCGTCCTTGGCCTGCCCACCCTCTACGTGCTGGCGACGAATGCGGTCAATGTCGGCTTCGCCGGAGCGCTGATGATCACCCATGGTCGCGGCCCGCTCTTCTTCGGGCTGATCCTCCCGCACGGATTGTTGGAGTTGACGGCGATCTTCATCGCCGGCGGGGTGGGGCTGCGGCTCTTCTGGTCGTGGGTCGCGCCCGGCAGGCGCACACGCGGGCAGGCCTTTGCGGCGGCCGGGCGCACGGCGATCGGCATCGTCCTCGGCCTGGTGGTGGTCCTGCTCGTCAGCGGAGTGCTCGAGGGTTTCGTCACCCCGTCGCCGCTGCCGACCTGGGCGCGGATCACCATCGGCGTGGTCGTCGAGTTGCTCTTCCTCGCCTACGTCTTCGTCGTGGGTCGCGCCGCTGCGCGCCGCGGCGTCACCGGCGATGTGGGCGAGCGCGAGCAGGGGTATGCCGTGCCGCTCGCCTGAGGGGTGGGCGCGGCGGGGCGCGCGGCNTACNAACTGGGTTGGGAAATGGTGCCGGCGAGCGGGTGCCAGGGGCCGCGGCATACGAACTGGGTTGGGAAATGGTGCGGCGGTGAACGCCCNGGGTCAGAGCAGGCCNGCGCGCTTCAGGGCCAGGTAGTGNTCCGCCAGCGCCGTCGGCAGGGTCTCCGGGGGCTCGTCGATCACGGTGACGCCCAGGGCGCGCAGCGCCGCGGNCGTGCGCGCACGCAGGGCCAGGGTGCGCTCGGCGGCGGCTGCGGCATACACGTCCGCGAGGTCGGAGCGAGCGTCCCGCATGGCCAGCACCTCGGGGTCACTCACCGAGGCGACGACGACTCGGTGGCGGGCAACGAGAGCAGGGAGCACAGGTAGCAGCCCCTCCTCGATCGCCGACGGCTCCATGGCTGTGAACAGCACGACCAGGCCCCGCTGACGGCCCAATCGGGAGACCTCCGAGGCGAGCAGGTCCCAGTCTGCTTCGACGATCTGGGCATCGATCGGCGCCAGCGTGCTGATCACGTCGTGCAACACCCCGGCGGCGTCACCCCGGCTGAGCACCCGCGCCCGGACCCGGGCATCACCGGCCAACACCTGCACGCGGTCGCGCGCATGACCGGCGAGTGCGGTGAGCAGCAGCGCCGCGTCCATGGCCGCGTCGAGGCGCGGGGTGTCACCGATCCGACCTGCGCTCGTGCGTGAGGTGTCGAGCACGAGGACGATNCGCTTGTGCTGCTCNGGTTGCCAGGTGCGCACGACGAGGTGCTGGCGTCGCGCTGTCGCCCGCCAGTCGATGGAGCGCACGTCGTCGCCGTCGACCCAATCGCGCAGGCTGTCGAACTCGGTGCCCTGCCCGCGCACCCGCACGGCGGCGCGGCCGTCGATCTGCCGCAACTGGGCCAGCCGGCTCGGGATGTGGCGCCGCGACGGGAAGGGATGAAGCGCGCGCANCGTCCCGCCCAACGGCACAGAGGCCTGTCGGGCGGCGATCCCCAGTGGGCCGAAGGCGCGGATCGTCACCCGGTCGGCCAACCGGTCGCCGCGTCGCTTCGGGGCCAGCTCCGTCCGCAGGAGGGTCCGTTCACCAGCCGGCACGGTGAGGGCGAGCCGGTCCGGGCTGGCACCGGCAGAGGGCTGCCAGGCGTCCCGGATCCAGCCGCGCAGGGGTCGCCGACCCGCGTTGGTCACCAACACCTCCGTATGACTCCGCTCCCCGACCCGCACCTGCCCCAAGGGCCGCCGCGCCAGGCCGATCCCCGCGGGGGACGCGGCGAGCAGCAGGTCGACAGCGACGACGAGAAGGCAGCCCAGGATCCACAGGCGCACGGTCCAGCCACTGGGCCAGATGACGACCGGCACCAGACCGAGGAGGACGAGCGCGACCGCGCGAGGGGACAGTGCCATCGGGTCAGCGCGGGACGGGCACCGAGTTCAGCGCGCTGTCGAGGACGGAGTCGATTCCCACACCCTCGAGTTCGGCCTCCGGGCGCAGGGTGAGGCGATGCGCGAGCGTCGCCTTGGCGAGGGCCTTGACGTCGTCGGGGGTGACGAAGCCGCGTCCGTTGAGCCACGCCCAGGCACGCGCCGTCGCCATCAGCGCGGTCGCCCCACGTGGGCTGACCCCCAGCGACAGGGAGGGGGAGTTGCGCGTCGCGCGGGCGAGGTCGACGACATAACCGATGACCTCTGGCGAGATCTCCACGCGCCGCACCGCCGCAGCACCCGCCTCGAGGTCGGCGGCGCCCGCCACCGGTGCGATCTGCGCNGTGGTCAGGTCGCGCGGGTCGAAGCCGCCGGCGTGACGGGCCAGCACCTCGATTTCCTGCTCGCGGGGCGGCACCGGCATGACGACCTTGAGCAGGAAGCGGTCGAGTTGCGCCTCGGGCAGCGGATAGGTGCCTTCGTACTCCACCGGGTTCTGCGTCGCGGCAACGAGGAAGGGAGAGGGAAGCGGATGTGCGACGCCGTCGACGCTGACCTGGCGCTCTTCCATCGCCTCCAGCAGCGCCGACTGGGTCTTGGGCGGNGTCCGGTTGATCTCGTCGGCGAGCAGAAGGTTGGTGAACACCGGACCCGGCCGGAAGGTGAAATCGCTGATCCGCGCGTCGTGCACGAGGGAGCCGGTGATGTCGCCCGGCATGAGGTCGGGCGTGAACTGCACCCGCTTGGTCTCGATGGCCAGCGCCGCAGCCAGCGACCGCACGAGCAGCGTCTTCGCGACGCCGGGCACGCCTTCGAGCAGCACGTGGCCGCGGGCCAGCAGGCCGACGAGCAGCCCGGCGACGGCAGCGTCCTGACCGACGACGGCCTTGGCCACTTCGGCGCGCACGCGCGTCAGGGCCTCTCGCGCCTCCGGTGCATCCGCCCGGGTGGGGGTTTCGGTCATCGTGGGGTCACCTTCTCCTCGAGGGTTGCCAGGTCGGTTGCCAGCCGCACGAGGGCGGCATCGGTGTCGGGGGGTGGTCCGTCGAGCGCGGCGCGCGCCGCCTCCAGAGGTATGCCGTGTGCCGCGACCGCGGCCACCACGGCGTCCGGGGTGGCTGAGGTGTCCAGCCGGAGGCGGCTGCGCAGCCGCCCCAGTGTTCCCTGACGCAGGACGTCCGCGGTGCGGGCGCGGTCCTGGGCGGCGCGATAGAGCTCGGCCCGGCTGTGCGTCGTCTCGCTCGCTTTGACGACGACGGGCAGCGGCTCGGGCACGAGCCGTCCCAATCGTCGACCCGACACCACTGCCAGGGTGAGCACAGCGAGTCCGATGAGGACCAGGCCCGGCATCAGCCAGGCGGGTAGGTCCGGACCCTCCTCCTGGGCGCCGTCGACGGCCCGCTGGTCGGTGATCGACGGGGTGTAGAAGATCAGCCGTGGGTGAGCCCCGAGCACACGCAGCCCGAGGGCAGCGTGCCCGGCGTCGGTGACGTAGCGGTTGGTGAGTGCCCCGCCGAACCCCACGGCATACGTCTCTGGAATCCCTCGTGGACGGGGACGGTCACGAGCAACGCGCCGTGGTCGATCCCGGCGGTCCGGGGGAGCGGGAAACACGATGTGGCCCCACCATCGGCGATCAGGCGCAGATCGAAGCGGCCGACGGTCGCGCCGTCACGGACCACCGAGTCGCTGCATTCGGCGGCGAACTCGTCCGACCCGCGGCCTCCTGCGGCGAAAACCTGCACGTCCGGATCGATGACATCGAGCACTGCCGGTGCGCCGTCGAGCAGCACCAACCGACCGGCGCCGTTGATCGCGCGGGTGACGGCCTCGGCGCCGCGTGCTGTGAGGAGTCGACTGTCGCCGATGGCCACCGTGGTCTGGGCAGGTCCAGCACTCCCGGAGAGGGCTGCGGAGAGCCCGGCGACGGTGTCGACGAGCTCGACCTGCACGCCGTGATCGCGCAGCACCTCGACGAGAGCGGCCACACCGTTCGGGCCGTGACCGGCCGGGTCGAGATAATTGTCGGTGTTCCTCGGGGCGAGCACGGCGAGCACGATCGAGATCCCGACGATGGCGGCGCACCACAGGAGCACGTTGCGCCCCGAGCGTGCCTTCGCGCGGGCGGTCGCGGTCACCACGGCGCAGCGAGGGCGAGCTGGTCGGGTCGGGCGGAGCGCAGGCGGCTGTCGAGCTCCATGACGCCGCGGACCTGGTCGACGCTCGCGGCGGCCCGGCCGAAGCGCACGGCGTCGAAGGCCGCGGCGGCATCGGCCACTGCTTGGCGCTCGGTCGGGACGAGGGTGGAGAGTTCCCGGGCCGCCTCGTGGGCGGTGCGACCGGGGCGATCGGCAAGCCAGGTGCGTTCGATGGCCGAGGCGACGACGGCGCGGTAGGCCGCGATCAACGCTTCACCCGCCTCGCCGCGGTCCAAGGCCTGCTGGGCCAGCGCCCGCAGTTCGTCGGCGGTGGCGTCGACGTCCTCGAGCACGCCGGGTGCCGTGGGAGATGCGGGGGCTCGGACGTTCCGGCGCAGGACTCGCCAGAGGACCAGGGCGGCCACGCCCAGGACGAGCAGCACCACCAGCGGCACCAGCCAACTCGGTGCCGAACCGTCGCCACCGAGGCNGGAGAACAGGCCGAAGATCCAGTCTCGGAATCGCTCGAGCAAGGGGCGTTCGACGGTGTAACCGCCCGTCGCCAACTCGCGACGCAGCCAGTCGCGGGCCTCGTCGGTGCCGGGGTCGACCAGCGTTCCGATCACGCCTGCTCTGCCGCCTGCCATGGGGGCGTGATCGTGCCCTCGGCGGCACGCATGAGCGTGACGTCCAACCCCTCGGTGCGCATGCGGGCATCGACGTAGAGGAGTGCGTCGAGCCCGGCTGTGAACGGCGTGGTCAGAGCGCCCGCGATGATCCCGACGACCCCCGTGAGCACGGTCTGCAGCATGTAGACGTCACCGAGGGTGCCGCCGTTGTCGAGAAGGGCGAACATCACGATCATCATCACGATCATCAGCGGGACCATGACGACACTCGATGCCGCCCCGACGAGCATCGCCGTGAGCAGCCGGAGGCCGAAGATCCGCCAGAAGGGCTTCCTGGTCGGCGTCCCCACCAAGGTCCAGGAGCGACGCAGCGAGGCCAGGACGGGCAGGCGCTCGAGCACGATGGCTGATGTCGCGAAGGACAGACGGGTCATGACGACGATCAGGGCCGCAATGAGGACGAGGAGCCAGAGCAGGGCGAGCACCACGAGCACCGCGATGGCTCCACCTCCGAGGTCGGCGCCGCTGGCTGCGGCGTAGACGCCGATGCCGACGGGCAGGCCGAAGCCGATGGTCAGCACGAGTCCCATCGCCAGGCTCACCAGGACTGTGGCCCCGATGAGGGCGAGCAGGCGACCCTTGGTCCCGCGCCAGGTCTCGCCCATGGTGACCTTGCGCCCGAGCACCGCCTGGCCGATGACGTAGGCGAGGAAGCCGGCGAGCATGATGCTGCTGATCGCGCTGGCCAGCGAGGGGAGGTAACTCGCGAACGCCCCCGGGCCCAGCGGGGCCTCAGCGCCGAAGGACTCATCGAGCGTGGTCGTGTCGAGGGAGGCGATCCAGGTTCCCAGGGCTGTGAAGGGGACCAGGGCAACGGCCGAGGTGAGAGCGGCGAGCCCGACGGTGGCCGCGACATTGCCCCGGATCGCCTTGAAGACGGCGCCGAAGAGGTCCCCGAGTTGCAACGGGCGCAGCGGGATGATGCCCGGGCGGAAGTCCACGGCCGGGCGCCATGCGGACGGCGGTGGGGGAGCCTGGGGTGGCTGGGGGGTGGCTTGCCACGATGGCCCCGGCCCCGCGGCATACGGAGGAGGAGGGGTGACGGTTGGCGGCGACGCGCTGCCCGGCGCGGTCCACGGTGATTCGGTCATCTGTTTCCCCCAGTCAACACAGGCAGCACACTATCCGGCACCCGGCCGGTGTGCCGCGAGCGTGTCCTCGACCACGGTGGCCCGCGCGCAGGTGGCTCCGAGTTTGCGTTGGCGCTCGATGACCGATGGCTCGGACCGCATCAGGGCCCACCCCCGACGGACGAGGATGTGGGGCGGCTTGCGCCGTTCACGCAGGTCGCGAGCTAGCCGACGGAGAAGTTCACCCCTGGGTGGCGGTGGATGATGCACCAGCCGGAGTGGAGCAGGCCTTCGGCCCGCAGGGGCCCGATCAGCTCGGCGGCGAAGATGCCCTCGGTGAGGATGAGGTCGCCCGGACCGGCCGTGAGCGTGGTCGTGCCGACGGCTCGTGACGTCGGGAGGTCGTAGATGGGCAGCTCGCATGAGCCCGTGTCGACCAGGGTGCGGAGGGCGGCCAGGGCCGCCTCGCCGTTCCAACTGCGCGGGTCGTCCCAGTCGGGGATCCCGAGGCCGGCACTCATCGGCAGGTCGGGATCGTCCTGGTCGCGATAGAAGTCGTCGAGGCGAACGATCGGCCAGTGGTGGTGCGCGGCCAGGCGGGCGGCCAGACGGGACTTCCCCGAGCCGGACGGTCCGGCCAGGATGACGACGCGGGTGCGCATGGTGGTGCGGTCAGCGGCCCTTCGGGTGCCAGACGGTCTTGGTCTCCAGGAAGGTGCTCATCCGCTGCAGGCCGGGCTCGACGCTCCAGTCCGGTTCGATCGCGGCCGCCCCGGCGCCTCCCGGACGAATGACGCGCTTGAGGGTGTCGGCAGCGGCTCGCTCCCACTCACCCCAGGCCTCGCCCTGAAGACCGGCGGCACCGGTGAGGTCGATCCCGTTGACATCGCGGTGCGAGGCCAACCAGGGCGCGATCTCGACGGCGTCGCCGGTGACGATGTTGACGACGCCGCCTGGCACGTCCGAAGTCGCCAGGCACTCCGAGAGGGTGATGGCCGGCAGCGGACGCTCCTTGGAGGAGACGACGACGACCGAGTTGCCGGTGACGATGGCCGGGGCGATCACGCTGACCAGGCCGAGCAGGCTCGACTCCTGCGGGGCGAGGACAGCGACGACGCCGCTCGGCTCGGGCGCCGAGATGTTGAAGAAGGGTCCGGCCACCGGGTTGAGCCCGCCGAGCACCTGGGGCAGCTTGTCGGACCACCCGGCATACCAAACCCAGCGGTCGATCGCCTGCGAGACAAGGGAATCCGCCTTGCTCGGCGAGACTCCCTCGCTGGCCCGGACCTCCTCGACGAACTGGGCGCGGCGCCCCTCCATGACCTCGGCGACGCGGTAGAGCACCTGCCCCCGGTTGTATGCCGTGGCGCCGGCCCAGCCGGCCTGCGCACCGCGCGCTGCGGTCACCGCGTCACGCGCGTCCTTGCGCGAGCCCTGGGAGGCGTTGGCCAAGAACTTCGGTGAGGCGCCCGCGCGGGTGGGTGCGGCATACACCTCGTAGGAACGGCCCGACTCCGAGCGGGGGAACTTCCCGCCGATGTAGAGCTTGTAGGTCTTGCGGACGTCGACACGCTCAGCCATCAGATGCTCCCCTTCAGGTAGGCCTCGAGGCCGTGTCGGCCACCTTCGCGGCCGTAACCGGACTCCTTGTAGCCGCCGAAGGGCGACGTCGGGTCGAACTGGTTGAAGGTGTTGGCCCACACCACGCCGGCCTTGAGCTGATCCGCCATCCACAGGATGCGAGAACCCTTGTCGGTCCAGATGCCCGCCGACAGGCCGTAGGGCGTGTTGTTCGCCTTGGCCACCGCCTCCTGCGGGGTGCGGAAGGTCAGCACCGACAGGACCGGACCGAAGATCTCCTCCTGGGCGATCCGGTGCGTCTGCGTGACTCCCGAGAAGAGGGTCGGCCGGAACCAGAATCCCTTCTGCGGCAACGCGCAGCCGTTGTCCCAGCGCTCCGCACCCTCGGCTTCTCCGGCGTCGACGAGCGAGGTGATCCGGTCGAGCTGGGCACGGGAGTTGATGGCCCCGACGTCGGTGTTCTTGTCGAGCGGATCGC
>Ga0056906_1000630_pt1 | contig 20111 bp, 18 predicted proteins | sample EBPBio122009_DNA_FD_55045 | JGI IMG/M metagenome (GOLD analysis project Ga0056906, IMG submission 55045) | Wastewater treatment Type I Accumulibacter community from EBPR Bioreactor in Madison, WI, USA - Reactor 1_2/2/2009_ DNA | ecosystem: Engineered > Bioreactor > EBPR > Anaerobic-Aerobic >...
AGGGTTTCGACATCACCATCGAATCGAGCACGGTGGAGAACAAGGGCTCGGTGAACTGGCGCACCGAACGCTGATCAGTCCGCGCGGATGCGCGCGCCACGTAGGACGGCGGCGCCGTTCTCGACATCGGTCCACACCAGCGATGCCGCACGGCCATCACTCACCAGCTTCGGGAAACCGCTGGCACGTCCGCGCGACTGCAATCCCGCTACCTTGATGCGTTCGATTTCGCGGCCGAGATCGGGCGCGTAGCGCGCCAGCATCAGCGATTGCCGACCATCGGTTTCCTGCAGCCACGCGACCCACGCCTGCTTCGCATCCAGCGCGACCGCGACGCGACCGAGAACGGCCGGGCCGGTTTCGACCTCGTGCATCGCGCCGAAGACCTTGCCATCTCCCATCGCGATGCGCACGCGCGGCACGTCGCCGGCGCCGGTGTACCAACCGATCAACACGCGGCCATCGTGCGCGGCCAGCGACGGGCCGTTCACCGGGCAGCCGGCGATATGCCAGCCATCCGTGTGCACGGGCTGCTCCGCTTGCCATGTACCGCCTTCGCGGCGGGCGGTGACGATGTCGCGGATTTCATCGTCGCTGCGATCGCGCCAGGCCAGCATCGGCACGCCGGCGATCACCGCCGAAGTGGTCTGGCAGCAGTCGCAGGTCGATGCATCCAGTTCGCGCTCGTCGCTGCGCGCGAGGCTGCCGTCGAAGGTCGCCGTGCGCAGCGTCATCCGCCCGCCGCCATGATGGCCGTGGCCCGCAGTGTTGCGGCCATCCAGCCAGGCGATGCCGATGCGGTCGCGGCCTTCAGGCCATAGCGTCGCGAAGCCGTGCTCGGTCCCGGTGCCGTCGTCGTTGACGGTGACATCGGCCGACCAGCTACGACCTTGGTCCAGCGAACGCGCCAGCACCACGTCATAGGTGCCGCCGCCCTTGCCCGTGCGCTGCAGCCAGTGCGCCCATAGCGCGCCATCGGCGGTGGCGATCAGGTGCGGCGTGTCGGCCCAGTTGGCGAACAGTGGACGGTCGCCCGCGATGACGCGGGGCTCGTGCAGCCACGTCCCTTTCGCATCGGCAGTGGCGAACACGAAGCGATGCGCGTCCTTGCCGTCGGCCTGCAGCCAGCCCAGCAGCAGGCGGCCATCGGGAGCAATGCGCAGGTCGGGCGATGCCGCGCCGGCGCCGGTTGGCAGGTCCCACGGGATGACGCGGGATTGGGGCGGCGTGGCTTCAGTGTTCGGTGCTTCGGTTTGTTGCGGTCTGCACGCCGGCAGCAGCAGGCAGAACGCGGCGATGCCGAGGCCGACGCGCATCCGTCAGGCCGCGCGTTCGCGCCGCGCGCGGGCGAGGTGGACGATCAGGAGTTGTACCGCCGCGGGCGTCACGCCGGGGATGCGCTGCGCCTGCCCGAGTGTCTGCGGGCGCACGCGCTCAAGCTTTTGCAGCACTTCGGCGGACAGGCCGCGCACGCCGGTGTAATCGAAACCATCCGGGATCGCGGTGTCCTCGTTGCGGCGCGCGCGCGCGATCTCCTCGCGCTGGCGATCGAGGTAGCCGGAATACTTGGCTTCGATTTCCACCTGCTCGGCGACCTTTGCGTCTGCCACGGCGGGCCCGAGTTCGGCCACCTGCATCAATCGCGCGTAGTCGATCTCCGGGCGGCGCAGCAGGTCCATCGCACTGGTCTCGCGGCTGACCTCGACGCCGATATCACGGACCAGGGCATCGCCCAGCGCGTTGTTCGGTGCCGCCCACAGCGCCTTCAGGCGCACGGTTTCGGCTTCCACCGCCTCGCGCTTGCGTGAGAACGCGGCCCAGCGCGCGTCATCGACCAAGCCTAATTCGCGCCCGACCGGCGTGAGCCGCGCATCGGCATTGTCCTCGCGCAGCTGCAGCCGGTATTCGGCGCGGCTGGTGAACATGCGGTACGGCTCCAGCGTGCCTTGCGTGATCAGGTCATCGACCAGCACGCCCAGGTAGGCCTCGTCGCGGCGCGGCGACCAGGCATCCTTCTCTTGCACGAAGCGCGCGGCGTTGACGCCCGCCAGCAGACCTTGCGCGGCGGCTTCCTCGTAACCGGTGGTGCCGTTGATCTGTCCAGCAAAGAACAGCCCGGCGACCGCCTTGGTTTCCAGCGAGGCCTTCAGCCCGCGCGGGTCGAAGAAGTCGTATTCGATGGCGTAACCGGGGCGCGTGATGTGCGCGCGCTCGAAACCGGTGATCGAACGCACCAGCGCCAGTTGCACGTCGAACGGCAGCGAGGTGCTGATGCCGTTGGGATAGATCTCGACGACATCCAATCCTTCGGGCTCGACGAATATCTGGTGCGAGGCCTTCTCGGCGAAGCGCACTACCTTGTCTTCGATGCTCGGGCAGTAACGCGGGCCGATGCCTTCAATCTGGCCTGAATACAGCGGCGAGCGATGCAACGCGTCGCGGATGATCTGGTGGGTGCGCTCGGTGGTGTGGGTGATCCAGCAGCTCACCTGCGCGGGGTGGTCTGCATCGCTGCCCATGAACGAGAACACCGGGCGCGGCGTATCACCGGGTTGTTCGGTCATCACCGAATAATCCAGCGTGCGGCCATCGATGCGCGGCGGCGTGCCGGTCTTGAGCCGATCCACCACGAAGCGCCCTTCGCGCAGCTTGTGCGCGAGCGCGGTGGAAGGCGGATCGCCCATGCGGCCGGCGGCATACTGCGTCTCGCCGATGTGGATCTTGCCGGCGAGGAAGGTCCCGGCGGTGAGCACGATGGCCGGCGCCTCGAAGGTCAGCCCGGTGTGGGTCATCACGCCGCGCACCGCATCGCCTTCGATCAGCAGGTCATCCACGGCTGCCTGGAACAGGGTGAGGTTCGGCTGCGTTTCCACCGCGCGGCGGATGTGGCTGCGATACAGCGCGCGATCCGCCTGTGCGCGCGTGGCACGCACGGCAGGCCCTTTCGATGCATTCAAGGTGCGCCACTGGATGCCGGCGGCATCGGCGGCCTTGGCCATCACCCCGCCCAGCGCGTCGATCTCCTTGACCAGATGGCCCTTGCCGATGCCACCGATGGCCGGGTTGCAGCTCATCGCGCCTACGGTCTCGATGCTGTGGGTCAGCAGCAGCGTGCGCGCGCCGGCCCGCGCCGACGCCAGCGCGGCCTCGGTGCCGGCATGGCCACCGCCGATCACGATCACGTCGAATTGGTGGAAATCGCTCTGCATTCTCGATTCCGATGCGTGCGCAATGGCCAGCCGGACTCGTCCGGCGCGGATGCTGCCAAGGAGACAGGGCGGCATGTTACCGGGATCGGGCCGGGCCCGATTCCGTTCATGCCTGCCAAGCGGCTTCCACGCGCGGCTTCAGGGAAAGTGGACGCCCGGTCCGGCCGGAACAGGGGGATCCGCAAAGCTGCCGGAACCGGGCGTCGCAAGAGGTGCGGGGCCTGTCCGGCGGAAACCGCCTGAGCACGCCCACTGCGGGTCAGGGCTCGACGGCCTCGTTCGGCTCCACGTTCTTGTGCACGGGGCGTCGGTCCCCTGTCCTCGCCGGCGGACGCATTGCAGGAGGCGCTGGCGTCACCGAAGGCGTGGTCGGAGCCGTCACGCCCGTGCCCGGCATCGGACGCAGGCCCGGTCCGGGCCTCGGGATGCGGTGGCCGTATCCGGGCGGATAGCGGTGGGAAATGCCGGGATAGCCCGGCCGCCCGTAATACGGGTAGGCGCTGCGATATCCGTCGTAGCCGCGGATCCACCTGCCGTCCGGCAGGCGGTAAAGCGGCGCGCGATAGCCGTATTGCCCGTAAGGGACGGCACCGCCGTAACCGTAATTCCCGTAGCTGCGGTAACCATAGGGATAGCCGTAACGGCTGTAACCGTAGGAGGAATAGCCGCCGATGCCGCCGCTGACATAGCCGCGCCCGCCGCCCACGCCGACACCGCCGGAAACGTAGACGCCGGGAACCATGCATCCGGCCGTGAGGGCGGCGGCGGCGATCGCGAGCAGTGCGGTTTTGCGGATCATCGGGGCAACATGGCGTTCGTGGTGGATGGCTCCACCACCATCGGGGTCCGGCGTTGAATCCCTCCTTAATTTCCATGGAAACCGCATCTCCAGACTGAAGCATTCATTGTCATGTACCGGTTCGTGCGCTGCGCTACGCTGGCAGGATGCCGGCACATTCCGCCCTCGACATCGAAGCAGTCCCGCTGCTGCCCGGCTGGACCGACGTGCTGGACGCTGCCGCGCGCATCCGCCCGTGGGTCGCCGCCACGCCGGCCATGCGCAATGCCGCGCTGGATGCGCTGGCGGGGGCATCCCTGCATTTCAAGTGCGAAAACTTCCAGCGCAGCGGCGCATTCAAGTTCCGTGGCGCCTGCAATGCGGTATTCGCCCTGCCGGACGCGGTCGCCGCACGCGGCGTGGCGACCCAGAGTTCGGGCAACCACGGCGCCGCCATCGCGCTGGCCTGCCGCCTGCGCGGCATCGAGGCGATCGTGGTGGTGCCTGAGGGCGCGCCGCAGGTGAAGCTAGACAACATCGCCGGCGAAGGCGCGCGCATCGTCCGTTGCGCGCCCAACATGCGCGCCCGCGACGCCGCGGTAGCCGAAGTGGTGGCCGAGTCCGGAGCGACCCTGATCCATCCCTTCGACCACCCCCACGTCATCGCCGGCCAGGCCACGGCCGCGCTCGAGCTGATGCAGCAGGCGCCTGCCTTGGAGGCCGTGGTCGCGCCCGTGGGCGGCGGCGGCCTGCTTTCGGGCACCGCCCTCGCCTGCCGGGCGCTGTCGCCCGCGACGGCGGTCTGGGGCGCGGAGCCGGAGGCCGCACGCGATGCGCACGATTCCCTCGCCGCCGGGCGGCTGATCGACGACCGCGTGCCGCAGACGATCTGCGACGGCTTGCGCGGCCATCTCTCGCCGCGCACGTTCGCGCTGCTGGCGCGACATGCCGACGGCATCCTGCTGGCCGGCGAGGATGCCATCCGCGCGGCAACGCTCCTGGCATGGCGCCATCTCAAGATCGTGATCGAGCCATCCTCCGCAGTCGCGCTGGCCGTGGTGCTCGCCACGCCCGAAGTGTTCGGCGGCAAGCGGGTCGGCATCGTCCTCAGCGGCGGCAATGTCGATCCCGCAGCGCTCGCGCCGGCCTGGGGGCGGATCGATGCCTGACCGCGACCGCAGCCTGGCGCTGATCGAGGCCTACTACGACGCCTTCAACCGCGGCGATCGCGAAGCCATGCTGGCATTGCTCAGCGACGACATCGCACACGACCTCAACCAGGGCGCGCGCGAGACCGGCAAGCCGGCCTTCGCCGCGTTCATGGCGCGGATGGATCGCCACTACCGCGAACGCCTGCACGACATCGTCGTGACGGTCGGCGACGGTGGTCGCCGCGCCGGTGCCGAATACACCGTGCATGGCGAATACCTCGCCACCGACATCGGCCTGCCGGAGGCGAACGGCCAGCGCTACGTGCTGCCGGGCGGTGCCTTCTTCGAGATTGCCGATGCGGCGGACGGCACGCTGCGCATCGCCCGCGTGACCAACTACTACAACCTCCAGGACTGGATCTCGCAGGTCGCGGGCTGACCGAACGCGATGCCGACCGCCATCCGTCGCCGCTGGCTGGTCGCGCTTTCCGCACTAGTGCTGGCCTTCGGCTTCCTCGGCGTGCGCGGGCTGTGGGACCCGGACGAGGGGCGCTACAGCAACGTCGCGCTGAACATGCTCGACAGCGGCGACTGGCTCACGCCGCGCCGCAACGATGTAGTCGCGCACTGGACCAAGCCGCCGCTCACCTACTGGGCCATCGCCGGCAGCGTGGCCGCGTTCGGCCCGCAGCCCTGGGCCGCGCGCCTGCCGTCCGCGCTGGCCTACCTGCTCACCGCCTGGCTGGCCTGGCGATTGGCCCGGCGGCTGCTGCCCGGTGGCGAGGACATGTCCGCGCTCGCCTTCATGAGCATGCTGGTGCCGTTCGCCGCCTCGCAGGTCATCAACACCGACAGCCTGCTGATGCTGTTCGAGACGCTGGCGATGCTCGCCTTCGTCGAGGCGCGCTTCGGCGACGACGCGCATGCGCGCCGCTGGAACCTCATGATGTGGGCTGCATTCGCGCTGGCATTCCTGACCAAGGGGCCGCCGGGACTGCTGCCGCTGCTGGCGATGCTCGCCTTCGACTGGGCGGTTCGCGATGGGCGGCGGCGCCGGGTTTTCAGCCCGGCCGGATTGGCCGCATTCCTCCTGCTCGCGTTGCCCTGGTATGCCGCGGTCACTGCCCGAACGCCAGGGCTGTTCGCCTATTTCCTGGGCGATGAGGTGATGAGCCGCATCGCCAGCGACGCCCACGACCGCAATGGCCAGTGGTGCGGATGGCTGGCGGTGTACCTGCCCGTGCTGCTGCTGGGCACCCTGCCCTGGACGCGCGAACTGATCGGCGCGGTGCGCGACCTGCCCGTCCGCGCCTGGTGGAAGAATCCCGCCGGGCGCCGCGACGACGCGCCGCGCCTGCTGCTCTGGCTGTGGATCGCGTTGCCGCTGCTGGTGTTCTGCGTCTCGCGTTCGCGGATGCCGCTGTACCTGCTGCCGCTGTTCGTGCCGATTGCGCTGCTGGTGGCGATGCGCCGCCGCGACGCCGGCAAGCCGTTCCCGCGCTGGCCGTGGATGGCCGCGTGGATCGCCCTGCTGCTGGCGGTCAAGATCGGCATGTCGATGGCGCCCAGCCACAAGGATGCCGGGGCCTGGGCCGAAACCCTGCGCGCCCGCAGCGATGCCCCGGTCCGTCGCGTGCTCTTCGTCGATGACATGGCGCGTTACGGCCTGCATCTCCACCTCGGCATTCCGGCCCGGATCGAGCGGATCGTGGTGACGCCCTACCTGCAACCGCGCTTCAACCCGTCCTACGACCAAACGCTGGACGCCGGGATCGCCGAATCCGCCGACGATCCTTCCGCGCTCTGGGTGACCAGGCAAGCGGCGTGGCCGCACGTCGCGGCGGCGCTGCATGCCCGCGGTGCGCATGCCCGCGTCCTCGGGGCGCCTTACCAGGGTCGCGTCGTCTTCCGGGTCCTGCGCGGCGCTCCGCCACCCGGCGATTGAAGTCGCGCGCTACCGCCGGCGGCGGATCGGAATGCTCGACACCGGCATCTGCGCCAGTTCGCCGTGCGCATCCCGCATCGGCGTGCCCGGCTCCGGTGCCCAGGCTTGCGCGTAGATCGCCTCCCAACGCATCGGCAGGCCTTGCGGCTCGCGCGGATGCGCGGCCTCGGCGGCGGCAAAGCGCGCGCGCCCGGACAGCGCGTGGCGGCGTGCGGTCAGCGCATTGGTCGCGCCCATCGCGCGCAGGCTGCGCAGGATGTCGCCGAAGGCGGACTTGTATTCGACGAAGACGTCGCGGTCGAGCACCGGCTCGCGGAAGCCGGCAGCAACCAGTGCATCGCCGAACGGCGCGATGGCAGTGAACGGGCTGACGTGCGGATGATCGTCGGCGGCGGCGAAGGCTTCACGCAGGTCGGCCAGCGTCTCGCTGCCGAAGGTGGAGAGCAGCAGCATCCCGCCCGCTTTCATCACCCGGCGGAACTCGGCGAACGCAGCCGGCAAATCCTCGATCCATTGCAGCGCGAGGTTGCAGAACAACACGTCCACGCTGCCGCCCGCCAGCGGCAAGGCGCGCAGGTCGGCATTCAGGCACGGAATCTCGCGCTCGCGCAGGAAACGGCCGCGGGTGTTGTCGCGGGCGGCGCGCAGCATCGGCATCGCCGCGTCCAGCGCGATCACCCGGGACTTTGGCCAGCGCGCGCGCAGCGCATTCGCCGCGCGCGCTGGCCCGCAGGCGACATCCAGCACCACGCCGGGCTCGGCATCGCCGTGGCGCAGGGCGTAGTGATCGAGCGATTCCAGCAGCCGCGATTCGATCTCGCGCTGCACGCGCGATGCGGCGTCGTAACCGGCGGCCGCGCGGCCGAAGGCGCGCCACACCTGGCGGCTGTCGAACACTCGCGCGGGGAAGGAATCACCCATCATCCCCGCGCTTCCAGCAAGGGCTGCAAGGCGTCGACCACCGCATCGGCGTGGGTGAGGAAGGGCGCGTGGCCGGCGTGGTCGATCACGGCGAAGCGCGCATCCGGCGCAAGGGATGCGGCGGCTTGCATCGCGCGCGGGTCGACCAGGCGGTCGCGTCGGCCGGCGATCCACGCGCTCGGAACAGCCAGCCCCGGCAGCGCATCGCGCAGGTCACTGGTTTCGAGCAACTCCAGGCCATCGGCCAATACCGAGCCGGCCGGTTCGCCGCGCGCCAGCACCGCATCGCGCAGGCTGCGCAGTTCCTCCTTGGCGTGGTCGGAGCCGAAGGCTTCCAGCGCGAGGAAGCGGTCGAGCGTGCCGCGCCAGTCATCGCGCAAGCCGCTGGCGAAATCGCGGAAGATCTCCGGCGACATCCCCCATCGCCAGTCGTCCTTGCGCACGAAGCAGGGCGTCGCGCACAGCATCGCCAGCGCGCGCATTGGTATGCCGTGTGCGGCGGCGTGCAGGGCCACGAGGCCACCCAGCGACCAGCCGCACCAGAGCGCGTCGTGGGGCACGAGGCGTGCGATGGCGCGCGCACTGTCGGCCAGCGTGAGCGGAATGTCCGCCGCGCGCGACGCACCGTGTCCGGGCAGGTCCACGACATGCAGGGTGCAGCGATCACGCAGGCGCTCGACCAGCGGCGCGAACACGCCGCCGTGCATCGCCCAGCCATGCAGCAGGACGATGTCGGGGCCGCTGCCGGTGACTTCGACGTGCAGGCTCACGGGCTTTGCTCCGTGCGCATCGCCTGCACCTGGCGCGCATCGTTGAGGTGCGAGCGCGCGGCGACCCAGGCGAACAGCACGATGCCGACGATGATCATCGCACCGCCCAGCAACGCGCCGCCCTGCGGCCAGGCCTCGTGCAGGAACAGCACGCCGAGCAGGCTGGCAAAGATCAGTTCCGCGGCCTGCATCGCCTCGGCGGCGGCGAGCGCGGTGGGGTTGTCGCGGACGAGGCCGGTCGCCTTGAAGAACAGGATGGTGGCGATGACGCCGGCCGACAGCGCCACGCCCGCGGCCATCCACACCTGCGAGGCGGAAGGCACGCCGGCCTGCGAGAACGCATACACCGACACCAGCAGCCACAGCGGCTGGCTGGCGAGGGTCATGCCGAACACGCGCTGGGTGGCGTCGAGTGGCTCGCCGCTGCGCTCCAGATGCAGCAGCAACAGGCGATTGCCGAGCGGATACAGGATGGCCGAGCCCAGCACGCAGGCCAGCGCGATCCACGCGGCGCGATCCAGCCCGCCATCGGCATGCGCGTACTGCATCAGCATCACCCCGGCCAGGATCAACAGGCCCACGCCCCAGGCCGCCAGCGGCACGTGGCGGCGCTCATCGCGGTACAGGAACGGCGCGCACAGCATCCCGGCGATCACGGTGAACTGGAAACTGCCGGCGACCAGCCACGAGGGCCCGCTGTCGGCGGCGAAAGCCAGCAACAGGTAGAACAGCACGAAGCCCAATGCGCTGCAGCCCAGCCACGCGCCCGGATGCGCGCGCATCGCCGACCACAGCGAGCGCCAGCGCCCGCGCATCAGCGGAATCATCAGCGGCAGGGTGATGAAGTAGCGCAAGGCCGCCGTCCACGCCCAGTGGCCGCCGCCGGTGGCGGTGGCGCGGTTGAGCACGTAGGTGAAGGTGAAGAACAGCGCGGAGACCAGCGCGATCAGCACCGCGGCCAGCACGATGCGGCGGTGCGATGCCGACGGGCTCATGGCGCGCTGCCGATGCGCCGGCGGGTTTCGTCGCGGGCGCGGGCCAGCGCATCGACCAGCGCATCCACGTCGGCAGTGGCGTGCAGGGCCGAGAAGGCGATGCGCAGCCGCGCGCCGTTCTCGGGCACCGTCGGCGGGCGGATCGACGCGACCAGAAAGCCCTGTTCGCGCAAGGAACGGGACATCGCCTCCGCATGCGCATCGTCGCCGCACGGCAGGGGCTGGATCGGCGTAAGCGATTCCGGCAGCCGGAACCCCTGTCGCATCGCCGCGCCGCGAAAGCGCAGCACCAGCCCGAGCAGCTTTTCCCGGCGCCAGTGCTCGCGCCGAGCCAGCCGGATCGCGGCGCGGGTGGCCGCTGCCTGTGCCGGCGGTAGCGCCGTCGTGTACAGGTGAGGACGGGCGGTTTCCTCCAGATGCCCGATCAGATCGGCATCCCCTGCAAGCGCCGCGCCGAAGCTGCCCAGCGCCTTGCCGAAGGTCGCCAGCTGCAGCGGCGCTTCGCGCACGCCCAGCCGCGCCGCCGCCACGCTGCCGCGTCCTTCCGGCCCCAGCACGCCGATGCCGTGCGCGTCGTCGACGTAGAGGATCGCGCCTTCGACGTGCGCCGCCAACGCCAGGTCGGGCAAGGGTGCCTGGTCGCCATCCATGCTGAACACGCCATCGGTCGCGAGCACGGCCGCTCCGTCCGGCTGCGCGCGCAATTGCCGCAACGCACCCTCGGCATCGCCATGCGGGTAGCGTCGCAAGCGGCAGCCGGCTAGCCGGGCTGCATCGATCAGGCTGGCGTGGTTCAGCCGGTCCTGCACGCAGACGTCGCCTTCGCCCAGCAACGACTGGATGGCGGCGAGATTGGCCATGTAGCCGGTCGAGAACAGCAGAGCGCGCGGCACCTGCAGCCACTCGGCCAGCTCCCGCTCCAGCGCGGCATGGATCTCGGTGTGGCCACAGACCAGTTGCGAGGCGACGCCGCCGGCACCGGTCCGCGCGGCTTCGTCCTGCAGTGCGCCAACGACCGCGAAATGCTGCGCCAGCCCGAGATAGTCGTTGCTGCAGAACCCGGTCAGCCAACGGCCTTCGACATCGATCCGCACGCCATCGCGACGCTGCACCGTCAGGCGCTGGCGCCGCCGGCGCTTTTCGTCGCGGCGATCGCGCGCCTCCGCGATGCGCTCGTACGGGGATGGCCGCATCAGGCCACCCGGGCGACCGCTTCGGAGGCGGGCGCGACGATGTCGACGTGCACGGTGTCTCCGCAGGCGTCGAGGTCCGCGCCGTCGTAGGGCATCGGCTTCAGGCCCAGCCGCGCGAACAGCGCGTCGTCCCTGGCGGTATCCGGGTTGCCGGTGGTGAGCAATTTCTCGCCGTGGAAGATCGAGTTCGCCCCGGCCAGGAAGCACAGCGCCTGCAACTCGTCGCCCATCGTCTCGCGGCCGGCGGACAGGCGCACCATGGATTTGGGCATGACGATGCGGGCGACGGCGATCGTGCGCACGAACTCGAACGGATCGAGCTCCTTCTCTTCGGCCAGCGGCGTGCCGGCCACTCGCACGAGGCGGTTGATCGGCACCGAATCGGGATGCGCCGGCAAGGTGGCGAGTGTATGCAGCAGGCCCGCGCGCTGGTCGCGCGACTCGCCCATGCCGACGATGCCGCCACAGCAGGTCTTGAGGCCGGCATCGCGCACGTTCGACAGCGTGTCGAGACGGTCCTGGTATTCGCGCGTGGTGATCACGTCGCCGTAGAAGTCCGGTGCGGTGTCGAGGTTGTGGTTGTAGTAGTCGAGGCCGGCGTCTTTCAGCGCCTGCGCCTGCGTGTCGCTCAGCATGCCGAGCGTCGCGCAGGTCTCAAGCCCCATCGCCTTCACCCCGGCGATCATCTCGGCGACCTTCGGGATGTCGCGGTCCTTCGGGCTGCGCCATGCGGCGCCCATGCAGAAGCGCGAGGCGCCGGCGTCCTTGGCCGCGCGCGCCTTGACCAGCACGTCGTCGCAGGCCATCAACTTCGTGGCATCGACACCGGTGTGGTAGCGCTGCGCCTGCGGGCAGTAGCCGCAGTCCTCCGGACAGCCGCCGGTCTTGACCGACAGCAGCGTCGAGACCTGGACCTCATCCGCATTGAAATATTGGCGATGCACGGTGGCCGCGCGGTACAGCAGCTCGGTGAAGGGCAGCGCGAACAGCGCGCCGATTTCCGGGCGCGTCCAATCGTGGCGAACGAGTGCGGGACCGATGAATATTTCGGACATCTCTGACAGGCCTGAAGCGGGCAAGCGGCCAGTCTGGAAAGCATGTCCGGACCTGTCAACTTTTCATGGGGCTCCCTGGTTGACCATGTCCTGCGGCAGGCATGGCCGCCCTCTTGCCTGGCCTGCGGCCTGCCGGGGGATGGCGACAGCGACCGCGACCTGTGCCCGGCCTGCCTTGCCGCACTGCCGTGGAACCTCCACGCCTGCCGGCGCTGCGCCCTGCCGCTGCCTCCGCACGATGCCGGCATGGCATGCGGCGAATGCCTGTCCCGTGCCTCGCCGCTGGAAACGGTACGGGCGGCATTCGCCTACACGGCGCCGCTCGATCGTCTGCTGCCGATGTTCAAGTTCCACCAGTCGCTGGCCACCGGTCGCCTGCTCTCCGGCCTGATGGCCGATACGCTGATCGGCGCCGCGGTGCCGGACGCGGTGCTGGTGCCGATTCCGCTGCATCGCGCACGTTTGCGCCAGCGCGGCTACGACCAGGCGCTGGAATTGGCCACATCGCTGGCGCGCCGGCTCCACCTGCGTTGCGATCCGACGCTGCTCTCGCGCCCGAAGGCCACCGCCGCGCAATCCCGGCTCGACAAGACGGCCCGCCGGCGCAATCTCGACGGCGCATTCAGCGTCCGCGGACACGGCGCATTGCCCGCCCGGATCGTGCTGGTCGACGACGTAATGACCACGGGCGCCACGTTGGAGGCCGCGGCATGCGCATTGCGCGCGGCCGGGGCGACGCGGGTGGATGCCTGGGTCTGCGCCCGGGTCCCCTGATGCGACACCTTCCGCCAAACGGCATAGGATGACGTGGAGCACGCTGCATGTGCTCCATGACCATTCTCAGGGGAAGCTATTCATGAGCACGTTCCAGGAATCGGTTTCAGGCGTCGCGCGCGAGATCGGGCGCGGCTGGTGGGTCTTGTTGTTGTACGGCATCGTCGCGCTGGTGTTCGGCGTGATCGCGATCATGCGGCCGGTCGAGGCCGCGGCGGCCATGGCCTGGGCGGCCGGCGTCATGGCCTTGGTCGAGGCCGGCATCAGCGTGATCGCATTGTTCGGCAAGGAGACGCCGGTCTCCAAGGGCTGGCTGGCGTTCTATGCCCTCATCTCGCTGGTGTTCGGCGTGATGGCGGTGATGTACCCGCTGGCGATGGCCGGCAGTCTGGTGCTGGTGCTGGGGATCTGGCTGATCGTCGCCGGCATCTACCGCATCGTCTTCGCCATCCGCGTGCGCAAGGTCATCGATGGCGAATGGTGGCTGATCCTCGGCGGCGTGCTGGGCATCCTGCTGGGCGTGATGTTCCTCGCGCAGCCGCTGGCCGGCATCGTCACCACCTCGCTGTGGATCGGCATCATCGCGGTGGCCTACGGCCTGTTCCAGATCTTCGCGGCCTTCCGCGTCCGCAAGCTGGCATCGGTCTGATGCCTTCGCGCCATGGCGTCGGGGGCTGCCCGGCGCCATGGACGCCACGCGTTTCAGCCCCCCTTGCGCAGGGCGAAGTCCGCCACGATGCCGGCGAAGACCGCCATCCCCACCCAGTTGTTGTGCAGGAAGGCGCGGAAGCAGGCGTCGCGGCCGCGGCCACTGCGCTGGACGAGACGGAACTCCCACGCCACCAGCATCGCGGCCACGCCCAAGCCGATCCAGTAATACAGACCCGTCCCGGCGCGCTGGCCGACCAGGGCAAGCGCCGAAAACGTCAGCGCGTACAGCACGCCCTGGGCGACGAGGTCGAGCTCACCGAACAGGATGGCGGTGGATTTCGAACCCATGCGCAGGTCGTCGTCGCGGTCGACCATCGCATACCAGGTGTCGTAGGCGGTGGCCCAGAGGATATTGGCGAGGTATAGCAGCCAGGCGATCGGCGGCACCGCGCCCTGGATCGCGGCGAAGGCCATCGGGATGCCCCAGCCGAACGCCATGCCGAGGTAGACCTGCGGCAGGTAGGTGTAGCGCTTGAGGAAGGGATAGCTTGCCGCCAGCAGCACGCCGATCACGCTCATCCAGATCGCCAGCCGGTTGAGCGTGAGCACCAACGCGAAGGCGATCAGCATCAGCACCACGAACAGGATGAGCGCCTCGCGCGGGCTGACTTCCCCGGTGACCAGCGGTCGGCCGCGGGTGCGTTCCACGTTGCCGTCCAGCCAGCGGTCGGCGTAATCGTTGATCACGCAGCCAGCGCCCCGAGTCAGCCACACGCCCAGCGTGAACACGATCAGCGGATGCCAATCCGGCACCCCGCCGGCGGCCAGCCACAGGCCCCACCAGGTTGGCCACAGCAACAGCAGCCAGCCAATCGGCCGGTCCGCGCGCATCAGCCGCAGGTAAGCGCCCAGCTTGCGCCGCCAGTGCGGCGGTGGCGGCGTCTGCCAGGCCTCGGGCAGGGGTTGGTTCATCGTCCTCGCAACCGTGTTGCCGGCATGATCATTGTCGCCGGCGTGCGGGCTTGTTCCGGCTCAGCGTTCCAGGATCGCCACCACGCCCATGCCGCCCGCCGTGCAGATGCTGATGAGGCAGCGGCCGCCGCCGCGCTGCGCCAGTTCCTTGGCGGCGGTGGCGACGATGCGCGCGCCGGTCGCGGCGAAGGGGTGGCCCGCGGCGAGAGACGAACCATTCGGATTGAGCTTGGCCGGATCGATGCTGCCCAGCGCACCCGGCAGGCCGAGACGGTTGCGACAGTACTCGTCGCTCTCCCACGCCTTCAGCGTGCACAGCACCTGCGCGGCGAAGGCTTCGTGGATTTCGTAGAAATCGAAGTCCTGCAGGGTGAGGCCATGACGCGCGAGCATCTGCGGCACGGCCACGGTCGGCGCCATCAGCAGGCCTTCGCCGTGCACGAAATCGACGGCCGCCACCTGCGAATCCAACAGATACGCCAGCGGCTTCAGGCCGTGCTCGGCGGCCCATTCCTCGCTCGCCAGGAGGCATGCCGATGCCCCATCGGTGAGCGGCGTGGAGTTGCCGGCGGTCAGCGTGCCACGGCCGGAGGTCCTGTCGAAGGCCGGTTTGAGCGTCGCCAGTTTCTCGATGCTGGTATCGGGGCGCAGGTTGTTGTCGCGCGACACGCCGCGGAACGGCACGACCAGATCATCGAAGAAGCCGCGGTCGTAGGCGGCCGCCAGTTTCTTGTGCGAGGAAACCGCGAGCTCGTCCTGCGCTTCGCGACTGATGTTCCATTCCTTGGCCATGTCCTCGCAGTGCTGGCCCATCGACTTGCCGGTGCGCGGCTCGGCCACGCCCGGGAACGAAGGTTTGAGTTCCCCAAAGCGGAAGCCCTTGAACGCCGCCAGCTTCTGTCCGAAGGTCTTGGCTGCGTTCGCCTTCAGCAATCGGCGGCGCAACTTGTCGCCATAGACGATCGGCACGTCGGAGGTGGTGTCCGAGCCGCCGCCGATGCCCGCCTCGATCTGTCCCTGCGCGATCTTGTTGCCGATGTGCGCGATGGTGTCGAGCGAGGTGCCGCAGGCGCGCTGCAGGGTGATGCCGGGCGTCAACGGCGAGAGGCCGGACGACAGCGCGGCCTCGCGGCCCAGGTTCCAATCGCTGGAATGCTTGATCACCGCGCCCATCGCGACTTCGCCCAGTTCCTTGCCCTGCAGGCCGAATTTCTCGACCAGGGCGCCCAGCGTGCGCACCGACATGCCCATGTTGCCGACATCGGCATAAGCGGTGTTCTGGCGGCAGAAGGGAATGCGCACGCCGCCCAATACGGCGACACGACGGGACTGCGACATCGAAGGCTCCTCGGGTGCCGTGCGGTGGCGCACGGCTAGAATACGAGTCTACCGTCCACCCCGATGACGCGCACGCGATGACCGAAGCCGCAAACGACCCGTCCGTGATGGCCGTGATGGCGCTGGAGTGGATGCCCGACGGACCCGCGCCGCGCACGGCACTCACGCAGGACGAGGCCGGGCTGCTGCTCGAGCGCATAGGCCACGACCTGGCCCTGCTGGTGCCGGATGCCGCCTCGCTCGATCTCATCGCGATGGGCGCGCATTTCGATCCGGCGGAGGTCTTGCGCGCGGGTTGGCCAGTGCATCGGCGCCTGCATGAATTGCGCCTGCGTGCGCCGGGACGCGGCGGCGGTCCGCGCATCATTGCCCTGGGCTCGGATGCGCACGGCGACATCCCGCAACCGCTGCAGGCCGAACCCGCATTGCAGGGCGGCCTGCTGCGCGTGCTGCCGATCCTGTTGTCCGGCGACAACGCCGCGATGGTCGGCGAGCAGCTGGAAAACGTGCTCGTGGATCGCGGCATGGCGCGCGCGGAGACCGCGCTGCTGGCACAGGAATCCTTCGCCGCCCGCATCGAGCACGCGCGCTATCTCACCGTGCATGACCTCGCCGCGATGACCGCGCTGCAGTACCGTCACATGGGCCTGGACACGCTGTGGCCGCTCATCGAGACGGCCTTGCTCGCGCCGGGTGGGGACGCCTGGCTGGATGCGCCGCCGGAGCCCCTCATCCACCTCATCGGCGGCGAGGCGCGCGTCGCGCTGTTCTCCGACGATGCCTGGCGCGAGCGTTACGCGCCCGAGGAAACCGATCCCGAGCGCCTCGCGCGTCGACGCGGCTATTTCGAGGCGCGCCTGCGCCAGCTGGCGGCCGTGCTGGAAGCGCACGGCATTCCGGTCACTTTCGTCGATTGCCCCACTGGCCGAGACGCGCGCCACGCCTGCATGGACTGACGCGCGTCGTCCGGGATGCCGGAAGGTGCTGGCGATGGGCAGGCACGCCGAATTCTGGCCGTTCGTGCCGGTTTCGGCCGACCGCGCTTATGCCACACTCCGCCCGTCGCGATGCATGCCGAACGAGGCGCCATGGAGCCCGCCCAACTGCCCGATGTGACCCGCCTGCTGGCGCGTGCGCGCGACGGCGACGCGGATGCCATGGGTGCGGTCTATTCGGCCGTGTATGGCGAACTCAAGCGCGCCGCCCGCCTGCAGCTGCGGCGCATGCAGGACAATTTCGAGACCACCGCGCTGGTCCACGAGGCCTACCTGAAACTGGGCGGTGCGCAGCTGGCCGCGCAGGACCGCAACCACCTGCTGGCGCTGTCGGCGCGGGCGATGCGGCAGGTGCTGGTGGATGATGCGCGCGCGCGCAAGGCCGACAAACGCGGCGGCGGCCAGTCCGCACTCACCCTCGGCGCGGTCGCCGATGCCGGCGACGCCGCGGCGCTCGAGGTGCTGAAGCTGGACGGATTGCTGGAATCGCTGCACAGGCTGGACGAACGCGCCGCACGAGTCGTCGAGTTGCGCTATTTCGGCGGCTACACCGAGGTGGAAGTCGCCCGGATGCTCGACATCAGCGAGAGCACCCTGCGCCGCGACTGGCGGCGCGCCCGCGCGTTCCTGATGAAGGAAATGGCGGCATGACCGAGACCTCGATGGCGCGCCAACGGCGCGCGATGGCAGCCTTCGATGCCGTGGTGGAACTGGAAGGCGAAGCGCGCGAGCAGCGCCTGCGCGAACTCTGCGGCAACGATCCCGAGCTGCTCGCCGAAGTGCGCGCGATGCTAGCGGCGGACGCCCGTGAGGGCCAGCCATTCAAAGGCGATGCCGCGGCCTGGGGCGAGGCGCTTGCGCGCGACGCCGCCGACCCGGCGCGCGACCCGATGATTGGCCCCAGCATTGGCGCCTGGAACCTGGTCGGGGTGATCGGCCGCGGCGGCATGGGCGCGGTGTACGCGGTCGAACGCGGCGACGGCGCCTATGCGCAGCAGGCCGCGCTCAAGCTGATCCGCGCCAGCGCCGACTCGCCGGCCGCGCGCGAACGCTTCCTCCGAGAACGGCAGATCCTGGCCGGGTTGCAGCATCCGAGCATCGCCCGCCTGCTTGACGGCGGCATCACCGCCGACGGCGAACCGTACTTCGTGATGGAGCGCATCGACGGCGTACCCATCGACCGCTGGTGCGACGCGCGCAAGCTGGGGTTGCGCGAACGCATCGTGCTGTTCCTGCAGGTCCTGGATGCCGTGCGTTACGCACATCGCAACCTGGTCGTGCACCGCGACCTGAAACCGTCGAATTTGCTGGTCGATGCCGATGGCCGGGTCAAGCTGCTGGACTTCGGGATCGCCAAGCAGCTGGAAGGCAGCGACGTCACCGCCACCCACGACCGCGTGCTGACCTTCGAATACGCCAGCCCGGAACAGCTGCACGACGCGCCGATCACCACCGCCACCGACCTGTGGCAGCTCGGCGTGGTCCTGCACCGGCTGCTGTCCGGCGCGCATCCGTTCGGGCTGACCCGCGACACCCCGGTGGCCAGCCAACTGCAGCAGCTGGAACGCGAGCCGGAACCGCTGACCCGCGCCGCCGCGCAGGCCACGCCGGAACAGGCCGCACAGCGCGGCGGGCTGACCCCGGCCGGATTATCGCGCGCCTTGCGCGGCAGCCTGGCCGACATCGTGCAGGCCTGCCTGCGCCGCGATCCCGAACAGCGCTATGCCTCCGCCGATGCGCTGGGCAACGACCTCAAGGCCTGGCTGGACGACCGCCCGATCGCCGCGGTGCCGCTGTCGCGCGGCGAACGCGCGAAATTGTGGCTGCGGCGCAATCGCCTGCTGGCCGCATCCATCGGCGCGGTGAGCGTGGCCCTGCTCGCCGGCACCGGCGTGGCATTGTGGCAGGCGAATGAGGCGCGAGCGCAGGCCCGCATTGCACGGGAACAAGCCCGTCTGGCCGAGCAACAAGCCGAGCGCGCGCAAGGCGCGATGGCGTTCCTTGAGGAAGCGCTGAACGGCGCCTCCCCAAACCACCAGCTGGACAGCAAGTTTTCGCTGAAGCAGTTGCTCGCCTATTCGCGCACATTGCTGGATCAAAACAAGGATCTGGATCCGCAAGTACGCAAGGCGGTGCAGCGCAGCCTGGCGATCCTGTATGCCATGAACGGCGGCTATCTCGATTCAGAAGCGATGTATACGCCGGGGATGCGCGATGTGACACCGTTCAACCGTAAGGACGCGCTGGAATTGGCCATCCATTTCGGCAACTACTCGGGCGTCCTTGGCATGGTGGGCAAGCGAAAGGAGGCCGTGGCCGCCGCGGACCAGGCCTTCCAGTTGCGCAAGCGCTACGCCCCCGACGACACCTTCCTGCAGGCGGCATCGCAGAAGAACCTGGCGGACGTGCAAGGCCTGATCGGCGACTACACCGGTGCAGCGGCCAACTACGAAAAGAGCCTGGCCGTTCTGACCCATCTGCCCGCACCGGACGAACAGGTGCGCTACCACACGATCGGCGCGTACAGCGGCCTGTGCAAGGTCCTGACCGAACTCAAACGTCCCGGGCGTGTACTGGAGTGCGCCGCGAAAGGCTTGGCCTATGCCGATGCGCAAGGCGATGCCGGACTCGATGCCGATCGGGTCGACTTGCTAATCTGGAGGGCCATCGCGCAGCGCAAGCTGGGTCGCTATGAGGGTCTGGAAGCGGTCATGCGGCAAGCCATCGCGCTCGGAGAGAAACTGCATGGCGCGGACAGCCCGCTCATCGGTTCGAACTATGTCCAACTCGGCGATGCGTTGAACGACATGGGGCAATATGCGGCCGCGCTGGACGCCTACTCCCACGCGGAAAGGATCCTGATCGGCGGAAGAGCTTCGCCAGGACAATTAGCGACCGCGTACCATGGCATGGGCATCGCTTGGCAGAAGCAAGGCAACAGAGCCAAAGCTGTGGACTGCTACCGGCGCGCGCTGGCGAGCATTGATAACGCCGACACACCACGCCTGCAGCAGATGTTGCGCAACATCCAGGCGGCATTGGACAGCCTGTCCACGGATCGGCACTAACGCCTCGCGGCGGGGGAGCACCGTGCGTTGACCTCGCTGGATACGACCGACAGCGTGCCGCTGCTCGCGCCGAAGCGCAGGATCACCGCCGCGGCTACGGCTCCCGCCAGCTGACATTTACAACATCGCCGCCAGTGCCGGCGATTCCACATCCATCAGTCTGCTGCTGAACCCGATCTCCAGACGTTACCGGGCTTTGCGGACAGGACCCGCAAGAAGACGGCAAATCGGCATGAAGCGCGCTCATTGGTCCAGCCCGGCTTTGGAAGTGACATTCACTGCAGCTTGAACGCCCC
>Ga0056906_1000655_pt1 | contig 19408 bp, 20 predicted proteins | sample EBPBio122009_DNA_FD_55045 | JGI IMG/M metagenome (GOLD analysis project Ga0056906, IMG submission 55045) | Wastewater treatment Type I Accumulibacter community from EBPR Bioreactor in Madison, WI, USA - Reactor 1_2/2/2009_ DNA | ecosystem: Engineered > Bioreactor > EBPR > Anaerobic-Aerobic >...
GGATCAATCTGCGGGCTACGCGGGCCGCTGTCTCGCCGCACACCGCGACTGCTCGAGCGTTCGACGCCTGCCGAGGGAGATGAATCTGCGGTGAAGGACTTGGCCATGAGCGATCAATGAGAAAACGGGACGAGCAAGGCAGCGAGTTTACCTCGCTGATGAGTGTTTCCCGATGCCAGAACGCAAAAAAGCCTTGCCCCGGGGCAAGGCTTCTTCCCTGGCGCCAACCGACGGCGCCGGATCAGAGCTAGATCTTGAACTGCTCGGCGACGACGGAAACCGTGATCTTTGCCAGAACGTCGCTATGCAGTGAAACCTCCAGCTCGGTCTCGCCGATCATCTTCAGCGGGCCGGCGGTCATGCGCACGTCGGACTTTTCGACCTCGAAACCGAGCGCACGCAGACCATCGGCAACATCGAAGTTGCTTACCGAGCCGAACAGTCGGCCGTCGACACCGGCCTTGCGCTCGATGCGCACGACCACACCCTCGAACTTCTCGGCATACGCCTGTGCAGCTGCCAGTTTCTCGGCNGCGGCGAGCTCGAGCTCGGCGCGCCTGGTTTCGAACTCCTTCAGCGCCATCGGCGTCGCACGCTTCGCTTTACCATTTGGAATCAGAAAGTTGCGCGCATAGCCGTCCTTGACTTTGACGAGATCACCGAGGCCACCAAGGTTGCCAACCTTTTCCATCAGAATTACTTGCATTTCCTTGTCCTCGCTTACTGGTGATTGTCGGTGTACGGCAGCAGGGCCAGGAAGCGGGCACGCTTGATGGCCACCGACAGCATCCGCTGGTAACCGGCCTTGGTACCGGTCAGACGCGCCGGCATGATCTTGCCGTTCTCGGCGATGTACTCCTTGAACAGATCAACGTCCTTGTAATCGATCTCTTCCATCTTCTCAGCGGTNAAGCGGCAGAACTTGCGCCGCTTGAACAGGCCACCACCGCGCTTCTTGACATTCTTGTCATCCTTCTTCTTGAAGAATCTTCCCATTTTGCTTTCCTTCGACAAATTCGATCATAGTTACATGCAGTCTCGGCTGCTTGCTGTTGCGGCTCCTGGNGGCAAGAAAGCCCGTCAGATGGAGGGCTGCGCCAGGTGTTGCCGCTTGCAGCCACTGTGCCGTCGCACCCACGGCAATTGCCGCGATCTCGCATTCGACACGCCGCGGGCTACCCGCTTCGACCTGTTCTGATTGATGCCCGATCAGACATTCAACGACCGGCACACCGGCCGGCGTAAAACGTAGCGCCTTGCGCTCGATCAGGACTCCAGCAAGCTCGACGCGGTTCAGCAGAGCCTCGACAATCAGGCGTCCGGCTCGGCGGCAGCTTCAAGCGGTGCTGGTTCACGGACTTCCAGCAGCGACTTGGATTTCTCGTCCTTCATCATCGGCGACGGCGCGCTGACCGCACTCTTGGTCTTGATCGTCAGATGACGAAGAACGGCGTCGGTGAACTTGAAACCGTGCTCTAGCTCGGTCAGCGTGGCGTCATCGCACTCGATGTTCAGCAGCAGATAGTGTGCCTTGTGCAGCTTCTGGATCGGGTAGGCGAGCTGGCGGCGTCCCCAGTCTTCGAGACGGTGAATCTGCCCGGAACGCGCTGCGATCACAGCCTTGTAGCGCTCGATCATCGCCGGCACCTGTTCACTCTGATCCGGATGGATGATCAGGACGATTTCGTAATGACGCATGAACACTCCTTGTGGTTGTAGCCCCCCGCCATGCAAGCGGTGGAGCAAGGTGGAAAACCGAGCATTGTAACGGCTTGACGGCGTTCTCGGCAAACTGGTTTCGCTGTGCGCTCGCTACGGGCCGCGGCNGAAAGGATATTCGTCTGACTTAACGCAAGTTTCCCTGGAATTCTGCACGACCAGTTCCTATACTCGCAAGATAACTAAAAGCCTTTGAACGTTACCAGAGGAGACATGTAATGGAGATTGCCCTTTCCCCGTTCCTGCCCGAAGCTCTGTTGGTCGGTTTCCCAGAGATCGACGCCCAGCACGAAGAGGTGTTTACCCGTATCGAGTCGCTCAAGGCGGGCTGTTTTGGCAACACTTACGTAGATATCGCCGAGTTCCAGGCCTTACTCGACTCCTTCACCTTGCATTTCGNNACCGAAGAGCGGATTGCTGAAGACGCCGGAATCGATTTCACTGCCCATGCCAAGATCCACCGCGACACTCTTGATCTGCTACGCAAGGCACTGGGCGATGTCATCAAGGGCGAACGTGACGCTCATGCCTTTCTGCGCTATGCCGAATACTGGTTTGAACGTCATATCAGGGAAGACGACAAGCGCTTCGTCGCCACGCTGCAGGAATCCCGCCACTTCAGGCTTCCGCGCAGCCGGCGGCCGGTCAGCAATCGCCTTTTCTCCGCCCGGGCCTGACAGCGTTGCTCATCTGCTGCCGCTCGGCGGCGGCTCCCCTGAATCGCCATCAAGCGCCATCACGTCGCGCCGATGGCGGCTGGTCGAGAGTCTTGATGACGGCCACCCTACACGGCAAGGACGCCCCCACCACGCCCGCGCTAGACATTCGCGCACCACTGGCGGGCAACACTTGCCGAGTGTGGAAAAGGGATCCGCTCCATCAGATAACAAAGGCAGTCCTGCCGCACCACACGGGCGTCGAGCGTCAGCATGGCCGGTGTCGATGTTCGCCGCAGGCTGATTGTGCCGTCGCTGCAGGTAAAATATTCCTCGCTCACGTCACGCCGTCCCTCGTCGCGAACGTCGAGGGGAAAAGCCACGCGTGTGCGCCCGAAGGCTGTACCAGGTTCAAGTTGCCGGAAGTTCATGTGATCGAGCCGCGGATCGAAATCGACATCGGCCAGCGCATCGCCAAAACCGAAGGAAACTGCTGAAGGCACCCTCACCGTCGCTACCGTGTGGTAAAGATCGATGTCGTGCTCGTGCACGTCGTGCGACGGAAACTGCGCCAGATGCAGGCAGCCATCGATGAAGCTCGCAGCGTGCGCCTCGTTCGCCGCTTTGCCGGGCTTGCCGCATTCCAGCGTCAGTGACGGACAAAGCGGCGAGAACGCCGTCGTCTGCGAACCGGCCAGGCCACGGAACCAGACCACCGTACGTGAAAACAGCAAGGCCAGATGCAGAACCGCCTGATCGAGGCTATTCACCACGCAGTAGAGCGGATTGAGACCGGTGTTGTTGTGAATATCGACGCTGGCGAAGACGCCGCGCTCGCGCATGATGCGATGCACCTCGCTCATCGCCGCGTGCTCCGGGGCGGCGGCGTGCAGCTCCGTGCCAGGCCAGACACGGTTGTAATCCGGTTGATGATCGAGCCGACGCAGGCCTTCTCGCGCCGCGGCAACGTTGCCGACGAGGATCGACAGCGCGCGTGGCAGGAGCCGGCCAGAGTGGGCACGCAAGACGCTCTGCAGCGCGACGACACCGCTGTCCTCGTTTCCGTGCAGCAGCACGGAAACGAGCAGCGGCGCCTCACGTCGTCCGGGAAGATGTATCAACGTCGGACCGCCGAGCAGACGATGCAGTTCACGGGCAGGTGTATGAAGAAAGCCNTCGGGCAAGGATTCAAGTACGGTCAGCATGAAGTGGGACTCATATCGGCCACTCGTGCACCGGCACGAGACGGCGTTGATGCTCAAGATAATCGGCGGTAAGCCGGAAGAAATCCTGGTACTTCGCGTAGTGGGCCAGTTGCCAGGCGGCGCCGTTCTGGCGACTACGCAGGCGGGCACCGATCACGTCCAGGTAGCGAGTGATGTCGGCGGCGGCGAGGTCGAGCTCGGCCAGTCCCTCACGAGCCAGCGGAAGCAGCTCGCGCAAGAGAAGTTCGGCAACATTTTCGCGGCGGCCGTCGAGCCAGATCACCTGCGCTTCGAGACCGTAACGCGCGGCGCGGTAGAAATTGTCGCGCGCGACGGCGAACGGCAACTGTGTTTCAGGAGCCTCTGTCCGCCTGGCCAGGCAGCGTACCGCACCATAGTACAAGGCAGCGTTGGCGATCATGTCGATCACGCTTGGCCCGGCAGGCATGACGCGTTGCTCGACCCGCAAGTGCGGCGCGGCGTCTTTCTCGAAGCCGATCAACAGCCGATTCCAGCGCCAGATGGTCCCGTTGTGCAGGCGCAAATGCGCATACGAATTCACGGGTCCGGTTTCTTCATACGGCAAAAGTACCGGATACGATGACAGATTCTCGGCAAAGCACGCCGTTGGGTCGTCGCCGAGATAACCCGAACCGAAAGTCACCCGCCTATGCTCGGGATGGCCAGGCTGGCAGCAATCGACAGCCTGCTCGAACAGGGGTATTCGCGTCTCGTGCCAGAGAGCACGCCCGAACAGAAATGGCGAATTGGCGGCCAGCGCAACCAGCGGTGCGGCGAGAACCTGCGACGCGTTGTAGGTACGCGCCGCCTCGCTGACCGGCGTCTGCAGGTGCACCTGAAAGGATGTCGTCGCCGCTTCAAGCATCACGTCGGCGTGGGTCGCGGTGAGCGTNTCGATACCGGCGATATCGAGCGTCAGCGGCCGTCCACCGCGCAGCCGCAGGACCTGCTCGTTGAGCGCCGCATAACGCTTCGAAGGTGACATGCTGGTCAGCGACAGGTCGCGCTCGCGCAGTGTCGGCAAGGTACCGATGGCAATCAGTGCCATGCCTTCGTCAGCGGCCACGCGTTGGCATTGCTGCCAGGTCGCCGTCAGTTCCCTTTCCAGCTGTGACAGCGCCGTCGCCCGCAGTGCCTGCGGCGTTCCGTTGATCTCGACGTTGAACAGGGAAAGCTCGGGCACCACCAGCGGGTTGGCCATGCGCTGCAGAAAGGAGACGTTGCGCGGCACCGGAAAGAAATGGTCATCGATCAGCCAGGCCTCGAGTTCGAAACCGGCGACCAGGCCCGCGTTGGCAAAGCCGCCGCTTAGGTAGGCGTCGTGGGCATGCGCCGTCTCCTGNTCAAGGCGCTGACCGAAGCGCACAAAGTCGTCGTCCGTGAAGCCGTCGCTGCCAATTTCCTTGCCCATCGACTCCCCTTCACTGTGTGCTACGCAAGCCTCCAATCGACAGCGGAGTTTATGCGCCGGCCCTTATGATTGCTTGCGGTAGATCAAGTTCTGGTCACAGCGCCAGACGGCAGCGATGCTCTCGGACCATCCGCAGCCCATGCCACCGACGACCCCGGCGATTGCATCGGCTCGGCAGCCAGGCCGCCCATNATGGTGTCGCCACCCGCATTTTGCGACCGACGGCCACCGTCAGACAGACCAACACGGCAATCACCAGCGCCAGCGCATCCACCGACTCACTCAGGAAGAGCGCCGCCGCGGCGAGCGTGAAGAAAGGTTGCAGGAGTTGCGTCTGACCCACTCGCGCAATGCCGCCCAGAGCGAGGCCTCGATACCAGGGAATGAAACCGAGAAACTGGCTGACCAGGCTGACGTAGAGGAAAGCCAGCCACGCTTCCAGCGGCACGGCAACGCTCACGGGCGCGAACACGCCCGCCGGAATCAGCAACACCGGCGCGGCTATGACCACCGCCCACGAGATGACCTGCACACCGCCCAGAGANCGGGTCAGCCGCGTGCCTTCGGCGTAACCGATGGCGGCGCTGGCGACTGCCGCGAGCAAGGCCATGTCCGCCCAATTGACGCTCCCGCCACCTTCTTTCAACGAGAAGGCGACAACCAGCAGACTGCCAAGCAGCGCCATCGCCCAGAAACCCGCCGATGGACGCTCACCGGAGAAGGCCGCCCCCGCGGCGGCGGTCGCCAGTGGCAGCACCCCGAGCATGATTCCCGCATGTGAAGCATNGACCTCGCGCATCGCCAAAGCGCTGAGCACAGGNAAACCGAAAGCGACGCCCAGGGCGACCACGACAAGCGACTTGAACTGCTTACGGCTGGGCCAGCCGCGGCGGTTGAGCAAGAGGTAAATCGCCGCCGGCAGCGCGGCAACAACGACCCTTCCCATGCCGACGAAAAGGGGGCTGAGCGAAGCGACCGCGACGCGTGTGGCCGGCAATGTCAGGCTGAACGCAGCGACTCCCAGCAGGCCCAACCACATTCCTTTCGCTTCGCCGGTCATTGATCAAGAAGGATCGACAAAGCGCTCGCAACCAAGAGCAGACCCGCCAGGGGGACAAGCGGCTGGCCACCGGGACGGCCGTTGGAAAGCGAAATGATTCTCATGGCCGCAGCTTAACAAAGCGCCGACGCCACAGGCAAGGAAGAAACTCCGCAAGTGGTTGGCAAAGCGTGCCCCCGAGTNGGTTCGAGACCCCATCGCGACACCCGCGGCTCCCCCGCAGCAGCCGGACGACCGCAATCCTCTGTTGGTGAGCGCNGCCCTACGATCAATCGCCGGACCCCGGCACTTCGCCTCCGGGCAGGCTGACCCAGAAGCGGATCCTGCCGGCCGCGCAGTCGACTCCGGCGGCTCCGCCATGCCGTTCGGCGACCGTGCGCACGAAATAGAGCCCCAGGCCGCTACCCGACGCACTCGCTGCCTCCTGCCCGCCACGGCTGAAGCGTTGGAACAGTTTGTCCTTTTCGTCGGCCAGCAAGGGCGGGCCGTCGTTCTCGACCCAGAATCTGACTTCATCGTCGCGCGGCCGATCGAGCCCGATGCTGATGACCGTCGACGCCGGCGCATGGCGTAGCGCATTGTCCAACAAATTGATTGCACAGCGTTCGAGCAACTCGAAGTCGCCCTTGATCCACAACGGCTGCTCCGGCAGTTGGCGAACGATTCGCCGCNTCCCCTGCCTGGCCAGTGCGAATATCTCATCGGCCGCCTGCTGGAGCAGCGCACAGAGATCGAGCTCTTTCAGCCGATCGGGATCGAGCGCCTCCGCNCGTGCCAACGACAGAAAAGCCTGCGCCATACCCAGCGCTCGCCTGAGCGGCGGCAGCAGGTGTTGCGGATCGCCCGGCGCCTCACTTTCAAGCCGAGCNACCGCACCGGCCAAGGGTGCGCGCAGGTCGTGTGAAATGAATCCCAGGGCCTCCTTGCGCCCGGCTTCCAGTGCGGCCATCCTCCGCTGCGCGGCCTGCACCCAGGCGATACGCTGCTCGAAGCCAAGGCGCCGGATCTCGCCCGGCAAGGCGGCCGTCGTCGGGCTCTCCGGCAGAAGGGCCCGCAGCTGGCGGAGTTCCTGGTCGAGGTGGGCGCGTGCCGCCTCGAGCCGCCGCCAACTCCACAGAGGAAAGGCGAACAGGCCAGCGAACAACGCACCTGCGGGCGCAAACCACACTTGCCAGAGCACCGGCAGCAGGGCACAGGCAGCACCCAGAGCGAGCACCCACAAGCTGCTGACCAGCAAGCCCGACAGCGCCATCAGACGCGGCAACCAGAGCAGCGGAATGCAGGCCAGCAGCGCCGCCAAGAGTAGCGTCGGCAGCGTCGCCAACTCACTGATCAGACGTCCATCGCGCAGCGAGAGCAGCACGTTCGCCTGCACCTCGACCCCGGGCATGGGTTCACCTAGCGCCGAAACCGGCGTCGGCAGAAAGTCNCCCAGACCCACGGCCGTGGCGCCGATCAGAACGATCTTGCCGGCAAAGACCTGCGGCGCGATCAGTCCGTCCAGAACGCGGGCGTACGACAGGCGTTGCACGCTGCCCGGCGGGCCGACGAATTCGAAGCGACGCGCGTTCTCGCGGAGCAACTGATAGCGCTCGTCCGGGTGGCCCACGCTACCCGTTGCGTCAGCGAGCACNGCAGGCGGCAGCTGCTCGCTGACGCGCAGCACTTCCTCCGCCCACAGCGGCCATACAGCGGCGCCAAGTCCTTCGCGCAAATACACCGAACGTCCGATTCCATCCTCGTCGAGGTGTACACCGATGCGCCCAATCCCGGCTACCGCCGCAAGCAGCGGGGCGATCGGCGGCGACTCGAGCAACTGTCCGCCGCTACGCGTCGATTCGATGACCAGCGGCAGCACTACCTTGCCGCACCGCGCAACGGCGTCGGCGAGCAAGGCGTCAGCCGACGGATCGCCGCTGTGCTCGCTGAACGCGATATCGACGCCGACAGCCGCCGGCCTGCCGGCGCAGACGATATCCAACAGGCGAGCGTGCCGCTCGCGCGGCCACGGCCAGCGGCCAAGCCGATCGAGGCTGTCCTGATCGACGGCGATGATCAGCACGTCGGCCGCTGCCTGGCGCCAATTGATCCGCTGGCCAATGTCGAAAAGCAGATGATCAACCCTGACCAGAAGGCCGCTAGCGGTAATGGCCAGCGAGATCGCTGCCAGCAGCAGCGCGACGCGCAGCGCCTCTCTACCGGGCCAGCCGGGAAAGCGGGCCTGGGCGGACATCGGAACGGTGATTGCCGACTGAGGAATCCACAAATATCAAAGGGCAGCCAGCGGCAACAGCAACAGCAGCAGCCACAAGCGGCTGTACGGGACGTCCAGTTCCTGCACGTTGGCCGGACCCGGCGTGTTGTCGCTGCGATCCACCAGGCGAACACCGAGGTAATAGGAACCGCCGTCGGGGCGCGGCAGGCTCAAGGAGCCATCACTGGCTTGCGCCTGGGCGAGCACCGGAAGCAGGTCGGGAGCTGCCGAGAGGATCGCCTCGTAGTACAGCCCGTCAGGCGCTTGCGGGAGATTGAGGTCGATCGTATCGGCGGCAATCTCGATCGATGAGCGGCCGAGATCGACCTCGCCCGGAGCCGGCTTGTAGGTGAAGCCGGCAGCGGGACGCCATGGCCCCTGCTGATCCGAGGCATTGATACTGGCGGCGCGCCAGTAGAGTCGCCCGGCGGGCAGATCCTCGGGCACCTGCCAGGAGTTCTGTTCGCTGCTCGCATCGTGCAGCGGCTCTGCAAAACTCGGTTCGCTGGCGACCTGGAGGCGATAGCGGGCGACGTCAACAACCCTGCTCCATGCGAACTTCGGTCGTGCCGCGCGTATCGTGGCCGCCTCTCCCGGGCTGTTCAACCCCGGCGAGAACGGCCGCGCGAAGACCACGAAGCGATGCACGGCATCGAAGCCCTGCAAGCCGTTGCTGTCGGCAGCGCGCAAGCGCAGTACATAATCACCGTTGGGCAGATCGGCAAAGGTCAGCGCCGCGCCAGCCGCCGTCTTGCTGAGCAGCAGGCGATCGAATGACAGGTCAGGCGCGATCTCACCATGCCATGCGGCCGCACCCGACAGTGGCGGGACGGGAAAGCGCAGCGGCAACTGCTCGAAACGCGCCGGCAAGCCGGCGACATCTGGCGCTGCCAGCAACGGTACCGGCGTGCTGGGTGGCTCACCGACGCGGGCGATCGTCCCCAGACCGCGGCGCACGCTGACGCTCGCCCCGGCAGCGCTGACACCCACCCGCCCGCGCAGGGTTTCCTCGCGCGTCACCTCGCTGTCGACGCCAACGCGAAAGTGGGTGCCACGGACCACCGCCTGCGCCGACGGGGTCTTGATCTGCAGGTGCCGATTGGCACGCTCCTCGGGGTTGGCCGTAACCTCGGTCTGCCCACGCTGCAAACGCAGGCGTGAATCGACCATCAGACCGCCGGCAAACACACTCAGCGAGTCGAACACGATCTGCGAATTCGGCGCCAGCAGCAGCGTGCTGCCATCGGCCAGGCGGAGCAGCACGCTAGCCTCGTCAAGGGTTTCCAGCGTACTGCCCGATGCCAGCCGCTGGCCGCNGACGGCGCGCTGCCATTCGCCACTGGCCGCACGCCAACGCGCGTCNCCGCTGGCAGTGGCAATCATCACCTCGGCAGGAGCCCGACGCAACATCGCCGCCGGAATACGTAACACCGTCCCCGGCAGCATTCGGTACGGGTCATCGACCTTGTTGGCCGCCTGTATCCGTGCCCACTGCCAGGGCTTGATCAGGTAGCGCTCGGCAATGCCGATCAGGGTGTCACCCGGCCTCACCGTATAACGCCAGACCGCCATCTCCTCGCCTGGATCGACTGCCATGGCGCCACCCGCGAACGCGACGGCAAACAATACGATCAGCANCAGCTTCCGCCACAGCGCTGACTTCACGAGGAATTCCTNTCTCTCTCCAGACGGTAACCATGGCCGTAGATGGACACCAGCCGCCAACCCGATTCGGGCGTGAGTTTCAGTTTCCGACGCAGATTGCTGATGTGAACATCGACCGTTCGCGTGTCGACGTCCGACGTCAGCGACCAGACCACCTGAATCAGGCGCTCGCGGCTCAGGGCACGACCGACATTCTGGAACAGATACAGGGCAAGATCGGTTTCACGCTCGGTGAGCGCGATCAAGCGACCGTCAAGGGCCAGCTGTCGCCTGCCATGATCGACCGTCAGGNGGCCGAAGTCCTGTTGCAGCGATGCTCCGGCAACACCTTGCTGGCGCCGCGTCACGGCCTGCAGGCGAGCGAGCAGCAGGGGCCGCGAAAGCGGCTTGACGATATAGTCGTCCGCGCCCGCGGTGAGCACGCCGACCACGTCCTCTTCGCTGTCACGGCCGGTGCTGAAGACCACCGGCGGCGTCGCATGACGTAGCTTGATCTGCAGCCGAGCAAGCACTTCCAGCCCGGACAGGTCGGGTACCATCCAGTCCAGCAAGCAGACATCGAAGCGACTACTCTCGACTGCTCGCGCGCATGCCACACCGCTGCTGAAGCACTCGACTTCGTGGCCGGCCTCGCGCAGCCACGTGCTGACGGTAGCCGCCACGTCTGGCTCGTCTTCGAGGTAAGCTATTCTCATGACAGGAAGTCAGGCCAGGGCCCGACGAACCGCGTCACGGTCATACCATCTACCGGCAAAAATCATCCGCCAACACGCAAGCGCCGACACTCGCAAGTCGCTGACCGCCTTCTTGCCCTTGCGAATCGGATTCTGCATGCCAGCCTCCCCTCCTTTCCGAGCGATCTTACCTTGCGCATCAGCCATGTGCAATTTCCGCTCGCTCGGTCGCGGCGCCGAACNTCCCGTGCGCTGCATCAGCGGCACCCTTGCTCAGCGATCAAGGCCAAACGCCCGGAAGGAGCAGAGCCGTTCACTACCGCCTGCCCATCAGGCAGCACAAGTGGGCACCCCCTGAGCAAGGGCCCAGCATGACGAAAATGACACCTGAACCGGCATTCTTCGCGGTATATTGGCCCCCTCCGACCAAGCACCCTGACCGCGCAGCTGCACGCGCCTGCAGCCCGCTCCCGCAGTCACCCCCTGTGAAAGTGTCTGATGTCCGCTGCCCGCCCCGAAAACGCCGAAATCCTGCTCGCCGACCCGCGCCCGNCCTGTTTAACGACCAACTTTGACGAAGACCAGTTCGGACGCTCGCTGGTCTTGAGCGTCGGCCAGGCGCGGCAGGTTTTTCGCTGGATCGAAGCAGGACGGTTCCTGATGGGTTCACCGCCCGACGAGCCCGAGCGTGGGCACTCCGAAACGCTTCATGAAGTTGGCCTGAGCCGCGGCTTCTGGCTCGCCGACACCGCCTGCACGCAAGCCTTCTGGCTGGCGGTGTGGCCGGTCAACCCGAGCCACTTTCAGGAGCACGCCGATAATCCGGTCGAGAACATCAGCTGGCACGACGCGCAAGGTTTCATCGCCGAGCTGAACCGGAGATTACCAGGGTTGCACGCCCGCCTGCCAACCGAGGCCGAATGGGAATACGCCTGCCGTGCCGGCACGGCGACGCCATTCGCCTGCGGAGAGCAAATCACNCCTGCGCAGGCCAACTACCACGGCGGCTATCCATACGCTGGCGGCCAGCAGGGGCCCTATCGGGAAAAAACGGTTCCCGCCGCGTCTCTGCCGGCAAATCCCTGGGGCCTGTTCGAGATGCACGGCAACGTCTGGGAGTGGTGTGCCGACTGGTACGCCGAATACCCCAGCGAGCGCCAGGCGGACCCGGTCGGGCCGCCGTACGGCAAGCAGCGGGTCTTGCGTGGAGGCACCTGGAGCGACCCCGGCCGCTATGCGCGCTCGGCCAATCGTAGCCGCATCGAACCCGCCTACCGACCGCGCAGCAGCGGTTTCCGGATCGCTCTATCGCAGCCGTAAAAAAAGGAGGACAGCGCCGTGATCCCACACGCCCCATCGGCGCGCCGAACACGACCGCTTAGCTGGTACTGTCGTGGTGGTTCCGCCTGGGGTGTTCGCTGCTCGCGCTGACCTCGTCAAGCAAACGCTGCTCGATGCTCTCGATCAGCCCATCGGCAGCATCTTCGACCATGTCGAGAACCAGATCGAAGCCGTGCCCCAGGCCGTAGTAGGGATCTGGCACTTCGTCGTCGTCGAAGTTCTTGGAATAACTCATGAACAGCCCGAGGCGATCGTGCTTTTCGGGCGGGCAGATGCGTTGCAGAACGGAGAGGTTGTTGTGGTCCATCGCCAGAATCAGATCAAAGTAGTCGAGATCCTGGGCCGCCACCTTGCGCGCCCGCATGTCGGAAAGGTCATAGTTGCGACTCGCAGCGGCACGTTGTGTGCGCTGATCCGGCGCCTCACCAACGTGATAGCCGTGCGTTCCGGCCGAATCCACCTCGACCCGGCCGTCCAGTTCCTTGCGGCGCAGCAGCTGGCGAACAACGCCCTCGGCCGTTGGCGAACGGCAGATATTCCCCATGCAAACAAATAGAACCTTGATCACCTTGCATCTTCCAGATACGTTCGTTTCACGGCCAAGTTCGAGCCCCGAGCGGGCGCCGAAAAGGCGTGTCAAACCGATTCTCCCCGCCTCGCCACAGCAACGGAGTGCCAAGAGTCNTTTTTTTTGATTCGCCTGCGGCCCGCTTTCACGCGAGACGCGCCCGGCCTTCATCATCGGTCGAAAAGGCGGCCAGTGCAACCAGACTGCAGCGATTGTACGGGTTCAGCGAGAAAAAGTCGCCAAGGNGCGGCTGCGGGCAGACGTCACTTCGCCGACGGCCATCGGCTTTCCCGCGGCGCGCGGCGCGCGGCACTCAGCGCCCCACGGGTCGCCTCTTCGGCTTCGCAGCGACGCCCGCCTTGAGTGTTGTCCCGGGTCGCGCCGAATTTCTCGCGGCAACTCTTGGCTTGGCAAGCAGCTTGGCCTTGAGGTGCCTACGGCCCTCGTCAGCCCCCTTCTTCTCGGCAAAGGGATTGCTGGAAACATTGAACTGGATGCGCAACGGCGTCCCCTGCAACTTGAAGACCTCGCGAAAGAGGTGTTCGAGATAGCGACGATACGATTCCGGAAGCTTGTCCAGGGCATTGCCATGGATAACGATCAGCGGCGGATTGCGGCCACCCTGATGCGCGTAGCGAAGCTTCGGCCGGAACAGCCCGTTGCGTGGCGGCGCCTGCCTGGCCACCGCGTCGATCAGTGCACGGGTCAGTTGCGGCGTCGGCAGGTCTGCCATGGCCGCCTTGTAGGCCGCATCGACCGAGCGGAAAAGGGGTTCCAGACCTTGCCCTTGCAGTGCGGAAACGTAGTGGAAGCGAGCGAAGTCAATGAACGCCAGCTGGCTTTCCAGAGCCNCCTTGATCTGTTCGCGAACGTAGGAGTCCAAGCCATCCCATTTGTTCACGGCAACGACCAGCGCGCGACCCGCTTCGCGGATGAAACCGGCAATGTGGGCATCCTGGTCACCAATCTCCTGGCGTGCGTCGACAACCAGAATGACGACCTGTGCGTCTTCAATGGCCTGCAGCGTCTTGATCACCGAGAATTTCTCGATGGTCTCGAAAACATTGCCGCGCCGCCGCAGCCCGGCCGTGTCGATCAGCGTGTACTTTCGGCCGGCACGCTCGAAATCGACGTGAATGGCATCGCGCGTGGTACCCGGCTGGTCGAAAGCAATGACCCGGTCTTCGCCGAGCAAGGCGTTGATCATCGTGCTCTTGCCAACGTTGGGCCGGCCAACGATGGCCACCCGCACCGTATCACTATCGGGCACGTCGTCCGCTGGCTCGGGGAAAGGTAGCAGCGCCAGGTCAAGCAGCGCCCGTACACCTTCGCCATGCGTCGCCGAGATGGCAACCGGCTCGCCAAGGCCCAGTTCATGGAAGTCGGCGATCACCAGGCCGTGCTGCATTCCTTCGGACTTATTGACCGCCACGAAAACAGGACGCCCGGACTGGCGCAGCCGCCTGGAGATTTCCTTGTCCAGAGGCGTGATGCCGNTGCGACCGTCGACGACCAGTATCACCACATCGGCCTCGTCAATCGCCTGCTCGGTCTGGCGCGCCATCTGNAGCATGATGCCGTCCTTGGCGAGCGGTTCGAAGCCGCCGGTATCGATTACCAGATANGGTTTGCTACCCAGTCTTCCGTGNCCGTAGTGGCGATCCCTGGTCAAACCCGGAATGTCGGCAACCAGCGCGTCACGCGTTCTGGTCAGCCGGTTGAAGAGTGTGGACTTACCGACATTCGGACGCCCGACGAGAACGATGCTCGGCTTCATTGACGTCGGCACTGGTCGTCAAGCGGTGCAACACGGGGCAGGATGCACTGTGCTGGCAGTTTCTCGATCACTGGGCGTCAATCGCGTAGACGCCGCCAGCGCGGGTCTGCAAGAGCAGCTCGTTACCGAGTTTTTGCAGGGGTGCCCGTACCGGGCTGCCGTCGGTGTTCAGACGTGCAGCGAAAGAACCATCGTCACGACTCAGCAGGTGTACCACTCCCTGCACGTCAGCCACGGCGACCAGAGCGCCAATGGCCAGCGGCGCCGTCAACTGGCGCAGGAAGAGCTGATCCTGCTTCCAGATGCTCGACCCGGTTGCCTTATCGAGAGCGTGCACGGCGCCNTGGTCATCGGCAACGTAAACGTAGCGGCTATCGATCGACAAACCCGCCGAGCTCGAAATATCGCGCGCCCAGACCAGATTCCCGGAACCGAGGTCGAAACACGAGATGCGGCCCTGGAAAGCGACCGCGCAGATCATTCTTCCATCGATGACCGGCAGGCTGCTGACATCGGCAATGCGGTCAAGCTCGGTAGCACCCTTCGGCAAGGCTACCGTCCCCTCCCACAAGGGTGCGCCGTTGTCGGCATTGACGGCAATGAGTTTGCCGCCGGGGAAACCAACGAAGACATATTTGTCGACCACCACCGGGCTGGCCATCACGCGCACGGCAAGCGGTGGTGTCGGGCGCTGGTAGATCCACTTGCGGCTGCCATCGGCCGCCGCGTAGGCAGCCAGGCGATGATCGCCACTGCGCACGATCACCAGCCCGCCGGCAACCGCCGGCGGCGCCAACACCTCGCTGCTCGCCTTGGCCTCCCATAGCAGCTTGCCGTCGGTGGTGTCAAAGGCCAGAACCTCCCCCTTGGCAGTGCCCACCGCAAGCAGACGCTGATCCGCGCCCACGCCCCCCGCAAGCTGTTTCTCGGCCTTGATCCGCCACACTGGCCGGCCATCGTCGAAGCGAACGACCGTGCCGTCACGCGCTGCAGCGTATACGGTGGAACCGACGACCGCGGGAGAGAAGGTATAGGGATCGCCNTTGCCGACTCCGTCCTGCCAGACCACGCGCGCCCGAGCTGTCGCCTGTATCGGCTGCAACTCGGCCATTTTTGGTCCGCTGCTGGCAAACGGATTCAGCGCGTCGAACGTCGAGCAGCCCGCCAGCAATACGGGCAACAAGGCCGCGAACAGAACGCGCGTCATCAGCTGCCCTCCCCGAGTGNATCGAGCTTCAGCTGCAGCACTTCGCGGTAGGCGGCGTTGGCCTGCGACGCCTGCAGGGTATTTTTCCCCTTGCCGCCAGCGTCACCCTGATCGAGTCTGGCCAGGGCGCCCTGATAGGCTTCACGGGCCTCGCTTTTCTTGCCCTGAGCGCTGAACAGGTCACCCCGCATGTTCAGGTACAGGGTCGAGAAGCCGGCGCCGGCCCCCCCTTCGAGTTGGCGCAGCGCTTCATCGTAGGCCTTTTCATCAAGGAGCACCGCCGCCACCCGCAAACGTGCCAGATCGCGCAGCTCATGCTCGCCGTGGTCGACCACCCACAGTAACTGCAACTTGGCAGTTTTCGCATCCCCCGCGTCGAACATCACCTTCGCCGCTGACAGTGCAGCCAACGGCGCGTAAGCCGTGCCTCCGAACTTCTCGAGCAGTTCACCGCTCGCCGCCTTGACCCGCTGTAGGTCCTGATCAGCGACCGCCTTCTGCAGGACTCCGTAGACCATCGACGCCTTGGCCGCCTGACCGCGTTGATACCAGTTCCAGCCTTGCCAGGCGATAACCCCGATCGAAGCTGCGGTGACGATGGCCACCACCAGATTGCCATACTGTTTCCACCAGGCCTTGATCTCGGCGATCTGTTCCTGTTCTTCGAGGTCATAGGTAGCCATTACGTTTCGTCCCAATCCAAAATAGAACTCATGATTTCGTCGGCGACAGCATCGACGCTGACCCGCTTTTGTGGGTTCGGCTGTTCGCCGGTCGCACGCAGTGGCTTGAGCGTCACCGCGCCGGCCGCGGCCTCGTCGTCGCCGACAATCACTGCAAAGCCGGCACCCGATGCATCGGCCTTCTTCATCTGCGACTTGAAACTGCCGCCACCGCAGTGAAAAAGCACATCGATACCGCGGTCACGCAAACCCTCGGCAACCCGAGCCGCCAGACGCGACGCCGCAATACCCTGGTGCACGAGGTACACATCGACTGCCGCCGCCCTGACCTCGCCCCCGGCGTCGCGAATCAGCGAAATCAAGCGCTCGACTCCCATCGCGAAACCGCAGGCCGGCGCCGGCTTGCCACCCAACTGCTGCACCAGACCATCGTAGCGACCACCGGCGCAGACCGTCCCCTGCGCCCCCAGGCGATCGGTCACCCACTCGAAAACCGTCAGATTATAGTAGTCGAGTCCGCGCACCAGGCGCGGGTTGATCTCGAACGGCAGCCCGGCATCGCGCAGGACCCTCTGCACGCNTTCAAAGTGAGCCATCGACTCGGCACCCAGGTAATCGATCAGCTTCGGCGCACCATGAATCAGTTCCTCCAGCGCGGGGTTCTTGCTGTCGAGGATGCGCAAGGGGTTGCTGTGCAGGCGCCTCGTGGCGTCGGCGTCGAGTGACTCGCTGTGCCGCTCGAAATAGGTGATCAGTTCGGCACGATGGCTGGCCCGCTCGGCGGACTGTCCCAGGGTGTTGAGTTGCAGGCTGATGCCGTCAAGCCCNAGATCATCCCACAGGCGAGCGCCCATCAGGATCTGCTCGGCGTCNATGTCCGGTCCGGGAAACCCCAGTGCTTCGACGCCGACCTGGTGNAACTGGCGATAGCGGCCTTTCTGTGGCCTTTCGTGACGAAACATCTGNCCCATGTAGTANAGGCGCTGTGGCTGCTGGGCAATCAGATTGTGCTCNATGACNGCNCGCACGCAGCCCGCTGTTCCCTCCGGACGCAGCGTCAGCGGCTCGCCATTGAGACTNTCAACAAACGAATACATCTCCTTCTCGACGATGTCGGTGACTTCGCCGATGGCGCGCTTGAAGAGTGGCGTCGGCTCGACGATCGGCAGGCGCAACGGACGATAGCCGTAGCTCTTCAGCCACGAACGGATGGTCTCGTCGAACAGGTCCCAGAATTCGGCCTCGTCCGGAAGGATGTCGTTCATGCCGCGAACGGACTGAATCTTCTGACTGATCATTTNGCGACACACTTCCTCTGGTAGCTGCGTGCCACGTAGGCATCGACAATGGCGGTGAACTCNGCGGCAATATGCTCGCCGCGCAAGGTAACCGTCTTGGCCCCGTCCTCGAANACNGGCGCTGCCGGCGTTTCTCCGGTNCCGGGNAGGCTGATGCCGATGTTGGCATGCTTGCTCTCGCCCGGCCCGTTGACCACGCAGCCCATCACCGCCAGNGTCATGTTTTCGACGCCGTCATACTCGCCGCGCCAGTGCGGCATGCGTTCGCGGACGTGCTCCTGGATCGACTGCGCCAACTCCTGAAAAAAGCTGCTGGTCGTACGGCCGCAACCAGGACAGGCGACGACCATCGGGCTGAAAGCCCGCAGACCCATGGTCTGCAGCATTTCCTGGGCGACGATCACCTCCTGCGTGCGCTTGCCGCCAGGCTCCGGGGTCAAGGAAACGCGGATGGTATCGCCGATGCCCTCCTGGAGCAGAACCGCCATCGCCGCGGTAGACGCGACGATGCCTTTGGAACCCATACCGGCCTCGGTCAAGCCGAGATGCAAGGGATAATCGCAACGCTGCGACAGCGCGCGATAGATGGCGACCAGGTCCTGGACGCCGGACACCTTGCACGAGAGGATGATCCGGTCACCCGGCAGACCGATGGCTTCGGCGCGCGCGGCCGACTCCAGCGCCGAGGCNACCATTGCCTCGCGCATCACCTCGATGGCATCACGCGGCTCGGCACGGCGAGCATTCTGGTCCATGATCCGCGCCAGCAGATCCTGATCGAGACTGCCCCAGTTCACACCGATGCGCACCGGCTTGTCGTAGCGACAGGCGGTCTCGATCATCTGCGCGAACTGCTCGTCACGCTTCCGGCCATGACCGACATTGCCCGGATTGATCCGATATTTGGCCAGGAGGCGGGCGCAGTCGGGCTGCTCCGCAGCAGGCGGTGACCGTTATAGTGAAAGTCGCCGATCAGCGGCACAGCGACACCCATCCGCTCGAGCTGCGCGCAAATCGCCGGCACCGCGGCGGCAGCCTCGGGTGTATTGACCGTAATCCGCACCAGTTCCGACCCGGCGCCCGCCAGTTCGGCACACTGGATCGCCGTGCGCACGACGTCTACGGTATCGGTATTGGTCATCGACTGGACGACCACCGGCGAGTCACCGCCGACGGTAACCGGGCCAACGCGGACGGCGCGCGTCCGTCGCCGCGCCAGCGCGGACAGCGAATTGCTCACAGCGGGACCACCGCTTGCCAGATCGTCATTTGACCGAGAGCCGCGCCACGCCCTTGGTGGTGTGCGGTTCGAGATCGACAGGCTTGCCTTTGTACTCCACCGTCACGTACCTGGCGTTGCCGAGGACCAGCGAAAACGGCGGCTGCCCCTTGATTTCCTGCTGACTGTTCGCCGGCTTGACGCCGAAAGCGACGACCTCGCCAGCCGCGTCACGCACCTCTACCCACGCTGCCTGGGTGAAACTGAGCTTGAGGACGTCCGCCGGCTTGGCTTCCTTCTTGGCTTCCGCTGTCGTCTCCAGCGTGGCCGCTGACGTGCCCTCCTGCTTGCCGTCGGGCTTCGCGGCAGCGGGCGCCACAACAACGGGTGCCGGCCCAGCAGGTGCCGTCGCGCTCGGCACGAGGGGAGCTGTCAGCTTCGCCGCAGCACTCCCTTCGGTCGGGGCAACTGTGCCAACCACCGTCACCGGTGCAGCGGGCGTCGCGGCAGGCTCGCTCACAACTGTCTGCCCCTCGGCAGCGGTTTGCGAGGACTCGCTACCCGTGAGCGCCGCCAACTGCTCCTGCCAGAAGTTCTGCGGAACATAGAAATACGCCAGCAGTGCCAGGACCAGCAGCACCAGCCCCCCG
>Ga0056906_1000665_pt1 | contig 19009 bp, 19 predicted proteins | sample EBPBio122009_DNA_FD_55045 | JGI IMG/M metagenome (GOLD analysis project Ga0056906, IMG submission 55045) | Wastewater treatment Type I Accumulibacter community from EBPR Bioreactor in Madison, WI, USA - Reactor 1_2/2/2009_ DNA | ecosystem: Engineered > Bioreactor > EBPR > Anaerobic-Aerobic >...
CTGCACTCGGTCCCCCACTCTGGCGAGTCGACCGGGCCGGAGACGATCTGGGACGCGATCCGCGAACTCGGCGCCGAACGGATCGGCCACGGCATCGCTGCGATCCGGGACCCACGGCTCGTCGAGTACCTTGCGGAACACCGGATCCCGCTCGAGATCTCGCCGACGTCGAACCTCGCGACGCGGGTCGTCGAGCGGATCGAGGACCACCCGATCCGGGCCCTGCGCGACGCCGGCGTCGTCGTCACGGTCAACAGCGACGACCCACCGATGTTCGGGACGACCCTCAATCGGGAGTACGCGATTGCCGCCGACCTGCTCGATCTCGACGAGGGCGGCCTGCGGGAGTTGGCGACGCGAGCTCTGGACGTGAGTTTCGCGCCCGACGACGTCAAGGCGCGGATCCGGCGCGAGATCGGGGACCACGCATGAAACTGCGCCCGATGACGCGGGCCGATGTGCCCGCCTTCGCGCCCGTCTTCCGCGAGATCGTGGACGCCGGTGAGACCTACGCCTATCCGGAAGACCTGCCCGACAACGCGATCGCCGACCTGTGGATGGAGGGCGCCCCCGGGCGCGCGGTCGTGGCGATCGACGACGACGGCTCCTTCCTCGGCGCAGCGAAGATGGGGCCGAATCGGCCCGGTCGCGGCGCCCACATCGGGACGGCGAGCTTCATGGTGTCCTCGGCTGCGCGAGGCAAGGGCGTCGGGCGGGCACTGGCCAGGGACATGATCGACTGGCACCGACGCCAAGGGTATGCGGGGATCCAGTTCAACGCCGTCGTCGAGACCAATATGGCCGCAGTACGGCTCTGGCAGGACCTGGGCTTCCGGATCCTGGGGACCGTGCCGGGGGCGTTTCGGTCGGCCACGCACGGACCGGTCGGTCTCCACGTCATGTTCCTCGACCTCTCCTCCTGACGGCCCGCGCTGACGGGACGTCAGTCCTCCCACCTACGGTGGATCGCATGTCCCCCGAGTTGGAGATCGTTTCGTTCCCGACCCGCGCCGACCTCTGGGCGTGGCTCGACGTCCATGCCGCCCACCACCTCGGCGTGTGGGTCCAGCTGGCCAAGGCCGGCAGCTCTGCCCCGTCGGTCACCTTTCACGACCTGCTCGAGGCCGGCATCGCCCACGGCTGGAGCGAGAGCACCCGGCGCGCCCACGATGACGGCTCGTATCTGCAGAAGTTCACCCCACGCAGGACCCGAGGAACGACCTCGCAGCGCAATGTCTCGATCGCCGCCCGACTGGAGGCAAGCGGCCGCATGACGCCCGCCGGACGCGCCGCACTGGGCCTCCCGGCTCTCCCGGTCGAGGTCAGGACCTCCGCCGCTGGCGAATGACCCCCGGCCGGTAGGGCGACACGCTCGCCTCGCCGTCGAGCCAGAACCGCCAGGGGTATGCCGCGCCGTCACCACCGGGGCCACTCACCCCGACGCGCGGCCCGGTCCGGATCCGTCCGGTGTCGGGTGGTGAGGCCGGCGGTCTGACGACCAGGTCGATCGGCTCGCCCGCTGCCGGGCGGTGCGGGACGCAGAAGTCTCTTCCGGTCGCGCTCCCGTCGAGGGCGAGCGTGGTCGCCAGCCGCGCCGGGCCACGGCACCACTCCCGTTCGCGGACACCCGGTCTGCGCGTTGCCGCGACATCCTGCCCGGCGACCACCTCCCCAGCGCGGATGAGCACCGCTTGCGCTCCCCCGTCGTGCCCGGTGACCAGGCAGAGCATCCAGTGCATGCCGTAGGTGAAGTAGACGTAGGTCTGGCCGGCGATCCCGAACATCGGGGCCGTTCGCGGTGTCCACCCGCGGAAGGCGTGCGAGCCCGGGTCACCGTGCTCACCGGCATACGCCTCGGTCTCGGTGATCCGCACGGTGACGCCGGCGTGGGAGAGCATGCAGCCGAGAAGGTCGGGCGCAACCTCCAGCACGTCCCGCGCGAAGAAGCTCCGTGGCAGACGGCGCCCCCGAGAGACCATGGTCAGCGGATGGTGGGCCGGGCCGCGGTCCATTCACGGCGGGCGCCGACGACAGCCTTGACGGACACGAGTTGGTCGCGCACCCGTGCCGGGGCGGTGCCGCCCTTGGCGTTGCGAGAGGCCAGCGAACCCTCGACGGTCAGCACCTCACGCACGCCTGGGGTGAGGTGCTCCGAGATCCGCAGCAGGTCGTCGTCGCCGAGGTCCCAGAGCTCGATCCCGTGGGCCTCGCAATCACGCACACAGGCACCGGCGACCTCGTGGGCGATCCGGAACGGCACCCCCTGGCGGACCAGCCACTCGGCGATGTCGGTGGCGAGTGAGAAGCCCTGTGGGGCAAGGGATTCGACCCGCTTCTCGTCGAACGCCATGGTGTCGACCATGCCCGCGAAGGCCGGGAGCAGCACGTCGAGGGTGTCGACGGCGTCGAAGACGGGCTCCTTGTCCTCCTGGAGGTCGCGGTTGTAGGCCAGTGGCAACGCCTTGAGGGTCGCGAGCAGACCGGCCAGGTCCCCGATGAGGCGGCCGGCCTTGCCGCGCGCGAGTTCGGCGACGTCGGGGTTCTTCTTCTGCGGCATGATGCTCGACCCGGTCGAGTAGGAGTCGTGCAGGGTGACGAAGGAGAACTCCTTGGTCGCCCACAGCACGACCTCCTCGGCGATCCGCGAGATGTCGACCGCGACCATCGCGGTGACGAAGGCGAACTCGGCCGCGAAGTCACGCGAGGCAGTCCCGTCGATCGAGTTCTCGACCGACGTCGAGAAGCCGAGGTCGGCAGCGACCGCCTCGGGATCGAGCCCGAGCGACGAGCCGGCCAACGCGCCGGATCCGTAGGGGCTGACGGCGGCCCGCGCGTCCCAGTCACGGAAGCGATCGACATCGCGCAACAGCGCCCATGCGTGGGCGAGCAGGTGATGCGAGAGCAGCACCGGTTGGGCGTGCTGGAGGTGGGTGCGCCCCGGCATCGCCACCCCGAGGTGGCGATCGGCCTGTGCCACAAGGGCATCGACGACGTCGAGCACGAGGGCCGAGATCGTGCGGGCCTCGTCACGCAGGTACATCCGGAAGAGGGTCGCCACCTGGTCGTTGCGCGAACGACCGGCCCGCAGCCGGCCGCCGATGTCGGCACCGGCTCGTTCGATGAGGCCCCGCTCCAGCGCGGTGTGGACGTCCTCGTCGCTGGCCTCGGGCACGAACTCCCCCGACTCGACGTCGGCGCGCAGGGCCTCGAGGCCGTCGAGCATGGCCTGCAGGGTCGCGTCGTCGAGCAGGCCCGCGGAGTGCAGGACACGTGCGTGGGCCCGCGACCCGGCCAGGTCGTAGGGCGCCAGTCGCCAGTCGAAGTGGGTGGACTTCGACAGGGCCGCCAGCGCATCGGCCGGGCCGCCGGCGAACCGGCCGCCCCACAGGCTGACACGGGCGGACGGATCGGTGGAGGTCACGCAGGATCCCTTCGGGCGTGGGACATCAGGGTCGCGGCGACCTCGCGCGAGGCCGCCTCACCGGTGGTGATGACCATGATCGTGTCATCCCCGGCGATGGTGCCGACGATGCCCGGCACCGAGCCGTGATCGATGGCGCTGGCGAGGAAGTTGGCCGCGCCCGGGGGGGTGCGCAGCACGACCAGATTCGCNGAGAGGTCCGCCGACACGAGCAACTCCTGGCACCTCTGGGCCAGTCGCGTGGTCACCTCCCCGGCGTCGGGCGCGACGCGGACGGTGCGGTCACCACCTTCGGACGGCACGGCATACACCAGGTTCTTGCCCACCCTGACCTTCTCGGCACCGACGTCGACCAGGTCGCGCGAGAGCGTCGCCTGGGTGACCTCGATGCCGTCGCCGGCGAGCAGGTCGAGCAGGGCGGTCTGGGAGCGCACGGCCTGACTGGACAGGATTTCGACGATCCGCTGCTGGCGGGCGGCACGCGAGGTGGAGACCGTCATCGCACGGCATCCCGATGCTGCTCGACCAGCCAGGAGAGCACGGCCTTCTGGGCGTGGAGGCGATTCTCCGACTCGTCCCACACCACCGACTGGGGTCCGTCGATCACCTCGGCCGCCACCTCGTAGCCGCGGTAGGCCGGCAGNCAGTGCAGGAAGATGGCATCGGGCGCGGCCTGCCCCATCAGGTCGGTCGTCACCGAGAACTTCGCAAAGGGGCTCGCCTCGCCCTTGCGGGTGTCGAGCTCGCCCTCCTGTCCCATCGACACCCAGGTGTCGGTCGCGACCACGTCCGCACCGAGGACGGCGGCGATCGGGTCGTCGGTGATGGTGATCGAGCCGCCCTGCTCGGCCGCGATCTGCTGGGCGCGGGCGAGGATCTCAGGCTTCGGTTGGTATGCCGTGGGCGTGCCGATCCGCACGTGAAGACCGGCAGTGGCCCCACCGAGCAGGTAGGAGTGCGCCATGTTGTTGGCCCCATCGCCGACATAGGCGAGGGTGAGGCCCGGAAGCGCTCCCTTGTGCTCCTGGATGGTGAGCAGGTCGGCGAGGATCTGGCAGGGGTGGAAGTCGTCGGTGAGAGCGTTGACCACCGGCACCTCGGCATACGCGGCCATCTCTTCGATGCGCTCCTGCCCGTGGGTCCTCCAGACGATCGCGACGGCCTCTCGACCCAGGACGCGGGCAACATCGGCGATCGACTCCCNCTCGCCGATCTTGGCGAGCTTGCCGTCGATGATCATGGGGAAGCCACCCAGGTGGGCGATCGCGGCCGAGAAGGAGACCTGGGTCCGCAGGGTCTGCTTGTCGAAGATCAGNCCGACGACCTCGGGCCCGACGAGGGTCCGGTCCGAGAAGGGGTGGGCCTTGATCCGGGCGGCCTTGGCGAGGATGGCGCGCTGCTCGGCCGGGCTGAGGTCGTCGTCGCGGAGCAGGTGGCGGACGGTGGTCATGCGGACTCCTTTGCNGCGTCGAGCANCCCGGGCAGGGCGTCGACGAAGAGGTCGATCTCGGCGATCGTGAGGTTGAGCGGTGGCGCGATACGGATCGCATCGGGTGCCACCGGGTTGACGATGAAACCGGCGTCGCGCGCGCTGTCCGCCACGATCGCGGACACGGGGGCGGTGAGGGCGATGGCGCGCAGCAGACCCGACCCGCGGACATGGTCGACGAGAGGGTGGCCCAGCGCCAGGACCCGACCGGCGAAGTGCTCACCCACCGCCTCGGCGTTGGCGAGCAGACCGTCGGTCTCGATCGTCTCGAGGACTGCGAGAGCGGTCGCCGCGGCCAGCGGGTTGCCGCCGAAGGTCGTGCCGTGCTGGCCGGGGCTGAGCCGACCGGAGTTCTCGGGACCGAAGGTCACCAGGGCTCCGATCGGGACGCCGCCGCCCAGTCCTTTGGCCAGGGTCATCGCGTCGGGCACGATGTCGGCGCGCTGGTGGTCGAACCAGCGCCCGGTGCGGCCGATGCCGGTCTGGATCTCGTCCACGACGAGCAGGGCACCGGCGGCGCGCGTGATCTCCCGTGCCGCTTCGAGGTATGCCGTGTCGAGCGGTCGCACCCCGGCCTCGCCCTGGATCGGTTCCAGGACAACGGCGCCGGTGGATTCGTCGACCGCCGCACGCAGGGCATCGATGTCGCCCGGTGGCACGAAAGCGACCCCGGGGAGGAGTGGCGCGAAGGGTTCCCGGTAGGCCGCCTTGTGGGTGAGCGCGAGCGCTCCGGTGCTGCGACCGTGGAAGGACCCCTCGAGCGCGACGAGCCCGGGCCGGCCGGTGCGGCGCGCCAGTTTGATCGCAGCCTCGATCGACTCGGTGCCGCTGTTGGTGAAGAAGACCGCCGACCCTTCTGGCGCCTGCGCGAGGCGAAGCAGGCGCTCGGCGAGCTCGATCTGGGCCCGTGTGGTGAAGAAGTTGGAGACGTGCAGCGCCTCACCGGCCTGCTTGCTCACGGCGGACACGACGGCGGGATGGTTGTGGCCCAGGGCGTTGACCGCGATACCGCCGAGGAGGTCGAGGTAGCGCTTGCCGTCGACGTCCCAGACCCAGCAGCCTTCGCCGCGGTCGAGCACCAGCGCGGGGCGCCCGAAGACGCCGAGCACGGCGTGCGCGTAGCGGTCGAGCAGCGCAGTGGAGTCCGTGGTCATGACGCGGCTCCCTCGACGTCGGCCTCGATCAGGGTGCCGATGCCCTCGGACGTGAAGACCTCGAGCAGGAGTGAGTGCGGCTTGCGACCGTCGACGACGTGGGCCTGGGGCACCCCGTCCTCGACGGCCCGGATGCAGGCCTCCAGTTTCGGGATCATCCCCTCGTCGACGCGTGCGAGGAGATCCTTGGCGCCCGACACCGACAACCGGGAGAGGAGGGAATCCCGGTCGGGCCACGCGGCATACACCCCCTCGACGTCGGTGAGGACGACGAGCTTGCGCGCACCCAGAGCGGCCGCGAGCGCGGCCGCCGCGGTGTCGGCGTTGACATTGAGGACCTGGCCGGGCACGTCGAGGTCGGGTGCGACGGTGGACACCACCGGGATCCGACCGGCCTCGAGGATGTCGAGGACGGCGGTGGGGTCGACGGTCTCGACGTCACCGACGAGGCCNAGGTCGACGGGTGCACCGTCGATCTCCACGGTCTTGCGGCGCCCACCGAAGAGGCCGGCGTCCTCACCGGAGAGGCCGACGGCCAGCGGGCCGTGCTGGTTGACAAGCCCGACGAGTTCGCGGCCGACCTGCCCGGTCAGCACCATCCGCACGACATCCATGACCTCGGGCGTCGTCACCCGCAGGCCGCCGCGGAACTCACTGACCAGGCCCAGTCGATCGAGCATCGCCTTGATCTGCGGGCCGCCGCCGTGGACGACGACGGGGCGCAACCCGGCATACCGGAGGAAGACGATGTCCTGCGCGAACGCGGCCTTGAGGGCGTCGTCGACCATCGCGTTGCCGCCGTACTTGACGACGACGAGAGCCCCGCGGAAGCGTTCGAGCCAGGGCAGCGCCTCGACGAGGGTCGTNGCCTTGGCCTGGGCAACACGAAGGGCGGCGGCGTCGATCGCGCCGCGGAGGGTCTGGGCAGGTGTCATGGCGGCTCAGGTGGAGTAGGCGGAGTTCTCGTGGACGTAGTCGTGCGTGAGGTCGTTGGTCCAGACGGTCGCGGACGCATCACCGGCATGCAGGTCGATGACGACGTGCACCTCGCGCCCGGTCAGGTCGACGAGCGAGCGGTCCGCGCCCACTCCCCCGGCGCGGCACACCTCGATGCCGTTCATCGTCACGTCGAGCAGGTGCGGGTCGAAGGCGGCACGCGTCGTGCCGACGGCGGCCAGGACCCGACCCCAGTTGGGGTCGTTGCCGAAGACGGCGCACTTGAAGAGGTTGTTGCGTGCGACGGCGCGGGCAACCTCGAGGGCATCGGCCTCGGTCGCAGCGGTCCGCACCTCGAGGGCGATGTCGTGGTGGGCGCCCTCGGCATCAGCGATCAGTTGGCGCGCGAGGGAGGCGCACACCTCGGTGACGGCGGCGGTCAGCTCGTCGGGCGACGGGGTGACGCCCGCGGCACCGGACGCCATCAACAGGACGGTGTCGTTGGTGGACATGCACCCGTCGGAATCGATTCGGTCAAAGGTGGTCGCCGTCGCAGCGCGGAGCACGGCATCCAGATCGAGACCGGCGACATCGGCATCCGTGGTGAGGACGACGAGCATGGTGGCCAGCGCCGGCGCGAGCATGCCCGCACCCTTGGCCATGCCCCCCACGCTCCACCCATCACGAGGCACCTGGGCGACNTTGGGCACGGTGTCGGTCGTCATGATGGCGGTCGCGGCAGCCGGTCCGCCCTCGTCGGTGAGCGTCGCGACGGCAAGGTCGACCCCGTCGGCGATCTTGTCCATCGGCAGCAGTTCGCCGATCAGGCCCGTNGAACAGATCGCGATGTCGNCGGCGCCCGAGCCCAACGCCTCGGCGACGAGCTCGGCAGTGCGGTGCGTGTCCTGGAAGCCCTGATGGCCAGTGCAGGCATTGGCCCCGCCGGAGTTGAGGAAGACCGCGTCCACGCGCCCGTCGGCCACGACGTGCCGGGACCAGGTCACGGGGGCCGCCTCGACGCGATTCGACGTGAAGACGGCGGCGGCGTCGAAGCGGGGGCCGTCGTTGACCACCAAGGCGACATCGGGTCGGCCACTGGCCTTGAGGCCGGCGGTCACGCCGGTGGCGCGGAAGCCTTGGGGTGTGGTGACGCTCATGCCGTGCTCCCGAACAACGTGGTGGCCGTGTAGATGAGTCCGCCCCTGCGCCAGGCCTGTGCGGCAGCCTCGAGCTCGTGCGACTGGACGAGGATCCAATCGGTGTCGAAGGTCGACATCGCCAGGACGCTGATCCGGGCATCGACGAGGGGCCCGAGGATCTGCGCCATCACGCCGTACATCCCGAACTCCAACGGCCCGGCGACCTCGACCGCCCGGAAGGGTCCTTCGGTGCGCAGCCCCGGGGGCACAGCTGCGGCCAGGGTGACCACCGAGGTCTCGGTGTCGGTCCAGGTGATCGTCGCGAACGGCCCGACCCGAAAGTCCCAGTCCGGCGTGGTGTCGGGGTCGAGGCGGACGATCGCGAGGTCCTGCGGATGACCCATGAGATGGAGTTTCACGGGGCGACCCCCGCGACGGGCAGGCCGCAGACCTCGGGAAGGCCGAGGGCCAGGTTGAGGCACTGGACGGCCGCGCCGGCGGTGCCCTTGGTGAGGTTGTCGACAGCGGCAACGGACACCACCCGACCGGCCCGCTCGTCGACGGTCACCTGCACGTGCACGTTGTTGGAACCCAGGACCGCGGCCGTGCTCGGCCATTGGCCGACGGGGAGCAGGTGGACAAAGGCCTCGCCCTCGTAGGCAGCGTGCCACGCCCCTCTCACGGCCGCTGGGTCGGCACCGGGCGCGAGTCGGGCAGTGCAGGTGGCGAGGATCCCGCGCGACATGGGCGCCAGGGTCGGCGTGAAGCTCACCGTGACCTCCCCCGCACCGCACGCGGTGAGGTTCTGCTCGATCTCGGGCGTGTGCCGGTGGACGCCGCCGACGCCGTAGGGCGACATGGCCCCCATGACCTCGGCCCCGAGCAGATGAGGCTTCAGAGACTTCCCGGCCCCGCTGGTGCCGCTCGCGGCGACCACGACGATGTCGCTGGGATCGACCAGGCCGGCGACCAGGCCGGGGGCGAGGGCGAGCGACACCGCGGTCGGATAGCAACCTGGGACGGCGATCCGCGTCTGTCCCTCGAGGACGGCGCGCTGCTTCTGCCCAACCCCGCGGACGAGTTCCGGCATCCCGTAGGGCCACGACCCGGCATACGCGGTGTCGTAGAAGGTGGTCCACGCCGACTCGTCGGTCAGCCGGAAGTCGGCCCCGCAATCGATGATGACGACCTCGGTCGGCAGAGCGGTGGCCAGGGCGGCCGAGTGTCCGTGGGGCAGGGCCAGGAAGACGGCGTCGTGGCCGGCCAGCACCTCACGCGTGGTGTCCTCGACCACGCGCTCGGCCAGCGGCGTCAAGTGGGGGTGGATCGCGCCGAGCTTCTGCCCAGCCGACGACGCGGCCGTCAGAGCTCCGATCTCGACCTCGGGGTGCGCGAGGAGCAACCTGAGGAGTTCTCCCCCGGCATACCCACTCGCTCCGGCGACGGCAACCTTGACCACGCTGCATAGTCTTGCACAATCTCACAATTCCATGCAAAGCCGTGCTGCGGTCAGGTGCGCTGGGTGGCGCCGAGGTCGACGGCGGCGCGGGCCAGGGCAGCGTCACGCAGTGCGCTGACCTCCTCGGTCCGCAGGGTGCGATCGGGCGCCCGGAAGGCCAGTCGGTAGGCCAAGGACTTCCTGCCCGGCCCGACCTGGTCGCCGCGATAGACGTCGAAGAGGGTGATCGACTCGAGCATCTCCCCCGCGCCAGTGNCCAAGGAGGCCTCGAGCNAGCCGGCCGTCACCGCTTCGTCGACGACCACCGCGAGATCGGTGTATGCCGCGGGCGAGGTCACGAGGGTCCGCGCGGCCACCGGGTCCTCGCTCGCCGCGATGAGCACGTCGAGGTCGAGCTCGGCGGCGACGGTGCGTGNCGGCAGNCCGAGGGCGGCCACCACCTTCGGGTGCAACTCTCCGGCGTGACCGACCAGAGTGCCGTCCGCAAGGGAGATCGCTGCGCACCGCCCCGGATGGAAGGGCATCACGTCGGCCGAGCCGCTGAGCACGACCGGCACCGCGAGCGCGTCGGCGACCGAGCGCACGAGGCCCAGGACATCGCTCACGTCGGCCGGTCGCCCCTCCCCCCACCATCCGGCACGGTCGCGGTCGCCCGCGAGCAGGATGGCCAGGTGTCGCGGCTGGCGCGGCACGGCGCGATGGATCGCCGCGAGCACCTCGGGCGACGGCTGGACCCCGACGTCCTCCGTGGGAGCGCTCGTCTGCTCACCGTCGCGCGCCACGACCAAGCCGATCTCGAAGAGGCCGACGTCCTTGGCGCCCCGGGCGACATTGCGCACGAGGGCATCGATCATCGTCGACAGGACGCTGATCCGCATGAGCGGCGCCTCGTCGGACAACGGGTTGGCGAGCGGCACCGTGCGGGCGCGCGCCTCGTCGGCGGCCCATCCCAGGGCGGTGTGGCGCGCATCGCCGACAAAGGGAGCACTCCAGATCTCGGTGAGACCGGCACCGGCCAGCACGTCGGCGACCAGGCGCCGGACCTGCTGCCCGTGGGTCAGGCCTCGCCCACCGGGCGGCGTGGGGACGACGGACGGGATGCGGTCGTAGCCATCGATGCGCGCGACTTCCTCGACGAGGTCCGGTGCGGTGCGCAGATCCGGTCTCCAGGACGGCGGGGTGACAGCCAGGGTCGGGCCGTCCTCGATCACCTGGCACCCGATCTCGGTGAGGATGCGGCACACGGTGGTGCGGTCGTAGTCGACGCCGACGAGCTGGGTCGGGTAGCCGACGTCCATCAGAATGATCGACGACTCGGGCGCCTCCCCCACGTCGGTGACGCCGGCGTCGGCCGTCCCGCCGCCATAGCGCACGAGCAGATCGACCGCCAACTGTGCAGCCGCGGGGCCGAGCTCTGGATCGACTCCCCGCTCGAAGCGGCGGGAGGCCTCCGAGGGCAACTTGTGGCGTCGCGCCGAGCGCGCGATNGACACCGCGTCGAAGTGTGCGGCCTCGATGAGCACGTCCGTCGTCGTNGACGACACCTCGGTGCTCTCGCCACCCATGACGCCGGCGATGGCGATCGGTGTCTNACCGGAGTCGGTGATGAGCAGGTCCTCGGGCGACAGGGCACGATCCACGTCGTCGAGGGTCGTCATCCGCTCCCCGGTGCGCGCCCGGCGCACGACGATCGATTCCCCGAGACGCGCCAGGTCGAAGGCGTGCAGCGGTTGCCCGAGCCCGAGCATCACGTAGTTGGTCACGTCGACCGCCAAGCTGATGGGGCGCATGCCGGCCTCGGTGAGGCGGGTCNTCATCCACCCCGGCGTGGGGGCNCTGACGTCGAGGCCACGCACGATCCGCGCGACGTAACGCGAGCAGCCCACTCGGCCCCGGATCGGGGCCTCGTCGGCCAACTCCACGGCANACCCNCCGCCGTTGGCCGCGGGNGCCGCGGCGGCCAGCGCCACCACCGGGTCGGTGTATGCCGCGCCGGTCGCGTGCGAGTACTCCCGGGCGATGCCCCGGATCGAGAAGCAGTAGCCGCGGTCAGGCGTCACGTTGACCTCGACGGTCTNCCGGTCCAGGCCGAGGATCGGGATCGCGTCGGCGCCCGGGACCAACCGGGCCAGCTGCTCCTCGTCACCGGCGAATCGGCGGGTCAGCACGATGATCCCGTCGTGGTCGTCCCCGAGGCCGAGTTCGCGCTCGGAGCAGATCATCCCGGCCGAGACGTGCCCATAGGTCTTGCGTGCCGACACGGTCAGCGGCCCTTGGGNCGTCGGCAGGACGCCGCCCGGAAGGATCACCGCGACGAGGTCACCGACCTCGAAGTTGTGGGCGCCGCACACGACCCACTGCGGTTCGCCGGTGCCATTGGCCTCTCCCACATCGAGGGAGCACCAATTGATCGTCTTGCCGTTCTTCTGGGGCTCGGGCTCCTTGGAGAGCACCCGGCCCACCACGAGGGGGCCGGTGACCCCGCCACCGTGCAGGCCCTCTTCCTCGAGCCCGACCCTGACCAGGTCGGCAGCGATCTGGACGCCGGTGGCNTCCGCGGGAACGGCGACGTACTCACGCAGCCAGTCGACAGGAACGCGCATCAGATCTCCATCCCGAACTGCGCGTTGAAGCGCACGTCNCCCTCGATCATGTCCCGCATGTCCGAGACCCCCGTCCGGAACATCAGGGCCCGGTCGATGCCCATGCCGAAGGCAAACCCCGAATAGNTCTCGGGATCGACGCCACACGCGCGAAGGACGTTCTGGTTCACCATCCCGCAGCCGCCCCACTCGATCCAGCCGGTGCCCTTGCAGGTGCGGCACGCCGGGTCCTCGCCGCGGCACACGAAGCAGCGCAGGTCCATCTCGGCGCTCGGCTCGGTGAAGGGGAAGTAGGACGGGCGCAGGCGCGTCGTGATGCCCTCACCGAAGAGCTCGGCCGCCAGTCGGTCGAGGGTGCCGCGCAGGTTGGCCATCGTGATGCCCTTGTCGACCGCGAGCCCCTCCACCTGGTGGAAGGCCGGCATGTGCGTTGCGTCCAGCTCGTCCGTGCGGAAAACCCTTCCGAGACAGGCGATGTAGAGCGGCACGCCACGCTCGAGGAGGGCCCTGGCCTGCACCGGAGAAGTGTGCGTGCGCAGCACCAGACCGGTCTCCGGTGGGTCGACGTAGAAGGTGTCCTGCATCTGGCGGGCCGGATGGTCGGCGTCGAAGTTGAGCGCGTCGAAGTTGAACCATTCGGCCTCCACCTCAGGTCCCTCGGCGATCTCCCAGCCCATGCCGACGAAGACATCGGCGATCCGCTGGCTCATCAGCTCGGTGGGGTGGCGTCGACCGAGCGGTCGTCGGCCGGTGGGCAGCGTGACGTCGATCGCCTCCTCGACGAGGATCCGCTCGTCACGCTCGGCCTCGAGCTCGGCCTGCCGCGCGGCATACGCCTGGGCGACGCGACCGCGGGCTTGGCCCACCCGCTTGCCCGCCTCCGCCTTCGCCGAGGGCGGCAGCGCACCGATCTCTCGATTGGCCAGCGCGAGTGCGGCGCGGTCACCTTGGTGGGTGGTGCGGGCCGCCTTGAGCTCCTCGAGTGAGGTTGCCGCCGCCGCGGCGGCGAGGGCCTGCGCGACGGCCTCGTCGATGGCCGCGGGGTCGAGCGCGGCCACCTCGACGGGGTCGAAGTTCGTGTTGGGTCCGGACATGGTCGTTCCGCTCGGTCGTCACGGGTGTGGACAGATGAGTGCGGCCCCCGGGCACTTCGAGGTATGCCGTGTGGCCGACTCAGTGCGCGCGGCCGGGCGTGCCCGAGGGCACGGTAAATCGCCGCACGGCACGAGGCGTGCACGGGTGCTGGGCGACTGTCACAGGGTCAGCCTAACGTGGTGCCCATGATCGATCACTTCGGGATCAACTGTGCGGACCTCGACGCCGCCAAGCGCTTCTACGACCAGACCCTCGCGGTGCTGGGGNACCAGCGGGTCATGGACTTCGGCGTCGCCATCGGTTACGGCACNGAGGAGCCGGACTTCTGGATCTCCGGCGGGGAGGCGGCCGCCGGGCCGAACCGGGAGGTGCACATCGCCTTCCGCGCCGCGGATGCCGCGACGGTGCGCGCCTGGCATGCCAAGGCGGTCGAGCTNGGCGCGGAGACGCTGCACGAGCCTCGTCTGTGGCCCGAGTACCACCCCGGCTATTACGGCGCTTTCGTCCGTGACCCCGACGGCAACAACGTCGAGGCGGTCTGCCACTCGGCGTCCGAAGGCGACTGATCCGGGGACACCGGTGTGGGTGACAGCTCCACCTGCGTGATCCGTCGGCCCTCGATGGCGGTCACCGTGAGGACGTGCTCGCCGACAGACACCGCATCGCCCTCGACGGGCATCCGCCCCAAGCGCGCCATCAGGTAGCCGGCCGCGGTTTCGTAGTCCCCGTCCGGCAGCTCGACGCCGGTCTGCTCGGCGAGCTCCTCGAGGGTCACGCCGCCCGGCACCACCCGGGGCCAGCCGTCCTCTGGCGACTGAGCGGTGTGACCGCCCTCGAGGTCGAACTCGTCGGTGATCTCGCCGATGAGCTCCTCCACCAGGTCCTCGAGAGTGACCAGGCCGTCGGTCCCCCCGAACTCATCGATGACGATGGCGAGGTGGGCACCCTCCTCGCGCATCGCCGACACCGTCGGCAGGACACGGTTGGTGCCCGGGAGGTGCAGGACATCCCGCTGGACGTCCGCCACGGTGCGCCCGGTGGGGTCGCGGCCTGCAGGATGTCGCGGACGTGCACGAAGCCGGTGACATCGTCGAAGTCGTCGCCGATGACCGGGAAGCGTGAGTAGGGCTGGTCGGCGAGCCAGGTCCTCGCATCGGCAAGGGTCATGGCACCGGCGATGAAGGTCACGTCGGCCCGCGGGCGCATGACCTCCTTGAGGTTGCTGCGGGTGGCGGCGAACACGTCGGAGAGGATGCGCCGCTCGTCATCCCCCAGGCTCTCGTGGCTGCTCACGATCTCGCGCAGCTCCTCCTTGGTGACCTCCTCACCAGTGAGGTCGGGGTCACCGCCGAGCAACCGCACGATGCCATCGCTGGATCGGGACAGCAGCCAGATCACCGGCCGCATCACCGTGGCGAAGCGGTCCAACGGAGGACCCGTGACCGTCGCCACGGAGACCGCCCGCTGCAGCGCGAGCCGCTTCGGGGCCAGCTCACCCAGCACCAGGCTGAGGTAGGCGATGAGAAGGGTCAGCACGGCGATCGCCAGGCCGGAGGCCACCTCAGCTGACAGCCCGAGCCGTTCGAGGTAGGGGGCGACGTCCGGGGCCAGCGTCGAGCCACCGTAGGCAGCCGAGAAGAAACCGGCGACCGTCACCCCGATCTGCACGGCGGACAGGAAGCGGTTGGGGTCCCGAGCGATCGAGGCCACGCGCGCCCCGCGGCCACCGGCCCGCTCGAGCGCGTTGAGCTGACTGTCGCGCAGCGACACCAGGGCCAGTTCGGTCGCGGCGAAGACCCCACCGATGAGGACGAAGAGCACGACGAGGCCCAGGTTGAGCCAGGTCTGGCCGTCGATCACCGCTGCTCACCCGCTCGGTGCGGACCGGATGAGCAGGGGGTACTTCGATAGCCGTCCATGCAGGAATCCTAGTGCGGCTCATCTGGGCACAGGCCCTGGACCACGGGCCTGGTGGTCCCTGTGCACAGGACTGGACCCTCGGTCAGCGGAAGTGCCTCACCGTCCCTCAGCGGCGCGCGCGCAGCACGACGATGCCGGTCACGGCGATGACCACCGCGAGCACGGCCGCACCGAGGAAGGCGGCCGACCCACCACGAGCATCGATGACCAGGCCGGCCAGCGGTGCCCCCATCGCGCTGCCGCCGGTCATCGCCGAACCGTGCCAGCCCAGGGCCTCGCCACGAGCCCGGTCGGGCACCACGCGGGTGAGCGCCTCGACACCGGCGGTGATCGCCGGCTGGCACCCCAGGCCGGCCACGAACATGGCCACGCTCAGCGCCACCGGTCCGTGCGCGACGGCCGCCGGCGCCGTGGTCAGGCCGAGGAAGAGGAGCAGGGCCGGCAGGGTCGGCTGCCGCCGCATCGCGCCGTAGGCCAGGCCGCCGACCAGGGAGCCGATGCACCAGGCGGCCAGGACGACGCCGATGAGCGTCGGGCGGTCGGCCTCACGCAGGACGGCGACCGCCGAGATCTCGGTGGCGGACAGGACGACCGTCACCGTCGCACAGGCGGCGAGGATGGCCAGGAACCGGGCCCCGAGCCAGGTCCGGCGGGACACCGGCGCCTCCGGCACGGCGTCCTGGTGGATCGGCAGGTCGAGGAGCCAGAGGAGGACCCCGGCAGCGACATTGGCCATGAGCGCGGCGAGCAGCATCCAGCGGGTGGACCATGACGTCGCGACGCCGACGGCGACCGCAGGCCCGATGGCGGCGGAGAGTTCGAGCACGATCCCGTCGAGGGAGAGAGCCGTGCGCCGCCGATCTGCGGGGACGGCGGTGATGAGCGTCTGTCGGATCAGCGCATGGCCGGGGATGACGAAGAGGCCGGACACCGCAAGGGCGGCGAGCAGCGGGACATAGGGCAGGAAGGGGATCGCGGCGCCGACCAGAAGTTGCACGAGGATCGCTGGCGCCACGACCGCGCGCAAGCCAAAGCGATCGAGCAGCCGGCCACGCCACGGGGCCCCGAGCCCGATCGCGGCCGTCGACACCATGGCGGCGACCCCGGCGGCGGTGTAGGACCGGCCCAGTGCCGTGACGACATGGATGGTGACGAGGATGCCGATGGTGAACATCGGCATTCGCACGAGAAAACCCAGCGCCACCGCACGTNGGACGGCCGGGACCGCCCAGACCGGCCGATAGCGGTCCACCCACATCGGCACCGAGTCAGTCCTCCTGCCCGGCCGGCAGCGAGATGCGCACTCGCGCGCCACCGTCCGGTGCCTCCTGGAGGACGACCGACCCACCTTGGGCCTCGGCCAGGCCGCGCACGATGTAGAGGCCCAGGCCGGTGCTGCCGGGAGACCGGCCGTGGAAGAACTTGCCGAAGACCAGCTCACGTTGCTCGACGGGCACGCCCGGTCCATCGTCGTCGACGCAGATGTCGACGGTCCCGTCGGGCCCGGGTCGTGAGGAGAGGTGGATGTGGGCCCGGGCATGCCGGACCGCGTTGTCCAGCAGGTTGCTGAGCATCTGCTCCAGACGGTCCGGGTCGGCCCATACCTCGGGTGCACCGACATTGGTGGTGACCGTGCACTGACCGCCGCTGGCCACGAGTCGCTCCACCGCGCGCCCGAGGACGACCCTCAGGTCGACGGGGCGTGCGTGGATGGTGAGCCGCCGCGCATCGATCCGGGAGACATCGAGCAACTCGGTGACCAGGCGGGTGACCCGGTCGGCATCGGCCTCAATGGTCTCGATCATGAAGCGCTTCTGCTCGTCGGTGAAGCGGTCCCACCGTCGCAGCAGAGTGGCCGAGAATCCCTTCACCCCGGTCAGGGGCGACCGGAGTTCGTGGGCGATCGTGGAGATGAGGGCGGCATTCGCCCGCTCGGCGCGGCGTCGGCCCTCACCGTCGCGCAGACCGATGAGCACCACGACCACCGGACCACGGCGACCATCTCGCACGTAGCGGGCCGTGGTGAGGACTTCGCGTCCGCTGGGGAGATAGAGCAGCTTTTCACGGTGCCCAGTGCGCGTGTCGAGTCCGTTGAAGGGACTGGCGACCTCCCACCACGCGCGCCCCTCGTGGTCGCGCAGCGGAAGGCCGACCTCCAAGGGGGCACCCACGACCTGCTCCCGGGTGAGGCCCGTGATCCGCAGGGCGACCGCGTTGACCGATTCGATGAGCCCGGGCGCCGTCACGGCCACCAGCCCATCGGGCAACCACTCTGCCGCTTCGTCGGCCGCGCTGCGCTCGGGCAGCGGCAGATCGGTCGTCACGTCCCGAACGTTAATGCTCCGGCCGACGCGTACAAACACACGGTCGCCGCCATGGCGAGATTGAGCGACTCCGCCTTGCCGACGATCGGCACCCGCACGATGTCGTCGCAGTGCGCCCGCACCTGCTCGGGCAGACCCCACGCTTCATTGCCCATCACCCAGCAGTGCGGTGTCGACAGGTCGGCGTCGGGAAGCAATGTGGTTCCCGCGCCGTCCGCGGCCAGCGTGCGTATGCCGTGGGCTCGCAACTCGTCGAGCGTGGATTCCACCGGTAGGCCGGTGACGATCGGAAGGTGGAAGAGCGAACCGGCAGTCGAACGGACCACCTTCGGCGAGGTCACGTCGACCGATGCTTCCGACACCAGGACGGCGGCGGCGCCGACGGCGTCGGCCGCACGGATGACCGTGCCCGCGTTGCCGGGGTCACGCACGTGGGTCAACAGGACGAGCAGCCCGGGTGAGCCCGCGAGCACGTCGGCGAGGCTCGGGGCCGAGGCCTCCACGACGGCCACGACGCCCTGGGGCTGCTCGGAGTCAGCCATCACCGCGAGCACCTCGTCGGTGACCTGGTGCACCCACAGCCCAGCCGCGCGNGCGGGCGCGGCGATGTCTGCGGCATACCGCTCCATGGCCTGGGCGGTGAGGTAGACATCGACCACCCGATCGGCGGCACACCGCACNGCCTCGCGGACCCCNTGGGGTCCTTCCACGACGAAGCGGCCGGTGCGTTGACGCACCGGCCGCTGCGCGAGGCTGCGAACGGACCGGACCCGGTCGGACCGGGGGTTGGTCAGGACGTCGGCCACGAAGGGTCGATCAGGCGGACGCGGCCTCGGCCTGCGCCGGGACGTTGGCCTTGGAGATCTCGACGAGCGCCGCGAACGCCGCCTCGTCGTTGACCGCGAGCTCGGCGAGCATGCGGCGGTCGACCTCGACCTCGGCAGCCTTGAGGCCCTGGATGAACCGGTTGTAGGTCATGCCGTTGGCGCGGGCCGCGGCGTTGATCCGCTGGATCCACAGGCGACGGAAGTCACCCTTCTTGGCGCGACGGTCACGGTAGGCGTAACCGAGCGAGTGGACCATCTGCTCCTTGGCCTTGCGGTAGAGCCGCGAGCGCTGCCCGCGGTAGCCGCTGGCGCGCTCGAGGACGACCCGGCGCTTCTTCTGGGCGTTGACCGCCCGCTTCACGCGTGCCACGTGAGTACTCCTTGCTGGTTGTTGTTACGTCGACGTGGCGCGGCTCAGAGGCCGAGCATCTTCTTGATCTTGGGGGCGTCGGCCTTCGCGACCTCGATGTCCTTGGACAGGGCGCGCGCCTTCTGCGGGGTCTTCTCGTGGAACTTGTGGACGTGGCCGGCCTGCTCGCGCATGACCTTGCCGGTGCCCGTCACCCGGAAGCGCTTCTTGGCGCCACTGTGGGTCTTGTTCTTCGGCATCTGCTCTTCTCTTTCGCTTGCGTGCGTGTGCTG
>Ga0056906_1000708_pt1 | contig 17470 bp, 15 predicted proteins | sample EBPBio122009_DNA_FD_55045 | JGI IMG/M metagenome (GOLD analysis project Ga0056906, IMG submission 55045) | Wastewater treatment Type I Accumulibacter community from EBPR Bioreactor in Madison, WI, USA - Reactor 1_2/2/2009_ DNA | ecosystem: Engineered > Bioreactor > EBPR > Anaerobic-Aerobic >...
ACAATATCTCTTCTTTTTCTAAATTCGTCAATCATGTATTGATATTCGGATGGCGAAGATTTTAATGCGGTAATCGAAGCTTTTTGCGCCATCGTATTGGCTCCGCTCGTCATTTGTCCCTGAATTTTTTCACACGCTTTTGCCAACCAGGTCGGACAAGCCGAATAACCGATTCTCCATCCCGTCATTGCAAACGCTTTCGACATTCCGTTGATTACTGCCGTTTGNTCATAAACTTGTGGGAATTCTGCAATGGAAGTGTGTNTTCCATCGTAATTAATNCGTTCGTAAATTTCATCAGAAATAATGGTGATTTGCGGATGTTTTGCAATCACATTGGCAATTTTTTCCAATTCTTCATAGGTGTAAAAACTTCCGGAAGGATTACANGGTGAACTATAAAGAAGNGCTTTNGTTTTCGGCGTAATTGCGTTTTCAAGCTGTTCAGCAGTCATTTTAAAATCAGTGTCAATCGACGTTTCAATGAAGACCGATTTTCCACCCATCATTTTCACCATCTCATCATAACTCACCCAATATGGAGCGGGAAGAATCACTTCGTCGCCATCATTAATAATGGAAGCCAGAACGTTTAAAATCGATTGTTTTGCGCCGTTTGAAACACAAATTTGGTTGGGAATATATTCCAAATTGTTATCTCTCTTCAATTTCTCGCAAACTGCTTCACGCAAATCCANAAATCCCGGAACAGGAGAGTAGTGGCTGAAATTATTGTTGATCGCATCAAAAGCCGCTTCTTTTATATTTTTCGGAACGTCGAAATCGGGTTCACCAAGTGTTAAACTTATTACATCGATTCCTTTGGCTTTCATTTCGCGCACTTTGTTGCTCATGACGAAAGTTTGCGAAAAACTCATCCTGTTCAGACGTTCTGAAAATTTTTCCATAATAATTTTTACTTTTTTCAAAGATAAAAGTTTAGTTTGAGTCTGCAAAAACTAGTTTTGTGGTTTGGTTTCTTTAATTTTGTATCAAATCATTTTTAAAAATGTCCGTAGAATTAATACTAAAATATTTTCCTAATCTCACCGAAGAACAAAAATCCCAATTCGAAAAACTTGAAGAATTGTACAAAGACTGGAACGAAAAAATCAATGTCATTTCCCGAAAAGATATGGATTCGCTATATGAAAAACACATTCTTCATTCGNTGGGAATTGCAAAGGTGATGGAGTTTTCTCCNCGCACAAAAGTTCTAGACATTGGAACAGGTGGCGGTTTTCCCGGAATTCCACTTGCGATTTTATTCCCTGAAGTTCAGTTTACTTTGATTGATTCTATCGGCAAAAAAATCACCGTCGTAAAAGAAGTTTCCGAAGGAATTGGTTTGAAAAATGTAACTGCCATTCACGGAAGAGCAGAACAGCTAAAAGAAAAATTTCATTTCGTGGTAAGTCGAGCGGTGACNCAAATGCCTGTTTTTCTCCGATGGTTAAAGGGAAAATTCGAAAAAGAACAGTTCAATCCAAAACATAACGGAGTACTGTATTTGAAAGGCGGCGATTTAGGCGATGAACTCGCTGGATTAAAGGTTGAAATCACCGAGTTGAAGAAATTTTTTGATGGCGAATTTTTCGAGACCAAAAAAGTAGTATATTTATCTAAAGGAAATTTCAATTCTTAAATTATAATAAGAGGCTTCTTTTATTCGTTTTATTAAAAAAAATTTATGCTATGAAGAAATTAATTTTACTTGCTCCTCTAGTTGCAGCGCTTTTTTTAACCAGCTGCAAGGACGATCGTTTTGAGGGTGACGAAATAACGAGTATTGATCCGGTAAAAATTGACAGCGTAAATATTCCTAAAGATTCTATGGCAGTTTTGTCGGTAATGCCAATCAAGACGTATTCAAATTTTACGTCTAAATGTGAAGGTTTTTACGGATACGATTACGTCCATACCAACGAGTTTATCAGAAACGTGACTTCCTACAAATTCAAAACCAGCGCACAGTGCGGAGATCAGGTTACCCGATCTTCTCAGATTAATTTTCAGCCGCAGAAAGTGGGAAATTACAGCTTTAAATTTTGGAACGGAAAAAATGCAGCTGGAGAAAATGTGTGGATTCAGAAAAGCATAAAAGTCTATTAGAAATAAAATTTTAAATTTCACTCTAAAACATCAAGAAGTATAAATTTCTTGGTGTTTTTCTATTTAAAATCCTTATTTTTCATTTTTGAAAAGCCATGAAATTTCTCAACAAAATCATTTCCGAACTTTTGAATCAGAACAAAGATCTGTCTGAATACAATCTTGTGCTACCCGGAAAAAGACCGGTTGTTTTCATCAAGCAAATTCTAAAAGAAAAACAATATTCCGGCTTTCTTCCGAACTTTTTTACGATAGAAGATTTGATTAAAGAAATCTCTGAAAAACAATCTGTTCAAGGAATTTCATTATGGCTTTTTGCTTTTGAGATTTATCGTGAAATTCAGCCCAATGAAGATTTTGCCAATTTTTTAAAATGGTTCCCGACGGTATTGAAAGATTGGGACGACATATTAAAGTTTTCAGAAAGCGACAAAGCCGTTTTGGAATATATGTTTGATGAAGAACGCATCAAAAATTGGTCAGAAAATTTAGGTGAATCCGAAGAAACTCCACGAAAGAAGTTTCTGAATTTTTGGCAGAAAATGAATCTCTTTTTACCGATTTTGAAGCAGAGACTCAATGAAAAAAATTGGGCAACTTCGGGAATGACCCATGAATTTGCACGAAATAAAATTGAAGATTTTGCTCAAAAAACCAACCAAAAATTTGTGTTTTGCGGTTTCAACGCATTTACTCCCGTTGAAGAAAAATTGGTGAGAAACCTTATGCAATGGGACAAAGCCCAATGTTTTTTTCAAGCCGACGAATATTATATCAATGATGAAAAACAGGAAGCTGGAAAATTTTTGCGACAAATAAAAACTTGGAAGGAATTCAACGAGAGCAGAAATTTTCAGTGGCTTGAAAACGATTTTTCAAAACAGAAAAAGATCAAGGTTTACGAAGTTTCAGGAAACATTACGCAAACTAAGGTTTTGCCTGAAATTTTTAAAGAAATCAGTGATGAAAACCTTTCAAACACTGCTGTTATTTTATTGGATGAAAATCTCCTTCCCGCAAGTTTGGATGCGATGAATTCGGTGAAACATCTGAATATCACGATGGGATTTCCCCTGAAAAATTTAGGTTTTAGTAACGCCATAAAACAACTTTTCTATCTTCAAAAACAGTTGGAGAAAAAGGATTCTTCGTATTACTACAACGACGTTTTATTAGTTTTAGAAGAACTTCCGAATGATGAAATTGATTTGGAAATCATCTCAAATTTCAAGTCAAAAATTGAGGAAAGAAATATTGTTTACATTTCGAAAAAGCAGTTTACCGAATTTCTATCTAACCTTTCTTATTTCAAACTTTTTGAAAAACCAAAGTCGGTTATTGAGTTTTTAGATTTATTGATTGCTTTTTGTTATCAGTTGAAATTCAGAAATTTGGATGATATTTTATATGAGAATATTTCCCATTTCGAGAAAAGTTTTAAAATCATTAAAAATCACATTCTTCCCTATACATTTGATATTAAAATGGAAACTTTGGAAGTCTTAATCAATCAATTGGTGAATTCGGAAACCATTGATTTTGAGGGAGAACCGCTTCAAGGTTTGCAAGTGATGGGACTTTTGGAAACTCGACTTTTAAACTTTGAAAACATCATCTTGCTTTCCGCAAACGAAGGGAAACTTCCGCTCGGTAATTCGCAAAATACCTACATTCCGTTTGATGTTCGACAACATTTTGGGTTGCATACTTTTTTAGAAAACGACAGCATTTATGCGTATCATTTTTATCGATTGATTCAGGATTCCACGAATGTGCATCTGCTTTTCAACGCGTTGAGTTCGGGTGTGAATACAGGTGAACAAAGCCGTTTCATCACGCAATTAGAAATCGAGGATTCACATCATCAAATTGAAAAAGTGGTGATCGAAAATTCTTCAGACCCAATTCAGCAGGAGTTGATGCAGATTGAAAAAACGCCAAAAGTGTTGGAAAAATTAAACGATTGGAAAAGTAGAATTTCAGCGTCCCACCTTACTTCCTACATTTATAATCCTATTGATTTTTATTTAACTAAAATTTTAGGAACAAAAGAAACTTCTGAAATTGAGGAAGAACTTTCCCAAAGAAGTTATGGTAATTTGGTGCATTATGCATTACAGGAAATATATCAAAAATTTATTGGTAAAAAATTAACAATTAATGATTTACAATTTTCAGATGAAGCGATAAATGAAGTTATTAATAACGCTATTTTGAAGCTCAATCATCAAATTGAGTTTTATGAAAAAGGAATGAATTTCATCCACAAATCAATCGCAGAAAGGGTAGTGCGCAATGTTTTGGAATATGACCGTAAACTTGTGGAAGATGGCAATACTTTGGAAATTTTGAGTGTGGAAGGAAATTTTGAAAACGTAGATTTTTACGTGGATGAAGAAAAAACCGACAAAGTTTCTTTTTACGGCTTCATCGACCGAATCGACCGACTGAACGGAACTTTGCGAATCATCGATTATAAAACAGCAAAAACAAAAAATCTGTCACTTTCTGCACCAAAAAAAGAGCAGGATTTTGATAAGTTTGCCCAACTATTTTTCCGTGACGATTACAAACAGGCAATGCAGCTTTGCGTTTATGCTTACTCGGTTTTAAATCAAAAAAAATATCCCGACCATTTTGTGGAATGTGGAATTTGGAGTTTTGCGGAAGTGAATAAGGGCGTTCAAAATCTACAAATTTTCGGACAAAGTGAAATATCTGATAACTTGCTTGAAAATCCGATGAACTCTATAAAAAAAGTCATTGAAGAGATCCTGAATCCTGAAATTGATTTTGTGGAAAATGTGAAGCAGAGTCGGTGATTTCTTGTGGGCATGTAAGTGCGTGGATGAGTTGATGTGAAAATAAAAAACCTTGAAGTTCAAATTCTTCAAGGTTTTGTTTTGTCGATTTCAGAATCCTTCAAGGATTGGATTTTTTATCCAAACGCGTTAATTCCGGTGATGTCTAAACCTGTGATTAGAAGGTGAATGTCGTGGGTTCCTTCATAAGTAATCACCGATTCGAGATTTGCAGCGTGACGCATCATCGGAAATTCACCCATAATTCCCATTCCGCCGAGAATTTGTCGGGATTCTCTTGCGATGTCGATGGCCATTTTCACGTTGTTTCTTTTCGCCATGGAAATATGTGCAGGAGTTGCTCTATGATCGTTTTTTAAGTTTCCGAGTTGTAAACAAAGCAGTTGTGCTTTTGTGATTTCGGTTAAAAATTCGGCCAATTTTTTCTGTTGTAATTGGAACGAAGCGATTGGTTTTCCGAACTGTTTTCTTTCTTTCGCGTATTGAACTGCAGTGCAATAACAATCAATTGCAGCACCAATTACGCCCCAAGAAATTCCGTAACGTGCAGAATTTAAACAAGATAAAGGTCCTTTCAATCCAACCACATTGGGTAATAAATTTTCTTTCGGAACTTTCACGTTATTGAAAACCAATTCGCCCGTTTTCGAAGCTCGAAGTGACCATTTATTGTGAGTTTCAGGAGTTGTAAATCCTTCAAAACTACGCTCCACAATCATTCCCTGAACTTTTCCCTCCTCATTTTTAGCCCAAACTACGGCGATATCGCAAAGTGGGGCGTTGGTAATCCACATTTTTGCACCGTTTAATAAATAATGGTCGCCTTTGTCCTCAAAATGAGTTTCCATGGAACTTGGGTCAGAACCGTGATTGGGTTCGGTTAAACCGAAAGCTCCAATCATTTCACCTGAAGCCAACTTTGGCAAATATTTTTTCTTCTGTTCTTCGGAACCGAATTCATTGATGGGGAACATCACCAAAGAACTTTGTACAGAAGCAGCGGAACGAACCGCAGAATCGCCTCTTTCCAATTCCTGCATGATGATTCCGTAAGAGATTTGATCTAATCCCGAACCGCCATATTGTTCCGGAATGTATGGACCAAGTGCGCCAATTTTCCCCAATTCCTTCATCAAATTGGGAATATCGGTGTGATTTTGCGCTGCCCCGTCAATTTTCGGCATTACAAAACTTTCTACCCAATCTCTCACCGATTGCCGGATTAGCTTGTGTTCATCAGTTAAAAGTTCATCCATTAAATAGTAATCCGGAATGCTTGTAAGCGGGTAGTATGACATAATTTTTTGATTTGCCTAAAATTAAGATTTTTCAGAAAGATGTGGAAATTTTTTAATGAGAATTCAGTACATTATCCAAAAATTTGTAGAGATAGGGGGCTTTGTTAGCTGAACCGTCGAAAAATTTCTCTAAGCGCTCCAAAGAATTCAGCGCCAATATTTTTCTTTGAAAGTTATTTCGGCGGAATTTCTCATCAAGAACGGTTTCATACACCGTTTGCAGTTCTTTCATCGTAAATTTTTCTGGCAAAAGATTACTTGCAACTATTTGAGTATCAATATTTCTGCGAATATGTTCCAATCCCTTTTCAATGATTCGGTCATGATCAAATGCCATTTTGGGCAGGTTTTTTACTTCAAACCAATCGCAGGTTTCATTGAAGGCATCAGGAAAAGTATCAACGATAGTAAAATCTATTAAGCTGCAGTAACCCACCGTAATAAAACGCTGAAAAATCCAGTGATCTTCGGGAACTTCGATGCCTTTATTCTTCAATAATATTTGGTGTACATTGTTTTCAGTTCGGTTAATCCTTCCAAACGCATGGAATTGGTCAAGGAAAATATCTTCAAGATGGGTCCTTTCGTATAACACTCTGGCTGCAGCTTCGCGCAAATCTTCGTCATTAAAAACGAAACCACCGGGAAGCGACCATAGATCGAGATCGTGATATTTCAAAAGCAAGACCTTCAAAATGCCATCATGAAAACCAAAAATAACGCAGTCCACGGAGATGTGTTCTACAAAGTCTTTGGTGTCGATAAGTTCCTGTAAATTCTGCTTATTTTTCGAGTCGTCTATTTTCATATAACACAAATTTAAAGATTATTTTCTTTTTTTGAGACATAAGATTGAAAATAAAGAAAACTTAATATTAAAAGAATGGTAACTGCAACCGAAATGAAGAGCGAATAATAGGTTCCGTACTTCCATTGGAATACATAGGACATCATCACCGAACCAAATGAACTTCCTAAAGAGGAGAAAATTACAATCAGGGAAGCGAAAACATTAATATCACTTTTATTTACATTGGCGATCATCTTGGAACTGATAACAGGATAAAGCGGCGCGAGAAACAAACCGATTAAAGGAAAAATAAATAAGGATAGTGATAAGTTATTGGTGACTAAAATTTGTGAAAAAACAAGCATCATCAAGATCATTAAAACACAAAAAATAAAATACCTGTCTAGTTGAAACCGCTGAATAATATTTGCCGTAACTATTCTGCCTACATAAGAAAACAACGCTAGAAATGCCGATGCCTGCAATGCAAAAAACGAATTAACGTTGAAATGTTGCCTGTAAAACGAAGGAAGCCACGAATTGAAATTCTGCTCAATGAAGACATATGTGAAACAAAATGCACAAAGAATTGCCACTTCAAGCAATCGGGATTTTCTTTTGTCAACCACTTTCATGAATGAAAACGGACAAATGGTAAATGTTATTATGAACGAAAGCGACAACGACACCGATGTAAATCTTTGGATTGAAGGGAAAGCAACCAAACTTTTTTCACCTGCACACTCGATACAAACCGTTCTATTATAATTAAATTTTTACATTCAAAAAAAAGAGCATCCGATTTTGGATGCTCTTTTTTTCTTTTAGTCAATCACTATTTTTTTTCATTCGCAGCTTTAGGTTCGGCGGTATTGCTAGAAACTTCAAACTTCTTTTCAAAATTTTTACAATCGGCGGCCTTCAAAACATGGCCACCTTCATATTTCAATTTTGAAGGATTTGCATAGGAATCTTTGTTGCCTTCCACTTTATGGTCGCCAATTCCCTCGATGAGGTTTCCATCTTTCTGTAAGAAGTAAATTTCACGGTCAGAAGTCATTCCTTCTGATTGGAATGTATAATTGAGTTTTAAAGTATCACCACTTTTGCTACCGATAACATCGCCAAACGAACTGTCTTTTTCAAAATTTTTGTAACGCAATTTTCCAGTAATGGTACCAAGATTGTCATCCAGGGAAATAAATACAGAATCTTTCCCGATATTCGCCATGTAGCAGGTTTGAACAGTGGAGGATTCTACAGGTTCATTGGTTTCGGGAACTGTTACAGAATCGGGTGGAGTAGTAGAAGTGTTCACTGTTTCCGCAGATTTTTTCTCGCAACTTACTGCGAAAAGAACGATGAATGCTGATAAAATGAAATTTTTCATAGGAGAATTTAATATTTTTTTAGATGAATTTCTTGAAAATTATAAAAATTAGCTGAAATACTAAATTTGGCGCTTAAAATTAAGGAAAATTAGGATGACTTCAAATTTATACATTATGTTAATTTGTTATTTACAGATAACTTTGCTAAAGATGAAGCTTTTGGTGTAATCAATTTTCGAAGGATTGGCAAATATGGCTGTAGAATCATTTAGTTTTTAAAATTTCGCCCACGCCTTCAGAAAGTTTGCCTTTTTTTTGTAAAAGATAAATATCGTTGTGGGAAATATTTCCTTCAGCGATTGTTCTGGCTTACAATTTTAGGCTGTCACCAGATTTTGTACCACCAAACGTTCCATCTGAACCATCTGTTTCTGCGTTTCGGAAATCTAAATCTCCCGTAATATTTCTGTTAGAATCATTTATAGCTAATCTTACAGTATCTTGGCCGATCACAGAGCGATAGCAAGTTTTAGAATTTTCTAATTGCTGAGAATCGGCTGTAGATTTTTTTTTCGGAAAGTTGTTCAGAATTTTTCTGGCAGGCAATCATTGAAAATGCAATAAATGGTATAAAAAACAAATTTTTCATCACAAATTTATTTTGAGATTAATAATATTGAGTGAATAAATTATTCCAAACACAAATTCATTAGCATAATATGTTTTATTATGACAATTTGGTATATTTAAACAATTGTAAATCAATTAACTAAATATTCCTATAATTTATATTATGTTAAATTGAACCACATTTTGACTGTTTGCCATTTAAAACTTATTTATGAACTACTCTTTGATATACAGCTTTCTTTGTCTGCATTTTAAATCTCCTTCTTTAAACCATGATTCAAACCACGATTTCGGCTTATTGAGTGAATCCAAATATAAATGTTCAGATTTTTCTATTTCCGTATTTCTCCAGTGAAAATGATCAACCAATCTTAAGGCTTCTATCGCAAAAGCAGTTACAATGTCTTTATCGAATATTTCAAGAAGATTATCTCCATTTTTTTGCTCCGGACCAAAAGCAAGATTACTGCTTCCGCAGTAAACCACCGGATTTCTTCCTTTGAAATTAATTACGATAAACTTGTGGTGAATCGCGTATCCATCAATCCCCGGAACTGTTCCGAAAGGTTCAGGAAGATTGTTTTTTATTCCTCTTGCAGCCACTCTGATTCCTTTTTTTGAATTCGGTTTATAGAGATGAATTTCAAAATCTTCATCGTTTTTACCGATGGTATCCGTAATTCCGTAGCTGAAAACGTTTTCATTGTCAATCTGTTTCCGTATGGAGCTCAAAATGCTTCCTGCACTCCTATCGTTCATGATGGCAAAAAGTACGTCCGACGTGTCTTGATGTTCGATCTTTTCACTGATTCTTCTAAAAATTTTTTCTGCAGTTTCTTTTTTGTGTGGCGCAAAAGTAATCGTCATTTGAGGTGTTTTCGATGTTTTTGCAACTTGGTGGTCTTTTTCCGCAAATAAACTGGTCTTAAAACTTTTCATGTTTTCCTCTCCAAAAGAAGCGTCAAAAATATCTGAGTAAATTTTGGCAGTTTTCTTATCGTTGAAAATCAGGATATGATTGCTATTAACATATATCCCATTGGTCGAAAAATTGGTGGAACCGGTAAGCACTTTTTGAGGGACTTTATTTTTTAATTGCACCATCACTTTGCAATGTGCCAAAGCGCCATAACGACCTCTGAAGATTTGATTAGAAGCTGCAATTTTTAAAAATTCTTTTTCAAAGGCTGTTTCCCAAGACTTCGGTTTCGTATGGCTTTCAGAATTATCCAGAATAATTTTGAGCCTTTTTTCTTTGGCGAGCTTTAGTAATTTTTTACATATTTCGGGCTCATTCAGATCAAATGCTAAAACTTTCAGTTCCAAATTTTTGTCATTAATCGCTTCATCGATAAATTCTAAAATTCTTGCTCTTGCTTGCCAACCTAGCCATTCATGCTGTTCTTCAAACGTGTATGGAACATCCTCAGATTTATTTAGGGTACTATTCCACCTTTTTGTGCGATCCGCAATTTGTTTGATATCAAAAATTAGTTGGTCACCGACTTTTGGCCGAACGGAATTGTTTGTCCTACTGAATCTCTTTGCGTAGGCAACAGAGGAAACGAAACCACGAGTAAAACCAACTGCGCAATTTTTTTCGATATAAGGCTTTACAGGAATTTTAACTTCTACAGTTAAAGCCGCATCAAGAGGCAAAAGTTTACCATCTTCAATATATCTCGGTGTTACGGAATAAATGTAATCTCCAAAATCCGCTTTTCGGGTACTCACATCCGTGTTGGGAACATGTACCCAGTTGAATTTTTGAATGGGTGAATAAAGCGTAGAATTTTTATCTCTAACCGGAATTTTATTCTGAAGCATAAAGTCTTTATCGAAAGTCAGCCTGTTATAAATGTATTTCCGAATGAGGGTTCCATTCTGTTTGAAACCATATTCAATGGTGAAACCTGCTAAATTTTTTGCACGTTTCTTATCCACATCAAATGCAAGTAATGAAATGGCATCACCTTGATAAACCCGTACTTTTGTACCGTTTTTTGAATTGAAATTTTCCATGGCAAAGTTTTAATTTAGTTTTCAGGTTAAAGTTACAAATTAATTCCGCTAAAAAATTCTTTGTCGTCGTAACTTAAGATCAAACTTTGTGCTCTACATGCAGCATGTTTTTGCCGACAATTAGTCTTCTAAAGATTTCCTCTATCAGTTATTTTTAATAAAAAAAGTCTCCCCATCGGAAGACTTTCAAGTTATTTCTTTAAACATTTCTCCAAGAACTGATCCTGTTCCCATAGAGTGTGCAAAATACTTTCTTTTGCTGCGTAACCGTGGGATTCTTTTGGCAAAAGCACCATTCTTACAGGTGCGCCTAAGTTTTTCAATGCCTGGAAATATCTTTCGGTTTGCAAGGTAAAAGTTCCCGGATTATTGTCAGCTTCTCCATGAATGAGCAATAACGGCGTTTTCATTTTATCTGCATTCATAAATGGTGACATGGTGTTGTAGATATTCGGAACATCCCAATAATTTCTCTGTTCACTCTGAAATCCGAATGGCGTCAAAGTGCGGTTATAAGCGCCACTTCTCGCAATTCCACATGCATAATCTTTGGAATGGGTCAACAAATTTGCCGTCATAAAAGCTCCATAAGAATGTCCACCAACTGCAACTTTATTTGTGTCGATATATCCTAATTTGTCAACGGCGTCGATTGCCGCTTTTCCGTTGGCAACCAATTGCGGGATAAAAGTATCATTCGGTTCCGTTTTTCCTTCACCAACTATTGGAAAAGCCGCGTCATCCAAAACCGCGTAACCTTTGGTCACCCAATAAATAAAAGAACCGTAACTCGGGAAAGTAAAGTCATTTGGGCTCTGCGTATTTTGTCCCGCCGTGTTTTTGTCTTTGTATTCTGTTGGATACGCCCAAATGAGCAATGGCAACTTTTCTTTATGATTTTTTCGGTCATAATTTGCAGGTAAATAAAGCGTTCCGGTGAGCTCTACTCCATCGTTTCTTTTGTATTTAATGACTTCCTTATACACATTTTTAAGGCTTTCAAAAGGATTTGGGAAATTGGTTACCGCAGCAACTTTATTGTTCTTGATATTCCTCAAAAAGTAATTGGGATACTGATTTGCAGATTGTTGCACCGTTAAAATTTCTCCTTTTTTGATGTCGATGATATCGTATAAATCTTCCTTGGAATTTTTTAGATTTGAGGTATAAAGTCGCTTTTTCTGCTGCGTTATCAAATCAATTTCATCAATGAAAGGTTTCTGACCGTCTTTGGTAAAACCGTCTCCAACTAAATAGGCTTTATTATTTTCAATATCAATCACATTTCTACCATATTGATTTCTGGTATTGTTGAATCTTCCCGGATCACTGTAAACATCTTGGAAATTACGGTCTTCAATCACTTTTGACGAATTGTCTTTAAGATTGATTAAATAGGATTTTGTGTTTCTAGTGTCGTACCAACTGTCAGAAACGACTGCATAATCTGAATTTGACCAATCTGTTCCGGAATATCTTTGTTTGGTTTTAAAGAAAGATTTTGGACTAGCAGAAAACGGAGCTTCCCAAAGGAAAATCTCATCTCTAAAATCTGCTGATTTTGCTTGGTCACCACCATCCAAAGCTTCTGCATAAACCAACGTTGAAGGGGCATCATCACGCCAAGTCATCGCTCTTTTTCCTGTTCGTACCGATGAAAAACCTTTTGGCATTATTTCATTTAGAGGAATTTCATTAACAACTTTTACAGCGTTTCCATTTTGATCAAAAACCGTTGTAGTCATCGGAAACCTGTTCAAAGGAACGATGTACGAGAAAGGTTTTTGAATCGTTGTGAGCATCAAATAATTTCCATCCGGTGAAAAACTCATTGCCGTATAAATTTCGGTTGGTTTGAAACTTTCCTGCGTTCCATTCAAGGAAACTTTTACCAATTCAGATTTCGCCAAAGTCTCAAAATTGGCTTCGTCCTGTGGATTTTTCAACAAATCTTGATAGGTCCTGTTCTGTGAAACTTTCCCGTCCGAAGTTGAAACGGTTGGTCCGTCCGGAAGCGATTTTTTATCATCAATCAAAGCGGCTCTGTTTGCGGGAATCTGCTTTACCAGAAGCGTTTTCGAATCTTTCATCCAAACATAAGGAGTTCCCAAATTCGCATTCAGATTATCGTTTGTCAATTTTTTTGCGGAATTGGTGGCTAAATCTAAAACCCAAAGTTCAACGCCTTTTGAAGTGGTGTTCGTAAAAGCCAACTTCTTTTCATCCGGTGAAAATGAAGTGTACGCAATTCTAGGATTTGCAGGAAGACCTTGAACCTGAACTTCCATTTTATCTTTTAACTTTCTAATTTTCAAATTATTAGAAAAAGTCATCGTGCTCGAAATATTGGTTACAGGATTTACCCTTAAACCAGCCAATTTCATTTCATCCTGATTCAAATCGTCGAGAGATTTGTAAGTTGGTCGGTAAGAAAAAATCATCCACTCTTTTTTGCTGTCCATCAAAACAGATGGAGCTCTTTCAAATTCAGCCAACTGTAAAATTTCAGCTGATGGTTTTTGGTATTTGATGTTTTCCTGTGCATTGGCAAAACCGAGAAAAAATAAGGCGATNGCCGCAATTGTTATCCTCATAAACTTTAATTTTCTCAAAGATATTCAAAAAAAATGCTTTCCCAAAAGAGAAAGCATTGTGTTTTTTGTTGATGGCATTGTTACCATTTCGATTCCTTTCGTTTGCTGATCATTCCATCAACAGAATATTTTCCTGGACCAAATGTGAANAGGAGCAAGAAAACCGATAAGTAAAGTAAGCTCAACTCTCTTTTTGCGAACTCATCGGAACCATGTACAACCAATCCTGCAACTGCCATTGTTATNAGCAAAAAGAAAATTGCCGGTCTGGTAAAAAGCCCTAAAATTAGAAAGATGGAGCATACAAATTCTGCAAAAACAGCGAGAATNAATGAAAACCTTTGTCCTAATCCCAAGAAATCAAAAAACTGAATTTCCTGTCCCGACAAAAGCTGCTGAAGTTTTGGAAAACCGTGAGAAAGCATTGCAAATCCTACGAAAACCCGTACCAATAACAAACCTATATTCACAAGATGCGGATTAGTTTTGGTAGAAGTAAAATAATTCATCCCCTTAAAATTTCTGTCAAAAATAGTAAAATTCCTTTAATAACCTCAATTCACACAAATNTTAGGTTATCTGTAGCCGAAGTTTTTTAAATCTCTTTCGTTTTTTCGCCAATCTTTTTTCACTTTTACGAAGAGATTTAAGTGAATTTTTTTGTTAAAAAATTTCTCCAAGTCAATTCTGGCTTCTGTTCCCACTTTTTTGATGGCTTCACCTTTATGACCGATAATAATACCTTTTTGCGTATCTCTTTCNACGTAGATAATGGAATCGATGAAGATGATTCCTTCTTTTTCCTTGAACATTTCCGTCACGACTTCCACAGAATATGGAATTTCTTTTTCGTAGTTCAAAAGNATTTTCTCGCGAATGGTTTCGTTCACAAAAAACCTTTCTGATTTGTCTGTAAACTGGTCTTTATCGTAATACGGCGGATTTTCTGGAAGTAAAGATTTCAACTTTGGAAGAATGACATCGGTGTTGAAACCNTTCAGTGCAGAAATTGGNAGAATCTCGGCTTTGGGAATTCTTTCGTGCCACAACTCCATCATTTTTTCCAAGTCTTGCTGATTTGATGCATCGATTTTATTCACTAAAATCAATACCGGAACAGGAATTTTATTGAGCTTATCAACCAAAAATTCATTCGGTTCNGATTTGTCGGTAATGTCCACAATGAAAAGAAAAACATCGGCATCTTGCAAAGAATCTTTCACGAAATCCATCATTTTTTCCTGCAATCCGTATTTCGGGTCCAAAACTCCGGGTGTGTCGCTGAAAACGATCTGTAAATCGTCCTCATTATAAATTCCGAAAATTCGGTGCCGTGTGGTTTGTGCTTTTTGGGTAACAATCGCCAACTTCTCTCCCATTAATTGATTGAGTAGTGTAGATTTCCCCGCATTGGGTTTTCCGACGATGTTTACGAAACCTGATTTATGATTATTCAAAGTTTAATTTTTAAAAATTAGGGTTTTGCAAAGGTAAGGAATTTTAAAAGTATTCAATTGTGGAAACGAATTGAATCAAATAAAATGGCGGATAATATTAGAAAACTATTTTTTGAAAACGAGAGGCAAAATTTCATTCTCCATCAAACCAAATTTCTTGATTTTTTCACTTGAATATTTTCTTGAATAAAAGTTAGCATCTACTTCAAAACCAACACTTTTTAATCTTTCAAAATAATCCATTCCATACCAACGAACGTGGTCGTATTGCCCGAAATGTTTTTGTCGTTCTTTGGGATCTTTGATGGAAAAATCTTCATAAGTTTTTTCCAAAGNATTCTTCATGGGAACTTGGAAAATTCCCCACCCTCCTTCTTTCATTACCCGAAAAAGTTCGCTCATCGCTTTTCGGTCGTCTTCGATATGTTCTAAAACATGGTTGCAGAAAATCACATCGAAAGANCCNTTTTCAAAAGGCAAATCTAAAATATCCGCTTTTACATCAACAATCGGTGAAAATAAATCGGCTGAAGTATAATCCAAATTCTTCATTTTCTTGAACTTTCGGAGAAATTCCTGTTCCGGCGCGATGTGCAGAACTTTATAATTTTTGGTAAAAAAATCGGTTTCATTTTGAAGATAAAGCCACATTTGTCGGTGTCTTTCCAAACTTAAAGTTCCGGGTGAAAGCGCATTTTCTCTCTGTTTTCCGTAACCATAAGGCAGAAATTTTCGATAAGATTTTCCGTCGATGGGATCGTAGAATTTATCCCCTTTAAAAAACTGGTAAATCAAAGGACGAAGAAAAATGCTTAAGTTNATAAGCATCGGTCGCGGAATCTTGTTTAAAAGGAATTTGGCTAGTTTTTTCAATTAATCTGAGTTTGTGGGAAGCGGCGAAGCCGCGAAATGTTGGTAGAAGATTTGCAGGGAAGGTTATTGAGGTGCGAAGCACCGACATGTTGGTTATATTAAATCATTAAAAATATACTCTTGATTAAANTCAATATCAAATTTTGTCAAAAATTCAATATATTCNTCTTTGAAAGACTTTTTGTGATGATGCTTTTCCTGATTNTTAATATAGTTGATTACATCATTAACTTGCGATTTACCNTAAGAAAAAGCTCCATATCCTTTTTGCCATTCAAATCTTGTTGGCAAGAATTTNTTTTCATTAATGAATCTAGAAGAATTGGTCTTAATNTCCATTACCAAATCGGATACAGATTGTTTTGGTCTCATTCCAACCAAGATATGAACATGATCCGGCATTGAATTTATTACCAATAATTTGTGATTGTTGTTTTGTACTATTCCTGTAATATATTTATGAAGTTCTTCTTTCCAATCTTCCTTGATTAATGAATCNCGAAATTTCACAGCGAAAACAAATTGGATGTGTATTTGTGTGTATGTAGCGTTTGAATCAGCCATAATTTATCATATTACCANCATGTCGGTGCTTCGCACCTCCTTTTAACACCATATCAATACTACCAACATTTTGCGGCGTCGCCGCTCCTTTCTTTCAATTTCATTTATAGAAACAAATTAAAAATCCAATGTAAATGGCGCTTCTTCATCACTCACAATTCCCAACGCCTCATAAATATATCTGAAAGTAGAAAGCAAAACNGGNTTTCCGTTGATAATACAGACATCGTGTTCAAAATGTGCAGAAGGTGAATTGTCCTTAGAAGTGACTGTCCAACCATCTTTGTGGAATATTACTTCATGCGTTCCCAAATTAATCATCGGTTCGATGGCGAGAACAATTCCGTCTTTCAAAACTTTTCCGCTGCCNTTTCTGCCGTAGTTTGGAACTTGCGGATCTTCGTGCATTTTTCTTCCTAAACCGTGACCAACCAATTCGCGAACAACGCCGTAACCATGGCTCTCACAATAGGTTTGAATGGCATTGGAAATATCACCTACTCGTTTTCCGCGAACACATTGTTCAATTCCTTTGTATAAAGATTGTTTGGTAACTTTTAGCAACTTTTTGGTTTCTGGAGCAACTTCGCCAACTTCAAAGGAATAGGCGTGATCGCCGTAAAAACCATTCATATAAACGCCACAATCCACCGAAAGAATATCTCCTTCCACAAGTGGTTTGTCATTTGGAATCCCGTGAACTACTTCTGCGTTTGGTGAGATGCATAGATTTTTTGGGAAACCGTACATTCCTAAAAATGCAGGTTCTCCCNCATGATCACGAATAAATTCTGCCCCGATTTTATCGAGGTGATTGGTGGTAACTCCAGGTTTTATTTCTTTAGCGATTAAACCTAAAGTTTTTGAGACAAGTTGCGCGCTTTCACGCATGAGACGAAGTTCGTCGAGGGTTTTTAAAATTATCATTAAATAATGTGAAAATTATCAGTTTATCAATTTAACAATGATGCTGAATA
>Ga0056906_1000744_pt1 | contig 16478 bp, 13 predicted proteins | sample EBPBio122009_DNA_FD_55045 | JGI IMG/M metagenome (GOLD analysis project Ga0056906, IMG submission 55045) | Wastewater treatment Type I Accumulibacter community from EBPR Bioreactor in Madison, WI, USA - Reactor 1_2/2/2009_ DNA | ecosystem: Engineered > Bioreactor > EBPR > Anaerobic-Aerobic >...
ACGCTGGCCAACGGTCCGGTCATCTCCCCGCCCCACACCGTGGACGCCTTCGTCAAGGCCTTCCTCCACGAGTTGAACTTCGGTCAGGGTGTGCCCCTGTCGCGGTCCTCGGTCAACGACCAGTACCTCGCGCTCGCGCGCACGGTGCGCTCCTACCTCATGGCGCGCTGGCTGGAGACGGCCCGCCGGCGCCGCACCGACAAGCCGGCCAAGATGGTCGGCTACCTGTCCGCCGAGTACCTCCTGGGCCGACAGCTCGACAACGCCCTGCTGGCGACCGAACTCACCGACATCGCCACCGAGGCGATGGTGGCCTGCGGCATCGAGATCGACGANCTGCGCCAGCAGGAGGTCGAGCCCGGGCTGGGCAACGGTGGCCTGGGCCGCCTGGCCGCCTGTTTCATCGACAGCATGGCCACCCTCGGCGCGTCGAGCATCGCCTACGGCATTCGTTACGAGTACGGCATCTTCCAGCAGACCTTCGTCGACAACCGACAGGTCGAGAAGCCGGACGCCTGGCTGTCCATGGGCGGGCCCTGGGGTGTCGTGCACCCGGAGATGGAGGTGCCCGTGAACTTCGGCGGGCACGTCGAGACCTACGTCGGNGAGGACGGCCGTGAGCGTCGGCGCTGGACGCCGGCCTGGGGCGTCATGGCGCTGCGNTACAACTACATGGTCCCCGGTTACCAGAACGGCGTCGTCAACACGCTGCGCCTCTGGCGGGCCCGCGCAACCGAGTCCTTCGACCTGCACATCTTCAACGCCGGCGACTATGCCGAGGCGGTGCGCGCACAGACCTTCGCCGAGAACATCTCCAAGGTGCTCTACCCCGAGGACTCCACGCCGCAGGGCAAGGAGTTGCGGCTGCAGCAGCAGTACTTCTTCGTCGCCGCGTCGATCAAGGACTTCATCCAGCACACGATGCCCAAGGACTTCGACGTCCGGGACCTGCCCGAGCGGATCATCTTCCAGCTCAACGACACNCACCCGGTCATCGGCATTCCCGAGCTGATGCGCATCCTCCTCGACGAGCACGACCTCGAATGGGAGGAGGCGTGGGCGATCACCAAGCAGTGCTTCGCCTACACCTGCCACACCCTGCTGCCCGAAGCGCTCGAGGTCTGGCCGGTGTCCCTCATGGAGCGGCTCCTGCCGCGCCACATGGAGATCATNTACCGGATCAACGAAGACTTCGTCGCCGAGCTGCGTGAGACCTACCCGGGCGACGAACTGCGCGTGCGGCGGATGTCGATCATCGCGGACCACCCCGAGCGCTCGGTGCGCATGGCCCACTTGGCCACGGTCGCGTCGGTCAAGGTCAACGGCGTGGCCGCCCTGCACAGCGAGTTGCTCAAGGAGAAGGTGCTGAACGACTTCTCCGAGCTGTGGCCGGAGCGCTTCACCAATGTCACCAACGGCGTGACGCCGCGCCGCTTCATCAAGCTCTCCAACCCCGAGCAGTCCAAGCTCATCTCCGACACCATCGGCAAGGGCTGGGTCGCCAACCTCGACCGGCTCGAGGAACTCGTGGGTTATGCCGACGACGCGGACTTCCGGGAGAAGTTCCGCGCGGTCAAGGCGCACAACAAGACGCGCATCCGCAACGTCCTGGTCTCCCGGGACGGCATCGCCCTCCCCGAGGGTCACCTGCTCGATGTCATGGTCAAGCGCCTGCACGAGTACAAGCGGCAGTCGCTCAAGCTCCTCCACATCGTCACGCTCTACGACCGGCTCATCTCCGGTGAGGTCGANCCGTCGACGGTCACGCCGCGCACGGTGGTCTTCGGCGCCAAGGCGGCCCCCGGGTACGCGATGGCCAAGGAGACGATCTTCCTCATCAACTCGGTGGCGCAGACGGTCAACAACGACCCGCGCGTCGACGGTCGCCTCTTCGTCGCCTTCCCACCGAACTACAACGTGACTCTGGCCGAGAAGCTCATCCCGGCTGCGGACCTCTCCGAGCAGATCTCGCTCGCCGGCAAGGAGGCCTCGGGCACGGGCAACATGAAGTTCGCGCTCAACGGCGCACTGACGATCGGCACCGACGACGGTGCCAATGTCGAGATCCGGCAGCTCGTCGGCGATGAGAACTTCTTCCTCTTCGGGATGACCGAGCCCGAGGTGGCCGAGCTCCAGNCCAAGGGTTACCGGCCGGGTGAGTACTACGAGCGCGACCCACAGTTGCGCCGCGCGATCGATCTCATCGCGAGTGGTCACTTCACCAAGGGCAGCCGTGACGCGGTCAGCTCCTTCGTCGGCGACCTGCTCTACAACGACCGCTTCCTCGCCCTGGCCGACTACGCGGCCTACATCGAGGCGCAGGACAAGGTCGAGGCCGCCTACGGCGACCAGGACAACTGGTCACGGATGGCCATCCTCAACGTCGCTCGGACCGGGTTCTTCTCCTCGGACCGCTCGATCCGCGACTACATCGACCGGATCTGGCACGTCAAGACTGGCGTCTGACCGCGGCATACCGGGACACGGCTGGCCTTGGGTGTCGGGTTGAGGGGGTCAGGACCCCCTCAACCCGACACCCAAGCGGCAGTCGCGGCCAACTCGGCCGCGCATCCGGGCCGGCCGCAGGTCATCGGTCGACCGGTCCAGCCCCTGGCGCGCAGGAGCGCACCGACCTCCGCCGCCGTCGCGCAGACGGTGACGGCGACGTCCGGCCAGAACACGCGGTTGGTGAAGCGGCCGGCGCCGCCGAGCCGTCGATCCCGACGACCGTCCTTGATCCGGCTGGCCCACTCCTCGTGGCCCAACCTCCCATCGACCTCGATGACGACCCCGAAATCGGCATAGTCGTTGTCATGCACTGATCCACCGTTCACCCTGCTGGCAGACTGCCGGATCGCGGTGGGCAGGCGATGTGCTCGCTCGACGTCGCGCACGTAGCGGACCTCGGCCGCCGAGTGGGCGCCCGACGTGACATCGGCCATCGCCTCGCGCATGAGGGCGCCGTGCCGGAGGCGGGTGCGCTTGGCCAACTCCGCCTCCAGCGTCTCCACGGGGACGAGGCGCTTCTGGACAGCGAGTGCCAACCAGGCCAGTGCGCCATCGGGCTCGCTTCCGGCGGCGCAGTCGATGATCGTCGACGCCTTCGTCGTGCGCCACGGGAAGGTGAGGGGATCAACGCGCTCGTCCCACCGGCCGATGCGCCGTANGGCAGCGCCCTTGACCGGTGTGATCGTCCGGGGGGCGGAGATCGCCAGTTGGATCGGGGCGCGGGCGACTCCGGGCATCTCCCAGGCCCGGGCGGCTGCAGTCCCGAAGAGGGCTACAGGTGGGCTCTGCAGCCTGCCCTTGTCGGACCTGAGNTCGGTCGGTCCCCGGCCGGTCACGGCGAGAAGCGCAGCCGCTGCATCGACCTCCCACCCGCTCTTGCCGGGGGCGGTCTGGTAGACGCCAGAGGCGACGCGCACCCAACGGCGAGTGCGCAGGCAGTGCCGAATCTGTTCGACGGACATCCCAGCCCTCAGGCACTGGCCTCGGGTGACCAACTCGAACTGGAAGCGCGCTGCCAGCAGCAGGGGCGGCCAGTCGACGGTCCGGGTTGAGTGCGGCATACCCTCCAGCGTGCCGGGCCGAAGTGACGCGGCGGGCGCTGTCCACAGGGCGCGGGACCCTGACGTCGACAGAGCCACACAGGTGTCGGGTTGAGGGGGTCAGGACCCCCTCAACCCAACACCCAGGCCTCGACGGCCTCTGAGGGTGATCAGAAGTAGCGGCGGACGTGGATGATGTGCACCGGCTCGCTGCTCGGGCCGAGTATGACGGTGTTGTCCTGGTACCACGGCCATTCCTGGCCGGTGATCTCGTCGTGGGCGATGAAGCCTTCGTGGGATTCATAGCCCAGCGCCGGCATGTCGAGGTGGATCATCGTCGTCGCAGTGCTGTGCGGGTCGGTGTTCGCGACGACCAGGATCACGTCGTCCCACGTGCTCCCGTCCGGCTGCACGACCTGTCGACGCTTGCTGAAGACGAGGACGCGGGAGTCGTCGGCGCGATGGAAGGTGATGTTGCGCAGCCACAGCAGGGACGGGTGCCAGCGCCGGATCTCGTTGAGCCGAGTCAGGTACGGGGCGAGCGTGCGCCCGGCGCGCGAACCGCCGGGCTCGTAGTCCGCCCAGTTGCGGTCCTTGTACTCGTACTTCTCGTTGTCGATCTGCTCCTCGGCGCCCGGACGCGCCACGTGCTCCATCAACTCGTAGCCGGTGTAGATCCCGTAGGTCGGCACGAGGGTCGCCGCGAGCGCCGCGCGCAACTTCCATGCCGCCGGCCCGCCGAACTGCATGTAGGGCGTGAGGATGTCGTGGGTCGTCGGCCAGAACGACGGCCGCATGTATGCCGCGGCGTCACCCGCGAGCTCCTCGACGTACTCCTGGAGTTCCTGCGCGGAGTTGCGCCACGCGTAGTAGGTGTAGCTCTGTTGGAAGCCGACCTTGCCGAGCGTGTGCATCATCGCCGGCTTGGTGAACGCCTCGGCCAGCCAGATGACGTCCGGGTGGTCCTTGGCGACGTCGTCGATCAGCCACTGCCAGAACTCCACCGGCTTGGTGTGCGGGTTGTCGACGCGGAAGATCTTCACGCCGCAGTCGATCCACACCTGCATCACGCGACGGACCTCGGCATAGGCCGCGGCAGGATCGTTGTCGAAGTTGAGCGGATAGATGTCCTGGTACTTCTTCGGTGGGTTCTCGGCATACGCGATGGTGCCGTCCGCGCGGGTGGTGAAGAAGGACGGGTGCGACTGCACCCACGGGTGGTCGGGCGAGGCCTGCAGGGCGATGTCCATCGCCACCTCGAGGCCGTTGCGCTCGGCCTCGGCGACGAAGAAGGCGAAGTCGTCCCAGTCCCCGAGGTCGGGGTGCAGCGCGTCGTGACCGCCGTCGGGGGAGCCGATCGCATAGGGCGATCCGGGGTCGTCCGGTCCCGCGTTGAGGGTGTTGTTGGGGCCCTTCTTGGCCGCCGACCCGATCGGGTGGATCGGGGTCAGGTAGACGACGTCGAAGCCCATCGCCGCAATCGCCGGAAGGCGCTTGGCCGCGGTGCGGAAGGTCCCCGAGGTCCACTTGTGCTCGGTCACGTCGTAGGTCGCGCCCTCGCTCCGAGGGAAGATTTCGTACCACGCACCGGCCAGGGCACGCTCCCGCTCGACGAGCAGCGGCAGGTCGGCAGATGGTGAGAGGTGGTCCCGCAGCGGACGCTCGGCCATCTCGGACCGGATCTTGGGATGGGTGCCCGCCCCGAGCCGGTCGAAGGGCTCCTTGGTGTCGTCGCGCAGGATGTCGATCGCCTCGTCGATCAGCGCCTTGGCCTTCTTGGGTCGCTTGACCTCGTCCCGCGCGCGCTCGAGGACCAAGGCGCCCTCCGCCAACATCAACTCGACGTCGACCCCTGCGGCCACCTTGATCTCGGCGTCGTGGACCCACGTGCCGTATGGGTCGGACCAGCCCTCGACGCGGTAGCTCCACCAGCCCTCACGGTCGGCGACCAAGGGGGCGGCCCAGTGGTTGAGTCCCGGGTTGAGGCAGGTCATGAGCTGGGCCCGCTCCTGGCCATCGGGGTCGGTGACGACGAGCGTCGCGTTCACCGCATCGTGGCCTTCACGGAAAACCGTTGCGGTGACGTCGAACTCCTCGCCGACGACCGACTTCGCAGGTCGGGTGCCGTGGTCGACGCACGGCCGCACGTTCTGGACCGGGATGCGACCGATGGGGGACTGGGGGGCCGAGGTCTGCGGTGCCTTCACCCCCGGAACGCTACCGCCCAGCGGTGCCGCACGCACTCATGTGGGGTCGCTCGCGGCATACGCCCGGATGCTCATGGCGTCGACGCTCACGGCACCGGGCTCGACATCGGAGTCGACCTCCTGTGGCCGCTCCCACGCGCTGTCCCACAGCAGTCGGTAAGCCGTGAGCCCNGGNACCGTGGGAAGCGTCACCTCGACGTCGTCGAGAGAGCCGTTGACGACCACGAGGACCGAGCGCTGGCCGACGTAGGCACCGTTGACGAGCATCTGGAGGATGCGTGTCGCCGGGTCGTGCCAGGCACCGTCCATCGGCGACCCGGACGCGTCGAACCACGCCATGTCCATCGAGCCGTCCTCGTTGACCTGGCGTCCCAGGGCCCAGGTGCGTTGGCGCAGCGCCGGGTGCTCGCGCCGGAGCCTGAGCAGGTGTGTCGTCGTGGCGAGGAGGTCCTCCTGCCAGGGCTCGAGNTCCCAGTGGAACCACGAGATCGGGTTGTCCTGGCAATAGGGGTTGTTGTTGCCGCCCTGGCTGCGCCCGAACTCGTCGCCGGCGTTGATCATCGGGATCCCGGCCGACAGCAGCATGCTGCCCATCAGGTTGCGGATCGAGCGGCGGCGGGCGGCGAGGATCACCGGGTCGTCGGTCGGGCCCTCGATGCCGTGATTGAAGGAACGATTGCCGTCACTGCCGTCACGGTTGTCCTCACCGTTGGCCAGATTGTGTTTGACGTCGTATGCCGTGGTGTCGGCGAGCGTGAAGCCGTCGTGCGCCGCGAGGTAGTTGATCGAGGCCGTGGGCCCACGGTCGTGCGTCCCGAAGAGATCGCGTGATCCCGCGAGCCGGGTGCCGAGTTCCTGCACGCCNTGTCCGAGCTCGCCGTGGAGCTGGGCCCTGGAGTCGGCCAGCCAGAAGGTCCGCAGGCCGTCACGGTAGCGGTCGTTCCATTCCGAGAAGGGCGGCGGGAACTGTCCGGTGCGCCAGCCGTGCATGCCGACGTCCCACGGCTCGGCGATCAATTTGACCCGCGAGAGGACGGGGTCGGTGCGGGCCGCCACGAGGAACGGATGGTCCGGGTCGTACTCGTCGCCACGCCCGCGACCCAAGGCGACNGCCAGGTCGAAGCGGAAGCCGTCGACGTGGCACTCGGTCACCCAGTACCGCAGGGAGTCCAGCGCCATTCGGCACACGATGGGGTGCCGCAGGTCGAGGGTGTTGCCGCAGCCGGTCACGTCGATGTCCTNGCCGCGCTCGTCGAGCCGGTAGTAGGCGCGGTTGTCCAGGCCACGGAAAGAGAGGGTCGCACCCTCCCGGCTCTGCTCGGCGGTGTGGTTGTAGACGACGTCGAGGATGACCTCGATGCCTTCCCGGTGCAGCAGNTTGACCATGCCCTTGAACTCGTCGAGGGCGCCTTGCGGGTCCCGCGCCGCGGCATACCTGGCGTGGGGAGCGAAGAAGCCGACCGTGTTGTAGCCCCAATGATTGGTCAGCCCGCGTTGGAGCAGATGTGGCTCACTGGTGAAGGAGTGGACCGGCAACAACTCAACGGCGCTCACCCCCAGCCCCTTGAGGTGGGCGATGGTGTCCGGGTGGGCCAGCCCGGCATAGGTGCCGCGCAGGTGCTCGGGCACGCCCGGACGTNCCTTGGTGAGGTTGACGACGTGGGTCTCGTAGATCACCGAGTCACTACGGCTGACCAGAGGTGGAGCGTCGTCCTCCCAGTCGAAGTCGTCATGGACGACGACACAGCGAGGCATGGCGGCGGCGCTGTCGAGGGTGCTCCGCACATCAGGGTCACCGGCCCATTCGTCGTCCACCTCGTGGCCATAGACCTNCGGACCCCACGCGATGGAGCCCTCGATCGCCTTGGCGTAGGGGTCGAGAAGGAGCTTGTCGACGTTGTGCCGCAAGCCGTTCGCGGGATCCCAGGGCCCGTCGACCCGATAGGCGTAGCGCTGNCCGTCGCCCATCCCCGGCACGAATCCGAACCACCAGCCGAACGCGCGCTCCTCGAGCGGGATCCTCCGCTCGGTCGCGCCCGAGTCGTCGCCCNNCTCGAAGAGGCACAGCCACACGGCCTCCGCGTGACCGGCATACACGCAGACGTCGGCACCGCCCCGGACCAGGGTGACCCCGGGGTNCGGAGGGAGGTCCCGACCCAGCGGGAGGGGCGCGGTCGTGAAGGCCTGCGAGGCCGGTGTCGCGGCGTGCGAGCGGGTCGACATGGTGACCAAGCGTAAGGAGTGGTTACCGTGGCACCATGACCGATCCCGCTTCGCTGCCCAACTTCCCCCCGCCGGCCGACGAGCACCCGCTGCGTGGCCGGGTCCTCGACGTCCTCCAGGACCTCGAGGTCCAGCCCGACATCGATGCCGATGGCGACGTGACCTTCACGGTCAACGACCAGAACCTCTTCATCCGCTGTCACGAGGGTGANCTGCAGATCATGCGGATCTTCGGCCAGTGGCAGTTGCCCGAGCAGCTCATCGGCCAGGAGACCAAGGCGCTCGAGACCTGCAACGAGTTGAACCTCACCCTCAACTGCGTCAAGACCGGCATCGGCAATGGCACCCTCGCCGTCGCCTGCGACCACCTGATGACCGCTGGTGTCGACCTCGATGCCGCCGTACAGATCGGGATCCAGCTCGTGCTCTCGACGGTGTCCTTCTGGCATCAGCGGGCGCTCGGCCTGGACGAGAACGGCAACCCGGTCGACGGCGGAGGCCCGGCATGACCGAGCTGGTGCGGCTCGAGGTCGAGGACGGCATCGGCACGATCCGGCTCGACCGCCCCCCGATGAACGCGCTGTGCGCGCAACTCGGTCGCGAACTCGGCGCCCTGTTGCCCGAGATCACCGAACGCTCCGACATCAGCGCGGTCATCGTCCACGGCGGTGAGAAGGTCTTCGCGGCCGGAGCGGACATCAAGGAGATGGCCGACCTCGACCTGGCCGGCATGACGACCTACGGCCGGCTCCTCCAGGACTTCACCAACGGCCTGGCGGCCCTGCCCAAGCCGACGATCGCCGCCATCACCGGGTATGCGCTCGGGGGCGGCTTCGAGCTGGCCCTGTGCTGCGACTTCCGAATCGCGGGTGCCACCGCCAAGGTCGGCTTCCCGGAGATCACGCTCGGTGTGATCCCCGGCATGGGCGGAACCCAGCGTGCCGCGCGGCTCATCGGGCCGTCTCGGGCCAAGGAGATCGTCTTCAGCGGCCGGTTCATCGGAGCCGAAGAGGCACTGGCGATGGGCCTGGTCAACCAGGTCGTGCCCGAGGATGAGGACGTGTATGCCGCGGCCCGGGCCTGGGCNCAGCGTTATGTCGGCGGCCCGGCGATGGCGTATGCCGCGGCCAAGCAGGTNATCGACCGCGGCGTCGAGGTCGACCTGGCCACCGGGCTCGAGATCGAGCGGATGGCCTTCGCNTCGCTCTTCGCCACNGATGACCAGAAGATCGGCATGGCCGCCTTCGTCGCCAAGGAGAAGCCGACCTTCACCGGCCGCTGAGTCNGCGGCATACCCGTCCGGCGAGGGTCGTGGTCGAAGAGGGCTGCCCGCCGGGCATGGTGGTGATCGTCACGCCNCCGAGCGNCNGGTTCGGGCCGGCTGACCTGAGAGGATGGGCGGGATCGTTTGCCCCCCACATCAGGAGAAGGACGAGGCACGCATGAATATCGTCGTGTGCGTCAAGCACGTCCCGGACGCACAGGCGGACCGGGGTTTCAACGAGAGCGACAACACCGTCGACCGCGCCGGCGTCGACGGCCTGTTGTCCGAGCTCGACGAGTATGCCGTCGAGGAGGCCCTCAAGCTCGCCGAAGCCAGCGGTGGCGAGGTCACGGTCGTCACGATCGGCCCGGACCAAGCCGCTGATGCGGTCAAGAAGGCCCTGCAGATGGGCGCCGACAAGGGGGTCCACGTCAATGACGAGGCCATCCACGGGTCCGACGCCCCGGCGACCTCACTGATCCTCGCCGAGGCGATCAAGAAGGCGACCGATGGCAACCCGGAGCTCGTCATCACCGGCATGGCCAGCACGGACGGCACGATGGGTGTCGTCCCGGCAATGCTCGCCGAGCGACTGGGCCTGCCTCAGGTGACCTACGCCTCCGAGCTCACCCTTGGGGACGGCAAGGTCACGATCCGTCGCGACAACGACGCCAACACCGAGACGATCGAGGCCAGCCTCCCCGCCTTGGTCTCGGTGACCGACCAGATCAACGAGCCGCGCTACCCGTCCTTCAAGGGGATCATGGCGGCCAAGAAGAAGCCGGTCGAGTCATGGACCCTCGCCGACCTCGGCATCGACGCCGGCCAGGTGGGCCTGGCGAACGCGTGGACCAAGGTCGTCGAGATCGCCAAGCGCCCGCCGCGTGAGCAGGGCGAGATCGTCAAGGACGAGGGCGACGGCGGCACCAAGCTCGCCGAGTTCCTCGCCGCCCGCAAGTTCCTCTGAAGACGTCGACCGACAAGAGAGCAGGTAGAAACCCCATGGGTGAAGTCCTCATCCTCGTCGACCACGTCGACGGCAAGTTGCGCAAGACCACCGCGGAGCTCCTCACCATCGCCCGTCGCCTGGGCGAGCCCTCGGCCGTGCACATCGGCCCGGGTGCCGAGACNGCGCAGGTCACCCTCGCCAAGTACGGCGCGAGCAAGGTCTACGTCTTCGACGACGAGGCCGCGTTGAAGANCCTCGTCGCCCCCCAGGCGGAGGTGCTCGCCGCGGTCGCCGCCAAGACCTCGCCGGTGGCCGTGCTCATCCCGAGCAACACTGCCGGCAAGGAGATCGCGGCCCGACTGGCGGTCAAGACCGAGTCCGGCCTCATCACCGACGCCGTCGACGTCCAGGCCGGTGAGGGTGGCCCGGTGGCGAACCAGTCGGTCTTCGCCGGCTCCTACACCGTGAAGTCGCAGGTCACCAAGGGTGCGGCGATCATCGCCGTCAAGCCGAACTCCACGGCCATCGAGGCAGCGCCGGCCGCCGGCGCGGTCGAGAAGGTCGAGGTCACGCTCTCCGACCTGGCGACCGCGGCACCGATCACCGACCGTCAGCCCAAGGCCAAGTCCGGCCGTCCCGAGCTCACCGAGGCCCAGATCGTCGTCTCCGGCGGGCGCGGCACCGGTGGCGACTTCAGNCCGGTCGAGGCCTTCGCCGACAGCCTGGGCGCGGCCGTCGGNGCCAGCCGCGCCGCCGTCGACGCCGGGTGGTACCCGCACTCCAACCAGGTCGGCCAGACCGGCAAGCAGGTGTCCCCGCAGCTCTATGTGGCGGCGGGCATCTCCGGTGCCATCCAGCACCGGGCCGGCATGCAGACGTCCAAGACGATCATCGCGATCAACAAGGACGAGGAGGCGCCGATCTTCGAGCTCGTCGACTTCGGTGTCGTGGGCGACCTCTTCAACGTCCTCCCGCAGGCGACCGACGAGGTCAAGAAGCGCAAGGGCTGACCCGCGCGTTCGACGACGAAGGGGCCCACCAGTGCGGTGGGCCCCTTCGCCGTTCCTCTTTGCCGTACCCGAAAGCCCCCAGACGTTGAAGGTTTGTCTAATCTCGAAGAGAAGCGGTCCGCCCGGACCGCCGACCCTGCCAGGAAAAGGAGCGCGTCATGGTCGTTCTGGGACTCATCCTCTTGCTGCTCGGCCTGTTCATCAGTGGTGCGGGCATCTTGAAGACGATCGGGATCATCCTCATCGTCGTCGGCCTCATCCTCAACTTCGTGCCGATCGGCGGGAGCAGTCGCCGGGTCTGGTGACCTCGGGCCTCAAGGGCCCACCTGCAGTGAGTGCGCGGCATACCCCTGGGTGTGCCGCGCACTCACGTTGTGACGGGTGCGAAGATGGCCCCTCGTGAGCGGGCCGGGAGTGTTGCGTGGGCTGCGAGTCGATCTCAGCCCTGCCCGCGAGTCACGCGACTTCCGCCTCATGGTTCTGGCCGGCACCGTCTTCACACTCGGGCAGGCGATCTCCTATGTGGCGATCCCGTGGCAGATCTACACACTGACCGGCTCGAACACGATGGTCGGCCTGATCGGCGTCGTCGAACTCGTGCCGCTGCTNGTCGCCGGCCTGTGGGGAGGCGCGCTCGCCGACCATGTGGACCGCAAGAAGATGTTGGTCGGCACCGGTGCGGCCCAGGTGGNGCTCACCGCCCTGCTGGCGCTCAACGCCTTTCGCGACGAGCCGCACATCTGGGTGCTCTTCGTCGTGGCGCCCTTCCTCGTGTCGGCCGGGGCACTGCAGCGGCCGAGCAAGGAGGCGCTGTTGCCCCGCACGGTCCGTCACGACCAACTNCCCGCAGCCAACGCACTCAACGCCCTGGGNTGGCAGACCGGCAGCCTGCTCGGCCCGACCATCGGTGGCCTCATCGTCGCCTCGGCCGGGGCGGGTTGGTGCTTCGCGGTCGACGTCGTGGGCATCACGGTCGCCGTGCTCCTCTACGCACGGATGTCGGCCTTCCCGCATCGGGAGCAGACGACACCACCGTCGCTGCGAGGGATCGCCGAGGGCGTGCGCTATGCCATCTCCCGCAAGGACCTGCTCGGCACCTACTTCGTCGACGTCGCGGTCATGTTCCTCGCGATGCCGATCGTGCTGTTCCCCGCGCTGGCCGAGACGATCTTCGCGCGGCCACANCTGCTCGGCCTGCTCTACACCTCGGAGACGGTTGGTGCCCTGGTCGCCTCGGCCCTGTCCGGCTGGCATCGCCGGATCCACTCCTATGGGCGAGTCATCGTCATCGCCGCCTGCGGTTACGGAGTGTTCATCGCCGTCGCCGGGCAGGCCCCGAGCTTCTGGCTCTGCTGCCTGGCACTGGCCCTCGCCGGGGCCGCGGACATGACGAGCGCGGTCTTCCGGATGACCCTGTGGAACCAGTCGATCCCCGAGAGCCTGCGCGGTCGGTTGGCCGGCATCGAGATGCTGTCCTACTCGGTCGGGCCGCTGGGTGCCCAGATCCGGGCGGGCTACACCGCCGACACGTGGGGCGTCCGTCGAGCCATTTCCTTCGGGGGTGTGGCGAGCGTCGTCGGCGTCGTCCTCGCGGCCGCGGCGCTGCAGGACTTCTGGCGCTACGACGCCCGCACCGACGAGCACCTGCTCGCCGAACGAGCCCGTCGAGCGGCCCACGGCGAGAACCTAGACTTGGAGGGATGAGCACCTACCTCGACCACGCGGCGACCACGCCGATGGCCCCGGCTGCCCTCGAGGCGTATGCCGCGGCGCTCGCCGAGGTGGGCAACCCCAGTTCGCTGCACACCTCCGGGCGACGAGCCCGTGCCCTCGTCGAGGAGGCCCGAGAGCGGATCGGCTCCGCCCTCGATGCCCGGCCCTCGGAGGTCATCTTCACCAGCGGCGGCACGGAAGCGGACAACCTGGCCGTCAAGGGGACCTTCCGGGCGAGAGTCGCGGCAGACCACTCGCGCCGCATGGTGATCGCCAGTGGCATCGAACACCATGCAGTCCTGGACCCGATCGAGTACCTCGTGGCTGCCGAAGGCGCCGCGCCGTCGTGGCTGGAACCCGACCGGTGCGGCCACGTCAGCGTCGATGACCTCACCGCCACCCTTGCCCGGTCGGCCGCGCAGGCAGCGCTGATCACCGTCATGTGGGCCAACAACGAGGTCGGCACGGTGCAGCCGATCGCCGAACTCGCCGAGGTGGCCCGTGCGCACGGGGTGCCCTTCCATACCGACGCGGTGCAGGCCGTCGGCCACCTCCCGGTGTCCTTCGCAGACAGTGGCGTCGACCTGATGACGGTGACTGCCCACAAACTCGGGGGCCCGGTGGGAGTGGGCGCACTGCTCGCCCGCCGCGACGCCACGTTGGTGCCGCTGTCGCACGGTGGCGGCCAGGAGCGACAGGTGCGCAGTGGCACCCTCGACGCTGCGGGCGTCCACGCCTTCGCGGTGGCGCTCGACGACGCGGTGCGGGTACGTGACGTCGAGGCCAAGCGGCTCGGCGCCCTGCGGGACCGGCTCATCGAGGGCGCGATCGGACTCGACCTCGGGATCACGGTCAGCGGCTGCTGGACGCCCGGTGACATCGACGGACGGCTGCCGGGCAACGCACCTGCTCGTGCCCGACGCCGAGGGTGACTCCCTGCTCTACCTCCTCGATGCCGCCGGCGTCGAGGTCAGCACCGGCTCGGCCTGCCAGGCCGGCGTGCCACGCCCCAGCCACGTGCTCCTCGCCATGGGCTACACCGAGCGGGAGGCTCGCGGCGCGATCCGGGTCAGCCTGGGGTGGTCGTCGAGCGACGCCGACGTCGACGCCTTCCTCGGTGCCCTGCCCGGGGTGGTGGAGCGCGCCCGGCGGGCCAGTCAGCGGGCCCGATGACCGCCCGGTTGCGCGTCGTCGCCGCGATGAGCGGGGGCGTGGACTCCGCCGTCGCCGCCTCTCGCATGGTCGAGGCCGGTCACGAGGTCGTCGGCGTCCATCTCGCCCTCTCGCAGTCCGCCGCGACCCTGCGCGAATCCGCCCGAGGCTGCTGCACGATCGAGGACGCCGGCGATGCCCGCCGAGTCGCCGATCGCCTCGGCATCCCGTTCTACGTGTGGGACATGGCCGAGCGGTTCCGCGAGGACGTCATGGAGGACTTCGTGGCGGAGTATGCCGCGGGCCGCACCCCCAACCCCTGTCTGCGCTGCAACGAGAAGATCAAGTTCGCCGCCCTGCTCGACAAGGCCCTCGCCCTGGGCTTCGACGCGGTCGCGACTGGTCACTATGCCCAGATCGTGCAGGCCGCCGACGGGCGGCGTGAACTGCACCGTGCCGTCGATGCTGCCAAGGACCAGTCCTACGTGCTCGGTGTCCTCGACGAGGACCAACTGGCCCACGCTTTCTTCCCGCTCGGCGACACGACCAAACCGGCGATCCGTGAGGAGGCGGCCGCCCGCGGCTTCTCGGTGGCCAAGAAGCCGGACAGCCACGACATCTGCTTCATCCCCGACGGCGACACCCGCGGATTCCTCGCGGGCCGCCTCGGCGAGCAGCCGGGGGAGCTGGTCACGACCGATGGCGAGGTGGTCGGGACGCACGCCGGTTCCTTCGGTTTCACCGTCGGGCAGCGGCGCGGTCTCGGCATCGACCGCAGTCGTCTCGACGGCGAGCCGCGCTACGTCGTCGACGTCGATGCTCCCACCAACCGGGTCGTCATCGGCACTGCGGAGCTGCTCGGCGTCCGGCAGATCACCGGCGAACACGCCCGTTGGTGTGGTCCTGCGCCGATCGGGACGATCCGGGCGGGTGCGCAGGTGCGCGCCCACGGCGAGGAGGTGGGCTGCGCGGCATACCAAGGCCCGGCAGGGGAACTCGAGGTGACCCTCGACGCGCCGATCAGGGGAGTGGCGCCCGGCCAGTCCGTCGTCCTCTACGACGGGACCCGCGTCATCGGCTCGGCGACCATCAGCTCGACCCGCGCCCACCCCCAGTCGAGATAGACCAAAACGCGCGTAGCCGGCCGCCGTACCCGCGTGTTGCTCCCTCTCGACCGGGGAGGGGGGAGAGGGGTTGCGGAATAATTTCAGTTTCAACTACCGTTGAGAGCGGTGAGTTGCCCACCCAGTCATCGAGAGGATTGACCGCCATGCCAGCCGTCACCGTCGACAGCATTCTCGACCTCCCGCGCGTCCAGAGCCCTGCCCTGGATCAGCTCCCGCGTCCGGTGCGTTCGGTGACGACTGCGCCGAGCGGTTTCGAGGGGGAGGGTTTCCCCGTGCGACGTGCCTTCGCCGGCGTCGACCTGGCCGACCTCGACCCCTTCATCCACATGGACCAGATGGGCGAGGTCGAGTACGCACCGGGTGAGCCCAAGGGCACCCCGTGGCACCCGCACCGTGGCTTCGAGACGGTCACCTACATCCTTGACGGCACCTTCGTGCACCAGGACAGCCACGGTGGGGGCGGTGTCATCAAGGACGGTGACACCCAGTGGATGACAGCGGGCTCCGGCCTGCTCCACATCGAGGCTCCCCCGGAGGAGCTCGTCGTCAGCGGCGGCCTCTTCCACGGGGTCCAGCTCTGGGTCAACCTGCCCTCCCACCTCAAGATGGCCCAGCCGCGTTACCAGGACATCCGAGGTGGCGAGGTGGGGCTGCTCGCCTCGCACGACGGTGGGGCACTGATCCGCGTCATCGCGGGTGAGGTCGCTGGCCATGCCGGCCCCGGCACCACCCACACACCGATCGCCCTCGCCCACGTCACTGTGGCCCCGGGTGCTCGGCTCTCGCTGCCGTGGCGGAAGGACTTCAACGCGTTGGTTTACGTCCTCGCCGGCTCTGGTCATGTCGGCGCCGACCGTCGACCGATCCGGATGGGTCAACTCGTGACGCTCGGGGCGGGCGATCTCATCGAGGTCACGGCCGCGGAGTCGCAGGAGAGCCGCTCGCCGAGTCTGGAGCTCTTCATCCTCGGTGGAGCGCCGATCCGCGAGCCGGTCGCGGCCTACGGCCCGTTCGTCATGAACACGCGGGCCGAGCTCGTCAAGGCCTTCGAGGACTTCCAGGCCGGGCGCCTGGGCGTGATGCCGGAGAACCCGCACACCTTCCTGCCCCGCGACAACCAACCGGGCCACCAGGTCCTCTGACCGAACACGCCCCTGGCCCGACCTGAAACGGTCGGGCCAGTCGGGTCGGTCGTGCCTGATCATGGACCCATGCGGCCCGACCTCACCACCCTGACTCGCAAGCCCGATCGAGGCTCCTCGTCGCGCGATCGCCTCGACACGCT
>Ga0056906_1000769_pt1 | contig 15889 bp, 11 predicted proteins | sample EBPBio122009_DNA_FD_55045 | JGI IMG/M metagenome (GOLD analysis project Ga0056906, IMG submission 55045) | Wastewater treatment Type I Accumulibacter community from EBPR Bioreactor in Madison, WI, USA - Reactor 1_2/2/2009_ DNA | ecosystem: Engineered > Bioreactor > EBPR > Anaerobic-Aerobic >...
GCGGTACCGCCAAACTTCTTCGACAGAATGGTCGTGATCGCCGCCGTCAGCGTTGTCTTGCCGTGGTCAACGTGCCCAATCGTGCCAACGTTGACGTGCGGTTTGTTGCGCTCGAATTTTCCCTTTGCCATTACCTTATCCTCAAAAACAACGTCATTTCTTGTTGATGATGGCCTCAGCGACGTTCTTCGGCGCTTCGGCGTAGTGCTTGAATTCCATGGAGTAGGTCGCACGACCCTGAGACAGCGAGCGCAGGGTCGTCGAATAACCGAACATCTCCGCCAGCGGCACCTCGGCACGAATCAGCTTGATGTTGCCTGGCGCATCTTCCATTCCCTGAACCATGCCGCGACGACTCGACAGGTCGCCCATGACGTTGCCCATATAGTCTTCCGGCGTCTCGACTTCGACGGCCATCATCGGCTCAAGCAGGGTTGGCTGGGCGCGACGCATCCCTTCCTTAAAGGCAAACGATGCCGCCATACGAAAGGCGTTCTCGTTGGAGTCAACGTCGTGGTACGAGCCTTCAAACAGGGTGAACTTGATATCGACCACCGGGAAGCCGGCCAGCACACCGCTGGTAATCGCATCCTGCAAGCCCTTGTCGACCGCCGGAATGTACTCGCGCGGCACCGTACCACCCTTGATAGCGTCGACGAACTCGTAGCCTTTGCCGGTCTCGTTCGGTTCGATCTTGAGCCACACGTGACCGTACTGACCACGCCCACCGGACTGCTTGACGAACTTGCCTTCCTGTTCGACCGTCTTCTTGATGCATTCACGGTAGGCCACCTGTGGCGCACCCACGTTGGCATCGACCCCGAACTCGCGACGCAGACGATCGACAATGATCTCCAGGTGCAACTCGCCCATACCCGAGATGATGGTTTGCCCGGACTCCTCATCCGTACGCACACGGAAAGACGGATCCTCCTGCGCCAGACGGCCAAGTGCGATACCCATCTTTTCCTGGTCGGGCTTGGTTTTCGGCTCGACTGCGACGTGGATCACGGGCTCCGGGAAAATCATCCGCTCGAGGGTGATCACGGCGGTCGGATCGCAAAGCGTCTCGCCCGTGGTCACGTCCTTGAGGCCTACACAGGCCGCGATGTCGCCGGCGAGCACCTCTTTCAACTCCTCGCGGTTGTTAGCGTGCATCTGCAGGACGCGCCCGATACGCTCGCGACGACCCTTGGTCGGGTTGTAGATGAAGTCGCCGGACTTGAGCACTCCGGAGTAGACGCGAATAAAGGTCAACTGCCCGACGTAGGGGTCTGTCATCAGCTTGAAGGCGAGCGCCGAGAACTTGGCGCCATCTGACGCCTCGCGGCTACCAATCTCGCCATTCTCCANCTCGCCGGTCACCGGCGGGATATCGATCGGCGACGGCAGCAAATCGATCACCGCGTCGAGCATGCGCTGCACGCCCTTGTTCTTAAAAGCGGTTCCGCACAAACCCGGCTGAATCTCGCAGGCCAGAGTGCGCGCGCGCAGACCCTTGATGATATCGGCTTCGTCGAGGTCACCGTGCTCGAGATAGCGGTCCATCAATTCTTCCGACGACTCGGCCGCCGCTTCGATCATCTTGCCACGCCATTCGTCGGCCTCGGCTTGCAGCCCGGCAGGAATGTCACGATAGTCGAACTTCATCCCCAACGAGGCCTCATCCCAGATGATGGCCTTCATCTTGATCAGGTCGACAACGCCCTCGAAGTAATCCTCTTTGCCAATCGGAATGACGATCGGCACCGGATTGGCCTTCAGGCGGGTTCTCATTTGCTCCATGACCTTGAAGAAATCGGCGCCCTGCCGATCCATCTTGTTCACGAAGGCCAAGCGCGGCACCTTGTACTTGGTCGCCTGACGCCAAACGGTNTCCGACTGTGGCTGTACACCCCCGACCGCGCAGTAGATCATGCACGCACCGTCGAGAACGCGCATCGAGCGCTCGACTTCAATCGTGAAGTCGACGTGCCCGGGCGTATCGATGATGTTGATCCGGTGCTCGGGGCGGTCAAGCTGCATGCCCTTCCAGAAACAGGTCGTCGCAGCCGAAGTAATGGTGATACCGCGCTCCTGCTCCTGCGCCATCCAGTCCATGGTCGCAGCACCGTCATGGACTTCACCAATCTTGTGGTTGATACCCGTGTAGAACAGGATACGCTCGGTCGCCGTCGTCTTGCCGGCGTCAATGTGAGCGCTGATACCGATGTTCCGGTAGCGCTCGATAGGGGTTTTACGTGCCACAGTAATGGACCTTCACTAATAAAGAGCGACCGTCGCCGCAGGGCGGCGACGCTTTTGGTGTGACCTAGAAGCGGAAGTGCGCGAAAGCCTTGTTTGCCTCGGCCATACGGTGAATCTCGTCACGCTTCTTGACCGCACCGCCGCGGCTTTCGGAGGCCTCGAGTATTTCGGCCGCCAGACGCTGACCCATCGACTTCTCGGAACGCTTGCGGGCCGACTCACGCAACCAGCGCATGGCCAGCGCCATGCGCCGGCTCGGGCGAACTTCGACCGGCACCTGGTAGTTGGCACCGCCGACACGGCGGCTCTTCACCTCGACCAGCGGCCTGATGTTACCCAGGGCCAGAGCGAAGGTTTCCAGCGGGTCCTTGCCGGTCTTGGTCACGATCTGGTCGAAAGCACCGTAGACGATGCGTTCGGCAACCGACTTCTTGCCGCTTTTCATAAGCGTATTCACGAACTTCGAGACATCGACGTTACCAAATTTTGGATCCGGCANAATATCGCGCTTCGGCACTTCACGACGACGGGGCATAGCAACCTCTCATAGTCACAATTCAGTCGAAGGAGCAGGCAAAGCGCCCGACCCTCCCGGCCGCCCATGGGGAACGGCCCTTACTCGGACGGAAATCAAGCGGCCTTTTGGCGCTTGGTACCGTACTTGGAACGACCCTGCTTGCGCTTCTTGACACCCTGGGTATCCAGCGAACCGCGAACGGTGTGATAACGCACACCCGGCAAGTCCTTGACACGACCGCCACGGATCAGCACGACCGAGTGCTCCTGCAGGTTGTGCCCTTCACCGCCGATGTACGAAATCACCTCGAAACCATTCGTCAGACGCACTTTGCAGACCTTGCGCAAGGCCGAGTTCGGCTTCTTCGGCGTGGTGGTGTACACACGCGTGCAAACGCCCCGTTTTTGCGGGCAATTTCCCAGCGCAGGGACCTTGCTCTTGGTGCGGATTGCCTCGCGAGGCTTGCGCACCAACTGGTTAATGGTTGGCATGTTTCCACCCTTATATTCAGTGCAGAGACGCTCGCGAGACGCTCGCGAGGTCAGCAAAAAACCAAGGCGGACCAGATTGGCCGCCTTGGCGATTTCAGTGATCGGCCGACGCGATACACGCCGTCGGCGACAAAGACCGGGGATTCTAGGGTCTATCACGCTCCAAGTCAAGCAATCGGTTGGTCCTCGGAGCTCTCTTCGGTCGCTGAAAGGTCATCGTCGAGCAATACGCTGCGGACAGCGACATCCTCGCCAGCGGCATTCTTCTTGCGCGTGTTGTGATAGGCGAGTCCGGTCCCGGCGGGTATCAGGCGGCCGACGATGACGTTCTCCTTGAGGCCACGCAGCTCGTCACGCTTGCCCATGATCGCCGCCTCGGTCAGCACCCGCGTCGTCTCCTGGAAGGAGGCCGCCGAAATGAACGAATCGGTAGACAGGGAGGCCTTGGTAATCCCCAACAGGACGTGCTCGTAGGTCGCCGGAAGCTTGCCCTCGGCGACGATGGCGTCGTTCTCGTCGAGGAGATGTGCGCGTTCAACCTGCTCGCCCTTGATGAACTTGGTGTCNCCGGGGTCCAGGACATTTACCCGACGCAGCATCTGGCGAACGATCACCTCGATGTGCTTGTCGTTGATCTTGACGCCCTGCAGGCGGTACACGTCCTGAACCTCGTCCGTGATGTAGACCGCCAGCGCCTCAACGCCGAGCAAACGCAGAATGTCGTGCGGGTCGGGCGCACCATCGACGATCGACTCCCCTTTATTCACCACCTGTCCATCATGAACCAGAACGTGCTTGTCTTTCAGAATCAGGTACTCGTGGGTGTCACCGTCAAGATCGGTAATCACCAGGCGCTGCTTGCCCTTGGTGTCCTTGCCAAAGGACATGGTGCCGGTAAACTCGGCCAGCATGCCGGCATCCTTCGGCGTGCGCGCCTCGAAAAGTTCCGCTACGCGCGGCAAGCCGCCGGTAATGTCCCTTGTCTTCGCCGACTCCTGCGGAAGGCGCGCGAGCACGTCGCCAACCGAAATCGTTTGTCCGTCGAAAACATTGATGATCGCCCCCACCTGGAAGGTGATCGTCACCGCCTGATCGCTGCCGTGCATCTTCACTTCCTCGCCGCTCGGCTCGAACAGCCTGACCTGCGGGCGCAGCCCTTTGCTCGGCACCTTGCCACCCCGTTTCGGATCGATGACCACCAGCGTAGACAGGCCGGTGACTTCGTCGATCTGCTTGGCAACGGTGACGCCTTCGTCGACGTTCTCGAACTTCACCAGGCCGGAGTACTCGGCGATGATCGGCCGTGTATGGGGATCCCACGCCGCCAGGCGGGTACCGGCCTTGACCGCCTCGCCGTCGACGACACGTAGCGTCGCCCCGTAGGGGACCTTGTGCTTTTCGCGTTCGCGCCCGCTGTCATCGGTAATCAGAATCTCACCGGAACGCGTGATGACGATTTTCTCGCCTTTGGCGCTGGTCACGTAGCGCATGGTCGACGTGAAGCGCACGACGCCGATGCTGTGCGTCTCCACGTGGCTGGCGACGGCCGCACGCGAGGCGGCGCCGCCGACGTGAAATGTACGCATGGTCAGCTGCGTTCCCGGCTCGCCAATCGACTGTGCGGCCATGACCCCAACCGCTTCGCCGACGTTGACCGGTGAACCGCGACCAAGGTCTCGGCCGTAGCACATGGCACACAGACCATAGCGCGTATCGCAGGTCAGCGGCGTACGCACCTTGACTTCGTCGATTCCCAGACGGTCGATCAGATCGCAGTGATCCTCGCAGATCAGCGTTCCCTGCTCGATGATGGTTTCGTCCGAATCAGGGTCGATCACGTCGGCAGCGGTCACGCGGCCAAGAACGCGCTCACGAATCGCTTCGATCACCTCACCGCCTTCGATCAGCGCTTTCCTGGTCACGCCGTTGCTCGTCCCGCAATCATCCTCGATTACCACCAGATCCTGCGTCACGTCGACCAGTCGCCGCGTCAGGTAGCCCGAGTTGGCTGTCTTCAGCGCCGTATCGGCAAGACCCTTGCGGGCACCGTGCGTCGAGATGAAGTACTGGAGAACGTTCAGACCCTCGCGGAAGTTCGTCGTGATCGGCGTTTCGATGATCGAGCCATCCGGCTTGGCCATCAGACCACGCATGCCGGCCAGCTGGCGAATCTGGGCGGCAGAACCGCGCGCGCCGGAATCGGCCATCATGAAGATCGAGTTGAACGACTCCTGCCGTTCCGTAACGCCCTGGCGGTTGACGACTTCCTCGTGACCGAGTTGATCCATCATCACCTTCGCCACCTGATCGCCGGTGCGTCCCCAGATATCGACAACCTTGTTGTAGCGCTCGCCGTTGGTAACCAGTCCATTGGTGTACTGGTTTTCGATTTCCTTGACCTCGTCTTCGGCCGCGGCGATGATCTCGCGCTTCTGTGACGGCACCAACATGTCGTCGGAGCAGATCGAAATGCCCGCACGGGTCGCCAGTCGATAGCCATTCTGCATCAGCTTGTCGGCAAAGACGACGGTTTCCTTGAGACCACAGCGACGGAACGCCGCGTTGATCAGCTTCGAGATTTCCTTCTTCTTGAGCGTCTTGTCGATCAAGCTGAAGGGCAGTCCTTTCGGCAGGATCTCGGAGAGCAGCGCGCGACCGGCGGTGGTCTTGTAGCGCGTGACCTTTTCCTGCCAGCCGTTCTCGCCATCACTCTCGTATTCGGTGATGCGCACCGAGACACGTGCGTGCAGATCGAGTTCGCCGGCCTGCATGGCGCGCGTCACTTCGGCGAGATCGGGGAAGATCATTCCCTCGCCCTTGGCGTTGATATCCTCGCGGGTGGCATAGTAGAGACCGAGAACGATATCCTGCGAGGGAACGATGATCGGCTCGCCGTTGGCCGGCGACAGGACGTTGTTCGAGGCCAGCATCAAGGTCCGCGCTTCCATCTGCGCTTCCAGCGACAGAGGCACGTGAACGGCCATCTGGTCGCCGTCGAAGTCGGCGTTGAAGGCCGCACAGACCAGCGGGTGCAGCTGGATCGCCTTGCCTTCGATCAGCGTCGGCTCGAAAGCCTGAATACCCAGACGGTGCAGCGTTGGCGCCCGGTTGAGCATGATCGGATGCTCGCGGATCACCTCTTCCAGGATGTCCCAGACGACGGCTTCCTGGGTCTCGACCATTTTCTTCGCCTGCTTGATGGTCGTCGCCAGGCCCATGCCTTCGAGGCGGTTGAAGATGAAGGGTTTAAACAACTCGAGAGCCATCAGCTTCGGCAGACCGCACTGATGCAGCTTGAGCTGCGGACCGACGACGATGACCGAACGACCCGAGTAGTCGACGCGTTTGCCGAGCAGGTTCTGGCGAAAACGACCGCCCTTGCCCTTGATCATGTCGGCCAGCGACTTCAGCGGACGCTTGTTGGCGCCGGTCATTGCCTTGCCACGGCGACCGTTGTCGAGCAGCGAGTCAACAGCTTCCTGGAGCATGCGCTTTTCGTTGCGCACGATGATCTCCGGCGCCTTCAATTCGAGCAGCCGCTTCAGGCGGTTGTTACGGTTGATGACTCGACGATAGAGATCGTTGAGGTCCGAGGTGGCGAAGCGGCCACCGTCCAGCGGCACCAGCGGACGCAGATCGGGCGGCAGGACCGGCAGGACTTCGAGCACCATCCACTCGGGCTTGATGCCCGACTTCTGGAAGCCCTCGAGAATCTTCAGGCGCTTGGAGAACTTCTTGCTCTTGGTCTCCGAAGTGGTGGTCTCGAGTTCGGAGCGCAGCGTCTCGACTTCGCGGGCGAGATCGATGGAACGGAGCAGTTCGCGGATGCCTTCGGCACCCATCGCCGCGTAGAAGTCGTCGCCATACTCTTCGACCTTCGCCAGGTAGTCGTCCTCGGTCAACAGCTGCGCACGTGCCAGCGGCGTCATGCCCGGATCGTAGACCACGAAGGCCTCGAAGTAGAGCACGCGCTCGATGTCACGCAGGGTCATGTCAAGAACCATGCCCAGACGGCTGGGCAGGCTCTTCAGGAACCAGATATGGGCAACCGGGCTGGCCAGGTCGATGTGTGCCATGCGCTCACGGCGAACCTTGGCCAGCGTGACCTCGACACCGCACTTCTCGCAGATCACGCCACGATGCTTGAGCCGCTTGTACTTGCCGCAAAGGCACTCGTAGTCCTTGATCGGGCCGAAGATCTTGGCGCAGAACAGGCCATCACGCTCCGGCTTGAAGGTACGATAGTTGATCGTCTCTGGTTTCTTCACTTCGCCGTAGGACCAGGAGCGGATCTTGTCCGGCGAGGCGAGACCAATGGTGATCGCATCGAACTGCTCTTCCTGCGTCACCTGCCTAAACAAATCAAGCAGTGCTTTCATCTTTTGCTCCAGTGAGGAGTGGGGTGTCAGGGGCCGGGAGCGCAACGGTCGGCAAACCGACCGCGACGCTCACCCCTCGGCAAACAATCAGAAACGTTCGAGATCGATGTCAATCGCCAACGAACGGATTTCCTTGACCAGGACGTTGAAGGATTCGGGCATCCCGGCCTCGATCTTGTGGTCACCCTTGACGATGTTCTCGTACACCTTGGTCCGGCCATTCACATCGTCGGACTTGACGGTCAGCATTTCCTGCAGCACGTACGAGGCACCGTAGGCTTCAAGGGCCCACACTTCCATTTCTCCGAAGCGCTGGCCACCGAACTGGGCCTTTCCGCCCAGTGGTTGCTGGGTAACCAGCGAGTACGGGCCCGTCGAACGCGCGTGCATCTTGTCATCAACCAGGTGGTGCAGCTTCAATACGTGCATGTAGCCGACCGTCACCTGACGCTCGAAGCGCTCGCCAGTGCGACCATCGTACAAGGTCATTTGCCCGGACTCCGGCATCCCGGCCAACGCCAGCATGCCCTTGATCTCGGATTCCTTGGCGCCGTCGAAAACCGGCGTCGCAAACGGCACGCCCGCCTCGAGGTTGCCGGCCATTTCCAGAACCTCACCGTCGCTCAGCTGATCGATGTCCTCTGATTTGCCGGTACTGTTGTAGATCTGATCAAGGAAGCCGCGCACCTCCGTTGCCGTCGCCTGGCGACGCAGCATTTCGCCAATTCGGAAACCCAGGCCTTTGGCGGCCAGCCCGAGGTGGACCTCGAGAATCTGTCCAACGTTCATCCGCGACGGAACGCCAAGCGGGTTGAGGACGATATCGACCGGGTGACCGTCGGCCATGTAGGGCATGTCTTCGACGGGAACGATGCGGGAAACGACGCCCTTGTTGCCGTGCCGGCCGGCCATCTTGTCGCCCGCCTGCAGGCGACGCTTGACGGCGACGTACACCTTGACCATTTTCTGCACACCCGGCGGCAATTCGTCGCCCTGGGTGAGCTTCTTGCGCTTTTCTTCGAAGGCGACGTCGAAGCCCTTGCGCGTCTGCTCGAGGCCATCACGGAGCGACTCCAGCTGATGTGCGACTTCGTCGTCAGCCATGCGGATGTCGAACCAGTGATGGGGCTCGATACCGTCCAGGTACTCCTGAGTCACCGCCGATCCCTTGGCCAGCCGCTTCGGACCGCCATTGGCAGGCTTGCCAACGATCATCCGCTCGACCCGGGCAAATGCGTCGCGTTCGACAATGCGCAGCTGGTCGGCAAGGTCCAGCTTGTAGCTGCGCAGATGGTCGTCAATGATCGACTGCGCACGCCGGTCACGCTCGATTCCCTCGCGGGTAAACACCTGCACATCGATGACCGTGCCGGCAATTCCCGACTGCACGCGCAGCGACGTGTCTTTCACGTCGGACGCTTTTTCACCAAAGATCGCGCGCAGCAGCTTCTCTTCCGGGGTCAGCTGGGTCTCGCCTTTCGGCGTCACCTTGCCGACCAGCACGTCGCCGGCTTCGACCTCGGCACCGATGTAGACAATCCCCGATTCGTCGAGGCGCGCCAGTTGCGACTCGCCGAGCGACGCAATATCGCGGGTGATTTCCTCGGGACCCAGCTTGGTGTCGCGCGCAACGACCGTCAGCTCCTCGATGTGGATCGAAGTGAAACGGTCCTCGGCAACCACCCGCTCCGAGATCAGGATCGAATCCTCGAAGTTATAGCCGTTCCACGGCATGAACGCGACCAGCATGTTCTGGCCAAGCGCCAGCTCGCCCTTGTCGGTCGACGCCCCATCGGCGACCACGTCACCCCTGGCGATCACATCTCCGACGCGCACCAGCGGCCGCTGGTTGATGTTGGTGTTCTGGTTGGAACGGATGTATTTCACCAGGTTGTAGATATCGACGCCCACTTCGCCGGGCCCGGTCTCGTTGTCGTTGACGCGCACCACGACCCGCGAGGCGTCGACGTAGTCGACCACCCCACCGCGCAGGGCCTGCACTGCGGTTCCCGAGTCCACCGCCACCGTGCGCTCGATGCCGGTACCGACCAGCGGCTTTTCCGGTCGCAGGCAGGGAACCGCCTGCCGTTGCATGTTGGCGCCCATCAACGCGCGGTTGGCGTCGTCGTGTTCAAGGAAGGGAATCAGCGAAGCAGCGACCGAAACGATCTGGCTCGGCGCGACGTCCATGTACTGCACACGCGCCGGCTCGGCGAGAATCGTTTCGCCTTTCTCGCGACANGTCACCAGTTCGTCGGTAAGCACGCCAGCCTCGCCAAGCTCGGAGTTGGCCTGGGCAATGATGTACGCGCCCTCTTCGATCGCCGAGAGGTACTCGATCTGATTGGTCACCTTGCCGTCGACCACCGTGCGGTACGGCGTCTCAAGAAAGCCGTACTCGTTGGTCCGGGCATAGAGCGCCAGCGAGTTGATCAGACCGATGTTCGGGCCTTCCGGTGTTTCGATCGGACAGACCCGACCGTAGTGCGTGGGATGCACGTCGCGCACTTCGAAGCCCGCACGCTCGCGCGTCAGGCCACCCGGGCCAAGGGCCGAAACGCGGCGCTTGTGGGTGATCTCGGAGAGCGGGTTGGTCTGATCCATGAACTGCGACAGTTGGCTGGAACCGAAGAACTCCCTGACCGCGGCGCTGATCGGCTTGGCGTTGATCAGATCGTGTGGCATCAGGTTGTCCGACTCAGCCTGCGACAGGCGTTCCTTGACGGCACGCTCGACGCGTACCAGGCCGGCCCGGAATTGGTTCTCGGCCAACTCGCCGACCGAGCGAACACGGCGATTACCCAGATGGTCGATGTCGTCGACTTCGCCACGACCATTGCGNAACTCGACCAGCAACTTGATCACTTCGACGATATCGCGCGGCGACAAGGTCAATTGCTCGCGCACTTCACCGCTGGCACCGGCAGCTTTGAGCTGCTCGAACAAGGCCAGCGCCGCCGTTTCGGTCATGTTTTCGGCGATCGCCCGCGCCCCGTGGTTCAACTCGCCGAGAAGCTCGATCCCTGGCGCCGCTGCACCCAGGGCCTCAGTGAGCAGATTGACGATAGCTTCACGCTTGGAAGGCACATGCTTGAGCATGATCTTGTATTCGACGACGTCCTTGCGGGCCACACGCCGGTTGAACTTCATGCGCCCAACGGCGGAAAGATCGTAACGGTCGTCNGAGTAGAACAGACCGTTGAACAGAATCTCAACCGCTTCTTCCGTGGGCGGCTCGCCAGGGCGCATCATGCGGTAGATGGCGACGCGTGCTGCCTGCCTGGATATCGTATCGTCTGCGCGCAGGGTCTGCGAGATGAAACCACCGCGGTCGAGGTCGTTGATATACAGGGTGTGCAGCGACTCGATACCGGATTCGACGAGCTTCGCCAGCAGCGACTCGGTAATCTCGTCGTTGGCAGTGGCGAGAATCTCGCCACTGCTCTGGTCGATGACGTCCTCGGCGACAACCCGTCCGATGAGGAAGTCGTCCGGAACGGCGACCTGCTTGATTCCGGCGGCGTCGAGTTCGCGGATGTGCTTGGCCGTGATGCGCTTGTCCTTGGCGATGATCAGCGCCCCGGAGGAATCGTTGAAGTCGAAGCGTGCCACTTCGCCGCGCAAGCGCTCGGGAACCAGCGCGAATTCAATCACGCTCTTGCCGAGAATGAAGGTGTCAAAGTCGAAGAACTCGCGCAGTATCATCTGCGGCGTCAGTCCGATGGCCTTCAGCAAGGTCGTAACCGGCATCTTGCGACGTCGGTCGACGCGGAAGAAGAGCAGATCCTTGGGATCGAACTCGAAGTCCAGCCATGAGCCGCGGTAGGGAATCACCCGCGCCGAAAAGAGCAGTTTCCCGGAACTATGGGTCTTGCCGCGGTCATGCTCGAAGAACACCCCGGGCGAGCGGTGAAGCTGCGAGACGATGACCCGCTCGGTACCGTTGATGACGAAGGAGCCGGTGGTTGTCATCAAGGGTATTTCGCCCATGTAGACTTCCTGCTCCTTCACTTCCTTGATCGTATCGGGAGTCTCGCGATCGAGGATGACCAGGCGCACCTTTGCGCGCAGGGCCGAGGCAAAGGTCAGACCGCGCTGGTGGCATTCCTTGACGTCGAAAGCCGGCTCCGAAAGCGCAAAGCTGACGAACTCCAGGCGCGCATTGCCACTATGGCTGACGATTGGAAAAATAGAGGAAAACGCAGCCTGCAAACCCTGATTCTTGCGTTGCGCTACGGGCGTCGTCTTCTGCAGGAAAGCAGAAAATGACTCCAACTGGGTAGCCAGCAAGTACGGCACTTCAAGCACGCTGGCGCGCTTGGCGAAGCTCTTGCGGATACGCTTTTTCTCGGTGTAGGAGTAGTTCATGGTCGCTCCGAACTCAGACGGCAAAACCTCTAGCGCGCACCGGCGAGAGTCGCAAGACCCGCCAGTCCGCAACGGACAAAAGCAATACGACTAGCAGCACAACGAGTACTCGGGCACTCATTTCTCTGTCGCTACTCGGCATTGCGTTTGCACGCTGCACAGCCCTGCGCCCGCGGCGCAAAGCCGTTTCCAGAAAAGCACAAAAGGGCTGACAGCCGAAAAGCTGCCAGCCCAGGCACCGGGTCGAAATTACTTGACCTCGACCTTGGCCCCCGCATCCTCAAGAAGCTTCCTGAGAGCGTCGGCGTCGGCTTTGGAAACGCCTTCCTTGATCGCCTTCGGCGCGCCATCAACGAGGTCCTTGGCCTCTTTCAGGCCCAGGCCGGTCGCTGCACGNACGACCTTGATCGTCTCGACCTTCTTCTCGCCGCTGGCCATCAGCATGACCGTAAACTCGGTCTGCTCTTCAACCACCGCTGCGGCTGCCCCAGGCGCAGCAACCGCCATGGAAGCGGCCGAGACGCCAAACTTCTCTTCGAACGCCTTGACCAGGTCGTTCAGGTCCATCACCGTCATCGTGCCAACGGCTTCGAGGATGTCTTCTTTGCTAATCGCCATAATCAATAAACTCCTAAATCTGAATACTTGTAAAAGCTGNCAGCGCGGTCAGGCAACCGCATCTTCACGTTGTTTAGCCAAGGCAGCGAGCGCACAGGCAAACCCGGTCACCGGCGCCTGCATCATGCCCAGCAACTGGGCGAGCAGTTCCTCGCGACTCGGAATCGCGGCTAGCCTCTGTACGCCAGCGACGTCGAGAAGCTCACCCGCGTAGCTGCCAGCCTTCACGACCAGTTTGTCGTTAGTCTTCGCGAAGTCATGCAGCACTTTGGCCGCCGCTACCGGATCCTCCGAGATGCTGTAAATCAGCGGCCCGGTCAATTGCCCGGACAACTCGGCAAAAGCACTACCCTGCACCGCCCGACGCACCAAGGTGTTTTTCAGTACGCGCAGATAAACACCGGCAGCACGCGCCTGCGCCCGCAAGCGCGTCAGGTGAGCCACCTGCAAACCGCTGTACTCGGCGACGACTATCGTCTGTGCACCAGCCACCTTGGCCGACACCTCGGCCACGACGNCTTTCTTTTCATCAAGATTAAGACCCACAGGCCCTTCCTCCCTTCAAGTCAACAAACGGCGCCTCAATCAGCCTGCGCCGCACCCACGGCGACCTTGGATCAGGGGTGGCAACGACGGCCTTGGCGGGTCGCTGCGAATTCCTTTTCTGGGCACACCATCTCTGCAGGCTGCTTGCACACTTAAGCTTCCGGCGAAAAGCCCTCGGCACCTGCGGTCTTTGACGATCCATCGACGGCGCCAGCACGGCACCGCAAACGGCCCAACAAAGTTCCTGGCCGGAGCACGTCACGAAACGACGTACGCCGGCTCTCTATATCGCTTGTTTCGATTCTCTACAGCGTCGTAGCATCGACGCGAATACCCGGTCCCATGGTGCTGGAGACGGCAATGCGCAGCAGATACTGCCCTTTGGAGGTTGCCGGCTTGGCCTTGATCAGCGCATCGACCAGCGCCTTGAGGTTGAGCAGCAATTTGTCCGCGTCAAACGACGCGCGCCCGATCGTGCTGTGGATGATGCCGGCCTTGTCGGTGCGATACTGAACCTGCCCGGCCTTGGCGTTCCTGACCGCCGTCGCCACGTCCATGGTCACCGTGCCGACCTTGGGGTTTGGCATCAGCCCGCGCGGCCCCAGGATCTGACCCAGTTGGCCAACGACGCGCATCGCGTCGGGCGTGGCAATCACGCGGTCGAAGTTCATCACTCCGGACTTGATCTCTGCGGCCAGGTCTTCAAAACCGACGATGTCGGCACCGGCTTCGAGGGCCGCCGCCGCCTTGTCACCCTGCGCGAAGACGGCAACCCGGATCGTCTTGCCGGTACCGGCGGGCAAAACGACCGAGCCGCGGACGATCTGGTCAGACTTGCGAGGATCGACCCCAAGACCTACGGCAACATCGATCGATTCGTCGAATTTGGCTGTGGCAAACTCCTTGGCCAGCTTCAGCGCTTCGCCAACCGCCAGGCTGGCCGTGCGATCGACCTTGCCCTTGACCGCTTTTTGACGCTTGCTCAACTTCGCCATCTCAAACACCCTCCACCGTGACGCCCATCGCTCGGGCACTGCCGGCGATCGTGCGAACTGCTGCANCCATGTCGGCCGCCGTCAGGTCGGGCATTTTCTGCGTGGCAATGGCCTCGCATTGTGCGCGGGTCAGCGTGCCAACCTTGTTGGTCAATGGCTTTGGACTACCCTTCTGCAGGCCAATGGCCTTCTTGATCAGGATGGTTGCCGGCGGCGTCTTCATGATGAAGGTGAAGCTCTTGTCGGCGAAGGCGGTGATCACCACCGGAATCGGCAGGCCCGGCTCCACGCCCTGCGTCTGGGCATTGAACGCCTTGCAGAACTCCATGATATTCAGGCCGCGTTGTCCAAGCGCCGGTCCAATGGGAGGCGATGGATTCGCCTTACCCGCAGGCACCTGCAGTTTGATGTAGCCAGTGATTTTTTTTGCCACGGTAGGAATCTCCTTTAGACGGGTTCAAACGCGCTCGTGACAGCGCTCCCCAAACGACAAAGGCGGCCCGGGAGCCGCACTACTGCGGCGCGCCAGGAAANTCACGCACCGCGACTCAACTGCAGGATCAGGCTTTCTCGACTTGAGCGAACTCGAGTTCGACCGGCGTCGGACGGCCGAAGATGGTCACCGAGACGCGAAGACGGTTCTTCTCGTAATTCACCTGCTCGACCGCGCCGTGAAAATCGGTAAAAGGACCGTCCTTGACGCGGACAACTTCGCCTGGCTCGAAAAGCACTTTGGGGCGCGGCTTTTCAACGCCTTCCTGGATTTGCTGCATGATCTTGTCGACCTCCTTTTCGGAGATCGGCGTCGGCTTGTTGGCCGTTCCACCGACGAAACCGGTGACCTTTGGCGTGCTCTTGACGAGGTGCCAGGAATCGTCGTTCATTTCCATTTCCACCAGCACGTAGCCGGGGAAGAACTTTCGCTCGGAAATGCTCTTCTGACCCATCTTGAGCTCAACCACCTCCTCGACCGGCACCAGAATCCGGCCAAAGGAATGCTCCATCGCCTGTCGCTGGATGCGTTCGAGGAGTGCGCGCTGCACACTCTTCTCGAAGCCGGAATAGGCGTGTACAACGTACCAGCGCATGCTCATGATTGCCTCCAGCCAAGAACCAGGTCGTAGAGAACCCACTCGAGGCCCTTGTCGGTCAACCAGAGAAAGACCGCCATCACCACCACAAACGCGAACACCAGACCAGTGGTCTGGATGGTTTCTTTGCGCGACGGCCAGACCACCTTTTTCGCCTCGGTGGTGGCATCCTTGGCAAAACCAAAAAACTGACGCCCGGGCTCGGTCTGCCAGGCGACGACGACAGCCAGCGCCGCCCCGGCCAAGACGGCAAGGACACGCAGGATCATCGCCTGCTCGACGAGCAGGTAGAAGCCAGCGATGCCGGCGACGAGCAGCAATACCGCCAACGCAAACTTTAACTTATCGGCCATGTGGTCCGCTTTGTTTACTTCTTTGATTACTGGTTGGCAGGGGCAGAGGGAATCGAACCCCCAACCTTCGGTTTTGGAGACCGACGCTCTGCCAGTTGAGCTATGCCCCTGCGGCAGAGACCGGGGGCGCCCCGCGATGGAGCAACCCCTTGTCTTTACTGAACCTACTCGATGATCTTCGCCACGACGCCGGCGCCGACGGTACGGCCGCCTTCGCGAATGGCGAAGCGCAGACCTTCCTCCATGGCGATCGGCGCGATCAGCTTGACCGTCATCTGGATGTT
>Ga0056906_1000802_pt1 | contig 14987 bp, 11 predicted proteins | sample EBPBio122009_DNA_FD_55045 | JGI IMG/M metagenome (GOLD analysis project Ga0056906, IMG submission 55045) | Wastewater treatment Type I Accumulibacter community from EBPR Bioreactor in Madison, WI, USA - Reactor 1_2/2/2009_ DNA | ecosystem: Engineered > Bioreactor > EBPR > Anaerobic-Aerobic >...
CGGGCCGCCCAGCGCACGGCCGCGTTGGACAGGTGTGATCCGTCGACGCCGACGATGAGTCGCTTGCTGTGATCGCTGCTCACGAGAACTCCTTTGGTCGCGTCCCTCCACTGTGCTCCCGATCCGGGACAAAGGCCAGAGGCCGTAGGGTTCGCGTCGTGACCGTGCGTGCCATTGAGTGGGACCCTGCGACCGACCGGCTTCGCCTGCTCGACCAGACCAAGCTGCCCGGGGAGAGCGTTCACCTCGACATCAAGTCCGTCGATGCATTGGTGGACGCCATCGCGATCCTGGCCGTGCGGGGTGCTCCCGCGCTCGGCGTGGCTGGTGCGATGGGCGTTGTCACCGCGCTGGACGAGGGCGCCGAGCGCGGCTGGTCCGCCGACGAGGTGCTGGAGGCAGTCGACCGGATCGCTGCGGCGCGGCCCACCGCCGTCAATCTCGCGTGGGGTGTCGACCAGGTCCGCGGTCTCATCGACCAGGGCAGGGACGCCGTGCTCGAGGCCGCCCGTCGTGTCGCTGTGGAGGACGAAGCAGCCAATCGCGAGCTGTCCCGACTGGGGGCGGACTGGCTGCTGGCGCGCGTCGACCGGCCGCGTCTGCGGGTGCTACCCATTGCAACGCCGGCGCGCTCGCAACCGCAGGGTGGGGCACGGCCCTGGGGTTGGTGCGCGAACTGGCCCACCGCGACCGCCTGGAGCTCGTGTATGCCGATGAGACGCGGCCCCTGCTGCAGGGGGCGCGCCTGACGGCCTACGAGCTGGCGCAGGAGGGGATTCCTCATGTCGTGCAGGTCGACGGCGCGGCCGCGTCGACCATTCTGCGCGGCCTGGTCGACTGCGCCATGTCGGCTCGGATCGAATCGCGGCCAATGGCGATGTCGCGAACAAGATCGGCACCGTCGCTGTGGCGCTGGCCTGCCGCGAGGCGGGCGTGCCATTCGTCGTGGCGGCACCGTGGTCGACCGTCGATCTGGCGACGGCGTCAGGGGAGGACATCGAGATCGAGGAGCGCTCGGGTGTGGAGGTCACCTCGTGTGCCGGAGTGCGGGTGGCGCCTGCTGGAAGCGAGGGCTTCAACCCAGCATTCGACGTGACCCCCGCACGCATGGTGTCGGCGATCGTCACTGAGCGCGGGGTCGTCGAGCCGGCCACCGGCCAGCGAATGATTGAGGAAGCATAGAGCTTCATTCATACAGACTATAGAGAATGACTAAACATTAGATATATGCTTCAAAGCGTGACAAACAAGGGGATGGCTTCCTACCAACTCCTCGGTGACATCGTGAACTCACGTGCGGTGGACGATCGGTCCCGGTTGCACCGCGACGTCGTGGGTGCCCTTGGTGCCGTCAATGCCGAGGTGTCCGGCATCGATGGGCTCGACGTCACGGTCGGTGACGAGTTCCAAGGGCGATATCGCACCCTCGGCGCGGCCCTCGACGCAGCCCTGCGGATCCGACTGCACCTGTTGCCGCGGGTCGACGTCCGTATCGGCATCGGGTATGGCGCGGTGGAGAACCTGGAGGACACCGGGCGACTCCAGGACGGTCCGGGCTGGTGGGCCGCCCGGGAAGCGATCGAAGGTGTCGAGTCGAGCGCTCGGCGAGCCGGCCTGCGAAGTCTGCGCACGGCATACCGGGGGGCGGCCGAGCCGGCGACCGAGGCAAGCGTCAACGCCGCCCTGGTCTGTCAGGACCAGGTGATTGGATCGATGCCGGAACGACCCGTGCGCATCCTGCATCGCCTGCTCCTCGGTGACACCCAGGCGGCGATCGCCGCCGACGAGGGAGTGAGTCCGTCCGCGGTCTCGCAGCAGGTGCGCGCCCACGGGATCGGTGCGATCCTGCACGCCCACGACCTCTTGAAGGGAATGTCATGAGCTGGCTGGCGCTGTGGCTGCTCGCGATCGCCGTGATGGACCTCGTGCGCCCTGTCGTCGGGGGACGACGGGAGCTGGCGCCGGCCTTCGGGGCCGGCGTGCTGGTCGTCCTGACGGCCCTGACGGGAATGATCGGGGTCGCCGACATCCTGGTGCTTGCTGCCTCGCTCGCGCCGATGGCCGGGTGGTGGTGGTTCTCCGAGAGAGCCCAGGGCTCGCGCGGACGTGACCACCTCCTCGCGCTCGGATCCCTGGGTGGAGGTGGACTTCTCCTGCTCGCCCTGTCCGGTTGGGCTGGCCTGCCGGGCGGCGCCCTGGGCACGTGGCTGGGCTGGGCTGACCTGCCTCTGCTCGGTGGCCCGATGTCGCCGGAACGCATGCGATTCGTCCTGCTCGTCGCCGCCCTGCTCCTGGCCAACCTCGCCACCGGCAACATCGTCGTGCGGCTGGTGCTCGTGGCGATCGGCGCCCTACGCCCTGGGGCGAGGGTCGGCACCCAGCCGGCCGACCGGCTCAAGGGTGGTCGTCTCCTGGGACCGATGGAGCGGCTGCTCATCCTCGGGCTGGGCTTGGCGGGCCAGCTGACCGCGGCCGGCCTGGTCATCGGTGCCAAGGGACTGATCCGGTTCCCCGAGTTGCAGTCCCGGGCCAAGGACGGCACGGCCATTGACGGGCTGGGGATCGACGAGATGACCGAGTACTTCCTCATCGGATCGTTCGCGAGTTGGCTGCTCGCCCTGGGATCACTGGCGCTCCTGCACTGACGCAGAGCCCCGGTTGTCGGTGCCGCATGCCATGGTGGAGTCACCCGGCGAAGCCGACGACGGCGTCGCCACGAGCACGGGAGACACACCATGCCGCATGGCGACATCACCCACATCGACATCCCGGTTGCGGACCTGACCCGGGCCCAGGAGTTCTACTCCGGCCTCTTCGGCTGGCAGATCGCCGCACCTCCCGGCTTCGAGGACTACCCGATGTGGCAGGCCCCGAACAAGATCAGTGGGGGCGGGCTCGCGCCGCGCAGCGAGGGCTTCGAGCAGCCGCGGTCTTATGTCGAGGTGGACTCGATCGACGACACGCTCGCCAAGGTCGAGGCCAGCGGAGGCACGGTCCTCATGGCGAAGTCCCCGATCACCGACACGAGTTGGTGGGCGATCTTCGAGGACCCCGACGGCAATCACATCGGGCTCTACGAGGGCATCACCGACACCGCGGGCCAGTGAGGCAGGTCCTCAGATCGAGATGATCCGACCCAGGAACTCGGCAGGAAAGTCGGTGTCGGTGTCCCCGGCGAGAATCAGTCGATAGGTCATGGTCGCTGCCTCCTCCAGGTTCATCGCGCGGCGCAGGGCCATGCTCGTCGAGTCGCCGAGTGCCGAGCAGCCGTGGTGGGCCAGGACGACGGCGTTCGTGCCGTCGCGGACCGCCTCCGCGGCCAGAGTGGCGATCTCATCGCTGCCGGCCGGGCGAAAGGGCACGCGAGCCACGGCCCCCACGTAGTAGGCGTGGTCCAGGGTGGTGCAGCGGATCCGGTGCCCGAGCATGTCGACGAGCAGCGCGTGCTGGGGGTGCAGGTGCACGATGGCGCCGGTGTCGGCGCGCGCGGCATACGTGTGGTGATGCAATTTCCACTCGACACTGGGCCGTGGGTTTCCAGAAACGACCTGCCCGGTGGTGTCGATGACGGAGAAGTCATCGGGCCCGAGGCGGTCAAGCCAGGTGCCCGAGGCCGTGACGACGAATTGGCTCTCATCGAGACGGGCCGACAGGTTGCCGCCGGACGCCAGGACCAGTCCCCGCTGGACGACGACGCGGCCGGCCTCGACGAGGTCGGCAATGGCGGCATCGAGTGGGCTCACGGCGTCATCGTAGGGGGGCCGGCCAGGCGGGTGCGCAGTCCGCTGCTGCGGACGACCCGCCGACCGACGGCCGCCCGCACCACGGCCTCGGAGCCGACGATCCGCACGGTCTGTTGGGCCCGGGTGACAGCGGTGTAGAGCAGCTCACGGGTCAACAGGCGCGAGTCGGTGTCGGGCAGCAGGACGGTGACTTCCGCCGCCTGGCTGCCCTGCGCCTTGTGCACGGTCATCGCGTGCATGGTCTCGATCTCTCCGAGGCGGCTCGGGGCGAAGCGCTGCTCGCCCCGAGCACCCTCGAAGGCAGCCATCCGCACCGGCGTGCCGTCGGGGCGCCGTGAGGCCACGATGACTCCGGTGTCGCCGTTGAGCACGCCCACGGCGTAGTCGTTCTTCGTGACGAGCACCGGCCGCCCGAGGTACATCGTCTCGTAGGGGCTGGTGCCCGTCTCTTCCTGCAGCCAGAGCTGGGTCAGCTGGTTCCACCGGCGCACGCCATATGGGCCCTCCCGGTGGGCGCACAGCAGTCGGTGAGCACCCAGGGCTGCCAGGGCGCTCCCGGAATCCCCGGCACTGGCAGCGTCGTGGACAGTTCGTGCGTGCGCGGTCAGGAGCGGACGCAGGACCAGGGGGTCGGCCTCCTCGATCCACTGCACACTGCCGTCCGGATCAGGTCCGGGGGAACCTGCCGAGGAGGCGTCCGTGGACGGGGATGCCCCGGTGGCCGACTCGTCGGGGGATCGGAGGGTCGCGACCACCATGTCGGCGTCCCCACGACGGAGCGCCTCGGCGAGTCTGCCGATNCGGGCGCCGAAGCGATGCACAGTGCGCAGCCGAGCCAGGGCGATCGGGGGGTTCGAGGAGTCCTCGGCGGCCGCGACGAGGTCGGCAAGAACGGCTCCGGCGTCCACCGACACAAGCTGATCGGCATCGCCGACAAGGATGAGCCTTGCCGTCGGTCGCACGGCCTCGAGCAGGCGGGCCATGTGCGTGAGGGAGACCATGCTCGCCTCGTCGACGAGGATCACGTCGTGCGGGAGGCGATTGCCCCGGTGGTGACGAAACCGCGTGCGCGAGTGCGGATTCCAGCCGAGGAGTCGATGCAGGGTGGTCGCCTCCACGTCGCCGATCGGCGCAATCACGGCACGGGTCGCGTCCTCGGGGGTGCGGCTGAGGATGCCGGACAGGGCTTCGGCCACGGCTCCCCGGACGCGCGCCGCGGCCTTGCCGGTCGGCGCGGCCAGCCCGACGTGGAGGGGGCGCTGACCCGAGGCGGCCGCCTGCTCGGCGAGCAGAGCCAACACGCCGGCGACGGTGGTCGTCTTCCCGGTCCCCGGCCCGCCCGTGATGATGCTCGTCCACGCGTGCACTGAGCTTTTGGCAGCGGCGCGTTGCTCGGCAAAGCCGGCCCCGGGAAAGACCCGGGCCAGGCCCCGATCCAAGAGGTCGCCGTCCACGGGGGGCGCCACCTGGGCGGCCCGGGCGTGCAGGTCCGCGACGACCTGCACCTCCTGATGGTGGTAGCGCTGGAGGTAGACGACCCCGTGCTCGACCACGAGGGCGCGCTGCTGGGCCAGGGCACTGACGGCGACGGCATCGGTCCACGTGGCGGCGTCCGGCCAGGGCAGGAGTTCGAGGTCGCCGTCGGCGTCCTCGAGGGGTGGCGGGGCGGCGTCCGTCGCGATGGTCCGAAGGTCGACGGCCACCGAACCGTGTCGGACGGCGCGGGATGCGAGAGCGGCCGCGAGCGCGACGTGCTCGTCGGGTTCGCTCGCGAGCCGGGCGAGCGTGGTGGCGACGTGGACATCGGCGGCAGAGAGCACTCCGGCCTGATTGAAGGTGGCCAGGAGACCGGTGGCGCTTCGTGCCGTCGCCCGGTCGCGGTCGTGGTGAGGCATCGAGGTGGTCATGAGGTGGCCGTCCGGTCACCGTCGAGCAGATCCGAGACGGCCAGCACGAGCGCGACCGGTGGGCGCCAGGAGAAGACGCCGCAGGGGTGACCGTCGACGCTCGGAGTGTCCGGCCCACACATGCCCCGGACGTAGAGGTAGAGCACACCGCCGAGATGGACCTGCGGGTCGTAGTCGCCCAGCCGCCACCGAAGGAATCGGTGTGCCACAACGGCATACAGGAGAGCCTGGAGGGGATAGGAGGAGTGGCCCATCGCCTCCGCCAGACGCTCCGGGCGGTAATCGGCGGCGGTCAGCGGAACGTCGGGTGCGCCCAGCCAGTTGGTCTTGTAGTCCACCACGAGGTAGGTGCCTCCGGTGCGCAGGACGACGTCGACCGACCCGGTGAGGTAACCCCGCAGGTGCTGGGCAGCCAGATCGGGAGCAGCGGCGAGCACCTGTCCCCAGGCCAGCACGGGATCGTCGGTGTGGAGGTGGGCCTGCAGCAGGGGAACGAGATCACCGAGCGTCGCGGTCGAGGCCGAGAGGGCGTCGCGTCGCAGGTCACCACCGCCGAGGGGGAGCTCGAAGTCGAGTTCACAGAGCCGGTCCGAGCGCCCGATGTCGGCGAGGGTGACACTCCCGGCGAGGGGACCGAGCGGGGTCCGACAGACAGTGACGAGGGCGTCCGCGAGGTCACCACGGTCGAGGTCGACCGGCCATTGGAGCAATTGCTCCTCGAGAGTCGCGAGCAACTCCGCGCGCAGGTCGGTGGCCTGGGGATCGGCGTGCTCAAGGACCGCGTGGACGAGGGAACCGAAAGTGGCACCGACAGGGAGGTCGGCCATCGGAGAGGGCAGGTCGGCGAATGCGACCTTGCCGGCCGACGAGACGACGACGCCGTCCGCTCCCGGATCGACACCGTCCGGCTCGTCCTCGCGCGCTGTGAACTCGGGCTCGCTCTCCACACCTGGACGCTGGGATGGGGCGCCGGCCGCGGCACCGTCACGTGGTGTCGACAGGGCGGTGTAGGAGGTTCGTGTCCACGCCCGGTCGATGGTGCGGGACCAGTCAGCGATGCGGAGATCGGGCACGCGGTCGTGGGAGGCGAGCCCGACGGCCGTGCGCGGATCAGCCCGCTCCAGGACCAGAGCTCCCTGATCGGCCCACGCCGTGAACCGAACCGTTGCGTCGTCGTCGCGTTGGCTGCGGAAGGAGTCCGGCACCTGACCGACCCCGGGTCCTCGACCGAAGGCGAGTCGGTGCAGCGCGGAGTTCGTGACCGTCGTGTTGGGTGACCACCACAGCACAACCTGGCTCTGGGCCCGGGTCAGCGCGACGTAGAGCAGCCGGAGCGACTCCCCGGCCTCCTCGGCTCGGTGTGCGGCCACCGCGTCGTCCCAGTCGTTCTCCGGCCGTGGACCACCGACGTCGATGCAGCGCACCAACTCTCCGGCGGCATCACGCTCGTGGAAGAGNGGGATGGCGGGGCTGTCGGAGATCCAACGGTTGGCGACCGCCGGGAGATAGACGATGGGGTACTGCAAACCCTTGCTGCCGTGGATGGTCACCAACTGGACGGCCGCCGCGTCACTGTCGAGGCGGCGGGTGCGGGCCCCACTGGTNCCGGGGGCGTCCTGCGCCATGGCGGCCCGAAGCCACTCCAGCAGGGCGTTGAGTCCGAGCCCGTCTCGTTGCGCCGCCTCATGGAGCACCTCTGCCACGTGGCGCAGGTCGGTCATCGTGCGCTCACCACCGACCAGGCGCAGGACGCGCTCCGGCAGTCCCTCGGTCGTCAGCACCTCGAGCACGGCCGCAACGCCCTGACGCGAATAGGTCCCGGCNAGGTCGCGGCANCGCTGCGCGAGAAGGTCATCGAACTCCTCGCCGGCTTGGTCCAGCTCGGTGGCGCTGTGGCCCAGCAAATCGGTGAGCGCNGCNCCCCGGGTGAGCAGGCTGCGGTGNGGCGCAGCCATGGCCTCGAGCAGTGCCAACCAGTCATGGGCGGCGGCGCTGGTCAGCACGCTCGCGCCACCGCCACTGACCGCCGTGATCCCGACCCGGGCGAGCGCACGCTGGGCATCGACGAGATCCTCGCCGCGATGGGCGAGCACCGCAATGTCGCGGGCGCGAAGAGGCCGACCCTCGAAGGTGGCCGATGAGGAGAGCAGGTGGGCGATGTCGCGCGCCAGGTCATCGGCGATGAAGTGCCGGACGCCGCCAACGGTGGCCTTGCCACCCAGGTGGTCCTCGAGCAGGACCTGGCGCAGGCGGACCGGGCCGCCGGACGGCATACCGGCCAACCGTGAGCCGTGATGGGCTGCGTCGACGGGATGGACAGCGATCCGAGGGTCGCCGAGTTCGGCCCCGCCGAGAAAGGCACCCAGCGCCCTGACGACGGGCTCGTCGGAGCGATGGTTCGTCGCGAGCGTCTGGGCCGTCCCTGCCGTTGCTGCTGCACGCAGGTAGGTCACGACGTCGCCCCCCCGGAAGGCATAGATGGCCTGCTTGGGGTCGCCGATGAGGACCATGGCCAGGGCATGGCCGGTGAAGGCCCGGTCGAGCACCTGCCACTGAATCGGGTCGGTGTCCTGGAACTCGTCGACGAGCACCACTCGCCAACGATCCCGCATGCGCNGTCGTGCAGGCGAATCCGGCGCTTCGAGGGCTCCCGCGAGTTGGGTGAGCAGGTCGTTGTAGTGCATGACCTGGAGCCGGCGTTTGCGCACGTCGACCTCGTCCCGCACGGCTTGGGCGAAGCGCACNCGGCGCCCCACGTCGCTCGTGGGGTCGGCGCCTGAGGGCCGCAACTGCGCATGGATGTCGTCGACGGCTGTCCGAGCGATGGTCAGGGCCTCGGAACGCCCGAAGAACGGGGCGTCCGATGCCTGACCGAAGGCCCGCAGGTAGAGATCGTCGACNACGTCGACGAGCACGTCGTCGAGGTCCTCGACGAGGACCGCGGACGCATCGGTCGTGCCGGCCACGCCCAAGCTGCGGAGCACCTGCTGGCAGAACTGGTGCGTCGTGGCGATGGTGGCCGCGTCGAATTGGGTCAATGCGGTGCGAATNCGCCGCCGTCGCACCGCGATCTCGTCGTCGGTCGTGTCGAGAAGGAGGGCGACCAGCTCGTCCCGCTCGTGCATCGGCGGTGGCTCGCCCAGGTCGTGCTCGACCTCGGTGAGCCGCTCGCGCACGCGGGCCCGGAGCTCCTGGCTGGCGGCGCGGCCGAAGGTGACGATGAGCATCTCCGGCAGGGTCACGAGTCCCTCGGCCACCCAACGGGTCACCAGGGCCGCAATCGTCCAGGTCTTCCCGGTGCCGGCNCTCGCCTCGAGCAGCACGGTGCCGGTCGGCAGCGGATCGGTGATGGAGAAGGGCGTCGCNGCCANGGGTGCGGTCATCGGGTCACCCGCTCCCTGCCGTCGGCGAGGATCGGGGTCCACAGGCGCAGGGCGAACTGCCCGAGCCGGCCGCCGACATCGGGCACCCATTCCTCGTCGGCGCGTCGGGCTCGGGTCAGGTCGGACAGTGGTGCCCGGTCACCGAGCACGTGCCGCCAACTGGCGTCGTCGCGCTCACCGGGGAAGTTTCCCCCGACCCACTCCTTGTCCGCGGCCGCATCCGCCTTCGGCTCATTGGGTATGCCGCGCAGCCAGGTCTGCGCCCACGTCAGGCTGGTCTTGGGCGGGAGCGGCACGACCTCGCGCAGACCGCGATCCCGCAGGTCGATCAGCCGGTCGAGCACCTCGAGGGCGGCNCTGGGCTCGTGCGGGCCGGCGGTGGCCATCGACTGCCGCCCGATGGCGTGACTGGTCGCCGGGCCGTGNCCATCCGCCGACAGNGCGAGGGACAGGATCCACGACCGGATCCGGTGCTTGGCCGCGAGTGNGGAGTAGCTGAACGCCACCGCGTGCCCGCCGACNAGGTCGCCGATCGTGCCGGTGAGGCGGCGCCCACTCGGAAGNTCGATGTCGATGTCGATGCTGGCGCGATCGAGCCGCGCACCCGGCGTGGTGCCCGTGACCTGCCAGACGCGGTTGGCCACCGGCTGCACCTTGGTGAGCAGGCTCTGGAGCACGCGCTGTCCGAGCATGCCCGGGGGCAACTCGCCCCGCCACAGTTCGGCGTCGATGACCATCATGGGGTCGCGGCCGTCGAGAACGGCGGTCAGGATCCGGTCGGCGACCCCCCATAACTCCAGGCTGTCGAGTTCGATCGGGATCCCCTCGCCCTTGACGTCGGGGACATACGGCAAGGTCATGGCCAGGCGGTCGCGCAGGAAGGCCTTCGCCGGGTTGTCGAAGAATCGGCAGAGATCGGCCAGGTCGACGACGGCGCGATCTGCGGCTGCGAGCTGCTGCCCGCCGAGCAGGGCGCGATCCTGACGGACGCCGAGGGCGCTGCGGGCCCCGACGAGCGCACCGGGGTCGTGACTGAAGGGTCGATCGTCGGGCAGCAGGGCTGCGGCACCATCGGGTGCAGCACCGAGATTGCGGGGGTCGAAGGGTTGGAGTGGGTGCTCGGTCACCAGCCGATCGACACCCGCACCGGATGCCGTGGCCCGCACGGCGTCCACGAGTTCACCCAGGGGGACCGACGGCGGGCGGACCTGCCCCGAGTGCTCGTCGAACCCGGCATACGTGACGACCAGCGTGTCGGTCGCCGACATGACGGCATCGAGGAGGAGTTGGCGGTCCTCGCTCCGTGGGTCGCGCTCACCGGTCATCGGCGAGCGCGCCATCGCATCGTCGCCGTCGGGGTTNGTGGTGCGGGGGAAGACGCCATCGTCGATTCCGATGAGCGCGACCACCCGATGGGGAACCGAGCGCATCGGGACCATCGTGCACACCGTCAGGGTGCCGGTGCGGAAACTCGAGCGAGTGGGGCGCCCACCGGCCTGGCTGGTGAGCATGGCGCGAATGTCGCTGAGCGACAAGGTCGTCGGGCCGGATGACGTTGTGGCGGCCGCGCGGATTCGGGCCAACTCGCGGTCGAAGGCGGCCGCCTGCCACCGGTCGGCCAAGGGCACGTCCGCGAGTCCGTGGACGCCGTCNCGCAAGGCGTCGACCCAGCTGTCGACCTCGGTGGCGGTCCGAAACGCGCGCAACGTGGACCCCAGCCGGTCGATGAGCTCGGCGAGCGAGCCGGCGAGCTCGAGGTCGGCGCTGTCGAGGTCGTCGAGGGCGAGAGTCGTGCCGAGATGGTCGACGTCCACGCCATCGACTGCGGCACCGACGAGGATCCGGTCGACACCCGCAGCCCAGGTGTTCTGGGAGAGGCCGGCGAGTTGGTAGTCACCGCGGTGCTCGCCGTCGAGGCCCCAGCGGACGACAACGGAGGCGACCCAGTCGCTGATCCGGTCGAGATCGTCCTCACTGAGCGCGAAACGACGGCGCACCGGTGCCGTGCGGACGACGTCGAGGACCTCACTGGCGGTCAATCGGCCCCCGGCCAACTCGACCAGTCGCACCGCGAGCCCGATGAGCGGGTTGGTGTGCACCGGTGCCCGATCCGCGAGGTGGACGCGCAACTCGTGCGCCGGGTGGGCCGTGGCGTCGCGGACGGACTCGCCGAGCCCGAAGCCNGCGTGCAGCAGCGGCGCGANGGCATCGATGTCCGGACACATGACCAGGATGTCGCGAGGCTCCAGCGTCGGATCACGCTGCAGGAGGTCGACGAGCACATCACGCACCACATCGACCTGGCGGGCTGTGCCGTGGCAGGCATGGACCTGCAGGCTCCGGTCCACGATCGGTATGCCGCGGGCCGCCCGATCCGCGGCCGTCGGTGAGTGGTCGGCGGCGATGTCGGCCTGCAGCAGCCCGAGAAGGGACGTCCTGGGGGCGGTGTCGCGGGCACCGAGTGCGTTTTCCTCACGGTCCGGCGCGAGGGCGAGCGTGCGCTGCAGCTCGCGGGCATCGCGGCCGAGCGACGCAAGGAGGGAGTGCTGCACGATGACACCCGAGTCGTCGTCCCGACGCCGCACCGGCCCCTGAGATGCGCTGTTTCGCAGCCTGTCCCAGGCGGCCGGGGAGGATTGAGGCAACCAGAGGTGGACCTCCTCGATGCTCACTGAGCGCCCCGATGACGGCCATCTCGCTGCGGGCGATCCGGGTGTGTCCGAAGAGGGACAGACGGCCGGGGAGGTCCAGGTCACCGGCGTCGTGCGTGTCGGCGCTGAGGGCCGCAACGACACGGTCCAGCCGAACGTCCGGCGGCTCGCCGCCCACCTGTTGGAGCACCAGTCTCCACAGGTGGGGCTGCCACGACAGATCGGCGGCCACCTGCCCGTCAAGGCCGTCGCCATGCCCCCCGGTGCGCCAGTCCGCGATCATGCCGGGACGCTGGAGGGCATAGTCGGAGAAGAGTCCCGCAAGCCGACGAGCCACGGCATACCTCCGGCCGCGGCGCAGCTCGCCCTCGATGCCCGCCACCCCGTGACCAAGATGGGTCGCCAGGGTGTGTGCCCACCCCTCCGTCACGGAGGCATCGAGCGCACGCAGGACCGGCCAGGCGAGTTGCTCGGGGTGCCAAGGGTCGTCGCGCTCGATGCCCAGCACGAGCGCCACGAGCGAGTGCGGGTTGAGGAAGCGGACACCGGCACAGATGCCGTCGTCGCGCCCGGGGCCAGCCCCCAGACGATGAGAGAGTCGCTGGGCCAGCCAGCGCTCGACACCCTTGGCCGGCACCGCGACGACCTCGGTCGCGAAGGGGTCGTCGAGCGGGTCGCACAGCAACTCGGCGAGGCCGTCGGCCAGCGCCGCGGTGCTCGCCGCCCGGTGCACGGTCAAGGTCACGGCCTGACCCTAACCGGGCCCACCGACGTCATGGGTGGGCCCCTCGCAGCGCTTCGCGGCTACCGTGGCAACATGCATCGGTTGCCCGTCATGGGTCCTGCCCCCGAGTGGGATGTGAGCCAGTGGCTGGGGCCGGAGCCGCCGGCCCGGACCCTCGGCGGACTCCGCGGCAAGGTGGTCGTGATCGAGGCCTTCCAGATGCTCTGCCCGGGGTGCGTGAGCCACGGCATACCGCTGGCGAANANGGTGCACGCGAGCGTCGGGGATGAGGTGGTGGTGATCGGGTTGCACTCGGTCTTCGAGCACCACGAGGCNATGACTCNGGTGTCGCTCGCGGCNTTCCTGCACGAGTACCGGGTCACCTTCCCGGTCGCCGTGGACCGGCCCGAGGGGACGGGTATGCCGGCGACGATGCGGACCTATGGCCTGCAGGGCACGCCGTCGTTGCTGGTGATCGACAAGTCAGGGATGTTGCGCGCGAACGCTTTTGGTGCCGTCGACGAGGTGGCCCTGGGGGTGCAGCTCGGTCTGCTCCTTGCCGAGCCCGATCCCAGGGNTCAGGAGCNTGAGTCGAGATCGTCGGACTGAACGCAGGTGACGCAACACTCTCCCGGGGTGGGAGTCAGGGTGGCGCGGGTGTCGTCGCAGCCGTGTGCCTCGACGAGGCCTTGGACGAGCTGGCCGAGCACTTCGAGGAGCACGTCGCTCCGCGCGGAATCGGCGTCGTGGTCGTTGCGGAACACACGTGTATGACACTGCGTGGAGCCCGTGCCGGCGGAAGTCGCACCGTGACGACCGCCGTGCGCGGAGTCCTGGGGNAAATGGACAAGAGCGCGAGGAGTTCCTCGCGAGCACGCGCCAACTGGCGCGGTCGGACAGGAGGCAGGCATGAGCACGATCGTCGTCATCGGTGGAGGTTTGGCCGGAGGGACCGTGGTCACCTCGCTGCGTGAGGGAGGTTTCGAGGGCGACATCGTCCTCTTCGCCGCCGAGCCGCATGCACCCTACGAGCGGCCGCCGCTGTCCAAGGACTACCTCATGGGCAAGAAGCCGATCGAGAAGGCCTACGTTCACGACGAGGGTTGGTATGCCGAGCACGACGTCGACCTCCACACCGACACCGAGATCGTGGCGATCGACCGGGACGCCAAGGTCGTGCGCACGACCGACGGGGCAGAACAGCCCTATGACCAGTTGGTGATCGCCACCGGGGCGGTGCCCCGGCACCTGGCCCTCGCCGATGGCTCGGGTGCGCACACGGCATACCTGCGGACCATCGAGGACAGCAATCGGATCCGCGAGTTCTGTGGCGAAGGAAAGAGGATCGTCGTGATCGGGGCCGGCTGGATCGGCCTCGAGGTGGCGGCGGCGGCCCGGGAGGCCGGCAGCGAGGTGACGGTCTTCGAGAGTGCCGAATTGCCCCTCTTGCGGGTCCTGGGACCGACCGTTGCGCAGGTCTTCGCCGACCTGCACTGCGAGCACGGGGTGGACCTGCGGCTGGGCGCGACCGTGACCGCCGAGGACCTCCGGGGCGCGGACCTGGTCGTCGTCGGTGTCGGGGTCGCTCCCAAGGCGACACTGGCCGAGCAGGCCGGGCTCGACGTCGACAACGGCATCCTCGTCGATGCCCGTCTGCGCACGTCCGACCCGTCGATCTTCGCCATCGGGGATGTGGCGAACCACGATCACCCGGTCCTGGGCCGGCGCATCCGGGTCGAGCACTGGGACACCGCCATCGAGCAGGCCAAGGTCGCGGCGGCGAATCTGCTTGGCGGAGACCAGGACTACGAACGGCAGCCCTACTTCTTCACTGATCAGTACGACCTGGGGATGGAGTACTGGGGCCACGGCTCGGCCGACGACGACGTCGAGGTCGAGGGTGACCTGGCCGGGCGCGTCTTCCGGGCCTTCTGGGTGCGTGATGGGGTCGTGGTGGCGGCGATGCAGGCCAACGACTGGGACGCCAGCGGCGAGGTCAANGCGACCGTCGGCAAGCCGCGCTGACCGATCGACTCGGCCCGGGTTTCACGNNAGTCGNGTGGAGATCCTCGCCCGGGCGCCTCTGCCTTCAGCCNAACTCGGCCGCCGCGGGTCCGACTGTCGGGGTTGGGCGCACCGCGTTGAGAGTCCGGTCGGTGCAGACCTGACCATCGTGACCGGAGTCGAGGATCGTGTTTTGCGTGACGAGGCCGAGCACATGAGGCCGCGGCTGACGACGGTTGCCTTGCCAATCGGGCCATGTGTGATGAGGCGGTCAAACTCCTCCTCGACGGGGAGCGGCCTGTCGAGCCCGTTCTGCTCGAGTGCCCGCTGGTGGAGCGAGGATCGGTCGCACCTCCGGCCTGCGCCTCTAATCGCCGGCGGCGCCACGGCATACGAGGGGATGGGCAATGTGGCCCCAAACGGGAGTTTGCCTCTGAACCTGCCCAGAGGCGGTCAGAGGCAAACTCCCTTTGCGCGAGAGGTGAACTCAGATGTCGAAGTACATCTCGAACTCGTGCGGGTGCGGGCGGAAGCGGATCGGGTCGATCTCGTTCTTGCGCTTGTACTCGATCCAC
>Ga0056906_1000803_pt1 | contig 14975 bp, 10 predicted proteins | sample EBPBio122009_DNA_FD_55045 | JGI IMG/M metagenome (GOLD analysis project Ga0056906, IMG submission 55045) | Wastewater treatment Type I Accumulibacter community from EBPR Bioreactor in Madison, WI, USA - Reactor 1_2/2/2009_ DNA | ecosystem: Engineered > Bioreactor > EBPR > Anaerobic-Aerobic >...
TTCATTGGATTCATTGGATTCATTGGTCGGCGCAGTGCGGTCGGCGGCGGGTGCGGTCTCGGCCTCGCTGGTTATTGCCGCTTCGTCGATTGCCAGTGCGTCGCCGGCACGTTTATCGGACTCGTCGGCTGCACCGCCGCTACCCGCGTCGTCCTCGTCGTCGCCATCCGCGGCGTTGATCGCCGCGAGCGGCGGCGTATCCTGGCCGTCGTCTTCGCTGGCGGCCTGGCCTTCGACGGCGCCGGTGGCTTTTTCGACCNCCTCCATGAACTTCGACAGCCGCGTTCCCTGCAGGACGACTTCGCTTTCGCCGCCGTCGAGGACGCCGGCAAACAGCGATTGCTTGAAGGCCAGCACCGAGAGCATGCCTTCCTCGATCGTTCCGCGGGCAACGAAGTTGATCACCTGCACGCCGCGCGTCTGGCCGAGGCGGTGCACGCGACCGATGCGCTGTTCGAGTACCGCCGGATTCCACGGCAGGTCCATGTTCACGATCACCGCCGCGGCGTGTTGCAGGTTGAGGCCGACGCCGCCGGCGTCGGTACTGAGAAAGACGCGGCAGTCGGGATCGTTGTTGAAGCGGTCGATCAGCGCGCCGCGCTTGTCGCCGGGAACGCCGCCGTGGAAGAGCACGTGTTGCCAGCCACGCTCGTCGAGGCGGCGGACGATCAGCTCGTGCGTACGCAGCCACTGGCTGAAGACGACGACCTTGGCTTGCGGGTCGTCGAGGATGTCGTCGAGCAGCGTGGCCAGTTCGTCGGCCTTGTAGCCATGGTCCGTTTCGTGGTCGATCAGGAAGGTGCTGTTGCACGACATGCGCATGTTCTGCAGCGCGCAGCGCATGCGCAGCTGGTCCTTCTCGGAGAGAAAGCCCGTGTGCCGCCAGCGGTGCACGATGCGCGCCACCTGGGCGCGGTTTTCCTCGTGATGGTCGGCCTGCTGCGGGGTCATCGGCACGAACAGGGTGTTGTCGACGCGCTCGGGCAGTTGTTCGAGGACCGCCGCCTTGCGTCGCCGCAACATGATCGGGGCCAGCGTCTCGCCAATCTGTTGCAGCTTGCGGTAGCCGACGACGCGGCCGCGTTCGTCGCGCTCCTGGTGCTCGTCGAGCAGGCGCCAGGTCGGGCCGAGGCGATGCTGGTCGACGAACTGGACGATCGAGATCAGCTCCTCGAGGCGGTTTTCCAGCGGCGTGCCGGTGAGTACCAGGGCGTAGGGGCTGTCGACCCGCTTCAGCGCGCGCGCGGCGATGGTGTTCCAGTTCTTGATGCGCTGCGCCTCGTCGACGATCACCAGGTCCGGCGCCCAGGCCTGGATCAGGTCGAGGTCGCGGCCCAGGGTTTCGTAGTTGGTGATCTTGCAGAAGTCGTCCTGCGCGTAGCGCGCCTCGCGGACCGCGCGCAGGCCGCCGATGACCGTCGCCTGGCGTTCGCTGAAGCGGGCGATTTCGCGTTCCCACTGGTGCTTGAGCGAAGTCGGGCAGACCACCAGCACGCGCTCGGCAGCGAAGTGGCGCGCGAAAATCTCCATCGCCGCGATGGCCTGCACGGTCTTGCCGAGGCCCATCTCGTCGCCGATCAACGCGCGTCCGGCACGCGCGGCGAAGAGGGCGCCTTCGCGCTGGTAGGGATAGAGCCCGACCTTGAGCAGGGTCTGCAGTGCGGGGGCGTCGGCGCCGGTGGGATAGATCAGGGTGAGTGCCTTGCGGCGCGCTTCGCCATCACGAACCTCGGCGACATAGGCCAGTGCATCGTCCTGGCAGCGCAGGTCGTGACCGCTGCTGCGTACCTGATCGATGAAGGCGGGGAGGTCGGCAAAGCGCTGCGCCGACAGCTGCCAGCCACTGCCGGCGTCGAAGAGGGTACTTGCCTGCGCCTGCAGCTCGGCAGGAAAGCCGGCGCCGAGGCGCAGGCGGACGCGTCGCTGGCCGGCGTAGTCGAGAAACAGCTCGCTGAACGATTCGCGGAAACCCTGTTCGAGCGTGCGCTTGCCCGCCGCATCGGCGGTGATCCGGGCGAGGGTGAATTCGATGTGCTTGCAGGTGCCGAGGTCGTTGGTCGCGAAATCGGGGCACGAGCAGCGGTTGTCGCCGGGCTGCGCGCCGCGGATGACGACCCGGTAGCGGCGCCGGCTCTCGGGGTTGAAGACGGCGAAATCGGAAAACACCGGATCGTCGCCCAGATTCTCGAAAGCGAAAGCCTGCTCGCGGCCGAACTGGCGGCGCAAGCCCCTTTGCCAGGCGTCGGTCGGCAGGTCCGCCGGTTTGCGCTGGCGCGAGAGGCGCGGCTCGCTCGTGCTGCGGGGGGCCGCCTTGCGGCCTTTGGCGGTGCTTTGTCGGGTGGTCTTGGTCATGGCGTCGGCGGGCGTGGCGTGGTTGGCATCGGGCTGCTGCCGATTATAGTGCGGTCGTGCCGCGTTTCAGGCGGGGGTGAAGACGCGGATCATCGCGCGTTCTTTCCCTGGCCGAGGAAGCTGCCGAGTTCGTGCGCGCTGCTGAAGCGAAGGGTGTTTGTGTTCGGGAACTCGCCGTAGCCCCAGCTCACGGCCGCAAAGGGCAGCCCGTTGGCGCGCGCTGCGGCCTCGTCCTCCGGCGTGTCNCCGACATAGATGCANTTCNTNGCGTCCAGCGCCTGCTCGGCGAGGAGCCGACCGAGCATGCTGCTCTTGTCGGGCAGGCGCGGCGTNTCGCGATCGAGCGCGTAGATCCCTGCGAAGTACGGCTCCCATTGCAGGTACTGCACGATCAGGCGCGTCGGTGCGATGCGCTTGTTGGTGGCGAGAAAGCAGCGCGCGCCGCTTGCCGTCAGCGCTGCGAGCAACTCGGGGATGCCGGCGAAGACTTCGCTGGCCCGGTAGCCAGTGCTGTCGTAGTGCGCCTTGAAGTGCTCGGCGAGCGAATCGAGGAGCGCCTCGTCGCTGCTGCCGGTCAGCTCGCGCAAGGTCTCGGTGAGCGGGGGGCCGATGCGTACCGCCGCGAGGGCAATCCGCGGCGCTAGGCCTTTTTCCGCCAGCGCCTTGCCGAAAGCGTCGAGGATGGCGGCGCGTGAATCGATCAGCGTGCCGTCGAGGTCGAAAATGATGGCCTGGAACATGGTGCGATCCGATGTGGAGGGTGCCGTTAATGGTCGCGCGTTCAGCGCTTCAGGCGGGCAAAGGCGCTGGCCATCGCGCCGCCCGGTTCGGGCTGGTTTTGCTGGCGTTGGCGGGCCCGGGCGGTGACTGGCGCCGGTGCCGACGCCGAGCCTGCGCCACCTTTCGCGCTGCCGGGAAGGTCGTCTGCCAGGCGCATGCTCAGCGCGATGCGCTGACGCGGCAGGTCCACCTCGAGCACCTTGACCTTGACCACGTCGCCGGCCTTGACGACGCTGCGCGGATCCTTGACGAACCTGTTGGCGATCGCCGAGATATGCACCAGGCCGTCCTGATGGACGCCGACGTCGACGAAGGCGCCGAAGTTGGCGACGTTGGTGACCACGCCTTCGAGGATCATCCCCGGTTGCAGGTCCTTGACGCTCTCGACGCCTTCCCTGAAAGCGGCGGTCCTGAATTCCGGGCGCGGGTCGCGGCCGGGCTTTTCGAGTTCCCTGAGGATGTCGCGGACGGTCGGCAGGCCGAACCTGTCGTCGGTGTATTTCTCCGCGACCAGCGCCTGGAGCAGGCGGCTGTCGCCGATGCACTCGCGGATTCCCTTTTTGATGTCGGCGAGAATGCGCTCGACGAGCGGGTAGGCCTCCGGGTGTACCGCCGAACCGTCGAGCGGATTGTCGCTGTCGTTGATGCGCAGGAAGCCGGCGGCGAGCTCGAAGGTCTTGTCGCCGAGCCGCGGAACTTCGCGGAGCGCCTNGCGGTTGGCGAAGGCGCCGTGCCGGTCGCGATGGGCGACGATGTTCGCCGCCAGCGTCGCGCTCAATCCGGAGACGCGCGTCAGCAGCGGCACCGACGCCGTGTTGACGTCGACGCCGACGGCATTGACGCAGTCCTCGACGACGGCGTCGAGCGTCTTCGCCAGGCGGGTCTGGCTGACGTCGTGCTGGTACTGGCCGACGCCTATCGACTTGGGGTCGATCTTGACCAGTTCGGCGAGCGGGTCCTGCAGGCGGCGGGCGATCGAGACCGCGCCGCGCAGGCTGACGTCGACGTCCGGGAACTCGCGCGAGGCGTATTCGGACGCCGAATAGACCGAAGCGCCGGCCTCGGAAACGACGATCTTGCGCAGGCGCAGCTCGGGGTGGCGGCCGATCAGCTCGCCGGCGAGGCGGTCGGTTTCGCGCGAAGCCGTGCCGTTGCCGATACTGATCAGGTCGACCCGGTGTTTGCCGGCCAGCAGGGCCAGCTGGTGCAGCGCGCCGTCCCAGTCGCGGCGCGGTTCGTGCGGGTAGAGGGTGGCCGTTTCGAGCAGCTTGCCGGTGGCGTCGACGACGGCGACCTTGACGCCGGTGCGCAGGCCGGGGTCTAGGCCCATGGTGGCGTGCCTTCCGGCCGGTGCGGCGAGCAGCAGGTCGTGCAGGTTGGCGCCGAAAACGCGGATCGCCTCGGCTTCGGCGCGCTCGCGCAGGGCGTTCATCAGTTCCAGTTCGAGATGCAGCGAGACCTTGACGCGCCAGGTCCAGCGCACGCTGTCGGCGAGCCACCTGTCGGCCGGGCGGCCGCGGTCGACGATGGCGAAGCGCCNGGCGATGCGCGCTTCGCAGGGGTGGCTGGCGCTGGCCTTGTCCTGCTCTTCGCTGTCGAGGACCAGCGCCAGTTGCAGCATTCCCTCGTTGCGGCCGCGCAAGAGCGCCAGCGCGCGATGCGAGGGGATCGCCAGGATTGCTTCCGAGTAGGTGAAATAGTCGCGGAACTTGGCCGCTTCGTTCTCCTTGCCGGCGACGACACTGGCACGCAGCACGCCGTGCGCTTCGAGGTGGCTGCGCAGTTCGCCGAGCAGCGCGGCGTCTTCGGAGAAACGCTCCATCAGGATCTGGCGCGCGCCGTCGAGGACGCTCCTGACGTCGGCGAAGCCGGCCTCGGCGTTGATATAGCGCTCGGCTTCGCTTTCGGGGGACAGCGTCGGGTCGGCAAACAGGGCGTCGGCGAGCGCTTCGAGGCCGGCTTCGCGGGCGATCTGCGCCTTGCTGCGCCGCTTCGGCTTGTACGGCAGATAGAGGTCTTCGAGGCGTTGCTTGGTTTCGGCGGCGTTGATCTCGGCGCTCAGCGCCGGGCTCAGCTTGCCCTGTTCCTCGATCGACGCGAGGACCGCGCGGCGTCGCTCTTCGAGCTCGCGCAAATAGACCAGGCGCTCGTCGAGCAGGCGCAACTGGATGTCGTCGAGACCGCCGNTCACCTCCTTGCGGTAGCGGGCGATGAAGGGTACGGTCGCGCCTTCGTCAAGCAGCGCGGCGGTGGCCTGGACCTGCTGTGGGCGGCAGCCGATTTCTTCGGCGATCNTTGCAGCAATACGTTGTTCGGTGGTTGTTGGTGGCATCGGTGATCGGCTGGGCTTGGCTGNCGGGAAAGACGCGCACTATGCAGAATCGGCCGGCAGAACTCAAGGATGGCAAGGCGACGGTGGCCGCGGGATCTGCCGGAGGCGCCGATCGAATTGCCGCTGCCCGGCGAATGGGGTTAAATTGCTGCTCTTGGCTGCGCGCTGCAGCAGCCGCTCAGGGGGACCTCATGAAAATCGATCTCGAACGCTTCGGGCTGAAGGATGTACCCGTCGACCCGGACACCGTATTCACTTTTGNCGAGGGGCTGGCCGGTTTTGCCGACTGCACGCGCTTCAAGATTTTTCACGAGGAAGGCAAGGCGACGGTCTTCTGGCTGCAGTCGCTCGACGACCCTGATTTGAGTTTTCCGATCGTGCCGCCGCAGACGCTGGATCTGGAATACCAGATCGAACTCTCCGACGCCGACTGCGCCTTGCTCGGTCTCGATGGTGGCGATGACGCGACCGTGGCGCTGATCGTCTACCGCAACGAGGCCGAGGGCGGCAAGATCGCGGCCAATACGCGCTCGCCGATCATCCTCAACGTGAGGACCCGGCGGGGAATGCAGAAGGTTTTGCAGGACGTTCATCCGACGCTGCTCTACCGCGCGCGTTAATGGCTGCGCGCGCGAGGACCTGTGCCAGGCGGCGGGTAGCCCGCCGTTCCTCCTGGCTGGCCCTCGCGGCCGCCTTGCTGCTGCCGCTGGCCAGCGCGGGTGCGGCGGAAGTCATCCCGCCAGCCGGCACGGTCAAGCGCAGCGCGGGCGGCGTAACGATCGATCACGCTGGCCGGACACAGGCGCTGCAGGTCGGCAGCCCGGTCTTCGTCGGCGACCGCATTCGCACCGCCGGTGACGGTTCGGTCGGCGTCACCCTGGCCGACGATACCTTGCTCACCGCCGGGCCGAACAGCACGCTGCTGATCAACGAGTTCGAGTTCAATACCACCACCGAGGAGGGCAGCCTGCTGGCCACCCTGTTCAAGGGGACGCTGAGCGTGGTGAGCGGCCTGATCGCCAGGCAGGCACCGGAGAAGGTGCGTTTCAAGACACCGAACGTGGTGCTCGGCGTCAGGGGCACCGAGTTCATCATCGAAACGCGTGGAGAAGGCGAATGAGGAAAGCGGGACGCCTTTGCGGACTGGCCTTGTTGCTCAGCCTCTCCGGGTGTGCGCCGCTCTCCGATCGTGTCGTCCTGTTGCCGGGGCCGGATGGCCGCAGTGGCGCCGTGCTGGTCAGCACTGGCCAGGAAGAAAAAGTGCTCAGCGAGGCCTATGCCGACGCCCGGGTCGCTGGCGGCAGGGTGAGCATGCAGAAGACCAGCGCGGGAATGGTGCGCGATGATTACGGTGCGCTGCTCGCCATGCAGCCGGCACGGCCGCGCCTGTTCGTCGTCCATTTCGACGCCGGGACGAGCCGGCTGACGCCGGCATCGAGAGCCCTGTTGGCGGGCATTCGCAGCGAGCTGGCGACGCTGCCCGCGGGTGAGGCGGTGGTCATCGGACACACCGATCGGGTCGGCGCGGTCGACGCCAACGACCGGCTGTCGCTGCAACGCGCTGTCCTGGTGCGTGACCTGCTGGTCAGCGCCGGCATTGCGCCAGCGGCGGTTGTGGTGGTTGGGCGGGGCGAGCGTGCGCCGGCGGTGGTGACCGCCGACGAGGTCGCCGAAGCACGCAACCGCCGTGTTGAAATCAAGCTTCGCTAGGCGGCCTGGCGAATTCCGGCGTNNGCTGACGCCCTTCCTCCTGCGCTACCTGCCGGGTCTCCTGCTGCTCGGCGTACTGCTGGGGAACAGCCTGCACTATGTCGAGATTGCGCCCGTTTCCCGGCTGGAAGCGGTCCTCTACGACGCTCGTGTGCGCTTCTTCGCGCAGGCGCCCGTCGACGAAAGGATCGCCATTGTCGATATCGACGAGGCTTCGCTGGCCGAATTGGGGCGCTGGCCGTGGAACCGGGCGCGGCTGGCCGATCTGGTCGAGCGAATTTTCGCCGACTACGGCGCCTTGCTGCTGGGCATGGACGTGATCCTGGCCGAGCCGGACGAAAGTTCCGGGCTGGCTTCGCTGCAGGCGCTGGCGAGCGGCCCCCTGCGCGGCAATGGCGGCTTTGTCGCGGCGCTGGAGGGCTTGCGACCGACGCTCGATTACGACGCCCGTCTCGCCGACGTCATTCGTCGCCATGCAGTGATTCTCGGTTTTCATCTGTCCAGCGGCGCGGCTGCGGCCAGCAGTGGCGCGCTGCCGGCGCCGGTGCTCGCCGACCTTGCTCCGGCAGCTGTCGCGTCGCTCAGCCGGTGGACGGGCTACGGGGGCAACCTGCCGCTTCTCCAGCAGGCCGCCATGGGGGCCGGATTCCTCAACGCGCCGGTGGCTGGCGACGGCGTGACGCGGCGCGCCTGGCTGCTGGCGAACTACCAGGGGCAGGTCTATCCGGCGCTGTCGCTGGCCATGGCGCAGGCCTTGCTGGGCAACGCCACGCTAAAGCTGCAATTTGCCGACCAGCCACCGTGGCCGTCGGCGGGCGGCGAAGATCGGCCGGTGATCGAGGCGCTGACACTGCTCGGCGCTCGCCGCAGCCTGCGCATCGTGACCGACGGCCAGGCCGGCGTGCTGCTGCCCTTTCGCGGTGCCGAGGGGAGTTTTCCCTACTATTCGGCCGCCGACGTGCTCGCCGCCCGCCTGCCCGCCGATCGCNTGCGCGGTCGTGTCGTCCTGCTCGGGACGACCGCCCCGGGGCTCTTCGACCAGCGCGTCACCCCGCTCGGCGAGGCCTACCCGGGTGTCGAGGCGCACGCCAATCTGCTCTCGGCGCTGCTCGACGACCGCCTGCTGCAGTCACCCGCCTGGACGCCTGTCGTCGCTGCCGCTTTGCTGCTCATCGTCGGCGGCGGCCTGCTCTTCGCGCTGCCGCGGCTTTCGCCGCTCTGGGCCGGCGGCCTGACCATGGCCACGCTGCTGCTGGTTTTGCTCATCAACCTGGCCGCCTGGGCGTTCGCGCAACTGCTCCTGCCGATCGCCGCGCTTCTGTTGCTCGTCGCCGGCTTGTTCACGCTGCAGCTCTTCGTCGGCTATTTCCTCGAACAGCGCGGCAAACGACGCCTGGCGCAGCTCTTTGGCCAGTATGTTCCGCCGGAGCTGGTCGAGGAGATGAGCCGCGACCCGCAGCACTACAGCATGGCCGGGCGCAGCGCCGAGCTGAGCGTCCTGTTTGCCGACGTGCGCGGGTTCACCACCCTTGCCGAAACGCTGCCGCCGGGCGAACTGGCGCAGTTGATGAACGACTACCTGTCGGCGATGACCGACGTCATCCGTGCCCATCGCGGGACGCTCGACAAGTACATCGGCGATGCGGTCGTGGCCTTCTGGGGTGCGCCGGTCGCCGACGCTCAGCACGCGCAGCATGCCGTCGCCGCCGGCCTGGCCATGCAGGCAGCGCTGCCGCTCGTGAATCAGGAGTTTGCCGCGCGCGGCTGGCCTGCGTTGCGCATCGGCATCGGCATCAATAGCGGCAGCATGGTTGTCGGCGACATGGGGTCGCGCCATCGGCGCGCCTATACGGTGCTCGGCGACGCGGTCAATCTGGCCTCACGTCTGCAGGCACTGTCGGGTGATTACGGCGCCGGCGTGATCATCGGTGAGGCGACTCGTCGGGCTTTGGGCGACTGGCCGTGCCGCGAGCTGGACCGGGTGACNGTGCGCGGGCGCACGGCGCCCGTGGCCATCCACGAACCGCTCGCCGGGTGATCGAGTCTGCCGCCGTGGACCGGCCTGGCGGAGGTTTTTCGCCTGGCCGGCTAAAGAACGCGCAAGTTGTGTCGTAGGTACCGTAATAGCGAGACGATCGCCAATAACCAGGAGGAGCAAGATATGGGTGGAGTTGCGTGGAAGATTCGCGCCGTGATGCTGCTTCAGGTGGCGGCGGCAGCCCTGGCAGCCTGGTTGGCGAACGCTGTTCTCGGTGGCGACGTGAACGCGTGGCTGGCGACTTTCGGAGTGCTCGCCGTGTTCACGGCGCTGCTCGGCGTGCTCCTCGAGAAGAGTCTGGTCGGCCGCCTGAACGCACTGCGTGCGGTGATCGCCGGGATGTATGGCGACGGTGACCTGACCCGACGCGCAGCGGTCGAGGGCCGGGATGAAATTGCCGGCGTCGCCGAGGACTTCAATCGCCTGATCGGCAGCTTTGCGACCATCGTCGGCAAGGTCCTGTTCAATTCGGTCGAAGTGGTCAGCGCTTCCAAGCAGCTGATGGGCGACGCCAATCGTGTGGCGTCGGGTTCCAACCAGCAACGTGACGCCGCCCTGGCGACCACCGGCGCGATGGGCGAGCTGACCGAGAACATGAGCCAGGTCAGTCGGAGCGCGAGCGAAACGGCCGAGATTTCGGAGACTTCGAGCCGCCTGTCGAGCGAAGGAATGAGGATCGTACACCGCGCTTCGGCCGAAATGGAGCAGATCGCCGCTTCGGTCACCGAGTCGGCGCGGGTCGTTTGCGCACTCGGTGAGCGTTCGAAGGCGATCAGCGGCATTGTTCAGACGATTCGCGAGATCGCCGACCAGACCAATCTGCTGGCGCTCAATGCGGCGATCGAGGCGGCTCGCGCGGGTGATCAGGGACGTGGATTCGCGGTCGTCGCCGACGAGGTGCGCAAGCTCGCCGAACGAACATCNAAAGCCACTGGCGAAATCAGCCAGATGATTGCGGCGATTCAGGGCGAGACGCAGAGTGCGATCGCGAGCATCGAAGCCGGTAGCGGGCAGGCGCGCAATGGCGCCGAGCTGGCGCAGCAGGCGGCGCAGTCGCTGGAGAGCATCAACAGCGGCGCCCGGGCAACGATGGAGAAGGTGGATTCGATTGCCGCCGCCGTGGCTCAGCAGAGTCGTACCGGGCAGAGCATCGCCGACCATGTACGGCGGATCAAGGACATGGCCGACGCCAACAACGCGGTCGCCGCCGAGACGCTGGTCGCCGTCGATCATGTCGAATGTCTGGCCGAGAATCTGCGCGAAATCAGCAACGTCTTCAGGCTCGGCCCGGCCGGCGACGAGGCCTTGGCCACGCACGCCAGAATGCCGGCCATCGTCAGGCAGGCGGCGCTCGGCGTTGCCCGGGTCTTCGACANGGCGGTCGATGCGGGAAAGATCAAGATCGACGATCTTTTCGACGACCGCTACCAGCCGATTGCCAANACGCGGCCGCAGAAGTTCAAGACGCGCTTCGACGACTTTACCGATCAGAACCTGCCTGCCGTGCAGGAGGCCCTGCTCGAGCAGTGCAAGTCGGCGGTGTACGCGATCTGCATCGACCGCAACGCCTACGTGCCGACCCACAACCGGAAATTCTCGCAGCCATTGACCGGCAACGAAAAGATCGATTTCGTGAATAGCCGCAGCAAGCGCCTGTTCGACGATCCGGTGGGCAAGCGCTGCGGGGCGCACGAGCAAGCCTTCCTGCTGCAAACCTATCGTCGCGACACGGGTGAAGTAATGCACGACATCTCGGCGCCGATCTACGTCAAGGGCCGACATTGGGGCGGGTTCCGCATCGGCTACAAGACCGAGCTCTGAGTTGGCAGGCGGCTGCCGCTGGCCCCTGGCCGCGCATGACGTGGCGGCGGCGATTGATTTAAGATGTTTGTGGCCGGGCTTGTGTCCGTCGTCACGCGAGGGAAGAGAACCATGTCTGATCTGCTGAAGAACATCGATGCGCGCACCAAGCTGGCCGGGACCAACAAGCTGGAGATCCTGTTGTTCTCGCTCGGGACGGACGCGCGTACCGGGCGCCGGGAAACCTTCGGCATCAATGTCTTCAAGGTCCGCGAGGTGATGCGTACGCCGCCGATTACGGCGGCGCCGGACATGCCGGCAGCGGTCGAGGGGATGGTCAGCCTGCGCGGGGCACTGGTGCCGGTGGTCGATCTGGCCCGCTACGCGCGGGTGGAGACGCAGACGCCGCGCTCGATCATGATCGTCACCGAATATGCAGGCCACACGCAGGGGTTTCTCGTCGAGGCGGTGGATACCATTCTTCGTCTCGACTGGGGTCAGATGCGCGTTCCGCCGGCGATGCTGCTCGCCGAACTCGGTGGCCTGGTGACCGCGGTCACCGAGTTGTCCGACGGTCGCCTGGTGATGCTCATGGACGTCGAGAAGATTCTTTCCGAAACCACCCGCTACGACGACGAGAGCGTCTATCGCAATATCAAGCCGCTCGACAATCCGCAATTGACGGTCTTTTTTGCCGACGATTCAGCGGTGGCGCGCAGGCAGATCGAGCGCACGCTGCAGGCGATGGGNGTCAAGTACGTGGCCGCGATCAATGGTCGCGAAGCCTGGGACGANCTCGAGAAAGTNGCCAGGTCGGCGCAGACGGCCGGNCAGAAAGTGAGCGAGCTGATCAGTCTGGTGTTGACCGATATCGAGATGCCCGAGATGGACGGCTACATTCTGACCAAGAAGATCAAGTCCGACGCACGCTTCGCGGGCGTGCCGGTGATCATGCATTCTTCATTGTCGGGGATGTCCAACCAGCAACTCGGCAGGTCGGTCGGCGTCGATGAATACGTGCCCAAGTTCGAACCGCAGCGCCTCTCGGAGACGCTGGCGCGCAGGTTGCTGGGCGACCTCCCGGCGCTGCAGTTGACCGCGTAGTGGACCTCGTCAGGCGACCTCTGGAGCGATCATAGATGATGGATTTGGCAGAAAGAAAGGGCCACCTCGAGGGGGTGGACGCGAGGACGCTGGTCGCCGGTTCCAACAAGATGGAGATCCTCCTCTTCTCCCTGGGGACGCGCGAGACCTTCGGCATCAACGTCTTCAAGGTCCGCGAAGTCGGGCGAACCCCGCACATCACCCGGACCCCGAACATGCCACGCGGCGTCGAGGGGCTGATTTCCCTGCGTGGCAATGTCATTCCGGTGCTATCCCTGATTTCCTTCCTCGAACCCAGGGAGCAATCGCCGGAGCACGGCAGGACGATGATGGTCGCCGAGTATTCGAAGCGCACCCTTGGCTTCCTGGTGCACGAGGTCGATCGCATCATCCGCGTCGACTGGGAGAAAGTGAAGGCACCGGAAAGCGTCCTGTCGACCAACCAGGGATTGATCACGGCGATCACNGAACTCGACGATGGCAAGCTGGTGTCGATTCTCGACGTCGAGCAGATCCTCGCCAANGCCTTTGGCGAGGCGCTGATCGTCGATATCCGGCGCGCCAATGTCGGCGACGATGTGGGAATATTCTTCGCCGACGATTCGATTGTCGCCCGACGCAAGATCGTCGAGGTCCTCGACCGGCTGGGCGTCAAGCACAAGCACGCCACCAACGGTGCCGAAGCGTGGAGCCGTTTGCAGGCCATTGCCGCGCACGCCAGCCAGATCGGCACCGCCGTGCGCGACGAGATTCGCCTGATCCTGGTCGATGCCGAAATGCCCGAGATGGACGGTTACGTGCTGACCAAGAACATCAAGGGCGATGAACGCTTCGCGGGCATCCCGGTCGTGATGCACTCGTCGCTGTCGTCGCAGGCCAATCATGCAATGGGCAAGGCGGTGGGCGTCGACGCCTACGTGGCCAAGTTCGACGCTGAAATCCTTGCCGACACCCTGCGCCCCTTGCTCGAACGTTAGAAGAAGAATCAGGAGTAGAGAATGGCTGACCCAAAAATGAGAATTCTGGTGGTGGACGATTTTTCGACGATGCGGCGAATCGTCAGAAATCTTCTCAAGGAACTGGGCTTCTCCAACGTCGACGAGGCCGAGGATGGCGCGATCGCACTGCAGAAGCTGCAAAGCGGTGGCGTCGAGTTTGTCGTGACCGACTGGAACATGCCGAACATGGACGGCCTGCAACTGCTGCAGGCGATTCGCAGCTCACCGACGCTGAAGCACTTGCCGGTGATGATGATCACCGCCGAAGCGAAGAAGGAAAACATCATCGCNGCGGCACAAGCGGGGGCCAGCGGCTACATCGTCAAGCCCTTCACCGCCGCAACACTGGCCGAGAAGTTGCAGAAGATTTTTGACAAGATGGGTGGCTGAGATGACCGACTCCAATGGTTCGGGGGACTCGAGAGAACTCGAAGCGCTGTTCGACAGCATCGCTTCGGGAGCCGTCCCGACTGACGCAGCGGCTGCCAAAGGGTCGCTGCTGCAGCAACTGCGCGAGGTCGAAGGCGAGGAAGACGATAGCGACGACTTGCAGGCCTTGTTCGACGCGGTCGTCGCTGCGCAAGCTCCGGCGGCCGGCGAGCCGNCGGCGGACGACGACCAGGCGAGCGGCGGTAACGACAAGGTCTTTCGCCGCGTTGGCCAGATGGCCAGGCAGCTGCACGATACGCTCGGCGAACTCGGCTATCACGAACTCCTCGGTAGCGCCGCCGCCGCCATCCCCGACACCAGGGAGCGTCTCAACTACGTCGCCACGCTTACCGAAAAGGCGGCCTGTCGGGTATTGAACGCGACCGATATCGCCAATCCTCTGCAGGAGCAACTCGAGGCGAGTTCGGCAGCCCTGGCCGCGAAGTGGGANGCGCTGTATGCCAACCAGATGAGTGTCGATGCGTTCAAGCAGCTGGCCGAAGAAACGCGTGCCTTCCTGAAGCAGGGTTTGCCGCAGAAAACCGAAGCGACCAGGGCGCAGTTGCTGGAAATCATGATGGCGCAGGACTTCCAGGATCTGACCGGACAGGTGATCAAGAAGACCATTGCCGTGGCGCAGGAGCTGGAAGCGCAACTGGTGGGCGTGTTGATCGAAGCCATGCCTGGCGAGCGACGCACCGAATCGGTGATGAGTATGCTCAACGGACCGGTGATCAACGCCGAAGGGCGAAGTGACGTGGTGGCCACGCAGCAACAGGTCGACGATCTGCTCGGCAGCCTGGGCTTCTAGGAGACACGAGATGAGTGATTTTGCCGGGATGGAAGATCTGTTGCAGGACTTCCTGCAGGAAGCCGGTGACCTGCTGTCGGATGTGGACAACAAGCTCGTCGATCTTGAAAGGACTCCCGGCGACAGCCGTTTGCTGAACGACATATTCCGCGGCTTTCACACCATCAAGGGCGGCGCCGGTTTTCTCAACGCCGGCGAGCTGGTAAAGCTATGCCACTTGACCGAGAACCTTTTCGACAAGTTGAGAAACGGCGAGCAGACGCTGACCCCTGAGCTGCTGGATACGATCATGGCCGCGACACAGGGGGTTCGCAACATGTTTGGCGAGATCGCCCAGGGAAGGCAACCCGACCCGGTGCCGGCGGCAGTCAGCGGCAGTCTGCGCGCCGCACTGGCAGGGAAGGTCGCCGCGCCGGTTGCGCCTGCGGCGCCCGTTCCCGCCCGGGAAGCGCCGGCGGGCCCCGACTGGCAGCTGCTCTACGAGGNNTTGGTCGGCCCGCAGGATCTGCCCCTTGCCGTGACGCCGCCTGGCGCGTCGCTTGCCACGCCGCCGCCAGCCGCCGCCGCGGCGCCAGTGCGGTCGGTACCGTCGGTGCCGCCGCCAGCGAACGCCGTGGACGC
>Ga0056906_1000816_pt1 | contig 14722 bp, 8 predicted proteins | sample EBPBio122009_DNA_FD_55045 | JGI IMG/M metagenome (GOLD analysis project Ga0056906, IMG submission 55045) | Wastewater treatment Type I Accumulibacter community from EBPR Bioreactor in Madison, WI, USA - Reactor 1_2/2/2009_ DNA | ecosystem: Engineered > Bioreactor > EBPR > Anaerobic-Aerobic >...
CCAAGTCCGGATCCACAACGAAAGGAAGTCGCAACCAGGGGTGCCGAGTGGGGCCGAATCAAACCGTCACACCGGAGCCAGCACCGGTTGACAGACTCAAGCGGAGGTCGTTGGTGCGGTGAAGGCGCCCAAGAGTGACCTTGCGGCCCAATCTGAAGAGGTCAACAAGAGTGGGGCCGTCGGCACCCACTGCGGCAACTGCGTCCACCAATGACTGGAGCAGGCGGTTCGTCAACTCTTCGTCGAGTTCGTGCCCTGCCGGACGGGAGTATGCAGGACCGGTACTTCTGGGCCGCGGCCCGTCGACCACCTGGCTCCCTGTTGGCCAAGCTCACTAACGCTGGCGATCCCTCGCGATGCGTCGTGGCTCGGCGCGCCAATTGGTGCCAGCTAGGGTGACGGGCGCAGATCCGGCTAGTCGTGGCTGGCGTGGGTGAGGATCTGTTCGATCATGGCGCGGACGTGGTCATCCTGAAGGCTGTACACGACGTTGTGGCCTTGGCGGTCCCCTGCGGCGAGGTTGAGGTGGCGCAAGATCCGCAGGTGGTTGGAGATCGCGGACTGGGAGATTCCAAGTTCTGCGGTGAGTTCGCTCACTGTTGCAGGGGCCTGCAGCAGGCGCGCGAGGATCAGCACACGGGCTGGGGTGGCGAGTCCACCCATCACTTCTGCCACTCGTTCTGCTTCGACCGAACTCAGGCGCATCCAGATACCTCCAACAGTTGTAGACCCCTCATCAAACCAGATCGACCTGGCCACTCGCGCGGGGCACACTCTAGCAACATATCATCACGTCATGATATGTTGAGGTCATGAGTGATGGAGATCGAACGGTGTCGAACGAGGACGCCCATGGGGATGGCCGCTGGGAGCTGTGGTTTGCGATCGCGTCGGGGGTGACGTATGTCGCAGGTCTGGTGAGTGAGTTCGGTCTGAGAGCACCCGAAGCGGTGTTCTTGGGCCTATACCTGTTGACGTACTTCTTCGGCGGCTTCTTCACGGTGCGTGGCGCGTGGCAGTCGGTGCGGCGGGGACGGTTCGAGGTCGACTTCTTGATGATCGTGGCAGCGGTGGGGGCTGCTGCAGTCGGCAAGCTCGCCGAGGGCGCGGTGCTGTTGTTCCTGTTCAGCATCGGGCACGCGCTGGAGGAGTTCGCGATGGCGCGCGCGACCCGCTCGATCGAGGCGCTGGCCGAGCTCGCCCCCCGGACCGCGACTGTCCGTGTCGGGCAGGACGCCACCGAGGAACGGCCGGTCGAGGACCTGGTCGTGGGCGATGTGGTGGTGGTGCGGCCCAACTCGCGGGTACCGGCAGACGGGTTCGTCAGTATCGGGTCGACCGCGATAGACCAGTCCGCGGTTACTGGGGAGTCGATCCCCGTGGAGAAGGCACCGGTGCCGAGCGTGGAGAAGGCGCTGGCGAACCCGGAGGCGATCTCCAGCGGATCTCGGGTCTTTGCCGCGACGGTTAACGGCCCAGGCGCCTTCGACATGGTGGTGACCGCCGCCGCAGCCGACACGACCCTGGCCAGAGTGATCACGCTGGTCAAGGAAGCCGACACCGCCCAGTCACCGACACAGCGGTTCATCGACCGATTCCAGCGCTTCTACGTACCTGCTGTCATCGCGGCGGTGGCCGTGGTCTTCGCCGTGGGCGTCATGTTCCTCCAGGAACCGATGGTCGACAGCTTTTACCGCGCGATGCTGGTGCTGGTGGCCGCCAGCCCGTGCGCGCTAGCGATCGCGACCCCGGCGGCAGTGCTGGCAGGGGTAGCTCGAGCGGCGCGCGCCGGGGTCTTGGTCAAGGGAGGGGCACCGCTGGAGACCCTGGGGAAGGTCGAGGCGATGGCCTTCGACAAGACCGGCACCCTCACCTGGGGACACCCGACCGTGACCGACACCATCGCGGCACAGGGAGCCACAACCGCAGAACTCACCGCGGTCGCCCTGGCCGTGGAGGCTCTGAGCGACCACCCACTGGCGACCGCCGTAGTCCGCGATCTCGCCGGGCTCGTGCCCGACGACGCCCGGCTGGCCGCCGCCGACTTGGAGGCTGTCACTGGCCGGGGCGTGCGGGCAGTCGTCGATGGCCAGCCCACCCTGCTGGGCAGCCTCCGGATGCTGTCCGAAGCCGGCGCCGAGCCTCCTGCTGATGTCTCAGCTGCCGTCGAGCAGCTTCAGTCCGAAGGCCGCACAACGATGCTGGTCCTGCACGGGGACCGGTTCCTCGGCGTGATCGGTGTCATGGACACACCCAAGCAAGAGGCCAAGGACACCCTGGAGGCGCTGCGCACCGCCGGGGTCGGGGAACTCGTCCTTATCTCCGGCGACAACCAGCAGGTCGCCGAGGCCATCGGCCGGTCAGTGGGCATCGACCGCGCGATAGGCGAACTGCTCCCGCAGGACAAGGTGACTGCGATCCATGACCTCGGCCGCGAGGATCGAACCACCTGCATGGTCGGCGACGGCGTCAACGACGCACCAGCCATGGCCAACGCCAGCGTGGGCATCGCCATGGGGGCCGCCGGATCCGCCGTGGCCCTGGAGACCGCCGACATCGCCTTGATGGCCGACGACCTCGGCCGGGTCCCGTTCATGCTGCGACTGAGCCGAGCGACCACCCGGCTGATCCGGCAGAACCTGATCGCCGCGCTCGCGATCGTCGCCTTCCTCGTGCCGGCCAGCCTGCTCGGGCTGGCGATGGGACCGATCGTGTTCATCCACGAGGGCTCCACCGTGCTGGTCGTCCTCAACGCCCTGCGGCTGCTGAGGTTCGACAACAACCGTGACCACCACGGCATCATCCACGAGGACAAGCCCAGCCGACAGCCCGGGGACTCGCCCGCGCCACGCGTGCAGCTGACAGGTCGTTCATGAGCCGAGGTCAAGCACCACAACAGAGCGAGATCGCCGATGACCTGCTCGCAGGGAAGGCGGCGGTGCGTAGCTCAGAGAAGCCAAGTGCCTCGGTTCCTCAAGCCAAGGGCCATTCCTGGTTCGCGGTCGCGGTCACCGTGGGGGCCGGAGCCACCGTGCTCGATCAGGTCAGCAAGGCCCTCGCCCGGTCAATGCTGCACCAGGACACTCGCATCCCGCTCATCGGGGACCTACTCGGCCTGCAACTGACGTTCAACCCCGGCACGATCCTCTCGCTCGGTTCGGGAGCAACCTGGGTCTTCACCATGATGAGTGCGATCGCGGTGATCATCCTGGGACCACTCGCAGCCCGCGCACGATCCAAGGGCTGGGCCATCGCCCTGGGCCTCATCTGGGGCGGGGCCCTGGGAAACCTGATCGACAGGATCCTCGGACAACCATTGCCCGGCCTCGGCCACGTCACGGACTTCCTGTCCTACGGCAGCCTGTTCATCGGCAACCTCGCCGACATCGCCCTCGTGATCGGCGTCGCCGCCGCCATGTACCTGGCGTGGCGTGACAACCGTTCGCAGCCATCCCCACCGGGCGGCCTGACCAACGGCACCCAGCCAGCAGGGGACGGGCATGGCTGACACACCGGGCCCACCCGCCTGCGCCGCAGACACGAGCAACACCCGCATTCTCGTGCTCGGCGCAGGCGTGATCGGCACCCTCTACGCGGTGTCGCTGGCCAAGGTTCCCGGCGTCACTGTGACGCTGGCAGCCCGCGGCGAGCGCCTCGAACAGATCGCCCCAGCGGTGAGCGTCAAACGAGGCAACTCCATTGAGATCGTGCCCCTGACCGTGGTCGCCGCCCCGGTGCACGTCGCCGCCTCGTGGGACTACATCCTGGTGTGCGTCCGCTACGACCAGGTCGACACTGCGCTCCGCGACGCCGCCACATTGGAGTGCCCCACGATCGTCACCCTGGTCAACGGTCCCGGCGACTACACGGCATGGGAGCGCATCGTTGGTGTCGGCCGACTCGTTCCGGCGTTCCCTGGTGCAGGCGGCAGCATTGACGCAGACGGGGTGCTTGACGCCTCGGCGACGCCCGCGCTCATTCAGCGCACGACGCTCGGGGAAGTGTCGGGGAAGCGCAGCGCCCGCGTCACCCGTCTGGCTGCCCTGCTGCGACGGGCAGGGTTCCCCACCGCCGTTAGCGCTCGCATGGGCGCGTGGCAGCTGACCCATCTTGCGCTTGTCGTCAGCCTCACCGACGCGGTCTACGCATCCGAGGAGGCCGGGTGGTCGCAGCCTTCCGAAGACACCGCCGCGCTCGGCCAGGCCGTGGACGACTTCCGCAAGTATGTCGCCCGGCTCGGGGCAAGCGGCGTGCAGCCGGCACCCCTCAAGATTGCACTCCTTGCGCGCCTGCCCCGAGGCGTTCTGCGCCTCGCCGTGACCGCAGCATTCCGGTCGGACTTCGGCGACAAGTTCATCAACCGCCACGCCCGACGCGCGCGAGGTGAGATGGGCCTAGCCAAGCAAGCCCTGTTGACCAGACTGCACTGACCATTTCTGCTTCATGAATGTGGAGCAGACCTCGAACTCGTGATTCTGTCTTCATCGTGGCTGGGTTCAATGCCTCACTAGAGTGCGTCCTCGCCCACGTCTGGACGCTCTGGCGTGAGGAGCGGGACGTCCACGCGATCTGGGGCCAGATGCCGGGCCAGCCTCCATCGCACTACGGCTGTGGCGTGGAGCTCGGCGCGTGTTCGTCGCCCAGGCATGGGGCACCTCACCCAGGGCCCCACCGCTGGGCCAACCACGCTCCACGAGCACCACAGCTCCGTATCCCCTCGGTCCTGTCCTCCTCTTCCGGCCCGGCCTGCTGAGCTCGGCGCGTCAGCCCTGGCGGCCCCTATCGTTGAGCCGCCTCCCAGAGCGAGCACGCCTCTTGCAGGTCGAGGTTGAGTCGGGCATTGCCGCTTCAGAAGTCACCGGGTGCGGGTGCTCACCTGCCCGGCAGGAGCGGAGGTGGGCATGACGGTTTCGATGCGCGTGATGTCGGCAGGTGACGGCTACAAGTACCTGCTCAAGACCGTCGTGGCAGCCGACGGAGACCGACCGCTCTCGACGCCGCTTACCCGCTACTACATGGAGGACGGCACCCCGCCTGGTCGCTGGCTCGGCGCGGGCGTAGCGGCCCTCGGCAAGGGCGAGATTCAGGTCGGCGACCGAGTATCGGAACACCAACTCCAGCTCCTGATGGGCACAGGCTGTGATCCGATCACCGGCGACAAGCTCGGCCTGGGCTTCGCGGCATACAAGAGCCAGGAGCAGCGAATCGAAGCGCGGATCGCTGACCTCGAACCGACGATGACCCCCGGCGCCAAGGGAGAGGCCGTCGCGCAGATCGTTGCCGAGGAGACAGCCCGAAGTACACGGCGTGCTGTGGCGGGCTTCGACTTCACCTTCTCGATCCCGAAGTCCGCGAGCGTGTTGTGGGCAGTCGCCGACGCCGGGGTCCAGGCACTCATCGCCGAGGCGCATCATCGCGCGGTTGCGGAGGTGGTTGCGTTCATGGAACGCGAGGTTGCAGCCACGCGCACGGGCGCAACCGCCGGAGACGGCGCGGTTGCGCAGGTCGATGTCACCGGGCTCATCGCGACCGCCTTCGATCACTTCGACTCCCGCGCCGGCGACCCCCACCTCCACACGCACGTCGTCATCAGCAACAAGGCCAAGACCGTCCTCGATGGGAAGTGGCGCTCGCTCGACGGCAGACCGATGCACGCCGCCGTCGTCGCGCTCTCCGAACTACACGAAGCCGTGTTCGCCGACCACATGACGCGCACCTTCGGCGTCTCCTGGGAGGCGCGCGAGATGGGTCGGGACCGGAACCCAGCGTGGGCGATCACCGGCGTGCCGGAGGAGCTGGTCGCGGAGTTCTCCACCCGCGCCCGCCACATCGACGCGGAGAAGAACCGGCTCATCGACGAGTACGTTGCCCAGCACGGACGCCAACCATCGAACGCGACCATCCTCAAACTGCGAGCCCAAGCGACGCTTGCGACCCGGCCCGAGAAGCAGGTCCGATCCCTTGCCGAGCTCACTGCGGAGTGGCGATCCCGCGCAACAAAGACCCTCGGCCAGGACGCGATGACGTGGGCACGCGAGGTCACCGACAACGACAAGCCGCTCCTGCTGCGCGCCGACGACGTGCCGCTCGATGTGATCGGCGAGCTCGGGCGTTCAGTTGTCGAGGTGGTTGGTGAGAAGCGTTCGACCTGGCGGCGTTGGAATCTCATGGCCGAGGCATCCCGGCAGACGATGGGCTGGCGGTTCGCCACCATGCAGGATCGGGAAGCCATCGTCGCGATGGTCGCCGATTCTGCCGAGCTCGTCTCGCTTCGCTTGACTCCGCCTGAACTCGCGGCCTCGCCGGTCGTGTTCCGCCGACCAGATGGCACCTCAGCGTTCCGACCGAAGAGCTCGACCGTGTTCACCTCCGAGTTCCAGCTGGCGGCCGAGGACAGGCTACTCGAACGCGCCGCCAACCTGCGCGGGCCGACGGTACAGCTCGCGACCGTCGAGAAGGTCACGCGCAGCCCGGATGCGGACGGCCGGATGCTTGGCGACGACCAGGCCGAGGCACTGACCCGCATTGCGGTGTCGGGGCGGGTGCTCGACGTGCTGGTCGGTCCCGCCGGGGCGGGCAAGACCACCGCCATGAACGCGCTCCGCCGCGCCTGGGAAGCGGAGCACGGCTCCGGGTCCGTCGTCGGGCTCGCGCCGTCCGCGGTCGCTGCGCAGGTCCTCGCCGACGATCTCGGGATCGCGACGGAGAACACGGCGAAGTGGTGGCAGAAGCACCTCCTCCACGGCACCACGTTCGACGCGGACCAGCTCGTCATCATCGACGAAGCCTCCCTGGCCGGCACCCTGTCACTGGACCGCATCACCCACCTCGCCCAAGACGCTGGCGCGAAGGTGCTGCTTGTCGGCGACTACGCCCAACTGCAATCCGTAGATGCCGGCGGCGCGTTCGCGATGATCGCTAGAGACCGGGCCGACACTCCCGAACTGGTCGACGTTCACCGCTTCACCCATGCCTGGGAGAAGACCGCCTCACTCGAGCTGCGTCACGGGCGCACAGCGGCTATCGACACTTACCTCGCCCACCAGCGCATCGCCGATGGCGACGCCGAGGCCATGACCGACGCGGCTTACAACGCCTGGCGCGCCGACCGCGACGCGGGACTCGTTTCTGTGCTGATCGCTGAAACCCACGAAGACGTGACCGCGCTGAACGGTCGCGCCCGCGCCGACCTGATCCTCAACAAGACTCTGAATCCCGACCGCGAAGTCGAGCTGCGCGACGGCACCGCCGCTGGCGTCGGCGACACCATCATCACGCGACTCAACAAGCGCGAACTGCGCACCCTGGTCGGGCGGGACTGGGTGCGCAACGGCGACATCTGGACCGTCACCGCCGTCGGCGACGACGGGACCATCACCATCGCACGCGACTACGGGACCGGCACCACAGTCCGCGACGACGGAACCATCAGAGCTCACGGGCGTGGGCGCAGGCTCGGTGGCAGCATCGTGCTTCCAGCCTCGTACGTGGCCGAGCACGTCGATCTCGGCTACGCAGTCACCGCCTACCGTGCCCAAGGCGTCACGACCGACACTGCGCACGTGCTGGTCGAACCGACCTCGACGAGGGAGACCTTCTACGTCGCCATGACCCGAGGGCGGCACTCGAACCACGCCTACGTGACGCTCGACCGCGCCGACGACCACGCACAGCCACACCCTGGCGACGACCCGCATGCCACCGCGCGAAGCGTGTTGCACGGAGTTCTGCAGCACAGCGGGGCCGAACTCTCGGCTCACGAAGCCATCGTGGCCGAGCAGGAACAGTGGGGGTCGATCGCTCAACTCGCCGCTGAGTACGAGACCATCGCCGCCGCAGCCCAACACGACCGCTGGGCCGCCCTCGTTCGTACCTCCGGACTCACCGACGAACAGGCCGAGAGCGCCATCGAATCCGACGCGTTCGGCCCGCTCGCGGCTGAACTCCGCCGCGCCGAGGCCAACCACCACAATGTCGATGCGCTGCTGCCGCGCCTCGTCGCCGCGCGCGGATTCGGCGACGCTGACGACATCGCCGCGGTCCTCCACTACCGGGTCGAGCGGGCGACCGCCCGTCCAGCAGGATCAGGCAGGACTCGCAAGCCAGCGCGCCTCATCGCCGGCCTAATCCCATCGGCGCACGGCGTCATCGACGTTGAGATGCGAGCCGCTCTCGACGAGCGAGAGGAACTGATCGAGGCACGCGCCGACGCTGTACTCGAAGCTGCGCTCACGGTGAGCACACCGTGGACGAACGCTCTTGGAGCAGCGCCCACCGACCGGCGACGAGTCGCGATCTGGCGCAAGTCCGCACGCGTGGTCGCCGCCTACCGAGACCGTTACCGCATCACCGACGACGCACCCCTCGGCGCCCCACCCGAGTCTGCGGCCCAGAGGATCGACGCTGCGCGGGCGCGTACAGCCCTGGACAGAACGATGAACCTCGCTCGCGTCGAACAAGATCAAGAACACTCCCGACACTCTCGGACCCAGCGAACCGGGCCGTCGCTGTGAGCCAGAACGAGCTTCGGAGCGCCGCGGCCGCTGTGTCGTCCGGCCCGACCCCCGACTCCTCAGGCATGATGGACAGCACCATGACAGTTCGAGCTGGATCGGCGACACGTATCTCCTGACACCGTTCGCCAGGACGGAGGCAGACGTGGCCGCTGAAGAGGTCTCGGTCAACTTGGGAGACGCGACGCCCCGACGCTTGCTCGTGGGTTGGGCGAACGGGCAGGACGCATGGGTGCGTCAGATCACTGCCGAAACGATCCTCTCTCGCCAGGCGCCGAGCGATGCCCTGCTGGACGCCGCCTACACCACCTTCCTTGCGGAGAAGGGGCTTGGCGATGGTGAGGCCCCGGAAGTTCCGAAGCTTGAACTCGTCGCCACGGATGCGGCGGAAGAGGAGACTCTTGAACTCGTCAGTCTGGCGAGCATCGAAGGCGTCAATGCGCTCGCCGCTGACCAAGAACTTGGCTTCGACCCGGAACTGACCGTGCTCTTTGGGCAGAACGGATCGGGGAAGACCGGGTATGCACGAATACTGAAGCGCATCTCGGCTGTTCGGACCGCTGAAGACATCCTGCCGAACGCGCACACCGCCTATCTCGACAGCCCGCCGTCGCCCAGCGCCACCATCCAGTACCGACTGTCTGGCATGGACTCCTCGGTGATGTGGAAGGACGAATCCGGCCTTGCGCCATTCACCCGCATCAGCGTCTTCGACGCGAGCGCAGTCTCGTTGCACGTTGACAGCGATCTGGGTTACGTCTACACACCGGCCGAACTCGCACTGTTTGGTCACGTCGCTGCCGGGCTGCAAGGCATTCAGCAGCGGATCGCAACCGAGGTCAAGGCCTTGGCGCCGGGGAGCAACCCGCTGTTGTCGAGGTTCACGCGAGGTACGAAGGTGTATCCCGTGATCGAGACCCTGGGTGCCACCACAGACCTCGCGGAGCTTGACGCACTGGCAACGCCGCCTGACGGTGCCGAGGCCGACCGCGAGCGGCTCGAAGGTGAGATCGCGGCGCTCCGTTCCAACTCGCTCGACGCGATTCTCTCCAGCACACAGGAGACGGTACGTCACCTCAATCGGCTGCACGGCGTGCTTACAACGGCGATGAACTTCGATGTGGTCGTCTACGAGAAAGCCCGGGTGAAACTCCAGGAAGCGGAAGGTCGAAGGACAGAAGCGCGAGAGCAACTCTTCAGTCAGGATGAGCTGCCAGGCCCCGCAGATGGGGAATGGCAGGAGTTCATCGTTGCGGGAGACTCGTACCGCCAACACCTTGACCGCGAGCACTATCCAACTGCCGGAGACAAGTGTCTCTACTGCATGCAGGAGCTCAGCCCGACGGCCTTGAACCTGCTGACTCGCTATCGCACGTTCCTCGATGAAACGCTTGTCCGTCAGGTCGCGGACGCGAACACCGAGGTGCGCAACTCCAGCCTCAGGTTCGACGAAGCCGAGCTCACCCGCGCGAACGAGTTCGCCACAGAACAGCGGGATGGTGAAGACCCACCGGTATGGGCGAGCCAAGCATGTGACGTGCTCGCGGCGGCCCGAGCCGCAGCTCAGGACACCGCGAATGGGAAGCCCGTGACCGCAGGCACCCTCCGAGAGAGCGCAGAAGCAGTGGCCTCCAAAGTCGGAGCCGAACTGGCGACTGCACGGGCGGCCGTTCAGCAGATGTCGGAGGACAAAGCAAATGCGGCGAGCGCGCTCACCGGAAAGCAGAAGGAGCTTTCAGAACTCACGGCACGCATTGAATTGAACCGGAACATCGCCGCAGCCCGCGAGTACGTCCGACGTGCGCGAAGAGCGCAACAACTTGACAAGCTCTCACGGGTCATTTCAAGCGGCGCGTCGAAGCAACTCACGGTCCAGTCCAAGCTTGCCAGTGAAGACCTCGTGAACAAGAACTTCGAGACGCTGTTCGCCGAGGAGTGCGCTCGTCTTCGAGCGCCTCAGGTCGCACTTCGATTTCAGGGGCGTAGCGGACAGGCGCAACGCAAGAAGGCGGTCGCCTCCTACAAGCCCTCTGCGGTGCTTTCGGAAGGTGAGCAGAAGGTGTTGGCGCTGGCCGACTTTCTTGCCGAGAGTCGGATGCGAGGGACCAAAGCACCTCTGATCTTCGATGACCCGGTCACAAGTCTCGACTACCGCAGACTTGATGAGGTTGCTGCACGCATCCAGAATCTCGCCGAGACACATCAGGTTGTTGTCTTGACCCACAACATCATGTTCGCGTCAGCGCTGATGGCCGCCAGGCAGAACAAGAAGCTCAGGACGAAAATCTACGAGGTGCGCGACGGTGGAGAGGCCAAGGGAATCCTGGCTCCGGACGTCGAGCCGAGGCTCGATACGCCGGCCGATCTAGCCAAGCGGATCAACGTCAAACTTCAAGAGATGACCAGCGCGGAGCCCGTGGTCCAGGATGCACTCATCAAAGAGACCTACGACCTCATTCGCGCCTGGTGCGAAGCATTCGTTGAGCAGGAACTCCTGCAGAACGTCACACAGCGATATCGCAAGAACATCATGATGACCCGCCTGTCGAAGATCGACAGTTCTCGGCTCGATGCTGCCATCGCAGTCATTGAACCTCTCTTCGATCGTGCTTGCGAACGGATGACCGGACACTCTCACGCCGCCGAGTACATGAGCACCAAGCCGACTGTGAGCGAAGTGCAGGAGGACTGGGAGAAGGCGAAAGCAGCGCGCTCGGCATATATCGCCACTTGAGCGGCAGATCGTAGAAGCGGCTCGCAGGCAGCTACAGGGCGCGGGTGCTCATCGACTTCGTGGCTGTTGACGGCCGCCCTGAATCGCGGGAAGCCGCAGATGCCCGGATCGCGCTTGCGCCGTCACGTCCGCGTGGAGAGAGCAGGTCCGCGGCATCCGTCACCAGTGACGCGCCATCTCGCAGGAGTTGGTGCGGCCCGGCGCTCGCTGCGCTGGTCACCGGGCCGGGAACAGCTCCGACAGCGCGGCCAAGCTCGTGCGCACGCCGGGCGACGGTCATTGATCCAGAGCGAACGCCAGCCTCGACCACGACGGTCGCTGTGGAGAGCGCAGCCATTAGGCGCGCCCGAGCAATGAAGCGATGGCGCGTCGGGACTGCGCCGGGTGGCATCTCACTGACCATGAGGCCCAGGTCGGCCACCCGCTCAAGCAGTTCACGGTGACCCATCGGGTACATGCGGTCTGCGCCGTTCGCCATGACCGCGATCGTGTCGCCGCCGGATGCAAGGGCCGCTCGATGGGCCGCTCCTTCGATGCCGTACGCACCGCCGGCCACGACAAGCCGCTCAGCGTTGGCGAGGTCGGAGGCAAGCTGCCCGGCCACATGGTCGCCGTAGGAGGTCGAGGCCCTCGCGCCGGTGATCGTGACGAAATCGCTGAGCGGTCGCGCGAGGAACGATGTCGTGCCACGAGCCCACAGGACGTATGGCCGTCGGTCGCCAAGATCGTCGAGCGCGGAAGGCCACTCCTTGTCGCCGGGGACTAGCGCGCCGATACCAGCGCGCTCGGCTTCGACGACGTTCTGCTCAAGTGTCCGAGCGTCTGAGCGCTCGAACTGGGAACGCCACACCTGGGCGTCAACGTTACTGAGGCCCGGCACNACGTCGTCACGTTCGGCGAGTCGGAGCAACTCAAGCGCTCCCAGCTCGCCCAGGAGTCGGCCTGTTACCGCGTCGTCTGGTTCGACGATCATCGACAGCACCATCCGTGCTGTGCGCTCGTCCTGGACTACGTCGCTCAGGTTCGTCATCGTCGGGCCCTCTCACTCCTACAGAGAGGTGCGCGCGGCAACTCGGGAGCGAAGGGTTCCGTGAACGCCGACCCCGGCGTACAGTGGATGGTGAGGCAGGTTCTCCTCATATTGCGGGTCCTCCGGGACGGCCTTCGGGCACTCACACACGTTCTGCCTCCTCGACGGAGTAACACGTGTGACGAGAGGCCCGTCATGTTCCGCCTTATCTGGACGCTCAGCGTTCACACCCGCGACTATCTGCACCGCTACATGCCGAGCAACCGACTGCTCGCTGCCATCCGCACCCGCCGCGGACTCAAGTGGGGGATACCAGCGATGCTGGTCGCGCTTCCGTACATCCTGATCGGCAGCATCTGCTCTGGCGCGGCAGCCGACGGCGGCCCAGGCTGGCTCCACCTGATTGTCCTCTGGGCATGCTGGAACGCACTCAAGTTCATCATCATGGGACCCGTGAGCGTCGCTCTGCTCATCCGCGCGCGCCTGCGCGAGGCTGCGGTCCGTCGTCACCAGCGCCACGACTCGCGCGTCGAAGCGAGCCTGCGTGAGCCAGCTCTTCGTGTCTAGGCTCAACCGCCCACGGCAGTGGATGCCGTGATGCGAGAACCACAGCGCCCGCCAGGCCGGATCACGACGCCGTGGGAAGCGAGCGCTCGCCGGACAGCCTGAGGCCCCGCCCCGACCTTCATGCCGACCTCTACCAGCGTCAACCCGCTGAGGTAGAGGTCGGCTGCTTCGTGGATGCGGGAGGGATCGAACCGTCCACGGCGGATCGTCACCTCTCGCCGGGTGAGGTGGGTGGCGACCGTGCGGCGGTTCACGCCGAACACGGATGCCAGCTCCACGAGCGTTGCGCCCTCGCGGTACTGCGCTACCAGATCGTCGACCTGCTCCGGGCGAAGGAGGGTTTGAGCCATCCCAAGTGATCGCACCACTCGCCCCCTGGAGTCGGACACAGTAGGCTCAGAGGAGCGCTGGTCGTGGTTGTAGAAGCCCCGTGACCTGCGCAAAGACAGAGTCTTCAGGTGTGGGCAGGGGTTCTCAAACTCTCTACGGAGGTCCACCACATGGTCGATGTTCAAACCCTCGTCACCAAGGGTTTGAACATCGACCTTCTTGTTGTGGTCCTGAGTGATGAGCGCGTGGGCTTGGACCTCGGGGCTGAAGAGGGCGTCGAAGGGTGTACCTGGTTCGGCGTTGATGGTGTCGTCGTCATCGGTGATGAGGATGCGTTCGAAGAAGGCTTGGTTGGCGATGCGGCGTAGTGAGTCGTCGATGCTCATGTAGATGGCGTGACAGTTGCCTGCCAGAGCGAGGCAGTCCTCGAGGTGGGCTCGTGCTTGGTCGTACTCGCTGTCGCCTGCGTCGATCCTCGCGTCCAGGTGGGCGGTGCGGCGAGCGATGCGGTCTTGCTCGGTCTTGAGGAGATCGAGGGGCACGGCTCCGGCGTAGTGGGCCTGGAGCAGCTTGGTGCGTTCGTCGCGGAGTTGATCGCGTTCGGCAGTGAGGGTGCGTCGTTCTTGTTGCTGTGTGTCGTGGAGCTGGTTGAACTGGCGGGTGAGCAGGTCCCTTAGCGCGGCGATGATGTGGTCGGGGATCTGGATGCGCTGGTAGTAGTCCTCAACGGCGGTCTCGATGTCGACGACGTGCATGGCCTTCTGCTGACATGGTGTGCGTTTGGCGTGTCGGCCGGCGCAGATGAAGTAGGGGTAGATGGTGCCGCGTCGGCTCTTGGCGTTGGTCAGGATGAGCCGCGAGCTGCATTGTCCGCAGTACAGGCTGCCCTTGAGGTAGTGGTCGTGGGCTTGGGTCTTCTCTCCGGAGACATGATGGGCGGTGAGGACGTGTTGGACTCTGTACCAGATCTCGGGGCTGACTAGGGGCTCGTGCATGCCGTCGTAGCTGGTGCCGCGGAAGGTCACATCGCCCTTGTAGTAGGGGTTGGTCAGCATGCGGTGGATCGTGGACAGCGCCGGTGGTTTGGCGGGTCGCTTGGGGGTGGGCAGGGTCGTCAGGCCACGATCGATCAGTTCCTCGCGCAGGGTGATGGTGGAGAAGTTCCCCGTGGCATAGGCCTCGAACGCCCACTTCACCAGAGCAGCGCGCTGGGGGTCGAGCTGGACGGTTGCCATGTCTCGGCCGAGTTCGTCGCGGGTACGAACGTTGAGGTAGCCCAGGGGTGCCTTGCCGTTGGTGCCACCAGAGGCGGCCTTCTGGCCCATGCCCTTGGAGACTTCGGTGGCGAGGTTGCGAGAGTAGAACTCCGCGATGGAGGACATAATGCCGTGCAGCAACATCCCGGATGGGGTTTCGTCGATGTTTTCCGTCGCTGAGATGAGCATGACCTGGTTCTGACAGCCTGAGTTGGCCCCACCATGACGGTCTGGGGTGGCTCCACCTGGTCGGCGTGTCGGGTGGTGTGACGGTCTGATCTGGCCCCACCCC
>Ga0056906_1000858_pt1 | contig 13853 bp, 16 predicted proteins | sample EBPBio122009_DNA_FD_55045 | JGI IMG/M metagenome (GOLD analysis project Ga0056906, IMG submission 55045) | Wastewater treatment Type I Accumulibacter community from EBPR Bioreactor in Madison, WI, USA - Reactor 1_2/2/2009_ DNA | ecosystem: Engineered > Bioreactor > EBPR > Anaerobic-Aerobic >...
GCCGGACACAAGGGGTCACCAGGAGCCGCCGCCGCCCCCGACACCGCCGCCACCGGAGAAACCGCCGCCGCCACTGAAGCCGCTCGACCCGGACGAGCCCGGGGTGGAGACGAAGGTGCCGGCCGCCTGGGTGGAGAAGGAGTCCATGTCGGCCGCGATGTTGTCGAAGGTCGTCATGCTCCACGGCCCGATGTACCAGGACGGCATGATGACCGAGTGACCGGCCGCCTGCGCCGCCTGGGCGACCTCCTCGAAGACCTTGGCCCAGCGCTCGGTGAGCCCGAAGACGATCGCATACGGCAAGAACCTGCTGAAGACATCCTGGGCCTCCTCCCAGCGAACCTGGTTGGCCTCGGCAGTCGCGATGTACTGCCGGAAGCCGAGCGACTGGTCGAGGACCGCGCTGCCGACAGCGGTGCGTGAGGCCATTCGGCGACCGAGGAGGAAGAAGATGCCGCCGGCGAGCGCACCGCCACCGCCCAGGATCACCAGCGGGCTGATCGGCAGGCCCCACTCGGAGAGCGACCCGAACACGCTGCCGGCGAAGAAGGCGCCCATGACCGAGACCAGCGCGATCACGAAGCCGAGCGCCATCCAGCTCGAGCGTTGGCTCTCGGGGCTGCGGCGGAACCAGCCACGGTCGACGACCTCGTCGTACATCATCGACTGGACGCGCTTGAGGGTCGGCGCGAAGGTGTTCTTCAGTTCGTCCAGATGCACGACGTCGCGGCCGGCGAACACAGCGTCGAGCAGGTGCTGCTCGTAAGCCGCCAGCGGGGTGCGGTCTCGCACCTGCGCTGAGGCAGTCAGCACCCAGTCTCCGCGATGCCAGACGCTGGTCTTCTCCGGCGCGGTGAGGGTCAGGTGTCCGCGCACGGCGAGGTCGATGAGAGTTGCCGTGACGTCGACGACGTTGGCTTCCTCGTCGAGGATCGTCCCCATCATCCCGGGCTGAACCCCGGACGGCGGGTTGAACTGGACCGCGATCGTCCCCGGTCCGGAGCGGCGGGCGATCGGGACGTCTGGTTGGTCGGCACCGGGTGTCAGCCCGGGGGTGAGGCCTGCGAAATGCTCGTCGCGACCCCGCGTCCAGACCAGGACCCCCATCAGACCTGCGGCCAGGACGGGCAGGAGTGCTCCGAGACCACCGAGCAGCCAGCCGAGCGTGCGTCCCACGCGCGGCGACACCTTCGTCTCGGAGGTGTCCGTCGCCGAGCCATCGCGCAGGTCGGGCTGGAGGTCCCCGAAGGCCGTGCGGGGATAGGACGCCAGGATGCTCACGCCTTCGCCCGGGCCGATGTCCGGGGTGGTGAAGGTCGACGTCTCGCCCGCCTGCGCAGTGCACTCGGTCGTCGAACCACGAGTTCCGTAGAAACACGCCGCACGAGTGGCCGCCGCAGGTGCCTTGACGGTCGCCCGGGGGGCCTTGTACACGTACTCGTTCGACGTCGACACGTGATCGAAGTAGAACTCGGCCGTGCCATCGCCGATGTCGTTGACGACGTTCTCGAGGTGGAAGGACACCACGTAGGTCTGGGTACCGGACACCGTCCGGGAGGGCGAGCCGATGCGGATCCGCTTCTCGGCGCCGAAGTCGCTGATCGAGACATCCGTCGGCGCACCGGTCGGTGACGTCACGCGCACGTCGCTCAGCGAGTAGTAGCGATACTGCGTCTGCGAATCCCGGTATCCGGCGCGGACCTGCACCGTGCGATAGATGCCGTGCCGCTCCTCGTCGGAGGGGAAGGTCCAGTCAATCGTCTGCTCGACGTCGACCGACCCGTCCTCGTTGACCGCGTAGACGACGTCGTAGCGATCGGCCTGGTCGAGGCTGACCGGGGCGAAACCCTGCAGCGCTTGGGTGTCCGCCCCGAGACCCGAGGCCGTCGCCGGTGCGGCGCCCCACGTCAGGAACGAGAGCAGGGCCACGACGAGGGCGACCCACGGCGTCCGACGACGGGCGAGGTATGCCGCGCCCGCGGCATACCTCATCGATCGCCTCGGCCGTGGAGCGCACGCTGGACGTCACGCTGGTCCTGGCGCTCGCGCAGCGCGTGCCGCTTGTCGTAGTCCTTCTTGCCCTTTGCGACCGCGATCTCCACCTTGGCGCGCCCGTCCTTGAAGTAGAGCTGGAGCGGCACCAGCGTGTGCCCGCTCTCGCGCGTCTTGATCATGAGCTTGTCGAGCTCTCGACGGTGCAGGAGCAGCTTGCGCTTGCGTCGCGGAGTGTGGTTGTTCCAGGTGCCGTTGTGGTACTCGGGGATGTGGACGCCTTCGAGCCAGAGCTCGTCACCACTGAACGCGGCCCACCCGTCAACCAGCGAGGCCCGGCCCATGCGCAACGCCTTGACCTCGGTGCCGAGCAGGCTGATGCCTGCTTCGTAGGTGTCCTCGATGTGATAGTCGTGGCGCGCCTTGCGGTTGCTCGCGACCACCTTGTGACCGGTTTCCTTGGCCATCGGGTTCGCCCCCCTCTCGTCGAGAGGCAACGCTACCCGGCAGGGGCAAACCGATTGGGCAAAGGGAGGCGTCAGAGCCAGCCACGCGGATTGACGGGATCGCCGTTGACATAGGTCTCGAAGTGCAGGTGACAGCCCGTGCTGAAGCCGGTCGTCCCCTCGTAGCCGATGACCTGGCCGCGCGTGACGCGGCCACCGCTCACGGCAATCCGCTGCATGTGGTTGTAACTGGTCGCGACCGGCACACCACGCTGGATGCCGTGGTCGATGACCACGCGATTGCCGTAGCCGCCCCCCCAACCGGCGGAGATGATCTCGCCGTCGAGGGCGGCCACGATCGGCTGACCGCACGGGGTGGCGATGTCGATGCCCGCGTGCAAGCGGCGAGTGCCGGTGATCGGGTGGATGCGGTAGCCGAACTCGGAGGTGACCACGCCGCCTGGAAGCGGCCACCCGAAGAGCCCTCCGGTGGATTGGGACTGTGGGGCCGGCGCTGCTGCGGCCCGGCCCGCCGCGGCCGCCGCAGCCGCTTCGGCTGCCGACGGGCTTCCTCGGCCCGGCGCGCCTCCTCGGCCCGCTGCCGGATGACTTCGGCGAGTCGGTCGGACTCGGCCTGCATCTGGGCCTCGCGCTCCTTCTCCGCGTCCACCTGTGCCTGGACAGCGGCCGCCTGTGTGCGCTGATCGGCGGCCAGGTTGTCGATGTCCGCCTTCGCCTGGGCCGCGGCGGCCGTGGCCGCGGCGGTTGCCTTCACCGCGTCCTCGGCCTTGGCCTTGGCATCCTCGCTGTCGCCCCGCAGGGCGGTGAGGTGCGCCTCCTGGGCAACCTGACTCGCCTTGGCGGTGGCCAACTTGGAGAGCGTGCTGTGCTGCGTGTCCATCACCGCGCCGACGAGGGCGAGCCGGTCCGCGAGTTGCTGCGGGGAGTCGGCATCGACCGCGGCATTGAGCGAGCCCANNCCCTGTTCCATGTAGACCTGCCCGGCGAAGGCTGCCACCCGCCCCCGGCCAGCGACGATCTGGTCACTGGTGGCGGCCAGTTGGTCCTCGGCCTTCTTCTCGTTCGCCTGGGCAAGTTTGAGGTCGGCTGCGGCCTGGGCATCGGCGGCCTGGGCTGCCGCGAGTTGCCCCTCGGCGGCGGTCAGGGCCGCTTGGGCGCCGGGGATCTTGGCCTCGGTTTCCNTCAGGGCCAGGTATGCCGCGGCCAGGCCGGCCTCGGTGTCGTGCAGGTCTTCACGCAACTGGCTCAGCGCCGAGTCGACCGACCGTTTCTGGGCATCGGGATCGTCGGCACCGGACATCGGCGCCATGGTGACCGAGAAGAACAAAGCGGCGACCACAGCGACACCGCAGAGGCGCGAGGAAGGGCGCACCCGGCATACCGGCTGGGGAGCGGAGGGGAAGCGTGAGCGGATCATGGCGACCTCTCAGACGCGCAAGTAGCGGCGCAGGGTGAGTAGCGAGGTGAGGAGCGCGACGACGGCCACACCACCGAAGAGCCAGGGCGCGACGACGAGCACGTCGCTGGTGCCGATCCACGCCTGGCTGAGGGCAACTTGATTGACGCCGAGGTTGAAGATGACCTGGATGGCGCCCCACAACATGCCGACCGCCAGCGCGACGCCGATCGTGGCCACGATGAGCATCTCGATGATGAAGGGCATCCGGATCGTCCAACTGCTGGCGCCGACGAGCCGCATGATGCTGATCTCTCGGCGTCTGACGAAGGCCGCCTGCCGGATCGTCGTCGCCATGAGGAGCGCGGCACAGACCGCCATGAGAGAGGCGAGCCCGAGCGCAAAGACGGTGACACCGTTGATGATCTGGAAGAACTTCTTGAGGACCTTCTCCTGGTCCTGGACGCTCGCGACGCCGGGAGCACCCTCGAACTGGCTGGAGACGACGGCGAACTTGGTCGGGTCCTTGAGTTTGACCCGGAAGCTCTCGGGGATGTCGCCGACCTGCACGGTGTCGGCGATGGGGCTGTTGCGGAACTGCTCACGGAACCGGTCGAAGGCCTCCTGGGCGTCCTCACGGAAGACCTGGTCGACCTCTGGCATCGCTTTGAGCTGGCTCTCGATCGTGGCCTTCTGGTCGTCGGTTGCTGCCTGCTCGTTGCAGTTCGGCTGCGGAGCGCCCTCGGTGCACATGTAGATCGAGACCTGGATCCGGTCGTACCAGTAGCCCTTCATCGTGTCGGCCTGGCGCTGGGCCAGCATGCCCAGACCGAGGAGGAAGACCGACACCATGGTGACGAGGATGACCGAGATGGCCATCGAGAGGTTGCGGCGCAAACCGGTCCAGATCTCGCCGAGAATGAAACCCAAGCGCATCAGGCACCACCCTCGTAGCCGGCGGAGGGATCGAAGTCCTCTTCGGGCTCGGGTTCCCAACTGACCGGTGCCTCGGGCTTGTCCTGGCTCGCGGGCTCGGCAGTGGTGCGCTCGGGGGTGTAGGTGCCTTCCGCGACATCGCGGACGACGCGACCGTCCTGGAGCTCGATGACCCGGCGCCGCATCTCGTTGACGATGGCACTGTCGTGCGTGGCCATGACGATCGTGGTGCCCGTGCGGTTGATCCGGTCGAGCAACTGGACGATGTCGAGGCTGGTGGCGGGGTCGAGGTTGCCGGTGGGCTCGTCGGCCAGCAGGATCTGCGGCTTGTTGACGACGGCGCGGGCGATCGCGACGCGCTGCTGCTCACCACCGCTCAACTCGTGCGGGAGGCGCTTGCCCTTGTCGGCCAGGCCCACCATCTCGAGGGTCTCCGGCACCAGGGTGCGGATCGCGTGCCGCGGCTTGCCGATCACCTGGAGGGCGAAGGCGACGTTCTGCGTGACCGTCTTGCCGGGCAACAGACGGAAGTCCTGGAAGACCGCCCCCATCTCGCGACGCAGACGCGGCACCTGGCGGGAGGACATCTGCCGCAGTTCGTGACCCGCGACCATCACCTCACCGTCGGTCGGCATCTGCTCGCGCAGGGCGATGCGCATGAGGGTGGACTTGCCGGAGCCGGATTTGCCGACGACGAACGCGAATTCGCCCCGGGCGATCTCCAAGGAGACGTCGTCGAGTGCCGGAGCGGCCCCGGGGGCGTATCTCTTGGTCACGTGGTCGAAGCGGATCATGGTGGTGCAGTCGGCCTCACGGCTCGGGGACAAGGCAGGGCCCGGACAGGCCCGGCCGGTTCGAGGATAGGTCGGGTAGGGGCCGAATCCGGGGATTACCGTGTTCGGCGTGTGCCCTGTGTGACGTCTGTGACTGCCCGCGGTCAGGTGCGGATGACCACCGAACGCGCGTCGTCGACGCCGAAAACGGTTCGCAGGGTCTCCCCGGCGAGGCTCGCCGCGCGCTGGGCGTCACCCTCGGGCAGGTATGCCGCGCTGGGCACGTCGTCGGGGATCCACCGCACGTAGGCCGGCCCGTCGGTCGGGCCCGGTCGGTGCCAGCCGAGTGCGTCGAGGTGTTCCTTCTCCGCGGAGGTCAGCGGGAAGCCGATCTCCTTGTCGTCACTGACACAGCGCGCGATGAGGTGATCCTCCGAGCGCTCGAGGGTGACCCAGGGCGTGAGGGTGGGGTGCTTCTGCCCGAGCACACGCTGCAGGCCCGAGATCCGGCCGGGGCGCGCGAACTCCTCGGGAGCCTCGATCGTCAACCGATGGCCGTCGGCCAGTGCCATGACGGCCTGGGTCAGGTGGTCGTGGAGCAGCGCCCACGACGAGGAGTCGCCGGGCGGGATCGACACCGGGTCAGCCTTCGGCCTTGCGCTGGGCGATCTGCCAGCGGATGCCGGCCTCGATGAAATCGTCGATGTCGCCGTCGAAGACCTTGTCCGGGTTGCCGGTCTCGTGCTCGGTCCGCAGGTCCTTGACCATTTGGTAGGGGTTGAGCACATAGGAGCGCATCTGGTCGCCCCAGCTGGCCTTGATGTCGCCGGCGAGCTCCTTGCGCTCCGCAGCCTCCTCGGCCTTCTTGAGCAGGAGCAGTCGCGACTGCATGACCCGCAGGGCGGCCGCGCGGTTCTGGATCTGGGACTTCTCGTTCTGCATCGACACGACGGTCCCGGTGGGGAGGTGCGTCATGCGAACGGCGGAGTCGGTGGTGTTGACGCTCTGGCCGCCGGGGCCGCTGGAGCGGAAGACGTCGATCTTGAGTTCGTTCTCGGGGATGTCGATGGAGTCGGTGCCCTCGATGAGCGGGATGACCTCGACGGCGGCGAAGCTGGTCTGGCGGCGGCCCTGGTTGTCGAAGGGGCTGATCCGCACCAGGCGGTGGGTGCCGCCCTCGACGGAGAGGTTCCCGTAGGCATAGGGCACGTTGACCTCGAAGGTCACCGACTTGAGCCCCGCCTCCTCGGCATACGAGGTGTCCATGACCTTCACGGCATACCCATGCCGCTCCGCCCACCGCAGATACATGCGCAACAACATCTCGGCGAAGTCGGCGGCGTCGACGCCACCCGCGCCGGCGCGGATCGTGACGACCGCCTCGCGCTCGTCGTACTCCCCCGACAGCAGGGTGCGCACCTCGAGCTCACCGACGGCCTTGGTGACGGCGACGAGCTCACGCTCGGCCTCGGCGAGCGTCTCGGCGTCGTTCTCCTCCTCCCCCATCTCGACGAGGGCCTCGAGGTCGTCGATGCGGGCGTCCATGCCGGTGACCCGGTCGTGCTCGGCCTTGGCGCGCGACAGAGACGAGGTGACGACCTGCGCCTTCTCGGGGTCGTCCCACAGAGTTGGCTCGGCCGCCTTGGACTCCAACTCGGTGATCTGCGCCTGGAGCGCGGTCAGGTCGGTCACCTCGCGCACCGACGCCATGGTCGAGCGGAGGTCCTTGATCGCCTGAGTGAAGTCGACAGCCACGAGGGTCAAGCCTACGTGAGGGGGCGAGACTCAGCGCACGGCGGCGCGAGCCCGCGAAACGACCGTGACATCGAGGGCGGCGCGCGTCGTGATCGCTGAGGCGAAGGGAATCGGGACGTGACCGGTCAGGACCACGACGGCCGTTTGGCCATCTGGTGTGCCGGTCCCCGGAGACAGACCCCACTGGGTAATGCCGTTCGGTGGCGACAGGGTGGCCAGGTGATCGGCCGCCGCCCGTTGGACAGAATCGTCCGACACCGGGACGGCTGATCCGACACCCGTCGTCGCGTAGGTGGCGTCCTCGAAGGCGTTGGCGGCGACGAGCGCCGCGCTGTCGGCGGCGTCGAGCAATCGCATCCTGGCCAGACTCACAGCGGTGATGGCCGCAGTGGTGAGGATCAGGAGGATCGCGATGATGGTCATCCCGAGCACGAGCAAGCCGATCTGCCCCTCGTCCCGGCCCCGCAACCCCTCCCATCGTTGAGCGAGTGCTCGCGCGCCCGGCCCCTTGCGCACATCGCCCCTCACGGCGCACTCCGGAACCGGTCGACCCGGCTCACACCCTGGGCCCGCAACGGCACCTCGAGGGGGATGACGCCGCGTGCGAAGGTCGGGACCAGCGGCAGCGGCACGCGCACCTCCGCCTCACTGACCACGGCGGCCCCCGGAGTCAGGCAGGGTGATGCCTCGCAGGCCACGTAGAGCGGTGCCCTCGGTGAAACCGAGGTTGGCGAGCGCCACGTTGCTTGCCGCGTGGGCGCGCGCGTACGCGGCGGAGTCATCAGGTGCGGTCACGAAAGCCCGTCCGGACTCACGCACCGCCGCGCTCACGGCATACGACCCCGCCTGGAGGCGACCGAGCATGAGAATCAGGTAGATGAGCGGAATCATCAGCAGCACGGCCAAGTAGACGAACTCCACGGCGGCACTCCCCTCCTCACCGGCGGCCCGCCTTCGCACCCAGAGGTATGCCGCGCGCAACCTGGTCATTGCGCCTCGGCGAACGCTCGGGCCGTGACCGACAGACCACGGCTCGGACCGAACGGGCCGATGATCGGCGCCGGCGCCGAGACNCGAACGACGATCACGCGCACTCCCCCTTGGATCTCGGATCCGACGTCGACGGACTCGGCATACCTGCTGGACAACTGNTCGGAGATGAGCTCCCGGGCGCGAGCCTGACCATCGGCAGGCGAAGCGTCGGCCCGAGCACCCATCCGTGCGCCCTCGGCAGCCGAGGCAATGAGGGTGTTGCGGGTGTGGAGGAACAGGCCCAATTGCATGAGGCCGACNAAGATGAAGGACACGAGCATCGAGACCATGACGAAGTCAGCGACTGCAGCACCGCTCTCATGGTCTGGCTGCGCAGCCCTCGACCCCCCTTGTGGCCCCTTGTCCCCAGGGGCAATCCCCCCTGACACTGCCCGCATGGCTCAGGTGAGCGAGTCCATGGCCTGTTCGAACAGGGCCACCAGTCGAGGCCGGGCCACGATGAGCAAGGCCGACACCAGCATGGCCGTCATCAAGGTGATCAGCACCCACCCCGGGACATCCCCCCGTTCCTTGTCGGTCCGTTGCCAGCCGCGTAGCGCGCGACTGGTCGAGATGCTTCTCCGGTTCATGGTTGTTCTCCTTTGGGTCGGGTGTCAGGTCTGATGGGTCAGAAGGTGAAATCGAGGAAGTTCAGGCCTGGGAAGACCGCGAAGACGATGGTCACCGGCAAGACAAGGAACACGACCGGGACCATCATCGCGATCTCCTTCTTGCCTGCGGTCTCCATGACGGCCCGCCGTCCGCCTTCGCGGACGTCCTGTGCCTGAGCGCGCAGGACCTCGGCAAGGGGGGTCCCTCGGTCGATGGCGACGACCAAGCCGTCGACGAACCGCGCCAGGGCAGGGAGTCCTGTGCGGTCAGCGAGGCCGGACAGCGCAGCCGGCAACGTGGCTCCCGCGCGGGCATCGGCCAGACAGTGCCGCAACTCTCCTGCCAGTTCTCCACCACTCAGTCGACAGACCCGGTCGAGCGCGCCGACGGCACCCTCTCCGGCGCCGACCGCAAGGGCCAGGAACTCGGCGATCGTCGGGAACTCGGCCAACATTCGTTGCTCGCGCGCAGCAGCACGCCGCGACAGGACGTGATCCCAGACGACGACTCCGAGGGCGGCGCCGATGACTGGTAGCAGGATGGCGAGGAACGCGCTGGCGCCGTGGATCGTGGCCAGCACGGACATGGCGATCCCCAAGATGGCGCCACCGGTCCCGCACAGGACTTGCTGCGCACGAAACCGGTCGACGTCCGGCGCCTGCCCCGCTCTGAGCAGCCTTCGTCGAACTGTGGGTCCGTCGCCGATGACACGATCGATGACTGCCCCGCCGCTGGCGAGGAGCGGCACGAAAACTGACGGGACATGGCTCAGAGGTCGGCGGTTGACGAGCAGGCCACTGGGGCGTGCCTGATCCACCAAGTAGGGCAGCACTCGATCGGCCAGACCATGCCGTCGGTTGGTGGGTAGCCTCCGCCAGATCAGGTTCAGGCCCAGTCCGAGTGCGGCACCGAGGAGGAGGCCCGCCATGGTGAGCGTCAACGCAGCACCCGACCTTCCTCTGGCAGGCGCGCGATGCGCAGCATCGCCCAGTAGGCGATGGCCGACACGGCCGCGCCACCGGCCAGCACACCAACACCCGTGAGGCTGGAGTAGGCGGCNACGGACTCGCGGCGACCGCTGAGGATGAGGAGGACCAACCACGGCGCGGCAACTGCCAGGCGAGCTGCGTTGACCGTCCACGACTGACGGGTCTCGAGCTCGGCGCGCGTGCGGGCGTCTTCACGCAGGAAGANCGACAACGTCCGCAACAGTCGGCCGAGGTCGCTGCCGCCCACCTCGCGCGCCATGCGCAGCGACTCGATGAGTCGATCACCGACCGGATCGCTGAGCCCCTCCTTGAGGCGGTCGAGGCAGTCGTGAAAGCGGCCGGTCAGACGGTAGTCCTCCGCGAAGGCCCGGAATGCCGTCCTCAGCTCCTCGGGTCCACGAACACTCAACTGCCCGAGCGCCTCCGGCAGGGCGAGACCGGCGCGCACACCAGAGGCCACGTTGTCGATGGCATCGGGCCAGAGCTCACGCAGCCGTGCGCGTCGCCGGCGCGCTCGCACCCGGACGAAGACGATCGGCGACCAGCCGGCCATCAGCGCAAAGCACAGCGCCAAGGGCGCGGCGCCCACGACGAGTTGGAAGATCACGAAGACGATGGCGAAGGTGCCCAGCGCGAAGGCGATCAGTGTTCCGACTCCCAGTCCAGGAATCCCCGATTGGACAATCTCGTCCGCCAAGCGATCGCGCAGTCGGTTTCGAGTGACCCGCCGTTCGGCCGGCGGGACCCAGAAGGAGGACCAGACGAGGAAGAGGCCAGCACCCAACATGAGCCCCAGCGCCAACCCTGTCATCGATGGTCCTGCGTGAGGATTCGGTGCACGTCGATACCGGCGCGGTCGAAGCGCTCCTGGTGAGGAGGAAAGCCGTCGCCCCGCACCAGGGTCCCACCCCGACTGTGGAAGATCTCAGAGGTCTCGATGACGTCGCCTTCGACCCGCCCGGGCACCGCGACAATCTCGCGGACCACTCGTCGCCCGTCCCGCTCCAGGGCTGCGTGGACGACGACATCGACTGACGCTGCGACAGTGGGGACCACAAACCTGCTCCCGACGTTCTCCCCAGCGAGCAGCGGAAGGGTGCACATCTTCACGATCGCTTCGCGCGCGCTGTTGGCATGGATGCTCGCCATGCCGGGCAGTCCGCTGTTGAGGGCAAGGAGCAGGTCGAGGCTCTCGGCCTGCCGAACCTCCCCGACGACGATGCGCGAAGGCCTCATCCGCAACGCCTCCTTGACCAGACGACGCAAGGGCACCTCCCCGGTCCCCTCGAGCGAAGGCTGCCGACACTGCATGGCTGCGACATCTCTGAGCGGGATCTTCAGTTCGAAGACCTCTTCGACCGTCACCACCCGTTCGCGTGGGGGAATGGCCGCGCCGAGACAGTTGAGCAGGGTCGTCTTTCCTGCTTGCGTCCCACCGGCGACCAGGATGTTGAGCCCCGCCGCGACGCAGGCCTCGAGGAACGCGCTGGCCGCTGGCGTGAGGGTGCCGATGCGCACCAGGTCTTCGAGTCGGTCCGCCCGCACAACGAACTTTCGGACATTGACGAACCAGTCCTCCCTCGTGATGTCGGGAATCACGACGTGGAGGCGAGATCCGTCCGGCAATGTGGCATCGACGAACGGCGACGAGAGGTCGACCCGACGTCCCGAGGACTTGAGCATGCGCTCGACCAGGTCGCGAACCTCGTCACGAGTCAGCACCGTGCTCGTCAACTCCGACACCCCACCCCTGGCGACGAAAACACGAGTGGGTTGATTGATCCAGATCTCCTCGATCTCTGGGTCGTCGAGGTACTTCTGGAGGGGTCCGAAACCGGCGACGCTGTCCCACACCTCTCGGGCGACCGAGTCGACGTCGTCGAGAAACGGCATACCCCCGTGAAGGGAGCGCGCGTCGTAGTCCGCCACCGCGTCGCGGACCAGTTTTCGGGTCGCGGCTTCGTCCCGCATCGGATCAAGGCCCGAACGCCGGATCAACTCCTCAACCTCGGAACGCACCGTCGCCAACGCGTCCATGCAGCCACCTCCCCCTGGCGGAAACCCCCAACTCTCCTGCCATCAAATCAAACGAAGCGGCCCACTCGCACCTTGTCCACAGGCCCTGACCATTTCTTGACCAAGAGCACCCAATGCACGCAGACCCTGTGGACAGCCGCCGCGAGGGTTGGCACAAGACCTACCGTCGGGTCGCATGGACCTGGTGCTGAGTGTGCGAAGGCTGCCGACCGACGTGGCCGGGGCACCTCCGGCGATCGACCTACGAGTGCGTGGTGAGCTTGTCACTGCCGGTGAGTTGGCCGCCTGTGCCGCAACCCTTTTCGGTATGCCGCGGGCCCACCTTCACGTGTCCGGGATCGCCGTGGGTGAATCCGAGCTCGTCGGTCGGTGGCCGCTCGTGCACGGAGCCAGTGTCGTCGCACACCCCGAAGTGGCGCTGGCACCGGCCCGTGTTCCGGTCAGACCTTCCACGCCCTTCGACGTCGTGGCCACCGCCGGACCGGACTGTGGCCGGCGAATCACCCTGTCTCGCAGCGGTATCACGGTCGGACGGGGTGACGTCGACCTATCCCTCCACGACGACACGCTGAGCAGGCGACACGCCCGGATCAGCGTCGAGTCCGGCCATCTCAAACTGGTCGACCTGGGCTCGACGAACGGATCCACGATCAGCAACGATCCGGGCACCGACTCGACCGGCATTACTGTTGATGATCGAATCAAGTTGGGCCACAGCGTGATTGAGCTTCGTCCGCGAATTGCTGCTGGGCCTCCGCCTGCGCCGGTCGAGGTCGCCAACGGGCGACGACTGCTGCCAGTTGGTGCGTGCCCACCCGACCCTCCTCCCGTGGTCACGGTGACGCAGCCACGGCCGCCCGAACCTGTGAGCGCGGCCGCCTTTCCTTGGATCACGATGCTCGTGCCCCTGCCCATCGCCGCGGTTCTCGCCGTCGCCTTCGGACCGCAGTTCCTTCTCTTCGCGTTGCTGGGACCGGTGACGTCCGGGGCGTCGTGGTGGCAGGACCGTCGCCGTAGACACCGGGAGGAAATCGCCCGCACCGAGTTGTTCGGCGCGGAGCAGCATCGGGCAATGCAGGCGATCGTCGAGGCGACGGACCGCGAAGTCACTGCTCTGAACCATCTGGCGGGGGACACCGACCGTGTCCTCCAATCCGTCCATGCCTGCCGCCCGCCGTGGTGGGCCACCGATCCAGGTGGCGAATCATGCGCCGGGGTCACCAACGTGAATTGGCCTCGGGGTCTGCCCGTGCGCCTGGGCTTGGGATCGCCGGCGAGCCGCACCGTGCGCATCACGGGCGCTGATGGTCAGGCGACGTCGCCGACGCTCGCCGATGCACCGGTCGTCATCGACCTCCAGACTGTCGGCGGACTCCGCTTCTTCGGCGATCGCTCACGCGCGCACGCCGCCCTTCGACAGGTTGTCGGGGGTCTGGTTTCTCGGCATCCACCCTCCCAACTCGCCCTCNTCGTGNACCTCGGCGCGACAGGTGAGAGCGAGGCGGCCTGGCTTCGCTGGCTGCCGCACACGGCATGGATCGGCCCTGATTCCGACGCTGCCGCGCGCACCGTCGAATCCGGGAGGGTGGTCCTGTCGATCACCTTCGCGAATGACGTCCGGGCACAGACTGGTCCCGGGGGGCCTGCGGTGACCCTGCGCCGGGTCGGCAACCAGGGCTCATTCGCTGACCTCCTNCTGGGTTCTGATGACGACGTGTTGCGGCACCCCGATGGGNACACGTCGTTGGTCACCGACGGAGTCNGCCCGTGGTGGGCAGAGCGCTTGGCGCGGGCGATGGCCGGGCAGGCACCATTGCTTGCGTCGACCGCAACTCACGAGCATGCCCCGTGGGCTCATCTACGT
>Ga0056906_1000879_pt1 | contig 13609 bp, 12 predicted proteins | sample EBPBio122009_DNA_FD_55045 | JGI IMG/M metagenome (GOLD analysis project Ga0056906, IMG submission 55045) | Wastewater treatment Type I Accumulibacter community from EBPR Bioreactor in Madison, WI, USA - Reactor 1_2/2/2009_ DNA | ecosystem: Engineered > Bioreactor > EBPR > Anaerobic-Aerobic >...
TGCCACGGGGTGTGGCGCAGCTTGGTAGCGCGCTTCGTTCGGGACGAAGAGGTCGCAGGTTCAAATCCTGTCACCCCGACCAGTTGGCTTTTGGGCTCTGACCTGCGGAAACGCGATCAGAGCCCTTCTGCTTCTCCCGCCCACGGGCACAAGTGGGGCATAAGGGCTCCGGCCGCGAACAGGTAAGACCCCCGCGAGGCGGCAACCTCCGGGGGTCGGACGACAGCAATCTCGAGGTGCTGACGTGACGTCAATGGTAGCCGTGGACGCTCAGCCCGTGAAGGGCGTCGAGCTCCTGGCTGTCGCGCGTCCTGTCCCCTCGCGTCGTCGCGTGTGTCGCTCTGCCCTGGCGTTGGGCAGGCGGTGGTCCATGGCGTAGCCCTCGACGCTCGACGCGGCGCTGGACAGGGCCTCAGCCGCGACACCAAAACGATCGACGCCCCCGGTGACTGATCTTCAAGACCCCCGAACCGGCGCGGGTCGCCTGCAGTGCGGTTGTGGCCACACCTGCTGCGGGTTCGCGGACAGCCTGCTCCTCAGCCGAGGGCAGGCCGGACGGCGTGGGCTGGAATCAACGCGAGGTCGGCTCTTTGGGAGGGATTCCCAGAGGTCTGCCCGGGTTGCTCGGGAGGCCGCGTCACATCGGCTCCAAGGTGCCCGTCTCACCGCTGCAGCGCGCCTCCTGCAGCTCCTGGGGTAGGTCGGGTGCCTCCAGAGATTGCGCATGGCCGCGTCCCGGCGGGGGGTTAGACCAACTTGTGGAGCAGATAGCCGTCAACGACGTGGAGCGTGTGTGGCACGTCTTCTAACATGGAGTTCAGCGTTTCCAGCGGTTCAGACGTCGCGAAGATGACCTGCCGGCTGGACGCGCCCTTGGATGCACGTTTCAGCAACGCGGCGAATGAGATGTCCTTGGCGCTCTGCTGTTTGGGTTCGTCGAAGACGACGAACCCAGGGTGATTGGTGTGAAATTCCTCCCCCACTTCTAGCAGCCCCAGCAGGTAAGCCCAAATAACTCGCACGGAGTCCGAGGCAGATATGTCTGCCTGAAGGTCGAAGTCGTCTCGACGGGGTAGGTAATCGTCGTATCCGATTTGGACCATGTCATTGCTGAAAGATCCAAAGTCGTAGGCCCGGAGTTGCTCGACGAACGAGCGGTGGAGAGCACGCAACTTCTTTCGGTCTTCGTCAGACAGTTCGTCCTTGGGGAGGTCCTTGATTGCGGCCTTTACGGCAGCCGACTCGGCGGCGAGGCCCTCCAGCTTCACCTGCAATTCGTCGAAGCGCTCAACAACGCCTTCGAGCCGCAGCAGCCGATCGCGCAGCTCAACCCGCAGCGCAGCATTCTCAGCGGCGAGACCACCGGTCGGAAGCGATAGATCATCACGTAACGCCTGCACTTGGAGCGTGAGAGCGTCTCCCCGTTGGCGAAGCACTACCCAGCGTTCCCGCTTGGCGCTGGCGGCTTGCTCGGCGTCGTTTCGCATGGCCTCGAAGAGGTCGATCTGCTTCTTGATGTAATCGACGCTCTCCGACGCGGTCATAGTCGGCACCTCGCCGGGAAGCAACGAGGCGGGAAGATGCTGATGGCATACGGGGCAATCGGCCGCGAGTTGCTCGGTCACAGAGGAGCCCAGACCCTGCAACACGACGATGTCCTGATGTTGTCGTAGATCATCGGCAAGCGAGGCGATTCGATGGTCGATGGCCCGCAACTCGGTCTCGTCCCGGAACAATTCCTCACGGAGTGCGAGATCCAGAGCTCTGACCTGGCGCGCAGTATCGAGGGTCTCGATGATGCGTGCCGAGACATTGGAGTCGGCCCTCGGGTTTGTCTCGGGAGCGTCGAGTCGAGCCAGTTCGGTGGACGCAGCAGCCACGTATTCGTCCAGGGGCTGCCATGTGTCGTCCCCAAGTGAAACGGACACCTCTGCAGGGTGATTCTCGTCCGGCCACGTCGTTTGCAGGCGTTCCGGGAGGCCAAGCGCCTTGAGCCCACTGCCGGTCAAGGATTGTCCAAAGGCAGCGACCGACAGGTGCCACGCCTGAGCCAGCTCCGCTTCATGCGCCCTTAGTCGTTGACGCGTCAACTCGTGCTGGCCAACCTCAAGGGCGAGGATGAATTCGACGGCACGTTTTCGGACCTCCGTAACTCCGCTAAAGGCGGGCATCTGCGCCTGGATGCCACCCCAACCGCGACGCTGTTCTACGAAGAGCAGGGGAAAGACCTGTTCCATGTACAACTGTGAGGTGCGGCCCTCACGGGCGGGCAATTCCGGCATCGACCACCCGAGGAACCCAGCCAGCCACACATGGAAGCCGCGCTCTCGCGACGCTCCCCCTTGCCGCCCGACATAGTAGTCGTCGGCCGGCGTTTGCGGCGTTATGTCGTTGATAAGCGCGTGTTGGACACGAACTAGGTTTGGGCCCAGCTTATCGTCGACGACCCACCTTGTCACGGTGGCAACCTCGCCGTTGACCCCTTCGATTGAGACCGAAACTCGCGAAGAGACGACAGCCGTCTCAGCTTTGGTGTCCGGATCATAGATCAGCCGGTCACGCATTGCGGACGTAAGGGCACTCGCCGGTTGGGTCGTAATCATTCGTTCTAAGCCAAGCGCGAAGAGGATGCTCTGCACGGCAGTCGATTTGCCGCGCGAATTCTCCGCGCGGACCACCATGAGGCCATTGCTAAACGGGATGTCAGCACCGAACATGCCTTGCCCGGTCTGGACGCGGAGCCGCAGGTGACGCACCTTGAGATTCATCGCGACCGCCATTCCAGAAGACGCTCCACGTCACGGTTCGACACCTTGCCGGTTACGCCCGCAAGAGCCGCAATCTCTGGTTCAAGCACTCCCGCTGCCCGCACCTCTGCAAGCGCTTCTCTGCCCGCGATGGTGAGTTCGAACGGGCCCGCGCCATCACGCGTCAAGAACCCCAGTCCCAGGGCTAGGTCAAGGGCTCGGTCGAGCGCGGGTTCAAACCGAACCACAGGCACGTCGAGCAGGTTGACCCCATTCTTGAGGTTGGCCAGCATCTGGACACGTTTGGGTGACTGGAGCGCCCAACTGAGCACATGCATTGCCTTCCAGGACGCCTTTCCGGCTCGACTCTTGTCGACAATGAGCAGGCACACCGCTACACGGCGTTCTGGGCGGAAGTCTGGCGAGATGGGGTCGGGGCGCACCGCGAAGTTCATCGGCGCGTCAAGCCAGCCGAGCACGGCGGCATCGCCGATCTCTATGAGCAGCTCACTCATGGCACTGCCTGAAACTCGAGTGGGCAGCGCATCAGCCACTCACCCGTTTGCCCGCGCGAGAGACGCTCGGCGTCTCCTGTCACTAGGCCCGCGACGTTCGCCTCCAGTTGTGTCGCGTAGTCAGCGACGACCTGGAGCACTCGTTCGTGCGGCTGCGTGGCCGCGAATCCGTTCTCGAACTCCAACATCTCTTGGCGCAAGCGGCGTTGCGCCTCGACGGCCTCACGGGTTTGCGGAATCCCCCGCAGGCCCTCCATCATCTCCTCTTTGGCGAGGAACCAGCGTGTCAGGGAGGCACGCATGATCTCTACATCGGCTGCGGGATGGTGGCCCTTCAGGCGTTCCAGCTTCTCTAGCAACGTGACAGCAAGTTCCGGCTCCTGCTCGGCGAAATCGTCTACGGCCACTGGGCTCACATTCGGCTCGGCGAGCTTGACTTGGGCAGCGGCGTCGAGGATTGCTGCCTGATACTGGCCTTGGTAGTCCTGAGGCGTCTTAGGTGCGATTGCGAACACGTCAGAGATAAATGGGAGGCCCCACGATCTGACAACCTCAGCTCGTCTATTGGAATGCTCGATGACTTCAGTCGAGTGGTACTGGGGAACGATGAGGAAGTAATGGTCGAGGACGGTCCCATTCAATAGGGCCATCAGTGCGTCCTTGTTCTTCTTCAGCTTATTCGTGTCGCGAACAAGTTTCGCCTTCTGCTTGTCTGTGCGAGCGCGCAGCGTGAGGGAATCCTTATCCGCATAGCATTGATATCCAATACCGTCGGTGGAGAAGCCTTCGAGCCCCTTGTCGCCCCTCATGGTGGCCGGGAAGTAGCGCAACTTCTCCGGCGGATACCGACGCTGCAATAGGCTCCACACGAAGGCCTCGAAGTCATCCCCCGAAGGCTGTGCTGGAATGCCTTGCAGAGGGTCTGCGGCAGTCATGGGTCTGCATCCTAGTAGGCGCGCCACCTCCACCGTGGCCGCGTGCCGCGCGTGTCAGCCCAAGTGGAACCTGACGCAATCAGGCAGGACGACTTCGTGCTCCTCAGCCCAACGGCACCGGGGAGACCCGCCCAGTGCCACTGCTGCCGCCTAGCCGCGGTTGCCAAGCCCGTCACGACGTCCTGTTCCCATGCTGTTTGCGACTGGGTCGACCGAATCCCTACTGCCCTCGCGGTCTCCTTCACGACAAGATCCGTCGCCTGGGTCAGGCGCTCACGAGCCCTCATTCACGCGGCGACTTGCTCCTCCAAGTAGGGCTCACGCCGCTGACGGCGGGCCTCGGTGATCGTGATCGAACCCTCGCCTGGGGCGCGGCGAACTCGCCCGACCCTTTCCCCCGAGGAATTCCTGCCCCACACACCTCATGCACTGACGGACAGGGTAACTTTCGATCATGCGTAATAGCGAGCAGACTCCGGTGGCCTCTGAGTGCCCGATGTGCGGAGCGGCGGTTAGCTACTCAGGGACAGGGCGGCGGCCTGTCTACTGCTCGACACGCTGCAAGAACAGGGCGGCGAACGTCCGCGCCGCGGTTCGCGACGGGGCGCCCGTCGTCGAGGTGGTTCACGTGGTTCTGCAACGTCCCGCGCGCCCCAGCCGAGCGACAGCCAGGGGCAAGGAGCGCCGAGATGCTGCAGCCATCCGCCGGATCCGGCGGTCGCCGCGACTGCAGCGCCAACTCTTCGAGGCAATCGCCCAGGATGTTGCCGCCAACCGGTCCTGGTACACCGACTCTCCGCGTAGCCCGTGGCACAGCGCACGCAGCGGCCTGGCTCGTCTCGCCAACACCTGGCTCCCCTACCGGCATTTCGACAGCCCCGCGGCCCCAGCGTTGGAGATCGACGAGACAACTCTCGCCGCCATCATGGAACAACTGGAGCGCGACGACATGGAGGCCCCGGATTAGCGCGTTGTGGCGCAGTCGGCTGGGCAGAACTGCACTCGAGTACGGTCACAGCATGGCGACTCTCCGCGACAAGGGCTGGGCCTATTTCGACGCCATTGTGGCGGCGGCGCCTCTCCGCGATGACAACCCGTGGGTCCACCGGGGCGACCAGACGGCATACGAACCCGATTACGACACCCTCGAGCGTCTCCTCGGCGTCCCAGTCCTGCTCAAGGCCACCTCCCAGTCTGGCGTCCCCGCACTCGCCCTCGACGTGTGGGTCGCCTACGAGTTCCGACGGGCTGGCTTCGACGCCGACCGCGTGTGGCCCCGTGCCAGCACGCCGCGCGTGTTGCCGTCTGAGATCAAGGACTTCGTCGAGAAGCTCCCGAAGAAGGATCGGCCCGCACTGTGGCAGCGGATCGAGCGAGGCGTCGGCGGCCTGAGCTCTGCCAACCTCCTAGGCAAGAACTACGTCAAGCAGGTTGACGTTGTGATGAGCCGATGGGCCACAGGACCGGAGCTCATGGTCTCCACGAAGCGGATGGATTCCTCCTTCGGCAAGAACGCAGCAAATCGCGTCGAGGAGAGCTACGGCGACGCCAAGAATCTCCGCCTGCGCCACCCGCAGGCTGCACTCGGCTTCTTCTACTCGCTCAGCGCGTTGGCACTCGAGACCGAGGCGGACACAGCCGAGTGGCTCATCGACTTGCTCATCAAGTTGGGCCGGGAGGATGACGCCTATGACGCAGTTGCCCTGGTCCTGCCTGACCTGACCAAGTCGCAGGAGCCCGCAGATCCAGAGCCGGAGGAGGACTCCGGCCCGATCGAGGCTGGAGCACAGGAGGAAGTCGCTCTCGTCGAGGTGGAGGCGGGAGAGCCCACCATTGACATCGAGGACGTCGTCCCCGTCTCCCTTTACCGCGAGGCCGTGCCGGACGAGCTGGATCCCGGTCGCTTCTTCGCGGTGATGATCGCGCGCATCCTCGACAACTCCCCCGTCAACTTCCACACGGAGGCGCGCGCAAAGCGCCGATCACCGACTACTTAGACCGAGAACGCTCCACTCGGCGTTGATGAAGCTGAGCACGACTTTGCCGGATGGTGAGGAGGTCGTGGTCATGTCCCCCCCAAAGGGCGGCGTCGACGTGCTCAGAGGCCTCAAAGACGCGTCCTGCTGCCAATAGGTCTCGGACCCGCCGGCGGACGCCGCGGAGCTGACTGGTGCGCCCCTCAATCAGGATCGGAGAAGGCATGGGCCAGCGGTCTGCCTCACGCGGTTCAAGTTTGAGGATGCCGCCGCCATAGGAGCGCCCGACGAGTTCGGCGCCGAGAAGGGTCACGCTGTTCAGGGATGCCAGGGAGAGGAGGTCCCGTCCCAACGAGCGGAGTTCCGGCAACAAATACACACCGTGCACAGAGTTCAGATGGTGGACGCCAGCAATGTTCGTGCACAACCTGGCCGTATCCGCGTTCATGTACGTCAGCAACAGATCGGCTGGACGCAGGTAGGGAACACGCCACCAAGGGCTTCGCACACGGCATTTGTATGCCGTCTCGACGCCGACCTGCTCGCCGGCCGAGATGTACCGCTTAGCCGCTTTGGACGGCTCCCCCGCCGGCCGGAAGAGCCACGTGGCAGAACCAGCGTCATCAAGGGCCTCAAGAGCGGTGGCCGTGATGGACAAGCCCCGCAGATGCCGACTGCCGGGGGGTGACAGGCGAACGACGTCCCCCTCCTCAAGGCCGAGCCTTCGGACGTCGTCCCCCCGGAGAGTGAAGTACTTGTTGTTGCCCGTCACCATGCCCAAGGTCGTGTCGCCCCATGCAGAGAGGGGGACGATGTCCTGGGACTGGACAGCGGCGGCATACGCATGGGCCGCGGCGGCGGGCAGGAGGGCGCCGGACCAACGATCTTCACCGCCGGGGGACCAGCGGCGGACGTCCGACTCGGCCAAGACGCTCAGGGTCTCCCCGTTGCGGGTCTGGAGGAGTTCGCAGTGGTCAGTCGGCCCCTCTCCGCGACCTTCGGCCAGGAGCAGAACTACGTCCTCCATCACGCCTGGGAAGACTCGCTCGGTGAACAGCACCAGTCGCACCCGCCCGAAGGCCTTCATGAGGAACTCACGCACAGGCGCCGCGTAATTGACCGTCAGGATCTCGGCTGGGAGGACAAGCCCGAGTCGTCCCCCCTCGCGCACGTGCAGCGCCGAGTGCACAGTGAAGGCGGCCCAGCTGCTCGCAAGACTTGTAAGTGTTACGCCCGCCCGGAGCGCGGCGCGCTGAGCCGCGGCTCGCGTCTCTCCTGCGAAGGCCTGGTAGCGGACATAAGGCGGGTTACCAATCACGGCGTCATATGCCGCCTCGGGCTCGCTTCGGAGGAAGTCGCCCACAGCGATTTTGGCTTCGTGCCCTGCGGCATGAAGCAGATGGCGGGCCATATCAGCTGAGTGCGCGTGGAGCTCGGCACCGTGCAGGTGACCCCGGAGGCCCGTAGGCGCCCCTAGTTCGGCCAAGCGGGCGCCAGCCTCGAGCAGGAAGACGGCCTCGCCGCAGGAGGGTTCCAAGACCCGATCAGAGGGCTTGCGTATCGCCCACTCTGTGACATATCGGGCCACAGCCTCGGGAGTGAAGAAGGCCCCGCGCGCCTTCCGGAGGTCCGGAGAGTCGTGGGGGTGCAGCGCCATGGGCTCATCCTGCCCGAAGGGTGTGACAGCCCTCGCCAACGCCACGGCGGTTGCACCCCTGGGAGCCGAGAGAGCGAGGGAACCACCTCGAATTGCTAGTCAACCCTGAGGAGAGAAATCGGCTCCGCCCGCCCGGCCATGATGGCGGAGGGGGTGGCCGCGAGGATCGACAGAATCACGGTGAGGGTGGCTCCCCAAGCGCAGGCGGTCAGGATCCCGCCGGAGTCGGCGTGGAAGACCCAGCGGGTGATGCCGGTGACGACTGCTGCGCCGAGGGCGGCTCCGAAGACGGAGATGAGCAGAGCTTGGGTGATCAGGAGCCGGCTGAGTGTGCCGGGGGACCAACCGGTCGCCAGGAGGGTGCCGATCTCGCGCCGGCGTTCTTGGGCTTCGGTGGCCGCGACATGGTGGATGCCGATCGCGGCCAGGATCGCTGTCAGCACGGCGGCGGCGATGTCAGGACCTTGGACTTGGACGGTGATGGCGTCTCCGAGGACGGTGCCGACGGCTCGGTTGTGGAACTGGGTCTGCACGGTGCGGATGAGCGCGATGACCGCGGTGGCGGTGGCCGCGCCGAGCAGGGCGGCGACGGCCCGGCCGGGGGCGCTGGTCACCGAGCGCAGGGCGAGAGATGCGACGCCGGTGGCGCGTGGACTCCAGCGCGCCCCTCTGGTGGAGGCAAGGGGTTTCATCGACATCGTCGGCGGGGTACGGGTGGCCGCGATGGCTGGGCCGATCGCCGCCACGAGGGCCACGACGACGGCGGCGGGGATGGCGACCAGGACGGTGACGGGCTGGCTTGGCAGTCCCAAGGCTTGATGGGTGAGGTAGGCGATCAGGGCGCCAAGAGTCCCCGCTGCCAGGGCCGCGGCCAGCACCGGGGCCAGCAGGCCGAGGGCGATGTCGCGGGCGCGCCAGCCGAGGGCCGAGACGATCCCGATGTCGCGGCGGCGGGCGCGCGTGGTGGCGAAGGTGGCGTCGAAGACGACGAGCCCGCTGGCGATCAGGACGGCCAACGCCAACGCGGCCGAGGCCTTGTCGATGCCGGTCACGAGGCGGGTCGCGACACCCTTGACCACCCATGGTTCGTCGATGGTCAGTGCTGGCCGGCCATGGGTACCAGCTGGGATGCTCACGTGTTGTTGTCCGGCGGAGGCACCCATGGTGATGTCGACATCGAGTCCGGTTGCGGCGGCGATGGCTTCGGCGGTGGACCTGACCCGTTCCCGGTCGAGATCGCTCACCCCGGTGACGCCGGCGACTTTGACGCGTACCGCGGAGATTGGGTTGTCCTGGATGGGTGGGGTGCCGCTGAGGACTTGGCCGGCGGGGGCAGCCTTGCTCCAGAGTTGGCGGTCGGCGAAGGCAGGCAACGCGTCCAACGTGGTCAGCATCATCGGCGGCGGCTGGGTGTAACCCCACACGTTCGCCGACGGCAACCATGGCTTGTCACCCAAGGCCCGAGCGCTGGCGGGATCCCCACCGATGGGTGCTGAGTAGGAGAAGGTCCCCAACGGGAGGGAAGCGAGGGATCGGGCATTGGGCAGGCGGGCGGGGTCGAAGACGCCCGTCTTCACGAGGGTGGGTGGTGCTTGGTCGGGGGCGGCGAAGTAGCCGTCCATGGTGCGGAACGCGGTGTCGTCCCCACCGGGTGGGATCGCGGATCCTTGGGCACCCGGCAGGCCCGTGCCGTAGCCCCAGCCGACCGCGAACCCGGGGAATCCCTTGGCGGTCAACGATCCATCCGAGGCCGTGCTGAGTTGCAGCGGGCTGGTGCGGGTGACTCGCAGGATGGTGCGGGTTTGGGCGTCGCCATCGCTCGTGGCGGTGGGGAGGGAGTCCAGCAGTCGTCGGTATGCCGCGGACGCGTTCGCGGTCAGTGTCGGCAACGTCCGATCTGCCGGCCCCTTGAACGCTGCGGGCAGCTCCCCGGCATACCCCTCTCGCGACAACGCGGTCACCTCGGGACCGTCGAAGAGGTCCACTGTCGCCGACACATCCAGTTGCAGGTAGGGCTGGTTAGCCACGGCCACCGGCACCGGACGCCCCGGCTGGGTGTCACCCCCACTGCCTAGGCCGAAGGTCCTCATCTTGGGCTCGCCCGGAGTCAGCCACGACCCGCTCACCATGGCCTCCTGTACACCCGTGAGCTGATCTTCCTTGGTCGGGTCCACGGCCGCGATCAGGAACGGGAACGGGTAGGGCACGTCGACGATCGTCGAGGATCGTGCACCGTTCTTCGCTGTCACGTTGGACGTCGAGAGCGCGAGGAAGGTCGGCTCCTGCTCGTCGACCTTCTCGGTCACCGGAGCCGGGGCACGGAAACCCACCTCGGAACCATCCGGGCGGGTCTCGACCACGACCGAGTACTGCGAACCGCCCGGTTCCAGCGAGGGAGGCTGGAACCGGATCGGGTTCGGGGTGATGTACAACAAGGCGGGTGCGGCCTTGACCACGCTCGCGCCGTTGTCGTACGACCACGTCGTCTTTGTGCGCACCACGACCGGATGGTCGGTGCTCGCCAACGCGCCCAAGTCCACCTGGACCGTCGCGTAGGCCACCACCCAGCCGATGATCGCCACCGGCGCTGCGACCTTCACCCCGGGCTGGCCCTCGATCTGATGCCACTGCTCGGGCGAGATCCCACCCTGGACCGCCGAGAGAAACCCGGGCTGGACCAACCCGGTGGACTGCTCGGCCGCCGAACGTGACCCCTTGGGGCGCACCAGGATGTCGTAGCCCGCCGAGACCGCAGAGGCATCCACGGTGCCTCGCACGTCCAACCGGGTCCGTTCAGTCGCCCCGGTCAACACGCCATAGGCACCGGTGGCCAACGTCAACGTCACCAAGATCGTGGTCAAGTTGCCCGCCAGCAGCAAGCGCCGACTCCCCAGACGGAAGCCCATCACGCGCCCACGTCGTCCGTCGAACGGTCCCCGACAATGCGACCATCACGCATCGTCACCACGCGACCACAACGCCCCGCGACCTCGGGGTCATGCGTGGCCAACAGGACAGTGGCCCCGCGCGCTGCAGCCACCGTCGCGATCACTTCCATCACGGTGTCCGCGTTCTCGCTGTCCAGATTCCCGGTCGGCTCATCCGCCAAGATCAACGCCGGATCCGCCACCAACGCCCGCGCGATCGCGACCCGCTGCTGCTGACCCCCCGACAACTGCCCAGGCAAGGCGTCCAGGCGTTCCGACAATCCCACCTCCGCCAACAGCTCCCGAGATCGCGCTTTGGCTGTGGACGCCGAGGTGTACGGGATTAGGGGCACTCCCACGTTCTCCTCCGCCGTCAACCCCGGAATCAGGTTGAACGCCTGAAAGACGAAACCCACGCGGCGCCGATGCTGCACCAGACGCCGACCCCGCAACCCCGCCACATCGACCTCACCCACCCAGATCGAACCGCTCGTCGGAGAGTCCAACCCGCCCACCAGATGCAGCAACGTCGACTTCCCCGACCCTGAGGCACCCATCAGCGCCACCAGGGCTGCCGATGACACGTCGAGGGAAACTCCACGGAGCGCCTCGACCGCGGACCCTTGGGCACCGAAGGACTTCGTGACGTGCTCGAGCCTCAGGTCCATGGGCTCATCCTCTGTCTCGGGCGGGAGCCGTGCAACGGCACGCATCGGCCCGGCAAAGGGGACAGTCGAGGGATGAACCTCGGTGAGTCTTCCGCCGCTTTCGGATGACGAAGGAGGACTTGCCATGACATTCAAGACCCGTCGTCAGTTCGAAACCCTCGCTCGCGCCGCCGAGCGAACGGGGCTCAGCACCAGGACCTTGCGCCGTCGCATCGCTGCCGGCGACCTTGTCGCCTACCGGAATGGTCCGCGCGTCATCCGCCTCGATCCGGATGACGTCGACCGTCTGATGGTCCGTATACCCACGGTCGGGTGACGAGCACAGCCTCCATCCACAGGTGCACGCATTCGTGAGCGTCGTGCACAGGGCATTCCGACCACTGCCTCTGCCACCGTCAGCGATGGTCCAGTAACGCCATGACGTACTCCGATGCCACCTACGACTGGGTCAAGGTCGCGGCCCTGATCGACGACGCCTGTGCCTCCCTTTGCGACTCACGGGAACACGATGACCCGCTCGTCCACCGGATCTGGCGGCTCGGCTCCGAAGCGCTCCTCATGACGCCCATGCCCCATGTTGACCTCCGCGACGCGTACAAGGTTCTGCCCCAGGCCGTCGGCGACCCTCGCGATCTGCTGCTCCGCGGCGAGGAACTGACCCGAGCGCACCCCATCGAGGAGTTCCCTCCCGGTGCAAGCGCGGTCCTCGTTGAACTCATCGACGTGATTCGGGACCACTTCGGAGGGCTGTGATCGATCCCGTCTGCGGCGAACGCCAGTTACCGAGTCTCAGGCCTTGGAGGTTGTTCCCGTACGACTCGATACCACGTCGGACAGGCGCTCCCGTTGCCGACACCACCGCGCCGCTTCGGGATCGATGCACGCTAGCAGCGCGATCGCACGTTCGAGGTCGGCCATGAGGTCGCGACGGTGGATCGGCTCATGGTGCGCCGCACGATTCCGCAGGTAGAGCAACTGCTCCAGGTCGCTCTCGATTCGGCGGCGATGCTGGTCGGCGGGGGCATCCGTCCGGGGGAAGGCGTGACGAAGATTTGGCACCCAAAGGGACGCGTAATACCGCCGGCTTACCAAGTAGCGCCAGAAGCCAAGGTTCAGTTCGGCCACGACGTGGCCGTGAGTGACCTGTCGCCCACCTCTGGCAGCGCGGTCCTTGGCCTTCATGATGTCAGCGCGCCCACGACCGTCGAGTGGCGCAGTCCTCAGCCAGTCCGAGTTCTGGCGACTCGCAGCCCAGTTGCGCATCTGGGCGTCGAGTGAGTTTCGAACGACTACCTCGACCATCGCGGACAAGGACAACGCCGCGGCCGAGGCTTCGATGTTCCATTCGTAGAGCGCGAAGGCCTCCTCGAGATCACCGTCAGACGCCGACAGATACGACCCGAGACGCTCTGCGGACAGCAGGTCACGCAAGCGTTCGTAGTCCACCGGTCTTGGCTCCACGCTCACCCCTCAGCTATAGTCATGCACGAAGACCCCGGAACGATCCCTGGTGAAAGCCACATCGCCGGGGTTTCGTCATCTGCCCACCGAGTAGGCTCACGGTGGCAGGCCACGCGCAGCCCCCGGAGGGTCGTGAGCCTACTCGGTGGGCACGACACGACGCTTGGACCACTTCTTGGCCTCCTTGGACATCCGCGCGGCGATCTCGGCGTCCCTCCCCCGTGCAACGTGTTGGTAGCGCAGCGCCATCTGCGGAGTGGAGTGCCCGATCCTCGCCATGAGTTCCGCGAGCGTGGCACCCGACTGAGCCGCCAACACCGCTCCCGTATGCCGCAGGTCGTGCACCCGCAGATCGGTGCGGCTCGCCGCCACCCGAGCCTTGAGCCAGTGCCGTCGGAAAGTGTTCGAGTGGACCTGGACGTCCGGGTCGCCGACGGACGGAAAGAGCAACGCTTCCCCACCGGCCCCGACATGCTCCTTGAGATGTTCCTTCAGGATCGGCAGCAGGTGCGGTGGGATCGCGACGTCCCGCATCCCGGCTGCGGTCTTCGGTTTGCCGACGGTGACCTCCTTGCCGATGCGGACGACTCCGCGCATGACGTGGATGGTCCCCGCCTTGAGATCAACGTCCTTGCGACGAAGCTCGGAGACCTCCCCGAACCTCAGGCCACACCATGCGCCGATGAGCACGAGGGCGCGGTATTGCGCAGGGATCCTTTCCAG
>Ga0056906_1000884_pt1 | contig 13554 bp, 15 predicted proteins | sample EBPBio122009_DNA_FD_55045 | JGI IMG/M metagenome (GOLD analysis project Ga0056906, IMG submission 55045) | Wastewater treatment Type I Accumulibacter community from EBPR Bioreactor in Madison, WI, USA - Reactor 1_2/2/2009_ DNA | ecosystem: Engineered > Bioreactor > EBPR > Anaerobic-Aerobic >...
CCGGGGGTAACTGGCCTGGCCCAGGTGTCGGGGCGCAACGGTGTGGCCTGGGAGGACAAGTTCGCTCTCGACGTGGAGTACGTGGACACCCGGAGCCTGACGCTTGATCTGGTGATTCTTGCTCGCACTGTTTGCTGCGTGGTGAAGCGGCAGGGGATCAGCGGTGGGGGCGAGGCGACGATGAGCGTGTTCATGGGGTCGCCGGCGGNACGGGTCGGCGATGACGTCGCCTGACGGGNTTGGCCTTGAACGGGTCGTCGTGGTGGGGGCATCGGGCTTCGGTCGNGAGTGCCTCGACGTGCTGGAGGCCATGGCAGCGGCCGGGTCACCTGTCGAGGTGGTCGGGGTGGTCGACGACGGGCCCTCCGAGCTCAACATGGAGCGGCTCGCGGCGCGCGGTGTCGCCTACCTGGGCACCGTCGATGAGTGGCTGGCTGGGGATGCCGTCACCCGGCGGTACGTGCTCGGGATCGGCAGCCCAGCGGTGAGGCGGCGGTTGGCCGCTCGGCTCGAGGGCACCGGGGCGCGACCTTTCACGGCCATCCACCCCAGCGCGACGTTCGGCGCTCGTGTCGCCAAGGGGGAGGGGGCCGTCGTCTGCGCGGGGGTGGCGGTGTCGACGAACGTCCGTCTGGGGCGGCACGTGCACCTCAACCCCAACGTAACCGTGGGCCACGACGCAGTCCTTTCTGACTTTGTCTCCGTAAACCCCGGAGCGGTAATCTCGGGCGAAGTCGTTCTGGGAACAGCTGCGCTCGTCGGGGCAAGCGCGACTCTCCTCCAGAACCTGTGGATCGGCAAAGGTGCGCTTATTGGTGCTGGAGCGGTGGTAACGCGAAATGTGCCGGCCGGCGTCGTCGTCAAGGGTGTGCCCGGTACTTGGGATTGACCGTGTGGTTCTCTTATCCTATTCAGGTGCAAAGCGCGGTCAAGACTCGATCTGGCTATTACCGTTTATGCAAGAATGGGCTGAGCTGCAAAAAGTCGCTCATCTCGGCCTCCGGGCCAGCGAATTTGTGCGGTGCGCGTCGAACGGCGCAATCGGGCTCTTCCCAATCGAGGGTGTAGGACCTGACTTCGCCGTGGTCGGCGCGTCGGTGCGGGGATAGGCGTCGAGGCCTTCGCAGGATGGAAGTTCTGACACTGCCCACCTGTAAGGCCTCGACGTGCCTGACGCTACCTTCACCAGCCCTGATTTGTGACTGCTGCACGGATAGGTGACAGGTTGGTCACGCGGCCTGAGTGGCCGGTGTGGTCATGATGGTCTCGTACTCGATGGGGGTCAACTTGCCGAGTCGGGCTTGGCGTCGTCGGCGGTGGTAGGTCCGTTCGGTCCAGGTGACGATGGCCAGCCTCAGCTGGTCGCGGGTGTCCCAGGTTCGGCGGTCCAGGACGTTCTTCTGCAGGAGTGCGAACCAGCTCTCCATGGCGGCGTTGTCCGCGCTCGAGCCGACTTGTCCCATGGCTTCGAGCAGGTCGTGCCGGGACAGGGCGCGCAGGTACTTGCGGGACCGGAACTGGGCGAGTTCAAGGGGTCGTTGCAACACCGGGTTGTTGAAGGATCGTAGTTGCTCTTCGAAGACCTCGGCGGGGGTTCGCCAGCCGAGGATCTTGCGGGGCCGGTTGTTGAGCGCGTGAGCGACGGCGTCGAGGTCTTCGGCGGACCAGCGCGACAGGTCGGTCCCCTTGGGGAGGTACTGCCGCAGCAGCCCGTTGGTGTTCTCATTCGTCGGGCGCTGCCACGGCGAGTGGGGGTCGGCGAAGAACACCTTCGTTCCGGTCTCGAGCGCGAACAGGGCGTGGCCCGACAGTTCGTTGCCGCGGTCCCAGGTCAGTGTCTTGCGTAGCTGCTGTGGCAGTTTCGTCATCGACGCCGTCAGCGCGGCGTTCATGGCCACGGCACCGTATCCGCCGAGCGCCGGCCCGTTCTTGACGTGCGGTTTCTCGGCCCAGCCCTGCATCCGCGGCAGGTGCACCAGGGGCGTGGCGCGGCTGGAGCGCTCGACGAGCGTGTCGATCGCCGAGCGGCCTGTCCCGATGATCAGGTCGCCCTCCCAGTGCCGGGGACGGCGCGGTCCTCAGCCTCTGCGGGACGCTCGCTGAGGACGACATCCGCGGTCACATGACCCTGCGCCTTGTTCCTGGACCGGGCTCGCGGCTCCCGCAGTGCGCGGCCCGTGCGCAGACAGGTGACCAGCTCGCGCTTGAGCGGGCCACGGCCCTGGATGAACAGCGACTGGTAGATCGCCTCGTGGCTGGTGCGCATGGACTGATCATCGGGGAAGTCGACCTTCAACCGGTGCGCGATCTGTTCCGGGCTCCACGCCGTGGACCATCGCCGGTCCGCCCGGCGGGGCTTGTTCAGCCCCTTCCACGGAGGCGGCGTCGGACCCGACGCGACCGTGCCGTCACGACGGCGGACGTTCCCTGCGAGCCGGTCCTGCACGTACTCACGCAACCGGTCGTTGGTCACGAGCTTCGAGGTCTTCGGTCGCTTCGCCGCCTGCTGCGCCTTCCACTGAGACTCCCCCCCGAATCCGGCGGCTTCAGACCCCAACTCCTACACCCTCGATTGGGATGAGCCGGGAAAGATCGATCGGCTCGACGCCTACCGCGCCGCCCGTTCGGTGCTGTCCGGGGAGGCCACTACCGACCCCAAGGACGCCAGCATCGAACCCTGGCGGGCGCTGACCGTCATGCGCAGCAGGTTGCGTGGCGTCAGATCGGGGCACTGCTGGTCAACGCCCAGGGTCACCTTCGGGACCAGTACCGAGACCTGCCCGACGCCAAACTCATGGCCGCACTGACCAGTACCCGCCCCAAGCAAGTCCGTGACCGTGGTCAAGCGGACACCGTGCATGCGCTGCGTTCGCTGGCCCGCAGGCACCCGTCACCTCGGCGGGGAGCTCGCCGACCTCGAGCAGCGGATGCGGACCCGGGCCACACCGCCAACCCGGCCCTGCTCGCGATCAAGGGCGTCGGCGCCGTGGTCGGCTCCCAGCTGCTGATCACCGCCGGGGACAACCCCGACCGGCTGCGCTCCTCGGCCTCCTTCGCCGCGCTGTGCGGCACCGCGTCGATCCCGGCCAGCTCCGGACGCACCGACCGGCACCGGCTCTCCCGAGGCGGGGACCGACAGGCCAACGCCGCCCTGCACCACGTCGTGAAGAACCGGATGCCAGCGACGAGCGCACCCGCGCCTACCGCGACACCCACCTGGTCAAGGGTTGAACCAAGAAGGCCGTGTAGCGGGCGCTCAAACGTGCCGTGGCCCGCGAAGTCTTCGCCACCCTGGCCGGGCGCTGCACCGTGCCTCACTACACCCACCTACGCCCAGCCCGCAGCGCTAAGAACATCACCCTGACCGCCGTCGCGACAGCCCTTGACGTGTGGCCAGCCCGCGATGGCGAACTCGGGCTCGGCCGACGCCGCGACGACGCCTTCGCCGACCGCTACCGGGGCTGGCTCGGCGCCGCTTGACAACGCATAGGAGCATTCAGACCCCGTCGGGGAACTCGAACTCGGACGACGGCGCGATTACGCGTGGGACTGTCCGCCATCAGTCTCTCGGGGGACGAGCTCCACGAACGTGTTGCCCGGGCGGCACGTTCATGTCAGCCCGAGTGGACCAACGGGCACCAGGCTGTGGTGGGCGATTTCGTCTGCGTTGACTTCGCGGCGGTAGTCTCCGGGGATGTTGTAATCGGAGAAGGGACGCTCGTGGGTGCCAAGGCTACGATCCTGCTGAACCTGTGTAAGGGCGTGACGCCGTGATGAGAAGACCTGTACCCGACGCTGCGGTCGTCAAGGTTACGCCCGGCAGATGACGACGAGCCCTGGAAAGTTGTGGGGGGTCCTCGTGACGTACCGCCGCCCCGAGGCTCTGACTCAAACGCTTGCCGCGATAGGGCGCCAGAATCGGGCGGTGGACGGGCTCGTGGTTGTCGACAACGGCTCGGACTGCCACGCCAGAGCGGCTGCCGCGGCAGTGGGCGCGATGTACATCGACGCCCATGGGAACCAGGGTCCGGCGGGCGGGATTGCGTTGGGTATGCAGCACATCCTCAGGATCGCGGCTGATGAAGACTGGCTGGTTCTGTTCGACGACGATGACCCCCCTCGCACGGACGAAATACTGGAGCAGCTGTGGAACTTCGGCCAAGTGCAGTGTCGGTCCGATTCTCGAACAGGGGCAGTGGGTCTCGTCGGAGCCAGGTATGATGCCCGGCGGGGTGTCACCCGGCGAGTTCGAGATGAGGAGCTGGACGGTCCGGTCCCGGTTGACTACATCGGTGGGGGCCAGTTTCCGATGTTTCGCTGCGTCGCGCTGAAGCGCGCCGGCGTCTTCGATCGACGACTGTTCTTTGGTTTTGATGATCTGGAGCATGGTCTGCGCCTCCGACGTGCTGGCTACTCCTTGTATGCGGACGGAGACCTGTGGCTGGTTGAGCGCCGTCTCAACAAGCGCACAGGGCTGGACAAGTCCAGACTGCGCACGCCGCGTGACGCTGCAGCGTGGCGCCGCTACTACTCGGTCCGGAACACCGGTCTCATCGCGAGGGAGTATGCATCCCCGGCCACGGCAGTGTTCGTGGCACTCGGGGGCGGCGCGAAGGGGGTGATGGCTCTCGTGCGAGCACGGCGGCCAGCCATCGAGTGGGTTATGCCGCTTCGGGGCGCGGTTGACGCTGTCATGGGCCTCAGTGGGAGGCGGGTCGATCCCGGACTCGCTCACAAGACCGGCGGACTGCCCTCAGCGCCATGGTGGTCCGGGTCGAAGAGGGGTTCTAGGCATGGCCTTGGTTGATGTGGTAATTCCAACGCGAAACCGGATTGAACTGACGACTCAGGCCGTTCGCTCGGTGCAAGCGCAGACATTCTCTGACTGGGCTCTGGTGATCATCGACGACGGAGGAGACGATGGCTCCGGTGAGCGCCTCGCCGAAGTGTTCGCCGGCGATGGCCGAATCCAGGTCATCTCGCGACCCCGGCTGGGACCCGAACGGACGCGCGATTTCGGAGTCCGGGCCGGCTCTTCTCCTTGGGTTGCGCTCCTGGACAGCGACGACCTTTGGCTGCCCACGAAGCTCGAACGACAACTTGCGGCGGTGGACGAGCACGTTGACGTAGTCCTCTGCTGGTACGAGTGGTTCCGGCCGGATGGGTCCGTCCGGACGACCGGGAAGCCAACTGGCGCCGGACGAGTATCTCCGCTGCTGACGGACAACATGAGCACCCCCCTGGTCCGTAGGGACACCTTGGCCAGCATCGGCGGGTTGGGCCACCAGCCTGGTCTCGGTCCGCTAACCGCATGTGAGGGTATCGAGTTCTATGTCAGGCTCCTGACTCGGGCGCACGTGGCAGTAGTGCCCGAGGTCCTAGTGCGATGTCGTGACCATCCCGGCGTGCGAGAATCGGCGAAGTTGTCGGGACCTGAGGGCGCAATCGCTCTGGATGCCGTGGCCTCGTATCATTCGAGCGCGCTGGCTGAGTGGCCCCGCGAGCATTCGCTCCTCTTGGCGCGGGCAGCGGCACGCTATGTGGCGGCCGGGATGACTGGAACCGGTTACCGGCGCTTTCAGTCCGCCTTCCGCATCGCGCCCCCGCGTTGCCGTCCTGCGCTGGTTCGCCGGTACGGTCCCTTTATGGTGAAGGATGTAATGAGCCGGTTGAATCGACGGGTGCGCACGTGAAGCTACTGGAACTGCGTCGTTGGCGCTCAAGGTTTCTCGGTCGGAAATCCATAGGGGTCGGGTCGCTGAATAGTTTGCGGTTGGATTCCGCCTTCATGAGGCGCAGTTCGCTCACGGTTAGGGGACGCGAGAACGAGGTCACCATTGGATCCTCGTCGAGCGTCGTGAACTGCAGAATACTCATACTTGGAAACCACAACTCCATTACCGTCGGGAAGTGGGGGACTGCTGCACGGATAGGTGACAACGACTCTGTGGTGCCGTGGGGTGCCGCAGGAGAGGATGTGCACCATGCCCAAGCCCTATCCGAAGGAGTTCCGACAGAACGTGGTCGAGGTGGCTCACGCTCTTGAGGCAGGGACGACGTTGAAGGAGATCGCGAAGGACTTCGGGATCTCGGAGTCGTGTCTGACGAACTGGATCGCGATCGCGAGACTGTCCGACCAACGGTGTAACTGGCCCAACGCGCTGACGCGGTCAGCGGGAAAGGGTCAGTGATGACCGAAACACTGGTGGGCGTGAGCCCATTGCGAAAGGCAGCCAAGAAGACGCTCACGCCTGATGAGGTGGAGCGCAACGCAGTGCGCGAGCTGGTCAAGGCCGCTCGCGCCAGGGGTGAGGATCTGACTGGCCCGGAGGGGCTGCTCAAGGCGATCACCAAGCAGGTCATCGAGGCCGCCCTTGAGGAGGAGATGACCGAACACGTCGGCTTTGACAAGCACGCTGTCGAAGGGCGCAACGGTGGCAATTCGCGGAACGGGACTCGCGCGAAGACGGTGCTGACGGACAACGCTGGCCCGGTGGAGGTCGAGGTGCCTCGGGACCGGGAGGGCACGTTCGAGCCGGTGATCGTCAAGAAGCGGCAACGCCGGTTGACCGATGTCGACGCGATCGTGTTGTCCCTGTACGCCCGTGGCTTGACCACGGGGGAGATCAGCGCACACTTCGCGGAGATCTACGGCGCGAGCGTCTCGAAGGACACCGTCTCGCGGATCACGGACAAGGTGATCGAGGACATGCAGGCATGGTCGGCTCGACCGTTGCAGGGTGTGTACGCGGCGGTCTTCATCGACGCGATCTACGTCAAGGTCCGTGATGGGCAGGTCGGTAACCAGCCGTTCTACGCGGCTATCGGGGTCGACCTGCACGGTCACCGCGACGTGCTGGGGATCTGGCCGGGGACCGGGGTCGGCGGGGAGAGCGCGAAGTACTGGCTCGCGGTCCTGACCGAGCTGAAGAACCGGGGCGTCGCCGATGTGTTCTTCGTCGTGTGTGACGGCCTCAAAGGGCTCCCGGACTCGGTGGCCACGGTGTTCCCGGCCGCGATCGTTCAGACGTGCATCGTGCACCTGATCCGGGGCACGTTCCGGTACGCCTCCAAGCGGTACTGGGAGGCGATCGCCAAGGACCTCCGCCCGATCTATACCGCGCCGTCGGCGGACGCGGCGTGGGCCAGGTTCGAGGAGTTTGAGGAGAAGTGGGGCAAGGCCTACCCGGCGATCCCGAAGCTGTGGCGGGCCGCGTGGGAACAGTTCATCCCCTTCCTCGCCTACGACGTGGAGATCCGTAAGGTCCTCTGCTCGACGAACGCGATCGAGTCGTTGAACGCCCGCTACCGGCGAGCGGTCAACGCCAAGGGGCACTTCCCCACCGAGCAGGCCGCAATGAAGACGCTCTACTTGGTGACGCGGTCCCTGGACCCCAAGGGCCTGGGGCAGGCACGATGGGTCACCCGGTGGAAGCCGGCACTCAACGCGTTCGCGATCACCTTCGAAGACCGCATGCCCGCGGCCGAGAACCTCTAACCAATGAACGCCAGTTACACCGTTAGTCGGACGGACCCGACGTGACCTCAAGACCGAGGACGTGTCCCAAGGACAGCGAGCAAGAGGCTGCGATAGTTGTGCACGTTCGTCGGTTGTATTCGGATGGCGCTGCCTGCGTGTCGTATTGACTGGCGAGTATCAGCGATCGTCCGCGCTTGCCTGGAGATGATCCGGTGCAGTGAGGCCGCACCTGCTCGGTCGTGAGCCAGTCGCCCGGCGTAGCGATCCAGGAAGACCCTCGCGGAGTCGGCCGGCGCGCTGTCGTATCGCCGAATCCGCTGGGTGGCCGCTTGTCGGTGCAGATCCGCGGCCACGTGCGACGAATACGCGACTGCCCCGGTGTCCCCCGAGGCGATCAGCTCGCACAGGCGCAAACCCAGGTCTAGGTTTTCGGAGTACCTCAGGTGCTCGTCGAAACCGCCGACGGCCATGAACACGTCGCGTCGTACCGCGAACCCGCCCGGATGGATCCTGCTGGCCCTCATGCTCGGGTCGGTCATGGAGAGGTGGCATTCGACGGTCTCGACCGGAATGGTCCCTGACCAGAAGATCACGGGCGCGGTGACGACGACGGTCTCACGGTCAACTACTGATGACCAAGACTCCAAGGCGTCGGGTCGGTACTCGTCGTCATCGTCGAGAAAGGCGACCCACGGGTGCGTGCCGGCTGCTGCCCCACGGTTGCGGGCACCCGAGACCCCGAGCCGCTCCTGCTCGATGACGCGCATCCTGGGGTCGGTGATACCGTGGAGTATTTCGCGCGTTCGTCCTCCCTCCCCGTCTGAGACAACGATGAGTTCGAGTGCGTCATGGCTTTGACCGAGCACGGATTGGACTGCGCGTAGGACCGACTGGCGCCCGTGATGTGTGGGGATGACCACCGTGAACCCCACGCTGTCAGTGTGGGCATCCGCCTCCTGCGTCACGACTTACCCCGAACGGACGCGTTGAAGAACGTGATCATCTGGTCGACGACGGCATCGATTGTGTACAGCGAATCAAAACGGGCCCGGCCGCAGTGCGCACGAGCCGCCGCTGCCTCGCCGTCGTCAAGAACCTGGATGAGCGCTCGGCCGAGCTTGGTTGCGTCCCGCGTAGGAGTCAGCACTCCGGCGCAGGCGTTACCCTCCCCCAGGATCTCCTTCGAGGTGGGTATGTCCGACGCCACGATCGGACACCCCACGGCCAAGGCTTCAATGAGGGCTCCCCCGAACCCTTCGCGCTCGGACGGGAAGCAGAATACATCGGCTGCGGCCAGGAGTGCGTTCACGTCGGCTCGATAGCCGAGGAACCTCACGTCTGCGCCCAAGGACCGGGCCTGGCGCTGGAGATCTGGGGTTGCCCGACCCGGCGGGCCTGCGATAAGCGTCACAGTGTTGGGGTGCCGTGCCAAGACGGCGGGTACTGCGGCCACGAGGTGCTGGAGGCCCTTCGCCGGCTCAACCCGCCCAACGGCCAACACCACCGGGCTCCGCGGGTCAATGGCGAGTTCGCCTCGTATTGCCTCGCGTTGCTCCCTCCTCTGAAAAGGGTACTTCTCTGGGTCGCGCCCACGGGGAATGACGTGGACGAGGTCAGGTGAGATCCCGAGCCTCGGCGGGACGCTCAACGCGATGGCTGATGAGATCGCGTGAAACCGGGTGGACGCCAGCGCTGTCACCGCGTCCAAGGTCCTGGCCGCATGGAGTTTGAGGGTGTTTGCTTCGGAATAGTGCTGAGGGCCGTACGAGTCGCTGACGATGCTCGTCGACACCGGCACGCGATGCAACAGCGCCCCGATTCGCCCCGCAATGTCGGCCTCGAACAGTGTCGTGTGGATGAGATCCGGGCGGACTTCTCGCGCCGTTGCCACCACCGCTCGGACGCTGCCCAGGCGCCCGGGTGCGGTGCGCCTTCGGTGCACCGTCGCCCCAGCGCGCTCAAGATCGGCAGCCAGGTGGAGACTCGTGCCCAGGGAAAGGACGTGAAGGTCCACTCCGCCGGCGACCAGACCGGGCGCCATGTCGGCGAGCGACCTTTCCGCGCCGCCCAGGGCCAGTGAATCGATGACGTAAAGGACCCGCATCATGTCTCGCCACCGTGCGTAATGCCCGCAATGGCCAAGGCGCTCCTGTAGAACTCGCTGTCTTCCTGGAGGCTCTTCGGAGTTCCGAGTGCGGATAGTCTGCCGCCCTCAATGACGAGAATCCGATCGCAGATGTCGAGCGTGGACATTCTGTGCGCAATGATCACGACGGTGATTTGTCCGCGCAACTGGGCAAGAGTGGTTCGGATGAGGGCCTCACTCCGTCCATCCAGCGCGGAGGTGGGCTCGTCCAGCACCAAGAGCTCAGGTTGGCCGACCAGCGCACGAGCAATCGACAGGCGTTGACGCTGCCCGCCCGACAGCTGGCTCCCTCGCTCGCCGAGATGGGTGTCGAAGCCGAGTGGAAGTGACTCTATGTCCGACAACACGTTCGCCTGGCGCGCTGCCACCCGAAGCGCGTTGTCGTCAATGCCGTCGCGGAAGAATCGGATGTTCTCGGACACCGTGCCGGTGATGAGGAGGGCGTCCTGCGCGACGAAGGACACCCGTCGGCTCCACCACGAACGGTCGACATCGCGGAGGTCGGTGCCACCGACGCACATTCTGCCCTTCGTCGGTGAGCGCAGTCCCAAGAGAAGCTGGGCCAAGGTAGACTTGCCGGCCCCGGACGGGCCAATGACACCGACCACTTCTCCTGCGCCGATACCGAAAGTAACCCCGGTGAGCGCTGGTCGCTCGGCCGTATATGCGAACTCGACGTCGTGGGCCTCGAGTGGTGCGACGTGGGCCGGGATGGCTTGGCCACCGTCGGCCCGAGCCGCCTGGTAGCGGGCGATCGTATCTCCTACGTGGTCGAGAAACGGTGCGTTTGATGCGAGCGCACCCCAAGCCGCCGCTAGTTGCTGACCGTAGCTGAGCGACCGAAGCATGAGGAGGATGACAGCCCCGAGGACCGCAAGGTCGTCAAAACCAACGAACGCGAGGACGGCGACGCCCACCAGGACGGCGCCATAGGCCAGAGTCATGTAGATCAAGGGCAGCGCCCCACTGAGGACTTGGACGCGTCGCTGAGTGGCTGTCGTTTCGTTACTCAGTTTGTCGATGCGATCTCCGAAGGGCGCCTGGACGCCGAAGGTCTGCATCTCCTGCCCGAGAGAGCCCAGCTCTGACACTGCATTGGCGAACTGGAGGCCGGCCTGGGCGGACTCACCAGCGCGGTCACGGATCCGTCGCCGCACGGGACTCAGCACGGCACCCACGAGTGCCAGGGCCACGAGCACTGCTGCGGTGGACGCTGCATCGATGGCAAGGCCGGTGGCCAAGAACGCCCCCAGACTCAAGAGCGCGGTGACGGCGCCGGTCAGCGTCGAGACCGCGTTGGAGAGGCGGCCCACGAAGGACGTGAGCAGCTCTTGGAGTCGACCTGCGGGCTCCGCAGCCTGAATCGCCCAAGTGCTGTTCAAGTAGGCGTGGGACAGAAGGCGCCGTTGGTCCCTGGTGACGTCCGCCGTAAGGTGCGCCGAGGTGCGCACGCCAGCCAGGTTGAGACCGAGCCGAACGAGCAACAGCAGAGCGGCGAACATGAGCGCACTGTTGATCGCGAGCGAGTGGCCGACGTACGGCCCCACCGACGACCGCCCGCTCACCATGGCCATAGCCACGCCGGTGAGAATGAAGAGGAACAGTGCCTCCAGCAACGCTCCGATAAAGGACAGGGAAGCGAGCAGCGCAACTTGTCCCTTGTACTCGGACACCAGGCTGCGGAGCGCTGACTGTCCCCGGATGGGTCGTTCGGGGCCAATGCCAAGAATCCTCATGTCACCCTTGCTCGAGACGTGGCCCCCAACACGACGGCCCCCAGGATATGGCGGTGGCACCTCATGCGCGTCCCCCGGCGCCCGGGTCGATGAGCTCGCTGGCCAATGCCCTCCACTGGGTAGCCGTCGCCGTGATCGTGAATCGTTCCCTACAGTGTTCTCGGGCTCGCTCGCCCATGGCGGCACGGAGGCCAGGGTCGTTCAGAAGGGTCTCAACCGGGCTAACCAGCTGAAAAGGGTCATCTGACTCAACGAAGCCGGTCGAGCTTTCAATGACGACGTCAGCCACGCCCGCTGACGCTGTCGAGACCACCGGAACACCGCTCAGCCCGGCCTCGATGAGAACCCCAGGCATCCCCTCGGTCGCTGGGGCGCTGGTCATGACGACGACCGACGCCCTTCGGAGCAGCTGCGGGACATCGGACCGGACTCCAAGCATTCGCACCCCCAGGGCTGCCGAACGTTCTTGTAGTGCCGCGCGCTCGGGTCCGTCGCCGACGATGGCCGCATCGAACGTTGCGGCGAGCGAGCGCAGCACCGCGACGACGTCGAGGAACAGGCCGGGTCGCTTCCCGGCCTCGAGCTGCCCGACAAAGAGGATCATGGGCGGGTCTGCGCGGCTCTCGTCACCCGTGGGGGGATGGTAGGTACGCGGGTCGCGTCCGTTCGGGATCACCGCCAGTTTGGCCCTCGGCACGTCGAGCACGTCGTGCGCCTGCTCTACGATCTCGTTCGACACCCCGACCACACGGGTGGCTCGGCCCGCGAGGAACCGGTAAAGACGCGTTCTCGACGGTCTGGAGAGCTCCGACGTGGACAGGCCCACCTTGTAGTAGACGGTGCGAGCAGGGCCGCCGGTTGCGACGACGTACTTCAGCGGCTCGCCGCCGTGCGCGACCACGACCTCGGCGCGCTCGTCGCGGATGGTGCGGCGGAGGCGCGCGACAGCGACCGGATCGAGCCCCGCCCGGCGCAGCAGGCCGGACCGGACACCGAGCCGGATGTCGGCCCGCAGCGCGGCCTCGGGTGCCTCGAACAGCGACACGGCGAGGTGCCTCTGCTCCGGGTCGCCGGCCAGCGCATCCCGCAACTGGCCCGCATAGACCTGAGCGCCCCTATCTAGGTCCGCGGGGAGCACGTGGAGCACGGTCGTCCTCGGATCGGCGCTCGGGCGAGCGAATCGGCCCGTCGACGTGCCCTTCCGCCGTGCCACCTCTGCATAGGTGTCGAGGGAGACCCGTGCCACCCTGCGCTGGTCGAACTCCGCGAGGGCACGCCGGCGGGCGGCGTCGCCGAGCCGCGCGCGGAGCTCGGGGTCCCCCAGGAGAGCACCGACCGCCCTCGCGAGAGCAGTCCCGTCGTGAGGAGGCACGAGCGTGAGGTGGATGCCGTCGTCGCCCACCTCGCGGCATCCGCGGATATCGGTGAGAACCATGGGCACCCCGCAGGCTGCCGCCTCCATGGCGGCCCGGGAGAAGCCCTCCCGGTGCGAGGCCAGCACGAAGACGTCCAGCGCGGCGTACACCGCAGGCATGTCGGTGCGCTCGTCGACGAACCTGATGCCGGTCGTGTCCGCCTCGCTCGCGCCAGCATCCGTGTCGTCCTCCGGCCCGACCCAGACGAACGTCGCCTCGGCGGACAGCTCCGAGGCGGCGGCGGCGAACTCGACCAAACCCTTCTCACGCACGCGCCGGCCGATGGTTCCCACAAGTAGCTCGCCCTCGGCCACTCCGAGCTCGGCGCGCACCCGCTTGCGGCCCTCCGGATCCGGTGCGAATCGTTCCAGGTCGATCCCGTTGCCCACGACTCGGTGCCGGCCTCGCTTGAGGGCGGGACGCAGGGTGTCGCGGTCTGCGGCGTTCTGGAACAGTTCGTAGTGGGAGAAGCGTGCAGCCAGCGCCTCCAGTCCGTAGACGAAGGCACGTTTGGCCAGCGGATCCCCAGGCCGTGCCCACAAACCGTGGCACGTGTTGACGACAACCGGGACCCCAGCCAGTCGGCCGGCGATGCGACCCATCACGCCGGTCTTGGGGTTGTGCGTGTGGAGGACATCGAGGTCCAGAGCGCGGATGGTGCGGACGAGCTCGCGAGAGGCCGCGAGGTCCGAGGCGGGCGCCCATGAACGGGTGAGGGTCCGCACCGGGACGTGGGTGACACCAAGCGCTGCGACTCGCTCGACGTAGGGGCCGGGG